>Ga0209123_1000977_pt1 | contig 31460 bp, 19 predicted proteins | sample BarGraIncu00431A_FD_184500 | JGI IMG/M metagenome (GOLD analysis project Ga0209123, IMG submission 184500) | Arctic peat soil microbial communities from Barrow, Alaska, USA - Barrow Graham LP Incubations 004-31A (SPAdes) (version 2) | ecosystem: Environmental > Terrestrial > Soil > Wetlands >... | reverse complement strand
AATCCTTAACGCAACGCACTGAGAACCCACTTTGCTTGCTGATGCTGTTCCCGACCGAGGCGCCGTAGTTGTAGGTCATCCACAAACTTTCTGCGCACCTCCAATCGGACTCGGTAGAACTCCACCAGAACCCATTTTCGCCTACACTGTCAAACGTACCATTGTAGAGACGGTAGCCACCCGGAAGGGCAGAAAAGTTTGTTTGGTTTGTAGCAAAGGCGTTAGGCTTTGTCCAATTAAGTGTACCAGCTTCTTTTAATTTACCTCCAGCTACAGTTTCGCCACCCAGATAAGTGGTAACGGTTGTCCAATCGGCTTCGTTGGGTACATGCCAACCTATTGGAGCTAACTTTGCTGTGCTTACCGCAGCCCAATTGTATAAAGCTCCATATCGATTTTTATAGGTGGTGGCATCATTGCTATACCAACAATATGCTGGAGTTAATAATGCTGCCCATATTGAATAATCTGTTACCAATGGAATTTCTGTGCCATCGTTGTATTTTGTGGTTTTCAGGTTTTCAACCATCCATATTTGAGTACCAATTTTTACTGTGTGATAAATATTCCCATCTATGTCTTTTACAGTTTCCACACTGTTACCATCGGGTAGTTTTTTTGGATTACAGCTTGCGGTTATTAATAGAGGTAATAATACGAAAGCGAGAACTGAAATGAATGTGTTTTTTTTCATATTTGTTTTTTTTAGGAACTATTTAATTTGAAAATATAAATGAAATGTTTCTGTAGCTTAAATCTTATATTTAGTAGTCTTTATGTAGAAAAAGTTATTTATTGTCTACCAAATGACTTATCTTCATTCTTTTTAAGTGTTTCATTAGAAAATTGGTATTTTTTATCACCTAAATCAACATGAACAATTAATTCTTGGAAATTATCAAAGATATCTATGTTTGGGATTAGACTTGGGTCGCCTATCATTCTATATTGCCATTCTAAATTCTCATTTAATATACCATACCTTTTCAATTCACTTAAATCAGTAATGTAAAATTTATCAATAGTGTTAATACGCCAGTCTATATAACATGGGTCAAATACATATACAATCCCAAGTTCATAGCCTTTGTACATTCCAAAGTCAAGTATTGAATTCTTGTTGTAATATCCTTTCATATTATTCGTGATTTTGTTAAGTTGTTTTTAAAATGGGGCATAAGTTTATTCTTAACTGTTTTATAATTCATATTAAATTGTGAATTTATATATCTTACTGCTTGCCCATATAGTGGTTTTGTCTCTCATTCTTTTTTTTTCTACACTTGCGCCTAACACCTAAATATCCCCAATTGGGCATATTTCATTTATATCTACTCCTATTTATTAGGTATATCTGCTATATAGACGGATATACCTGATAATTCCATTTTTCGCCCCAAAGATAAAAAATCTATTTAACGCTACCAACCATTTTTCTTATTTTTTTAAAAATAAATTAAAAACCCCTTATTAATGCGGGTTTCCGTTAATCTAGAAGTAGTAAGTAATAAAAAAAAATCGGAAATAATTTTTTTTTGTACAATTTGCACATATTAGTTGAAAAGTTATTATATTTGCAGCGGGAAGTCTCTTGATTCATTCATTCAAATTAGATTAAAGATTCATTTTTGGACAGACTGGTTCGTGAGAATCGGTCTGTTAGTTTAAGGCCCCCGGGCTCCCAATTAGCTTCGTTTTTTTTATTATGTAAAAAATATAGATCTTACAAAAAAGGATAACTAAAGAAAAGCATAAGTATTTGTGTATAAAGAATAGTCGTGTGAGGAGGCTTGGTAGTGGTTGGGTGGCGAGTTATGGAACATATTTTTTTTTATTCAATTCTGATCGTTCAACGGACGAAGTACTTATTTTTTCACTATTTAATATTTCATAGACCATCTCAATTAAATACACAACAGGTAGTTATTTATAAACATTAATTTTATTTAACGACAAATCCTGCATAAAAATTCTTATTTTCAGTTCTTTCTTTTATCTTTGTCTAAACTTTTGACTTATAAATCCATAGATCTACTTGCTTATTATCAGACACTTAATTTATTTTATAAGTTGAAAAATTCAATCCCTTAAACTAATTTTAAATCAAATAATATTCATTATGGTAAAAAAACTATTCATCGTTGCTGCAATTGCAGCATTATCGCTCACTTCATCCTTGAGTTTTTCACAAGATTTGGTTCAATGGCGCGGTCCTGAAAGAAATGGCATATTTCCTGCAACAGGTCTTTTAAAAACATGGCCAGCCGAAGGTCCTAAAATGATTTGGAGTTATGAAGGTTTGGGAAAGGGATTTTCATCTGTCATTGTCGTAGGTAAGAAAATATATACAACCGGTCAAAATGAAGGGTTGGGTTCTTTGTTTGCATTCGATTTACAAGGTAAAATCCTTTGGAAAGTTGAATATGGAAAAGACTGGAATGATGCTTATCCCGGAACACGTACCACTCCTACCTACTACAAAGGAAATCTATATCTGCTTACAGCACTCGGCGATGCTATCTGCTTTAATGCCGAAACTGGAAAGAAAATTTGGAATGTGGACATAAAAGCTAAATTTGGACCATCCAGTCCGATGTGGGGTTTGGTGGAATCGCCATTAGTAGACGAAACGAAAGTATATTTCAGCCCGGGTTCTTCTACAACCTGTATGGTGGCACTGAACAGATTAACCGGAGAAACTATTTGGAAAGCTGCTTCTTTTGGCGATGTTCCTTCATACAATTCGCCTGCATTTTTCACTTACAATAAAAAGAAATATATAGTCGGCACATTGTCAAAAGATGTGTACTGTGTTGATCCTAATGATGGTACGGTATTATGGAAAGTTTCGCAAGTAAACCAAACGTCCATCCACCCGAATACACCGATTTATAAAGATGGTTATATCTTTAGCACTACAGGTTACAAAGTAGGTTCAGTGATGATCAAATTATCGGATGACGGAAAAACTGCCACTGATCTGTGGCGTAATACAACCCTCGATAGTCAGACCGGCGCTGCTGTTTGGGTAGGTGATTATATAGTTGGTTCGGGTCAGACTGATCGTAGCTGGCAGGCTCTTGATCCTAAAACAGGTAAAGTATTGTTCCAGACTACCGAAATTGGTAAGGGATGCGTAATTTATGCCGACGGATTATTGTATTGTTATGCAGATAATGGAGACCTGGGAATCGTGGAACTAACCGACAAAGGTTTCACGGTAAAATCTAAATTCAAAATTACCCTGGGTACAGACCAACACTGGGCACATCCGGTTATTGATAATGGCGTTTTATATGTTCGTCATGGAAATGCATTGATGGCTTATTCAATTAAAAAATAAGTTTCCCTTTATTTTGTATACTTACAAATTGACTGATAAAAGAATTAAAATAATTATAGCAACAACAGCAAGCTTCAGTTTGTTGTTGTTGCTTTTTTGGCTATTTAATGACCCCACGCGGAATTTTACGGTTTATAATCCGGGAATGGACAAACTCAAAGGAAGTGTAATTGCTGTTAGCACCGAAAATGTAATTATCGGTGAGCATTTTACGAAATTGAAAGACTATACTTCCACGCTTACCGAAAAATGGCCAACGTTCAGAGGTGCTAATCACGACAATATTTTCAAGACCACTTACCCGATAAATGAGAACTGGACTGCTAAGGAGCCAAAAATAGTCTGGAAGATTGAAACAGGCGAAGGACACGCGTCGCCGGCCATTTATAACGGATTGGTTTATTTCATTGATTACGATGAAAAAGAAAAAGCCGACGTTTTAAAATGCGTAACGTTGGAAACGGGAGCTGAACTTTGGAGAAGATGGTACAAAGTACATGTCAAGCGAAATCACGGTATGTCGCGAACCATTCCGGCTGTAACCGAGAATTATGTGGTTTCGATGGGACCCCGTTGCCATGTGATGTGTACCAACCGTTTGACCGGCGATTTGCTGTGGGGAATTGACCTTGAAAAGAAATACAAAACCATAACACCGCTTTGGTACACCGGCGAGTGTCCGCTGATTGTGGATGATGTTGCTGTACTGGCTGTGGGTGGAACGGCTTTAATGATTGGTGTGGATTGCAAAACAGGAACTGTATTATGGGAAACACCGAATGCAAAAGATTGGAAAATGTCGCATTCGTCGGTAATGCCAATCACTATTTCCAACAAAAAAATGTTTGTTTATTCGTCCATTGGCGGTATTTTTGGCGTATCGGGCGAAAAAGCCGATATGGGAAAATTGCTTTGGGAAATAACAGATTGGGCACCTTCGGTTATTGCGCCGTCTCCTGTTTATCTTGGAAATAACAAAATATATGTAACAGGAGGATATGGTGCCGGTGGAGCAATCATTCAAATTTCGGAGAAGAACGGAGGCTTTACGGCCAAGCTGGATTCAAAATTTGCGCCGAGTGAAGGTCTTGCTTCCGAGCAACAAACACCCATCGTTAACAACGGTTTTATTTACGGTATTTTACCGAAAGATGCTGCTGCCAACCGGAATCAGTTTATTTGTTATAAAACTTCTGATTTGAAAACACCGGTATGGCAAAGTGGAAAAACGAACCGGTATGGACTGGGACCATACATTCAGATTAATAATAAATTCCTGATTCTAAACGACGAAGGAACACTCAGCATGATTGATGTTTCCGAAAGGTCTTTCCGACAGGTTAATCAGAAAAAATTATTTGAAGGAAACGATGCCTGGGGACCAATGGCTTTTGCGGATGGGTATTTGCTTCTGCGTGATTCAAAAAATATCTTTTGCGTGAATTTAAAGCCGTAAGGTTCATCAATTATAACAACCAACTTCCAAAACTAATTTCAGAAAGATATAAGTAAAATGAAAACTGAAGAATCAAAACAAACAGAATCCGGCAAACCAGTGAAACGGCGTGATTTTCTAAAAATCGGTTTGCAGGCTGCAGGAGCTTTATCGTTGGCTTCCATTGGTGGCTATTTCATTTTAAGAAAGCCAAACTACGATCATCCTGAAAAGAATCCATACGAAACAGGTATTGACAGCATTGGAAGAATTCCAAAAGAAAAATACTGCAATGTGAAAGCATCATCACTTAATATACCTTTCGAAACCGCGAAAGCACTGACTGTTGACAAAGATGATAACATTTACGTTTCGGGCGATAAAACTATTCTGATTCTCACTAAAGAGGGAAAAACGATCACTCAATTCACAACGGACATAACTGCAACTGCTTTGGCCATCGGCGAAGACAAAACTATTTATGCTGCTTTTGAAAGTCATATTGCCACCTATTCTGCAGTAGGAAAACTATTGAAAGAATGGCCTGCTTTTGAAAAGAAATCATATATAACTTCGCTTGCATTAAATCGGGATACGCTTTATGTAGCTGATGCAGAAGAAGAAATGGTTCATAAATATAAAACCGATGGAACGCTGATTCAATCCATTGGCTCAAAGGACAAAAGTAAAGTGGATAGTTTTATTCTGCCAAGTTACTTTTTTGATGTGGCCGTTGCACCCGACAATACGCTTTGGGTTGCCAACACCGGAAAGCATAAACTGATTAATTTCAATGCGGACGGAAGCATGCGTTCAGCCTGGGGCGATGCATCGGCTGCTGTAGAGGATTTTTGTGGTTGTTGCAATCCATCGCATTTTGCCATCATGAAAGATGGTTCGTTTATAACTGCCGAAAAGGGAATAGTGAGAGTCAAGAAATACAGTCCTACAGGCAAATTTATTGGTGCATTAGCCGGACCGGAACATTTCCGCGAAAGCTCTACCGGACTTGAGATAGCCATCAATTCAAACAGCGACATTCTGGTTCTTGAACCGGCAGTTCGCAAAATACATGTTTTCAACATCTAATTACCGGACAATATGAGCGACAAGAAAATAGAAAAATCAAAACTTATTCAACCTGACAAACCCATTAAAAGACGCGATTTTATTAAAACAGGTTTACAGGCTGCTGCATTTCTGTCATTGGCTTCCATAACCGGATACAGCGTAAAGAAATCGATGTCGGACGATTTGGTTTGGCAAATTGATCCGTATAAATGCGTTCAATGTGGCCGTTGTGCAACAAATTGTGTATTAAATATTTCTGCCGTAAAATGTATGCACGTTTATAAAATGTGCGGTTACTGCGATTTGTGTGGCGGATATTTCAAACCGCAAGTGAAAAACCTGGATACAGCTGCCGAAAACCAATTGTGTCCTACCAAAGCATTAAAACGCAGTTTTGTTGAAACACCCTATTATCAATACAATGTGGATGAAGAATTGTGCAACGGTTGCGGAAAATGCGTGAAAGGTTGTGGTGCATTCGGGAATGGTTCGCTACATCTGCAAATCAACCACGATGTTTGCAAAAACTGCAACCAATGTTCCATTTCCACCGTGTGTCCGGCTGATGCCATTGTTCGGATTCCAGCCAGCAAAGGATATATGCTGAAAACAGGTTTTCAGGCACCAACCAAGTCGTAGTTGATTGACGACAGTAACAATTTATTTTCAACCATAAGTTTTAAAAAATACTTTAAAAAAATCACCGTGGCAAAACTCAAATATATTCTATCCACTTTTCTATTAACCGTCATCTATCAGGTTGGCTATGCTCAACGATTTCCGGCTCCTGAATTTGAATCGGGTTATGAACCTCCAAAAACACAAACCATTGCTCCCCGAGCGTTGACTTTCGAATACCTGGATGTACTTGTTTTAGTTCTGGCTTTATCTTTAATGAGCTGGTTTGTGATCAAAAAACGATCGCGCAAAGGTATTTTCTGGACAAGTATATTTTCAATTCTTTATTTTGGCGTTTACAAGGTGGGGTGTGTCTGCTCCGTTGGTTCGATTGGCAACGTTACGTTATCGCTTTTTCAAGCCGATTATGCTATTCCATTGACAGTGATTGCGTTTTTTGTTTTGCCGTTGATTTTCACCTTGTTCTTTGGTCGCACCTTCTGTGCCGGAGTTTGTTTTATGGGTGCGGTTCAGGATTTAGTCAATATCAAACCGGTTACACTACCTTCGTGGGTTACTAAACCGTTGAGTGCAATCCCTTACATTTATTTGATTTTAGCTGTTTTACTAGCTGCCACAGGTGCCGATTTTATCATATGCCGATACGATCCTTTTATTGGTTTCTTTCGAATGAATGCTCCGTTTGGAATGTTTGTTTTCGGAGCTGCGATACTTATTTTGGGTATATTTGTTGGGAGACCTTATTGTCGCTTTCTTTGTCCGTACGGCGTACTACTAAGCTGGATGTCAAAACTTTCGTTTCATCACACCACCATCACTCCTACTGTGTGCATTCAATGTAAACTTTGCGATTCGTCCTGTCCGGTGGATGCCATCAAAAAACCGGTAAATATTTCTCCCGAAGCCGCTGATAAAGGAAGAAAACGATTGATTTCTCTTTTCATTTTATTACCTGTATTTATCTTTTTGGGCGGATTCTTGTCGTCAACACTTTATAAACCGCTTTCAACTATTCACCCCACTGTAAAACTTGCAGAAGAAATTAAGTGGGAAATCGATCATAATAAAATTACGGATTCCGAAGAATCAAAAGCTTTTCATGGCAGTGGTATTCCGGTAACTCAGTTGTTTGAAGATGCCGGTCGTGTTCAGTCGTGGTTCAATTTGGGAGCGTGGCTGGGAGGATCTTTATTAGGATTATTTTTCGGAATTTCATTAATACGTTCTTCAATTGTTCGCCGTCAAACCGATTATGAACCGAATAAAGGAAGTTGTGTGAGTTGCGGAAAATGCTACAAATATTGCCCTGTTCAGAAACAAACCGAAGTGCCCAATCCGACCATTAGCAAAGCTTAGAAAATAATTTATATTTAATAAAAATACTTTTCCTGAAACTTTAGGATAGAAAAAATACCAATAGTTATGATTGATAAATCCGGCATCAAAACTTTATCAAAATACCTGGCCATACTTTCGGCAACCATTATCTTGATTGTAAGTATATTCATGATTGTGAATTATCTGCAAATAAAACTTCATAATCCGATATCAAGCAGTACGATTGATAATCTGGTAAAAAAACTCAATACATCCGACAATGAGCAGGAATTGCGCGAACAAATCCGCGTCGTTGATTTACTTTCACGTAAAGCCTATTTTTCTTCACTCTGGCAATTAAAAGCAGGTGCCTGGATTCTTGTTGGTTTTGGTATTCTATTAATTGTTTCAATTAAAATTTATACTCAAAAGGAAACGATTGAAAACGCTCATGCTGAAAAACAGGATAATTTTTGGAGCGTCCGATCGAAAGAGCGCAAATGGTTGGCCATTGGAGTTGGCTCAGTTGCGCTGATTGCCATCGCATTATCTTTTTTCTCAAATCAATATTACGACAATTTCAATGCAGTAAAGATAAATGAAGCATCAATAGCAAACCTGAAAACGACTGAAAGCAAACCGGAAGCAAATACCGCTCAAGCTGCAGATTCAACTGCAACAAAGGTTGATTCTACTCAAGTGGCAGACTTCCCTACAGATGCCGAAATTAAACAGAATCATCCAAGTTTCAGAGGTCCATATGGATTGGGAATAAACTTTAAAAAGAACTTACCAACGAGTTGGGATGGCGCTTCGGGTAAAAATATTGTTTGGAAAAAGCCATTACCACTACCCGGATTGAATTCACCTGTATTGTGGGGAAATAATTTATTTCTTGCCGGAGCAAATGCGACTACACGAAAAGTGTATTGTTACGACCGAAATACCGGAAGTCTGAAATGGGCTAAAGATGTGAAAAACATTCCCGGAAGTCCTTCTTCGTCACCCAAAGTAAGTACCGATGCCGGATACGCTGCTTCTGGCTTGTGTACCGATGGAAAAAGAGTGTACGCCATTTTTACAACCGGCGATATTGTTTGCTTTGACTATGAAGGAAAACAGGTTTGGGCTAAAAATCTGGGAGTTCCAAGCAATCACTACGGCTATTCCTCGTCCCTTCAATTTTATAAAGACAAGTTAATTATTCAATATGATGATTCCAAATCAAGTAAACTCATAGCGCTTTCAACCCATACAGGCGCAGAAATTTGGAATACCAAAAGAAGCGGACAAATATCATGGTCATCGCCTATCATTGTTCATAAAGCGAGTGGTGCAGAGATTATTGTAAACAACCTGCCTTATGTGGCATGTTACAATGCCGAAACAGGAAAAGAAAAATGGAAAGTTGAAAGCTTGTCGGGCGAAATCGGTTCTTCACCGGCTTATGGAAACGGAATGGTATTTGCAGCCAATGAATATGCCAAAATGGTGGCAATCAAAGATGGCAAAGTGTTGTGGGAAAAATCGGAATATTTGCCGGATGTTTCGAGTCCGGTTGCATACAAAGACTTTTTGTTCGTTACAACTTCCTACGGCGATTTGGTTTGCATTAATCAAACCGATGGAGCCGTTTTATGGCATCATGAATTTGAAAACGGATTCTACGGCTCGCCGGTGGTGGCCGATGGAAAAATATATGCCATCGATAGAGCCGGGAAAACGTGTATTGTAGAAGCAGGAAAGGAATTTAAATTGATCGGACAATCGTCATTGGGCGAAAAATCGGACTGTACACCGGCATTTGCTGACGGCAAAATGTACATAAGAGGATACAATAATTTATACTGTATCGGCAAATAATCGTTTTATAAATCAGCTGAATCGTAAAAACTCAAATGGAGCAAAATATCCAACATATTGTTGAAAAAATAATTTCTGAAAACGGAACAGCAAAGGATAGGCTGATTCCGATACTACAGGCTATACAAACCGAATTTAATTATTTACCGAATGATACTTTAGAGAAAGTATGCGAATTGACAGAGATTACGCCCTCCCAAATTACCGGAGTTGCTACCTTTTATTCACAATTCAGGCATATGCCTGCCGGAAAACATACCATTAAAGTCTGCGTCGGAACGGCTTGTCACGTGAAAGGCGCCATGCAGGTTTACGATGCTTTTAAACGTCACCTAAAACTTGAAGGAACAAAGGATACTGATGTGGATGGATTATTCACCCTCGAACAGGTAGCTTGTCTGGGTTGCTGCACGCTTGCTCCGGTAGTTCAAATTGATGATGTTACATACGGCAAAGTGAGTCAAAGTGAAATAGAACATGTAGTTGAAGACTTCTTGGGAAAAGCAAGTCAGGATGAAACAAAACCAACTGAATTCATTCGTACTGATCTGAAAAAAGGAGAAATCCGGCTTGGATTGGGTTCCTGCTGTGTGGCAAGCGGAAGTGCCGAAGTACAGGAAACCATTTATCATACCCTTTCAAAAAACCATATTTCAACAAACGTGAAACAGGTTGGTTGTGTCGGAATGTGCCATCAAGTGCCTTTGCTTGAGATTATTGAAGAAGACAAAGCGCCGGTTTTGTATTCAAAGGTAAAGCCAGAAGATGTAAAAGAAATTATTCTTAAGCATTTCAAACCAACCAGTTTAAAAGACATACTAAAAACCCGTTTTTTAAATTCAATCGACAATATCTACAATAATCCTGAATACTCTTCAGTTGTTCGTCGGCATTTGGATACGAAAGAAAAACAGGTTGATAATTTCTTAAACAAACAAAAACATATAGCAACTGAACTAAAAGGTTCCATCAATCCTATTGACATTCAGGAATATAAAGCCAATGGAGGTTTTGTTGGTTTGCAAAAATGCCTGACGGAACTTACACCCGAACAAATTGTCGATCAAATAAAAATCAGTGGCTTGCGCGGTCGTGGTGGCGCCGGTTTCCCAACGTGGATAAAATGGAATTTCGTTCGCAACGAGCAATCCGGTGATAAATACGTTATCTGTAACGGCGATGAAGGCGATCCAGGAGCATTTATGGACAGAATGTTGCTCGAATCATTTCCATTTCGGATTATCGAAGGCTTAACCATCGCCGCCTATGCAACAGGAGCTACCAAAGCATTTTTGTACATTCGGGCAGAATATCCGTTGGCTGTAAAAAGAATACAGGATGCAATCAAAGAATGTGTCAGTCATCATTATCTTGGAGAAAATTTACTCAATAGCAATTTTTCGTTGGAAATGCAGGTTTTTCAAGGTGCAGGCGCATTTGTCTGCGGTGAGGAAACTGCCTTGATAGCTTCCATGGAAGGCGAGCGAGGAATGCCCCGCATTCGTCCGCCATTTCCTGCCAAGGAAGGTCTGAATCATCATCCGACACTGGTAAACAATGCTGAAACATTAGCCAGCATTGCCTGGATTATTCGCAACGGAGCTGATCAATTCAACAAAATAGGCACGAAAGATAGTTGTGGAACAAAGGTATTTGCGTTGGCCGGAAAAGTTGAGAGAGGCGGACTTATAGAAGTGCCAATGGGAATCACCATCAATGAAATTGTAAATGATATTGGCGGTGGTATTCAGAACAATAAAAAATTCAAAGCCGTACAAATCGGTGGTCCTTCAGGCGGTTGTATTCCGGCATCGTTGGGCGAAACACCGGTAGATTTCAAACATTTGATTGACATTGGTGCCATGATGGGTTCCGGTGGTTTGGTTGTGCTGGACGAAACAGATTGTGCCGTTGATATTGCGCGCTATTTCCTTAGTTTTACTCAGAATCAGTCTTGTGGAAAATGCGTTTTCTGCCGTACCGGAACAAAACACATGCTCGGCATTCTGGAGCGTATTTGCGCCGGACAAGGAAAAATGGAAGATTTGGATTTGCTGGATGATTTAGCCAGGAAAATTATAAAAGGAAGCCTATGTGGATTGGGAAAAACGGCTCCAAACCCAGTGCTGACTTCGCTCCGTTATTTCCGCGATGAGTATGTTGCCCACATTAATGGTCGTTGCCCCGCAAAAAAATGCTCGGCTCTTATCCAATACACCATCGACGAAAGTTGCATTGGCTGCACCAAATGTGCCCAAAACTGTCCGGTGGATGCAATTGAAAATCTGCCGCATCAACTCCACTCGATTGATCAGGAAAAATGTATCAAGTGCGATGTTTGTCGCACTGTTTGTCCAATCGATTCAGTCAAAATAATCTCTTAATCTTTATCTCCAAAAACATAAATGCCTGAAATAAAAATAAATAACACGCTGATAAGTGCAAGTCCGGAGGAAACAATTTTAAGCGTTGCTACCCGTTCGGGAATTCACATCCCAACCATGTGCTGGATAAAAGATTTTAAACCTTCCACTTCGTGCATGGTGTGTCTGGTTCAGGACATGCGGAATGGCAAAGTGCTGACTTCGTGTGCGGCTAAAGTGGAGGAAGGCATGGATATTGTGACCGATAACGATGAAATCAGAGATATGCGCAAAAGTGCCCTGGAATTACTCTTGAGTGAACATAACGGCGACTGCGAGGCTCCGTGCCAGCGGGTTTGTCCGGCTGAAATGGATATTCCGTTGATGAACCGCTTGATTGCCGCTAATAGAGCAGATGAAGCACTGAAAATTGTAAAAGAAACCATAGCACTTCCGGCTATTCTGGGGTATATTTGTCCGGCTCCGTGCGAAAAAGCATGCCGACGAAAAGAAATTGACGAACCTGTTTCAATTTGTTTGCTCAAACGGTTTGTGGCCGAAGAAAACTTCAACTACACTCCCACTATTGCACCTAAAAATTCCGTCAATGTTGCCGTTGTAGGCTCCGGGCCAGCCGGACTCTCAGCCGCTTACTATTTGGCATTGAATGGATTCACCTGTCATGTTTACGATAGCAATGCGTTACCCGGTGGAAAACTACGAACTGACATTGCCGATGACATTCTTCCCCGCAAGGTTCTTGATAGAGAAATTGAAACCATTCAAAAGCTTGGTGTTCAATTTTTCCAACATAAAACGGTAAACACCTTAGATATTTCAACTGAACTTTCTCGTAAATATTCGTTTATATTGCTAACTACCGGAGCGGAAACCACCATTGACCCAAGTGGTTTTGAAAAAACAAACTTTTCGGAGTTGAAAGAATTGGAAATTTTTAAAGTGAATGAATGTCATTTATTTGTCCCAAAACAAGTTTCAGCCAAAAGTAAGATGGCTGTCAGAGCGGTTGCCGTTGGTCGTAAATCCTGCGAATGGATTGTGGAATTTATTGGCAAACACAAAGTTGCAACACCGGAACGAAACTTTAATTCGGTTTACCGACGCATTGCATTGGAAGAACAGGACGAATTTTTAAAAGAAGCTGAAAATCATGCGTCGCGTCAGGAATTGGAGAATAAACTCAGGGGATTTACCAAGGAACAAGCCATTAAGGAAGCTGAACGTTGTCTTCACTGCGATTGCCGAAAAAAAGACAAATGCGTTTTAAGAAATTTGTCAACTGAATACAAAGCCAGTCAACGAACTTATACGTTAGCCATAAACAAAAAAACATCGAAAAACACCGGTCACGGTCAAATTGTATTTGAAGATCTGAAATGTATCAAATGCGGTATTTGTATTCAGACAGCTCAAAATGAAGGCGATAAAACTGGATTTGCATATCATGGTCGTGGGTTTGATGTTTGTGTTACCATTCCTATTCAAAAAGACATTCGTGAGCTTACTGAAAAAACGGTCCTAAGTTGCGCAAAAAATTGTCCTACAGGAGCCATTTCTCTAAAACATTAATTGAAAAATGAGAAAAATAATTTTCATCATAATATTAGTTGCTTTCACAGCCTATACCTTTTCTCAAACCGAAGTAAGTTGGCCAAACTACAGAGGCGCGAATGTATTAAACGGTTTATCATACAGCAAGTTAAACTCTCCAATTAAAAGGATATGGTCGTTCAAAACCGGTGATGAAATTAAATCTTCACCTGTGATTGGCGAAAATATGATTTTTATTGGCTCAACAAACGGCACTCTTTACGCATTAGATAAGGCGGGTAAACTGAAATGGAAATTCAAAACAGAAGCATCCATCGAAGCATCGCCCATATTAATCAAAAAAACGGTAATTATTGGAAGTATGGGTGGTACTGTTTATGCGCTTAACTATCTGACAGGTAAAGTGAAATGGAAATTTAAAACCGACGGTCAGGTACTTGGTTCGGCTAATTGGATATCGGACGGGACAACCATACAAATACTAATTCCAAGTTATGATTTTAATTTGTATTGCCTCAATTTGGAAACTGGGAAACTCTTATGGAAATGTGAAACCGATAATTACCTAAATGGCTCGGCAGCTACTGATAATAAGAAGATTGTAATTGGAGGTTGCGATGCATTTATTCACATTATCGATGCTAATTCGGGTAAGCAAATAACAAAGATTGAAGTTGGAACCTATATACCCGAATCGGCTGCCATTGCGGGAAATCTGGCTTTTGTGGGTGATTACGATGGTGGATTTTACTGTGTTGATTTGGTGGAAAATAAATTAAAATGGAAATTTACTAATCCTAAAGTGGCAGCATTTGCCAGTTCGCCGGCGGTGAATTCCGATAGAGTAATTATCGGTTCGCATGATAAAAAAGTATATTGTTTTGACAAACAAACCGGCAAAATACTTTGGACTTACCAAACTTACGGAAAGATTGAAAGTTCACCTGTTATATTGAAAGACAAGGTGATTATTTGCTCAAACGATGGTATTATACATTTTATTTCGACTAAAACGGGCAAAAAAATTTATTCTTACGAACTGGGAACAGCCATGAAAAGTTCACCAGCTATCATTGATAACTTTATGGTAGTTGCGGGTAAAGATGGTAAAGTTTATGCATTTAAAGGTTCGTTATAAAAAAATGAAAGCGACAATTCTATTTACTGAAAAATTATGAAAATTGCATATTTACTCCCCGGGTCAGGCGGTTCATTTTATTGTGGCAACTGTACCAGAGATAAAGTATTTACAAGTTCTCTTAAAAGTACTGGGCATGAGATACTCATGATACCAATGTATTTACCATTAGGCATTGACGAATGTGAAGCCGATAGTCCCATTTTCTATGGGGCAGTAAATATATATCTCGAACAAATCAGCCCCATTTTCAAGAAACTTCCTAACTTTATCAAGAAGTTTTTAGATTCGGAAAGAGTGTTGCGTTTCGCAGCCAAACAGTCGGGTTCTACAAAAGTGGAAGGAAATGAGGATATGACCTTATCGATGCTCAAAGGTGCAGATGGAAAGCAATCTGAAGATTTGGATACACTCATCAACTGGCTTAAAGAGCATGAAAAACCTGATATAGTTCACATTTCAAACGCACTTCTTTCGGGAATGGCTGAAAAGTTGAAAAAAGAGCTGAATTGTGTGGTTGTTTGCACGCTTCAGGATGAGGACGAATGGGTGGATGAAATGAAAGAGCCGTTCTGCTCAACAACCTGGAAATTAATTGAATCGAATGCCAAACACATCGATGCTTTCATAGCTGTCAGCGATTATTATGCTCAAATGATTGCAACCAGGATTCAAATCCCCAGCGAAAAAATTCATGTGGTTTATAACAGTGTAGGGTTGGATGATATCCGCGAAAATAAACACGATGAAACATATCATACCATTGGCTATATGTCCAAAATCAGCAGTATTTTCGGTGCAGATATTCTTTTTGATGCGTTTGTTGAACTGAAAAAAGAAAAACAGTTTTCGAACCTGAAACTTAAATATACCGGTGGCTATACCGATGATTACAAAGAAGTTATTCAGGAAATAAAACGAAAAATGAAAGAAAATCATCTTGAGAATGATGTTGAGTTTTTCGACGATTTATCCTTTGCCGGAAAAAAGCAATTTTTGGACTCAATTAGTCTGTTTTGCGTTCCATCTAAAAGAAAGGAAGCTTTCGGCATTCAACTACTCGAGGCTTTTGCTGCTCAGGTTCCAACAATTATGCCCAATATCGGAGGTTATCCAGAGATTATTAGCCAGAGTAATGCCGGATTGCTTTACGAACCTGGTAACAAAGCTGAAAATCTCGCTATCGCTCTAAAAAAAGTATTGGCTGACAGAGTATTATTTCAGGAGCTAAAACAGAATTGCCACAAGTCAATTCGAACAACTTTCAGTACTACCGAACAAACAGGAAAAACAATAAAGATTTACGAGCAATACCTAAAAAATAAAGTATAATGATGCTTAAAGTCGATCAATTATCCAAGTCGTTTGACAATCAACTCATACTCGACTCCATTTTTTTTGAGATAGAAAAAGGTGATACAGCAGCCATTTTAGGTCCATCAGGATCGGGAAAAACAACCTTTTTGAATATTGCCGGAATGCTTGATACAGCCGATTCAGGTAATGTTTATTTTAATGGTCAAGATGTGAGTTACTTGGCCGAAAAGGAAAGAAGTGAATTCCGAAACAAACACATTGGTTTCATTTTTCAGATGCATTACCTTCTGCCACAATGCACCGTTTTGGAAAATGTGTTAATTCCTACACTAACATATAACAGTAAAAATGAGAAACTTTTGGCTTTGAGTAGAGCTGAATATCTGTTGGAGAAAATGGGAATGATAGAGCATAAGCATAAGCTCCCGGGACAACTCTCGGGTGGTGAATGCCAGCGAACGGCCTTTGTTAGAGCATTGATTAATCAGCCTGAACTTATTCTCGCTGACGAACCTACCGGATCGTTGGACGAAGAAAGTGCTGATATTTTAGCCAACGAGCTGATTCACTTGAACAAAGAATTTAATACTACCCTGATTGTCGTAACTCACTCGCTGCGACTTGCCGAGAAAATGAATAAAACCTGGCATATTCACAATCACCAACTGACTACCGACTAAAATTGGCGTAAAGCTTTGACTATGAATGTATTTAAACTTTTACTCCGAAATCTTCAATACTACAAAAAGGAACACTTTTTGCTTCTTGCCGGTATGATTTTGAGCACCGCTATACTCACATCCGCGCTCATAATTGGTGATTCGGTAAAATACAGCTTAAATGATATTGTCGCTAAAAGACTTGGTAAAACACAACAAATTATTCAAACTAACGATCGGTTTTTTCCCGCTTCATTTTCAAAAACACTTGGAAACGAAATAAATACGCTTACAGCACCGGTTTTATTGCTGCGTGGAATGGCTTCGCCTGACAACAGCGAAGCAAGAGTACCTAATGTTCAGATATGTGGTATTGATAGCAATTTTTGGAAAATGGGAAATTGTTCCATGCCAGATTTAAATGAGAATGAGGTAATTATCAACGAAAAGTTGGCAAAAAAACTGAATCTGAAAATTGGTGCAGAGCTATCCATACGGATTGAAAAAGTAAGTTTTATAACGGGTAACGCACCTTTTGTTCCTGACGAAAACAACAGCATTGCTCTAAGAATGACCGTAAAAGCCATTGCTGATGAAAAATCGTTTGGAAATTTCAATTTACAAACGAGTCAAATCACGCCTTATTCTATCTACTTCTCTTTGCAGAAACTATCCAGCGAAAATTTCGAAGGAAATTTTGCCAATTTGATGCTTATTGCTGAAAATAAGGAAACAGTTGTAGAAATAAACTCAGCCATTAAGAAATGCTGGTCGATTGAGGATTTTAATTTGAGATTCAGAACCATATCCAAGCAAAATAAAATTGAATTAAGTTCCGAACGGGTTTTTATTGAAAACTCCATTCTCGATATCTTGCAAAAAAACAAGCTTAGTCCTGAACCACAATTCACTTATCTGGTAAACTATTTTCGGTCAAAAGACAAATACACCCCTTACTCTTTCGTCTCCGCATTATCCACGTATCCGGACATTAAACTTCAAAAAAACGAAATCATTATTAACTCGTGGTTAGCCGAAGATTTGGGATTACACGTAAATGATACCATTCGTTTGCAATACTTTACGCTCCAATCTTTTCGCAAGTTGAAGGAGCAAAGTACTAATTTCATTGTCAAAAAAATTGTAGGTATCAACGGATTTGCTGCAGATAGCATGCTTATGCCGGCATTCAAAGGATTGGCCAATGTGGATAAATGCAGCGATTGGGAAGCCGGCATTCCAATAGACTTTTCGAAAATCAGACCAAAAGATGAAGCCTGGTGGAAAAGTCACAAAGGAACACCAAAAGCTTTTATTTCCTACGAAACTGCTGTGGAGCTATGGGGCAAAAATTTCGGTAATTCTACATCCATACGGTTTGGAATTCAATCAGATACAACCAAAATAAAACAGACATTATTGACCAGCTTAATGCCATCGCAAGTTGGTTTCAACGTTCGTGATATTAAAAACGATGCAGGTTGGTCGGCTTCCAATTCGGTTGATTTTGCCCAGCTCTTTTTGGGTTTGAGTTTTTTCCTGATTATGGCTGCATTTTTACTAAGCGGTTTGCTATTTTCAATGATGATTGTTCAACGTCAGAAAGAACAGGGAATCTATCTTTCATTAGGCATACCACGTAAGAAAATCTATCAGATATTCTATTTTGAAGGATTATCCAATGCCTTAGTGGGGAGTTTCATCGGTATTTTTGCAGGTATCTTAGTAAGCAATTTAGTTTTGTTTTTCCTCAACTCCATTTGGTACGACATTATTCGAACATCTTCTATCCAACTGTTTATCAATACGGTGACATTGTGTATCGGGTTTGTTAGCAATATTTTTATTGCAGCAATGGTCATTTGGTTTATTTTAAAAAAGCATTTCAAAAGACAAATTGGCGAACTAAACAAAAACATAGCATCCATAAAACAGAATAAACAAGAAAAACAACGCAAAATCTATCTTGGTATTTCAGTTTCAACTTTTGTTTTGTTGTTAACAATTGGGTTTTACAGCGCTTTGAATGATTTGTATCAGGACAGTTCGATATTTTTCATGGCCGGTTTTCTTTTGCTGATTTCCCTTATATCACTTTTTGCTGCTTTTCTATTAAAAAACAGCCATTCGAAACCGGTAATTATCAACCCGTTTTATTTGGCAATTGAAAATCTTCGCTTTGACTACGTACGAAATCTGACGATTACAAGCATATTAGCTATCGGAATATTTATTGTCATTTCTACCGGTGCTAACCGGATAGACTTCACGCAAGGTGCCGATAAAAACAGCTCAGGAACAGGTGGATTTACGTTTTATATCCGAACGAATATAGGTGTGAATGCCGATTTATCAACTCCCGATGGACAATCGAAAATTGGTATTGAGAACGATTATAAGGCAGCATCGTTCGTGCAATTAATTAGTTACGAAAGTGATGATGCCAGCTGTCTCAATTTAAACAAAATCATTCATCCGTCCATTTTAGGCGTAAATCCTGAGAGTTTTAGCAAAATAAATTCATTTACTTTTGTAAAAGCTATTCCTAATACACTAACAAATTCTTGGGAATTACTCAATCTGAAAATGGGTAAAAATTGCATTCCGGCCGTTGCCGATCAAACCGTCATTACGTGGGGAATGGGTAAAGAAATAGGCGACAGCATAAGCTACACCAACGAGCTGGGCGAAAAGATTTACCTTGTGTTGGTTGGCGGTCTGGACAATTCGGTATTTCAGGGGAATTTAATAATTTCCAAAGATAATTTTGTTCGGAATTACCCTTCCATTAGCGGAAGCAGAATAATTTTAGCCGAAATTGCCCCTAAACAAAAGGCAGATTTGAAAGAAAATCTGGAAGGCGCACTTCGGAATTATGGAGTAGAAATTGAATCGTCAGCCGAACGACTCGCAACATTCAACTCTGTAACCAACACTTATTTAGACATATTCGTTGCCTTGGGTGGAATTGCTTTAATACTGGGAACCTTTGGTATTGCAATAATTCTGATCAGAAGCATTAATGCACGAAAAAACCAATTCGCTATGATGCAGGCTTATGGAATCAGTCCGAAAAATATCCGAAAAATAATCGTTATAGAATTCACGATTGTATTACTTGCCGGAATAACTATCGGATTATTGGCCTCCATAACAGGAAGTTTGCAAAGCTTATTATCCAAAAACAGCGGCATTCCATATTCATTGCTTGCCTCCATTGTATTCCTCTTTTCTATCAACGGTTTCTGTTGGATTTATATTGGAAGTGCATTGAGCATTAAAAACAGCTTTATATCGAACCTGCGCAGCGAATAATTCTGTACATTTGCCTAAATTTATAACGCACGATGCCTAAAATTCTACTCATTACGCCTCCCCTTACGCAACTCAACACACCCTATCCTGCCACCACGCAATTGGTTGGGTTTTTGCGCTCCCGCCAGATTGAGGCAGAACAAATGGATTTAAGCATTGAGCTTATCGGGCAACTTTTTACACGCCACCGGTTGGAAGAGGTATTTCAAGCTGTAGCTCAATCCAAGCTTTCCAAATCGCACAAAATTATGGTTCAAAACGCAGACTTTTATTTGCGAACCATTGAGCCTGTTATGCGATATTTGAGTGGTGATGACAGTTCGTTTGCTACACGTTTCAGCAATCGGGATTTTTGGCCCGTCAGCAAACGATTACCTTCGGAAGAAGATTTGGAATGGGCGTTCGGGTTGATTGGCAACCACGACCGTGCCACGCACCTCTGCACGCTTTTTTTGAGAGATATCAGCGAATTTATTCAACAAAACATAGAACCACACTTTGAATTGATTCGCTACGCCGAATCGCTTTGCCAACGCTTACCGGAGTTCAAACCACTGAGTGATGAATTGCAAAAACTGCCTTCGCTCGTTGATCGGTTGATGTTGGAAATTTTTGCCCATCGAATTCGCCGATCGAAGCCTGAAATGGTAGGTTTTACTGTACCGTTTCCCGGAAATTTATACTGTGCGCTACGTTGTGCCCAATGGTTGAAGAATGAGTTTCCCGAAATAAAGACCGTTATGGGCGGCGGATACGTGAAAACCGAACTCCGAAGTATCAGCGACACGGGCATTTTTGATTATATTGATTATTTGATTTTTGACGATGGTGAATTACCGCTACTTCGCCTGATACAGGGCGAGGAACTTGTACGCACGCTTTTCCGCGGAAGTGATGGAGAAATTGTAAGACAAAACTTTGATTCGACGGAAAATATACCTTTTTCGCAAATTGGAACTCCTGATTACGATGGTTTGTTGAAAAATAATTACATAAACCTGATTGAGATTACCAACCCAATGCACGCGCTGTGGAGCAATGGACGATGGAATAAGCTGATACTGGCTCACGGATGTTACTGGGGAAAATGCGCTTTTTGCGACGGTTCGCTCGATTACATTGGACGCTACGAAACTGCACCCATTAAACTGGTGGTTGACCGAATGGAGCAAATCATGATACAAACCGGAAAATCCGGTTTTCACTTTGTGGACGAAGCCGCTCCTCCTGCCGTACTTCGCGCATTAGCAACCGAAATTCTCTCGCGCCAATTGACTTTGAGTTACTGGACAAATATACGATTCGAGAAATCGTTCACGCCCGAACTCTGTTATTTGATGGCACAATCCGGATGTATTGCCGTTTCGGGAGGTCTAGAGGTGGCTTCGCCGCGCATTCTGAAACTGATAAACAAAGGCATTACCATTGAAACTGCCGCCGAAGGTATGAAAAATCTGGCCGAAGCGGGTATTATGACTCACGCCTATCTGATGTACGGATTCCCAACTGAAACAGCTCAGGAAACCATCGAATCGCTGGAAGTGGTGCGTGGTTTATTTGAAAAGGGATGGATACAATCCGCATTCTGGCATCGATATGCCATGACTATTCATAGTCCTTCGGGACAACATCCCGAAAGCGTTGGAGCAAGCCATATTGATTCTCCTTTAGGAAGTTTTGCTAACAACGAAATTCCCTTTAAAACCAAGTATAAAATTGACTTAGATTACTATGAAAAAGGACTAAACCTGGCTACTTACAATTATATGCAGGGCGTTGGATTTGATGTAGAAGTAAAAAAGTGGTTTAAATAGACTTAGAATTTAAGATTTCACGGGCAATTATTACTCCATTCACAGAGGCTTGCATCAATCCGCGGGTTATTCCTGCTCCATCTCCTCCTAAGTATAAATTCTCAAACGCTTTTGATTTAAAATGCTCATTTACTTTTATAATGTTGGAATAAAATTTCACTTCCACACCATAAAGCAATGTTTCATCGCTAGCCAATCCGGGAGAAACTTTATCTAATGCATGTATCATTTCTACAATATCCACCAAAATGCGGTGAGGTAAAACCAAACTCAAATCGCCCGGTATCGCATCTTTGAGTGTAGGAATAATATTATTCCTCATCAATCTTTCTTTTGTGGTACGACGACCACGGATAATATCGCCAAAACGCTGGACTAAAATATGATTATTTGTCAACATATTAGCTAATGACGCAATGTGTTTTCCATATTCAATCGGAGCATTAAATGGTTCTGTAAATTTTTGTGAAACAAGTAATGCGAAATTTGTATTATCACTTTTCAAGTCCTTGTAACTGTGGCCGTTCACCACTGCCAGGTCGTTATCATAATATTCTGACGAAACAAATCCGCCAGGATTGGAACAAAATGTGCGGATTTTATCATCGAAGGTCTTTGAATAATGAATAAGTTTTGCTTCATAGAAATTTTGATTTAATTCCTGCATAATTTCGTTTCGACACTCAACCCGAACGCCAATATCAACAATTCCGGCTTCGGTAGTTATATTATTTTTTTCGCATTGATCAAGCAACCATTCAGAACCTTCACGACCAACTGCAATTACAATATGCTTACCAAAATATTCACCTTTATTCGTGACAACTCCTGCTATAACATTGTTCTTTTCATTATCTAATTCATCAACATTATCTAAAAATTGTATTACACCATCTTTTCTAATAGTATTAGTAATTAACTCCACAACAGGCTCATTAAAATGTATTTCAACCCCTTTTGATTCAAGTTCATCAAATAGTTGATGATATAGATTTCGCACTTTTTCGGTACCTAAATGACGAACCGGACAATGAACTAATTTTAAATTTGCATCAATTGATCGTCGTGCAATATCTTTCATTTCTGAAGTCATTAATTCACCATGGATCTTTGAGTCAGCACCAAATTTGATATAAATTTCGTCGGTATATTTTATTAACTCAATTGTTTTATCAACGCCAATATATTCAGGTAATGACCCTCCTACTTCATGTGAAAGTGACAATTTTCCATCAGAAAATGCACCTGCACCTGCCCAACCGGTAGTAATGCTGCACGGATGGCAATGAATACATTTCCCACCATTAGTTGTTTTTGGGCAAACACGGTTACTTCCTCTGCCCTTTTCAAGAATAAGAATTTTAAAATGTGCAGTTTCTTTGTTTTGCAATAATTCGTATGCAGTAAAAATGCCGGCAGGACCGGCACCAACTATAATGACATCGTATTGGTTCATGATTAATCTTATTATTCGGAGTCACAAATATACAAATTTCTTTGAATTAAATAAGCTTTTGGTAATTCATTACCGAACAGTTATATTTGCAAATTGTTTACTATAAAAATACATTCATGTCACATCAACATAACAACCACACACATCAACCCGAAGCGACGAAAAATATTAAAGTTGCTTTTCTACTGAATCTGTTTTTTACCATTGTTGAAATTGTCGGCGGATTAATGACCAACAGTATGGCTGTTTTGTCGAATGCCATTCACGATTTGGGTGATTGTTTATCGCTCGGATTGGCTTGGTATTTCCAAAAAGTGGCAAAAAAAGGTAGCGATACCTCCTATTCGTACGGCTACAAGCGTTTTTCATTGCTGGGTGCTGTGATTAATTCCATCGTACTGATAGCCGGAAGCGTAATAATTCTAACAATTGCCATTCCACGCATATTAAATCCCGAAACGACTAAAACCGGAGGAATGATTGCTTTTGCTGTTTTGGGTGTTTTGGTTAATGGAGCAGCAGTTCTTAGACTAAAAAAAGGAGATTCAATAAATGAGAAAGTAGTCAGTCTGCATTTACTTGAGGATGTGCTGGGTTGGTCGGCAGTTTTAATTGGTTCTATCGTAATGCGTTATGTTGATATTCCAGTTCTCGATCCAATTATGTCAATCGGCATTGCATGTTTTGTATTATACAATGCAATTAATAATGTTGGACAAAGCCTTCGCATCATCCTTCAGGGCATTCCAACAAAAATTAGTCCGAATGAAATTACAAAATATCTCGAACAAATAGACGGAATAGAAACTACGCACGATTTACATATCTGGTCGGAAGATGGCAATTACAATGTGCTGACGGTACATATAGTTTTGACTGGTTCAATGGAAATGGAGAAATTAGCTGAACTCAAAGTTCAGATTCGCGATATTTTAAAAGAAAAAGAAATTCATCATGCAACTATTGAGTTCGAAACACCCAATGAACGTTGCGTTTTTGAAGAATGTTGCTAATAAAACAACTAAATTATATGTAAAAGAGTTTCTCCCTTTAGGAAGAAACTCTTTTACATTTATTGGTACGCAGAATGAGACTCGAACTCACACGCCGTAACCGGCACTACCCCCTCAAAGTAGCATGTCTACCAATTCCACCATCTGCGCATTTGAATTTCCAATTTCTTAATTACCAATTTCCAATTAAAATGCTTTCAATTGGAAATTGGTAATTAATTCATTAAAAAAGTACCCAAAGCGAGACTCGAACTCGCACAGCCTAAGCCACATGTCCCTGAAACATGCGTGTCTACCAATTCCACCATTTGGGCAAACAATTTATTCAATAATAAAGAGAAAAAAAGCGAAACACACACGTTTCGCTAAGTTATTCTTTGAGCGAAAAACGGGACTCGAACCCGCGACCCCGACCTTGGCAAGGTCGTGCTCTACCAACTGAGCTATTTTCGCAATTTTGGTTTTGGTTTTCAGAAAACTCCTTTTCTTAAATCCTTACCAAGGTCGGATAGTGCTTATCTTTTGGGGCAAGGTCGTGCTCTAGTCCCGCAAGACGGGAAGCTATTTTCGCAATTGCAGTGCAAAGATAGTACGATTTTGATAAATTGCAAATATTTCACTCAAAAAAATATGCGTTTACTTATTCCTTCTAAATAATCTCTGAATGTTTTAAGCAAATATTTCTTCCAGTCTTATGAAAATTATCATAATATATTGAATATGCGCATTAGTTATAAAATAAGTGATTAATTTTTATGTTTTTAATTGATATAATTATTACTTTTACGCCGGCAATTATTTTTAAATTGTCAATTAAATATTTTTGCGAATGAAAACAATTTCAAATTTATATATTTTACTTTTTATAATTTTCATACCTACTTTCAATTTATTCGCTGTACCTGCTGCACCTTACCCATTTATAGTAAATCAACCTGATGGAACTACAATTACTATTCGTTTACACGGCGATGAATACTTCCATTATAGAACCACTTTAGATGGGTACTTGTTAATTAAAGATCAAAATGGATTTTTAAATTACGGTAAAGTTAATTCTGAGGGTAATATTGAAAGTACATTTTTTAAAGCGACTGATATTGAAAAACGTTCCTCAACAGAGCGAAAATTCGTCCAAACACTTGAAGCAAACCCCGATTTAAGCAAAGTAAATTCTCTGGGAAGGGCTCAGCGTGCTAAAAATCAGATTGCAGGCTCAGAACCCCAAAAAAGTTATCCACTAATAGGAAGTCCAAAATCATTGGTAATTCTGGTCAATTTCTCGGATGTGTCTTTTGTTACACCAATTCCTAAAACAGCATATACAAACCTCTTGAATCAAAATGGCTACTCTGCAAATGGTGGTACGGGTTCAGCCAGAGATTATTTCAATGTAAGTTCAAACGGCGTTTTCAATCCTCAATTTGATGTAGTTGGTCCATTTACGTTACCAAATCCTATGGCTTTTTATGGAGCTAATGATGCAAGTGGAGAAGACGTAAATCCCAGACAAATGGTCATTGATGGTTGTACTTTAGCGGCTGCATCAGGGGTTTATTTTTCACAATATGATACGGATAAAGATGGCGTTGTTGACAATGTATTTATCTATTACGCCGGTTTTAATGAAGCAGAAGACAATTCACCCACAAATGTCAATAAAAACACTATCTGGCCTCATCGATGGACGTTAGCAAATTATTCTACCAAGTTTAATGGCGTTTCGGTATTTGATTATGCTTGTACCTCGGAATTAAGAGGATATTCAGGATCAAATATGTGTGGAGTTGGTACATTCTGTCACGAATTTGGTCATGTGCTAGGATTACCCGATTATTATGTTACATCTGGAGCCGATCATCACACTCTTTCCAGCTGGAATATAATGGATTATGGGCCATACTTAAATCAAGGGCGTACTCCTCCATCTTATTCTGCCTGGGATCGTTTTTTTCTGAATTGGTCAATACCAACTGAATTAAAAGTTGCCGGAAATTACAAATTAGACACTTTAATTACCAGCAATAGATCGTATCTGATATCACAAACAGATAATCACAATTTAAATGGAGCTAATCCGTCTCCGGTTGAATTCTTTGTACTCGAAAACAGGCAAAAAACAGGTTGGGATACTTATCTTCCCGGTCATGGTATGTTAGCTTATCATATCTTTTTTAATCCTACCACTTGGGCTTACAATACCGTAAATAACGATGTTAATGCGATGGGCGTTGACATTGTTGAAGCTGATGGAATTGCATTCACTGAAACAAAAAATACAGACCCTACTCTTGCCGGCGATCCATATCCTGGTACAAGTAATGTAACTACTTTTACGCCTATACTTAGGAACGGCTTAGATATTAAAAAACCATTAATGAAAATACAGGAAATTAACGGACAGATATTTTTCCATTTTGGCACTAACATCGTCTTAGTTCAAAATCTTCAGCCATTTTCAACAGTGCAGGGAACTCCTTCAGCGGCTCAAACTGTGATTGTAAGTGGAACTAAACTATCTTCCCCAATCAATATTGCTTTTAAGGCCGGAACTCACTTTGAAATGAAGAAAGACACTGATCCGGTGACTGCCTGGGGAAAGAGCTTAACATTGACACCCGTTGATTCTATAGTCAATAATACCAATATCCAAATAAGATATAATCCAACAGTACCTTCATATGCTGAGGTTCATAATGATACATTTGTATTGACTACTATAAATGGTGATTATGCTGAAGCACTGTTAACCGGTACATCAACACGTGCAGTTTATGTAGTACCACCAATTGCTAATGAAGCAAAAGATGTTGCATTTACAAGCTTTGTAGCCAATTGGAATAATGTATATGATGCTGTAGGTTATTACTTAACAGTTTATAGTATTTCGGATGGTGAATCAAATATTTCTCAGGCATTTGACAATGGGAATTTAGCACCTTATGGTTGGACAATAACACCGATATTAGCCTCAAATACAACCGGATATTTTGGAAATAATAAACCTTCCATTCAATTTTCAAATACCGGGGAATATGTTCAAACAGAACAATATTTGCTGCCGGTTACAAATCTTTCATTTTTTATACGTTCTTTAGCCGGTGATAACGGTGGTTTCTTAGTTCAAGGATTAAATAACCAGAATAAATGGGACAGAATTGATAGTATATCAGTTGTTACATCTCTAAATGAAAGTAAAACCTATACTTTTGCTGAAAGTAAAGGTTATAATCGTTTCAAGTTCACCTATTTTAAAGGGTATGGTTATGTTACTTTCGATGATGTTACTGCTGGTTTTTCACATAAATTAGACTATAATCTGAATAACGTATGGGTTACAAATAATACTGATACACTTATAAATCTAATTCCAAATCATGATTATTATTATAAGTTGACTGCAAGTGATAAAAGTATTTATTATGAAAATATTACAGACTTTTCTAATACTATATCGGTCAAAACGTTAGGCTACGAACGGGCTTTCTTAAGCAAGGATAAAAAGCAAATTGTTTACAAAACCCTTAACGGTTCGATTATACTCAAATTACCATCAAAAAGTAATTTGATTTACATTTACAATCTAATTGGACAGCAGGTTTTAGCTCCAATTACCCCTCAATCCGATGTAATTGAAATCAGTAATTTGCCAAGAAATCAATTCTACATTATTAAAATCGGATCAGAAACTGTAAAAATTGTTTTGTAATTCAATCAAAATATTGAAAGACTTTCCGGTTGACAATTACATGTCATTTCGGAAAGTTTTTTTTATGTGCTTTTGCGCTCTCAAATTATGAACTATTAATTTTAATTATCTTCATGTTATCAGTAGATGCCCTTACCGTCGAATTTGGCGGACAAACTCTTTTCTCGGATATATCATTTGTGATAAATGAAAAAGACCGAATTGCCCTGATGGGAAAAAACGGTGCTGGAAAGTCGACACTTTTAAAAATTTTGGCCGGAACGCGTGAACCTTCAAAAGGATCAGTTTCATATCCTAAAGGAACAATTATAGCTTATTTGCCTCAACATTTGCTACTCGAAGACAATAGAACGGTATTTGAAGAAACAGCGATGGCTTTTTCTGCCATCAACGATATGGAAAAAGAAATTCATGCTTTAAATGAGGAGCTAACAACCAGAACAGATTATGAATCGGATAGTTACATGGAACTTATCGAAAAAGTATCTGCATTGAGCGAACAGTTTTATAGCATTGAAGAAATAAACTATGATGCAGATATCGAAAAAACATTACTTGGATTAGGTTTTTCGCGTGAAGATTTTGCACGAAAAACATCTGAATTTAGTGGTGGTTGGCGTATGCGTATTGAATTGGCAAAGATTCTACTTCGTCGTCCAGATGTAATTTTGCTCGATGAACCAACCAATCATTTGGATATTGAATCCATTCAATGGCTTGAAGACTTTTTAATTAATTCTGCAAAAGCAGTGATTGTAATTTCGCACGACCGTGCATTCGTAGATAACATTACAACACGCACCATTGAAGTCACAATGGGACGTATATACGATTACAAAGCAAAATACTCCCATTATCTCGAACTGCGCAAAGAACGTCACGAACAACAGCAGAAGCATTTTGAAGAGCAACAGAAGATGATAGCGGATAACATGGAGTTTATTGAACGTTTCAAAGGAACATATTCGAAAACACTACAGGTGCAATCGCGGGTAAAAATGCTGGAGAAATTACCTTTATTAGAAGTCGATGAGGAAGATTCTTCCGCTTTGCGTTTAAAATTTCCGCCTTCGCCACGATCGGGAAATTACCCGGTAACAGCCGAAAATGTTGGAAAAGTGTATGATGAAAAGCGCATATTTGCAAATGCGAATTTTATGCTTGAACGTGGTGAAAAAATAGCTTTTGTTGGTAAAAACGGTGAAGGAAAATCTACATTGGTAAAAGCCATTATGAAAGAAATAGAGCACGAAGGCAAACTTACACTCGGACACAATGTGAAAATCGGTTATTTTGCACAGAACCAAGCATCGATGCTCGATGAAAATCTGACCGTTTTTCAAACAATTGATGATGTTGCTGTTGGTGAAATACGAAATAATATCAAAAATCTGCTGGGTGCATTTATGTTTGGAGGCGATAATTCGTTTAAAAAAGTCAAAGTGCTTTCGGGTGGTGAACGTCAACGGTTATCAATGATAAAACTACTGTTGGAACCGGTTAATCTACTAATTCTTGATGAACCAACCAATCATTTAGATATGAAAACCAAGGATATTCTAAAACAGGCACTTGTTGATTTTGATGGAACATTAATTGTTGTTTCGCACGATCGTGATTTTCTTAATGGATTAGTAACCAAAGTTTTTGAATTCGGCAATAAAAAAGTCACTGAATATCTGGAAGACATTTATGGTTTTCTGGCAAAGAAAAAAATGGAGAATTTAAACGAAATAGAACGGAAAAATTAACTCGCATTTTTAGTATAATGGGAAGTCGAAACAATTTCAACTTCCCATTTTCTATTTACAACTTAACAGTAATCGAAGCAAGAAAATTAATTCCTGCTTGTGGATAGAAACCAAAATCATTGTAACGCTGTAAATCAGCAGAAGAATTTCCCTGATAATACGAATATGTCCATGCATTACTGATATATTGCTCATTAAGAATATTGTTCACCAAAACAGTCAAACCTATTCCACGAAGGCCTTTTACAGGCAGATTATAACTTAATCTTAAATTGTTTACAAAATAGGTTGGCAACGAACGGTCATTGCTACCGGTATTGTCAATAAATTGTTTTGTGACATATTGCGATTGTATTGCGGCCTCAAAATTACCTTTTGTAAAAGTTACAACACTGTTTTCAATTAATTGTGGTGAAAATGCAATCGGTGTGTTTGCATAATAATTCTTTTGTTGATTAACCCAATTCCAATTGGCATCATACACATCCGCATATTCATTAAATCCAATAATCCTGTTTTGACTTAGTGTAAAAGATGCATCCCAACGCAGCCAATCCGTAAATTTTGCACTTTCCATTACTTCAATTCCTGCCCGGTAACTGGTGGGTATGTTTTCGGTGAGCATTTCACCCATATCGTTGATTTTCCCTGTTAATATCAACTGATTATGATAATACATAAAATAGCCGTTAACTCCTAATGAAAGATTGTCATTTTGGTATTTGTACCCAATTTCGGTATCGTATAATGTTTCGAAAGTTGGAGCTGTAGCCGGAGTGCCATCAGTGTAATTAGTACGGGTAGGTTCGCGATTGGCAACTGCTAATGAAGCAAAAACATCGTTGTTTTTGTTTGGCTTATAAAATGCACCCACTTTAGGATTAAAGAAATTGAATTGCTTATTTACGTCGAGCGTCTGCATGGCACCAATAGCATCATCCCATTGATCGTTTACGCCTGTTAACGTATAATTCACCAACCGGTACTGTAAATCTGCATAGATATTCAATTTTGAATTAAGCTCATAATTTGCCTTTAAATAAATATTCCCATCAAACTTATTTACTTTGCTGCGATAATACTCTGTAATTGGAAGTATGTTGCCAATATAATTTTTTACGCAAATAACATCACCCCAGTGGTTTCCCCAATAATTATTTGCCGCTCCACCCAGTTGCAGACTTAATTTTTCTTTTAAATAATTCAAGGAAAAAACACCTCCTGCAAAGTCATTTCCCATTTTTTTCTGACGGACCAAATCACTATTATCAACCGTTGTACCATTTAAATCATAGGACGGTAATAAATAGGTTTTCAGTACCTGATCCTGTTTATATTCCTCGTAATATCCATCACCTCGGGTGTAATGAAAACCTGCATTTAAACTAAATTCCGGTGAAAATGAGTGAACGCCCACCAGTTGATAATTGGTTTGAATATAATTATCGGTTTGATTTTGATAATAAAGCGGTTTTCCATTTACATCATTGCCCATAAAGCCACAGGGATTGTATGTGCGATGGGTTGCCAATGAGTCTTTTGGAACACCATCCCAGGCATGATATGTTTTTTCAGTGCCTCCGAAAGTCATGAATTTAATCGATGTTTTCTCATCATAATATCCGGCCTGAACGAAATACGATTTCAAATCTACTGATCCTCGGTCGATATAACCGTCCGATTTT
>Ga0209123_1000976_pt1 | contig 31473 bp, 27 predicted proteins | sample BarGraIncu00431A_FD_184500 | JGI IMG/M metagenome (GOLD analysis project Ga0209123, IMG submission 184500) | Arctic peat soil microbial communities from Barrow, Alaska, USA - Barrow Graham LP Incubations 004-31A (SPAdes) (version 2) | ecosystem: Environmental > Terrestrial > Soil > Wetlands >... | reverse complement strand
GGTATGTAAGCATGTCGAGCATTGAGAAAACGGCTCGTAAATCTCGGATCTCACAACTATAACTGGCGAAAATAACTACGCTCTTGCTGCTTAATCGAATAGAGTAGATTAAGCTTAATTCCGGCACTAGGTGCTGGAACGGGACATTTCCCAAATGCCGTCGCCTCGAGGCTATTTGATATGGAGATGCAGCTAAATCGAGGATAGTCACGCTTAGCCTTGGAGGCGAGATGAAATAAAAAGGATAAGGCGCAGGTTGGTGGCTTCGGTCTTGCCAGCGCACGAAAACCTAAGCGAAGATAAACATGTAGAAAGCTTATTATTTCCTTGTTTGGACGAGGGTTCGACTCCCTCCAGCTCCACAAAAATTGATAAACGTTTAGTAATTCTTAATTACTAAACGTTTTTTTGAATACAATTTAAGAGTTTGAGCCAGATATGTTAAAAACAGATAATGTATTGACCATTCAGCAATTGAAATGATATTTTAATGATGAAAAAAATCTATCTTTGTGTTTCAAAAATAATTAAACTAGAACGCATGAAATCTGCCTTAAAAATTCGTTTACTTTTGATTTTAGTCTTTGTAATTTGTACTGTTCAAGCACAAACATATCGGTTGGAAGTTGGGTACAATAATCCGGTAAGGGTAGGTTCTGGTGTCAGTTCGACTTATTTTAATGGTGTTAAGCTCGGCCTAACAGCTGAATATAATTTAAAAAACAATTTTAGTTTGCTTACAGGTGCACTTTACAATCTTGTTTATTCTAACAAAATTCAAAATTATCCTGACTATGCTTCAGTTACTTACGAAACATATGGTCATTCAATAAATATCCCAATTCATGTCAAGTATTCTTATCCATTATCTAAGACGCTTGAAGTATTTGCATTTGGTGGCCCGACTGTAAACATTGGACTATTTCAAAATTCAAAAATAACTTCTACACTAACTTACGATCCAACTGATCCACTTTATGTTTTACCGGGAAAATTTGATTTATATAATTCTCAATTAAACAGAATAAATTTACAAATTGGTCTTGGAGGTGGTGTTCAATGGAAAAAATATCAAATTAAAGGGGGTTATGATGTTGGTCTGATTAATTTAAATAAAACAAAATCTACAGCTTTATTCCAGAATGGTTGGTATGTTTCACTTTCTTATAATTTTTAATCAAAACGAAATTTAGATTAATGACTAAACTCTATTTCGGGTTTGGTCATTTTTTTATTTAAATTAATTTATAGATTTCAATTTTAATTTGAGTTTAATTATTAATTCACAAACTTAGTCATTATCAATTAATAAATACATTGTATGAACTTAATTTACAGGATAATGATTATTTTTGTACATACTTTTTAATATGGAGCTTTATAGTTTATTTCTACAGCATCCTGTTATTAGCACAGACAGTCGCAATTGTCAAGCAGGATCTATCTTTTTTGCATTAAAAGGTGAAAAATTTAATGCTAATGCTTACGCACTTTCAGCATTGGAAAACGGATGTTCTTATGCTGTAATAGATGAAGCAGAGTACGCAATTGATGATCGGTTCATATTAGTTGAGAATGCTCTTGAAACATTACAACAATTGGCAACTTATCATCGGAAGCAATTGGGCGTTAAAGTAATTGGAATTACTGGAACAAATGGAAAAACCACAACAAAAGAGTTAATTGCCAGCGTTTTAAGTGAAGGTTATAATGTTCATTACACCCAAGCGAACTTAAATAATCACATTGGTGTACCTTTGACTTTGCTTCAACTTAAAAGCCATCATCAAATTGCTGTGATTGAAATGGGTGCCAATCATCAGGGTGAAATAAAATTACTGGCAGAAATAGCTTGTCCTGACTATGGTCTAATTACAAATGTTGGCAAAGCGCATCTTGATGGTTTTGGGTCTTTAGATGGAGTTAAACAAACCAAATCAGAACTTTACGAATATATTTTCAAAAATAATGGAATGATTTTCATCAACTGTGACAATGTTGATTTAATGGAAATGTCCAAGCGTATAGGTTTTGATTCAGACAACGAGAATGTCCGCGTATACAGCATTCAACCAAATAACGAGGAATGTTTTGTTAATGGAGAAATAACAAATTGTTCCCCTTTCCTGGAAATGTCATGTCGAATTTTATATGAAAGATTCGAAATAAAAACCAATTTAATTGGCACTTACAATGCTGAAAATGTGATGGCTGCAGTGGCAATTGGCAAATATTTCGGATTGTATGACAATATTATCAAAAATGGACTTGAAAAGTATATTCCACAAAACAATCGGTCTCAATTAACTATTACTCAGAAGAATAAATTGGTAGTAGATGCTTATAATGCTAATCCAACAAGTATGAGAGCTGCAATTTTGAACTTTATTCAATTGAAAGCTGATAAAAAAACGCTTATACTTGGCGATATGCTAGAACTTGGCGAATATAGCAGTTTAGAGCATCAAAACATTGTTGATTTGCTGCAACAAAACAAGATTAATAACGTTTTGTTAGTAGGAGAAGATTTTAGTGCAACTAAAAATTCATATTTAAATTTTAACACCATTTCTGAGCTTGCAACTTATCTTAATTCTCAACCGATTACTGATAATTACATATTAATTAAAGGTTCAAGAGGAATTAAATTAGAAAATGTTTTGCCAATTCTTTAAATATAAAATTGTATGGATAAAATTAAAAGAAATAAATTTATAATTATTAGTATAATATCAATAATTATACTAATTCTTGGATTTACAGCTTTATATTTTATGCGAAAAGCAAATCAGAAAGAAGCCGAGGTGGCTGAAGTAGTTGAAATGATGAATTTTGAAAAAGAACAAGTTCAAAAGGAATATTCAAATTTGAATGACGAATTTGGTGGTTATACAACAACCTTAAAGAATGACTCATTAGTTAAATTACTGAATAACCAAAAAACTAAAATGCAACTACTTCTTGAAGAATTACGCATTACAAAATCTACAAATGCAAAACGAATTGCACAGTTAAAAGATGAATTATCAACAGTAAGAAAAATTATGATTCAATATGTAAATCAAATTGATTCTTTAAATTTGGCAAACAAGGAGTTAAAAACTGAAAATATTGAAGTTCATAAAAAATATAAAGCAGCTTCAGAAACTGTTCAGGCTTTATCAAAAGAGAAAGAATCCTTAAATCAGGTTGTTACAAGAGCCTCAATTATGGAGGTTAATAATTTTAGCATGACTCCACTTGGAAGCAATGGAAAAAAGACGGGTTGGTTTTCACAAACAACTAATCTTCAATTCAAATACACGATTGCAAAAAATATAACCGCTCAACCAGGCGAAAAAACAATTTATCTCCGCATAACAAGACCTGATGACGAAGTAATGACAAAAAGTCCAAATAATCTTTTTCCATTCGAAAACAAGAATAATGCCTATTCTTGTATGAAAAACTTTGAGTATACCGGTGAAGCTATGAATGATGTGATTTTTTGGAAGATCGGCGAAATATTACCAAAAGGTAAATATCGTGCTGAATTTTTCATTGACGGAAATCGGGTTGGAAGTTTTTCATTTGTTTTTGAAAAATAAAAACTAAGATTACTATGACTCAAGCTCATAAATTTACTCTAGATGCTGAAGCAATTGCGTTCGACTTAAAACATCGCAATACGATTAAATTCAACATTTCACGTTATGATGTAGCGGTGAGTAAAGGAATGGCACGTTATAACAATGTAGAAGCTGCAAAAAATGAAGCAGCTGCCTTAAAACGAGACGTTTTGGTTAATTGGGATAAATATTTATTGCAATTTGAATCAACTATAAGTTCACGAGGAGTTCAGGTACTTTGGGCAAAAGATGCTACCGAAGCTACCTGTTTTATTGAAAATATTTTATTAGAAAATAAAGTTCATTTGCTAGTAAAAAGTAAATCGATGACCACCGAAGAAATCGAACTGAATGAAACTGCCGAAAAAATGGGCTGTGAATCAGTCGAAACTGATTTAGGAGAATTTATTGTACAAGTTGCAGGAGAGAAACCATATCATATTGTTACACCTGCAATGCATAAATCGAAAGGAGATATTGCGAAGCTTTTCAATGAAAAATTCGGAACACCGATTGACAGTACTCCTGAAGAAATGACCGAATATGTTCGTCAGGTTTTACGAAAAAAATATACAACAGCACAAGTTGGCGTTACAGGTGCCAATTTTCTGATTGCAGATATTGGTGGTATTTCAGTTACAGAAAATGAGGGAAATGGTGTAATGTCAACTTCGTTTCCGAAAATTCATATTGTTATTGCAGGAATTGAGAAAATTATTCCAAAAATGAACCAGCTTGGAATTTTTTATCCTTTACTTGCAGCTCATGGAACCGGTCAGCAAATATCAGCATACAATACAATTTTCACTGGCTCCAGAGCAGAAAATGAAGTGGATGGCCCTGAAAAAATGATCGTTATATTATTAGACAACGGTCGTACAAAAGTATATGAGGATGATGAGGCATTTGAATCGTTAGCCTGCATTCGTTGTGGAGCTTGTCTAAACGGTTGTCCGGTTTATAAAACTATTGGAGGTTATACTTACGATACCACTTATAGTGGTCCGATTGGGTCTGTATTAACTCCATTTTTTCGAGGGTTTAAAAATTTTTCACATTTAAGTTTTGCTTCCACACTTTGTGGAAAATGTGTGGAAGTTTGTCCTGTAAAAATTCCCTTAACAGATATTTTACTGTCAAACAGAAGAAAAACGGTTGAACAAAATTTACGTCCAGTTTTTGAAAAATGCCTTATGAAAGGATTTAAGCTGGTAAGTTCAAAACGAATTGGATTTGATATTTTCCCCGGAATTTTAAAATCTGTTGGAACCTATCCGTTTAATTTTATTGGTTGGGGACCAAAACGTTCCATGCCAACTTTTGCAAAAAAATCATTTTCGCAACAAATTAAAAAACAAATATAAAAACATTCTCATTTTTTAAATATTATAACATGAAACGAATTTCAATTGGCTTATTTCTCTCTTTTTTGCTTTTACTTATCTTTTCAGCATGTCAGGAAAATGTTTATGTAGATTGGAAACTTGCAAATGAAAAATGGTTTGAAACCCATAAAAATGATCCTGGGTTTGTAATATCAAGTACTGGGCTGAGTTACAATATAATATATGGAGGTTACCCCTTATCTCGACAACCCAATGCAGGCAGTTCAGTTTATTGTACCTATAAAGGAAGCTTAATTGACGGTTCTGTTTTTGACAATCAATCTACAGCTACGTGGTTTGGCTTATCAACAACTATTAAAGGATGGCAAGAAATTATGCCAAAACTACATAATGGAGCTCATGTAAAATTGTATATCCCTGCTAAGTTGGCTTATGATACAACTTCAACAAATGCATTGATTCCCCCACATTCAGTTTTAGTTTTTGACATTAATTTAATCGATTCATATAATTAAAATATTTCAATTATCAATTTGTCCATTTAGCTGATTATGAAAAATTTAATATTATTCCTGTTTTGTTTGTTTTCAACTTTAGCTTTTGCAGTTGATTATACAATACAAACCATTCCAAGTCCTAAAAATTCTTCAGAAAATGGATTTGTAAGCAATCCTGATGGGATTTTAAAATCAGAAACTGTAAGGCAAATCAATATTACGCTTGATTCACTTGAACACCAAACAGGTGCTGAGGTAACTGTTGTAGTTGTAAATTCAATTGGACAGGTAGAAATTAAACCTTTTGCAACCAACCTTTTTGCCGAATGGAAAATTGGTAAAACGAAGAAGGATAATGGATTGCTTGTACTTTTTGTACTTAATCAGCGACAAGTGACTTTCGAAACCGGTTACGGGCTTGAAGGTGTTTTACCTGATGCCATTTGTAAGCGGATTCAATATCAAAGTATGACTCCTGAATTCAAAAATGGAAATTATGATGCAGGATTAATGGCAGGTGTTCAACGTATTAGCTCAATAATACGCAAAGAACCTGTTCAGCAAGATGCTCCAAAAAGTCCCATTGCATGGAATGAAATTATTCCAATAGCAATAGCAGCATATCTTTTAATTGTCTTATTTACTTTTGTTTGGATTGGAAATTCAATTCAGAAAATTCGCAAGAATGCTAAACTTACTTCCAACATAGCTCGCTATAAAGCTATTAAAAGTGAAAAATCAGGTATTATTATTTTAATTGCAATTTTTGTTCCTATAATAAGCATCGTTTTAATTGCATTTTTTTCAAATCCAATTTTCATACTGTTAGCATTACCCATTCCGCTTGCTACTATACCGGCCAATCTATATGCAAGGTTTATGATGTTTAAAATACGCCGTTCACCAATTCCATGTAATGTTTGTGATGGTGAAATGCATATTTTGTCTGAGAAACAGGAAGATGCACATTTAAAACTAGCACAACAATTCGAAGAAAAACTACATGCAATAGATTATGACGTTTTTGTTTGCAACAAATGTGCTAATGAAGCTATTTTTACCTTAGATAAACCAAGTTCATACTCCGAATGTCCCAAATGTGGCACTAAAGCTCTGATATTGAAAGAAAAACGTACTATTGTTGCACCAACTTATATTAGTGCCGGTACTGAAAGAACAACTTATATTTGCAAGTTCTGTGGTTACGAAGAAAACGATAACCACAATATTCCTCGCATTAACCGTTCCGGTGGAGCATTTTTGGGAGGAGCAGTTGCAGGTGGATTCTTCAGTGGTGGTGGAGGATTTGGCGGTGGCGACGGTGGTGGAGGCGGAAGCTTTGGCGGTGGAATGTCTGGCGGCGGCGGTGCTACAAGCGGTTGGTAAATAACCAGTTTAAATGAATAGTTCTCAGTAATAATAATTAAATCAACATTTTTAATTTATCCAAATGAAAACAAATACGATTATTTTAATTTCTGTTGTTGCTGTTTTAGTGATTGCAGTTTTTAGCGGAATTTCAACTTACAACAAATTAGTTATTGAAAGAGAAAATGTAAACAGCCAATGGGCAAATGTTGAAAGTCAATATCAACGTCGTTCAGACCTTATTCCAAATCTTGTTGCAACAGTTAAAGGCTATGCTACGCATGAAAGTTCAACATTAGAAGCAGTTGTTGCTGCGCGCTCAAGAGCAACTCAGGTTACAATTGATCCAAAAAATTTGACACCTGAAAAATTGCAAGAATATCAGGCTGCACAAGGTCAGGTTAGTTCTGCATTAGGCAAATTATTAATGATAACTGAAAACTATCCAGATTTAAAGGCGAATCAAAATTTCCTTGAACTTCAGGCTCAATTGGAAGGAACTGAAAACAGAATATCTGTTGAAAGAAACAGATACAATGATGTAGCTAAAAGCTACGGTATTTTGATACAGCGTTTTCCAACGGTTATCTTCGCAAGCATGTTTGGATTTGAGAAAAAACCATATTTCGAAGCTGAAAAAGCCGCTGCAAAAGCTCCATCGGTAAAATTCTAAATGCTAAATTATGCCTTCAAACACATATATTCCTGCTACAGATAGATATTCAAAATCTGAGTATTATCAATGTGGAAAGAGCGGTTTAAAATTGCCAAGAATATCGCTTGGTTTATGGCATAACTTCGGCGATGTGGACGACTCTGATGAAGCTTTAAAAATGCTTCAATTTGCCTTCGATCATGGAATTACACATTTTGATCTGGCAAATAATTATGGAACTCCTGCAGGAAGTGCCGAAATCAATTTTGGCAAAATGCTAAAAGAAAATTTTGGTTCTTACCGAGACGAAATGATAATAAGCACAAAAGCAGGACATGAAATGTGGCCGGGACCTTATGGCGACTGGGGTTCGCGTAAGTATTTAATTGCCAGTTTACATCAAAGTCTAAAACGGATGCAATTAGATTATGTGGATATTTTTTATTCGCATCGTTATGACCCAAATACACCTCTTGAAGAAACAATGGGTGCGTTGTCGGATATGGTAAAACAAGGCAAAGCATTGTATGTTGGAATTTCAAAATATCCAGAAGATAAGGCTCGGGAAGCTTTCAAGATTTTACGTGAAAACGGAACACCTTGCTTGATATATCAAGACCGCTACAGTATTTTTACACGAGAGGTAGAGCAACAGATATTACCTATGACTAACGAATTGGGAATTGGATTTATAGGTTTTTCTCCTTTATCACAAGGAATGCTTAGCGATAAATATTTACATGGAATTCCAGAAAATTCACGGGCAGCACAAAGTTTTGGATTTCTTCAAAAAAGTAGATTGACTCCAGAAGTTATTAGCAAAATAAGTAAGTTAAATGATATCGCTTTGCAACGAGGGCAAAATTTAGCTCAAATGGCATTAGCGTGGTGTTATCATAAACCGCAAGTAACTTCTGTAATAGTTGGCACCAGCTCAGTGAAGCAATTACAGGAAAATATTTTTGCACTTAAAAATCTTCATTTCTCTGACGATGAGTTGTGGAGAATTGGTGAATTAGGATAATCGATGAAACCATTCATTAAATATATTGTTCTTGCTTTGATTATCAACTTATCATTAGCGGGTTGTAATGATAATTATTATTCATCTATACCTGATTTTCCGGTTTCCCTTGATTTAAATCTTACTTCAACCTATCCAACTTTTCGTAATTCAATTAATCAAAGTCTTACCTTTACAAAACCTATTTTTACAACAGATCGTATTGGGTTTGGTGGAATATTGATTTATACCGGATTTGATGGTGAATATTATGCTTTTGATATGAGCTGCCCTTATGAAGCTAAGCAAAATATTCGAGTTTATCCAAACGGTTTAGGACAAGCAATATGCGAAGGGTGTGGGTCAGTTTTCGATATTGGTTATGGAATTGGGAATCCATCATCAGGAAAAGCAAAGGAAACGCTTAAAAGATATAAAACCAGCCTGTCGAGGGACATTTTATCAATTTTTCGTTAATTATTAATTCCATTTCCTGGGTTTTATTAAAAATGAAGATAAAGCAATGAACACGATATATATTGGATAAATGCATGAAAGTAGTAAAGAGTAGAACCATACATTTTCTAAATGAAAAAATGGTCTAACTTTTCGTAAAAAATGACCATCTAACAAATATTTGAATAAAAAAACTTCAATAAATATGACGATATATTTATTATTTACAAATGAAATTCCAAACAAAAATAAAATTAGAATACTTATTGCCAATACATTACAAGCCGTATAAATTAATTGCCAATCGGTATATGTCGTTGATTTTCCAGCCCATCTTCTTCGTTGTTTAATGAGATATTTAATATTTTCAGATGGTTTTGTCAATACAAAAGCAGTTTCCGATTTTAGGAATCTTATTTTACCATTATTTCTCTTAACACTTTCTAATAAAAAAATATCATCGCCGGATAGTTCCTCCTCATGTAAACTTACCTGACTATTTAACCATGCATTTTTTTTAAATGCAAGATTTGCAGCGTTGCATAAAATCGGCATTCCAAAACCAGATGCACCGGCACCTGAAGCAACCAAACTTGTAAATTCTAGATTCTGAAGTCTTTGAAATAATGATTCGTTTTTACTATATTTAATCGGACAGATTATTAAATCACAATTAAATATTGTTTGAAACTGAGCAATGGTTTCCAACCATCTTAAATTCGGAATACAATCAGCATCACAAGTAACAATAAACTCTCCCTTAGCTAGTGTTATCCCTTCTTTTATGGCATTTTTCTTTCCAAAACCAATAGCATTTATGATTTGAAAATACTTCATATCTTTAAATAAAACAGGTAGTATTTCTCTACTTTTATCAGTAGAATGATCGTCAATAATTATCAGTTCAAAATTGTTATAACTTTGATGAGATAAACTTGAAATTAAGTGTGGTAAGTTATTATATTCGTTTTTGCAAGCTATAATTACGGATATGAAAATAGGTTCAGTATTGAATTTTTGAAGTTCAAAATTTGGAATACGTTTCCAACCAGATTCAAAAATAAAAATTAGAATAAAATAAGAGACAGAAATAATTGCAGCACTTATAATTAACCACATATTAAGCCAAGTAGAAGAACTCTCATAAATTGAAAGAGAGTTAACGTGTATTTTCTAAAACAGATAATTTGTTCCAATATAGAATCCAGAATTTCCGTCCTGTGCGTTAAAGGACTTGCCAAATTCAGCAGAAATAATAAAATTCTCATTCCATCCAATTTTTAATCCAATTCCTGCTGAAGAATGAAATTTACCAGATTCAAAGTTATTAAAATACAATGCCTTATCTTCATTAGAAACTTTATAAAAATCAATCGAAATTGGTTTGAGTATAATGCCCGAATCAAAGAAAGCATTCGTTGCGAAGTAAAAATTTTGTTTAAAAAGGTCGAATCGAAGAAATTTATACCGAAATTCAAAATTTCCAAATGCAACATTATCTCCAATTACCCTATTTCTCAGTATACCACGAAGTGAACTCTTTCCACCCAACCCCTGATTTGTGGCAGCAACTAAATAACTGGTTATCAATAATGGCTGTGCATAATATGGAACATGATCATTGCCAATTGACATCTGATAATCTAATCTGTATGCAAAGTTTAAATCTTTTGCAAGCGTAAAATATTGACGATGTATAACTGCAAATTTAGTGTGAGGAAAAGCCTCATTAAGGAATTTTGGTGCAGTTTGAATTACTGCTTCTGTAAAAATTCCTTTCGTAGGACAAGCCATTTGATCACGCGAATCATATTTCAACCCAACTTTTAAGTAATTAATTGTTCCTCCATGTGCTTCATTAGCGTTAATTAAACCCCACTTCTGATACTTGGTAAAAAGTCCTTCACCATCGTATTGAATCCTAAGTTGAGAATTATTTACTGAATCATTTGTAAAGTGATAAAAAGAATAACCTGCTACCCATCCAAATTTTGATTCAGTAAAGTTCCCCTGAAAATCAGCTTTAGCACGAAACATATATTGAGAATTCTTATAAAAAAGATGGTTTATCGTTTTATCCAACGTCTGATTATAAACACTTTGATATCCATTAAAACCATAGAAATCTGAAATTGGATCAGTTACATAACTAACATCAAAAGTTGAACGAATATTTGAAATTAATTTATCAGAATCGTACCTAACTCTGGCAATAACTCTTCCTTTTGTATAAGTTGATAATTCCAAATACAATGAGTGATCGTATTTTGGGAAACGTGAGCCATCACCATAATGATAGAGGTTAACCAAAGCTCCGTATTGAAAACCTAAATCGGAATCATAAGATACAGCAGGCATTGCTCCAAAACTTAAACCTTTTTTAATTTTGTTTTGCGCAAATATGAGCGATAGTGAAAGCAAGAACAAGAAAATTGAGGTAGTTCTTTTCATAAATATATTAATTTAAGTTCGTTTTAAAACAAAAATCTGCAAAATTTAATTTTTGCTAAATTGTTTGTAATTAATGAATTGCCTGCCTAAGCACAAATTTTGTTCAGTTGTCTAAATTTATTTCTGCTTCCTTAACACAAAAGCCGTACGTGCGGGAATATATAATTTTAACCATTCTTTACCTGACTGATCTTTTGGTGTAGATAATGTATTATGAATAATGTTTTCATCAATTAAATTAAATCCACCAAATAAAGTTTTGTCAGTATTCAGCACAATCTTATAACTTCCTTTATTAGTTAGAATTCCGTAGTCGGTAAACGAATTTGTACCATTGAAGTTGAACACAAATAACAAATCACCACGTTGATAAACTAACACCTGATCGCTTTCATTATCCCATTGTTTCTGAATGGGGGTTTCATTAAAGTTTGATACTGATTTGATTAGATCTATCATTGCACGATCAAATTCACCTAAAGCGTTATATAAATACTTATTGTTATCTACTAATTCCCATTGACGTCGTGCATATTTATGTGACCAGCCATTACCTTCACGTGGAAAATCGATCCACTCAGGATGTCCAAATTCATTTCCAATGAAATTAAGATATCCACCATTTATTGTAGAGGCAGTTATCAGCCGAATCATCTTATGTAAAGCAATTCCTCTGTCAACAACTAATGTGCTGTCACCACGCTGCATGTGCCAATACATATCTGCATCAATAAGTCTGAAAATAATAGTTTTATCGCCAACTAAAGCTTGATCATGACTTTCGGCGTAACTAATAGTTTTTTCTTCTACTCTACGGTTAGTCAGTTCCCAAAAAATAGTACCAACTTTCCAATCTTCATCTTTTACTTCTTTAATCAATTTAATCCAGAAATCGGGAATTCCCATTGCCATGCGATAATCGAAACCAATACCTCCATCTTCAACTTTTGTAGCAAGTCCGGGCATTCCACTCACTTCTTCTGCTACAGTAATGGCATTTTTATTTACTTCGTGAATAAGCTTGTTTGCTAAAGTCAAATAGCATATAGCATCTCCGTCCTGATTCATATTATAGTAAGAATCATAACCGGTGAAATCTTCACCAAGTCCATGACTTCTATATAACATTGATGTAACACCATCGAATCGATAACCGTCGAATTTATACTCTTCGAGCCAGAATTTGCAATTTGAAAGCAGAAAATGTAGAACAGATGGTTTGGCATAATCAAAACAAAGTGAGTCCCATGCTGGATGTTCGCGTCTTGAACCACCATGAAAATATTGATACGGAGTTCCGTCAAACCTTCCTAATCCTTCAATTTCATTTTTTACAGCATGTGAATGTACAATATCCATGATTACAGAAATACCTAATCCATGCGCCTCATCAATTAAATGTTTTAATTCTTCTGGCGTTCCAAAACGAGAAGAAGCTGCAAAAAAGCTTGAAACATGGTATCCAAACGAACCATAATATGGATGTTCCTGAATAGCCATAATCTGAATGCAATTATAACCCGCACGAGCAATGCGAGGCAAAATTGTAGTTCTGAATTCATCGTAAGTAGATACCTTTTCTTCATTACTTGACATTCCAATATGACATTCGTAAATCAAAAGAGGATCTATTGTAGGTTTGAAATTTTGAGTTTTAAATTTATAAGGTTGAAATGGACTCCAAACTTGAGCACTAAATATCTTGGTGATATCATCCTGAACCACCCGTCTTGCCCATGCTGGAATTCGTTCTCCACTTCCTCCTTCCCATTCTACCAACAGTTTATAATGTTGAGTATGAGTCATTGCATAGTCAGGTAATCGTACCTCCCATATTCCATTCTGCATTCTTTTTAGCTGGTAATCAGGATGACGCTGCCAGTTGTTGAAATCTCCAATTAAAAAAATTGCGATTGCATTTGGTGCCCATTCGCGAAATATCCAACCTTCAGGCAATCGATGTAATCCGAAATATAAATATCCGGTAGCAAAACTTGAAAGCGTTTGTCCTGCCTCAACTAGTTTTTTTTCTACACTTTCAAAATACTCGAATCGACCTTTAATAGCTCCACTATATGGTGCTAACCAAGGATCTGATTTTAATAATGCAAGTTCTTTCATGAGACAGAAATTTAAAATTTTAGATTAACAAAATTAATCATTTATCTTTTTATTATTAAATAAAAAACTATACCAATACTTTTATAATAATTTTTTTAATTTGACCTTCAACAATACCTGGTTGGTGCCCATCTTGCGGAAAAAATACAACAAATTCTCCGAGTTGAACATTAATTAAGTTGGAGGCTTTATCTGCAAAAAATGCAACATCTTTATCAACGTTGTAAGATTCAATTGGTTGAGTTAGTTTATTCCCTGAAATCCATCCTATTTTTTCTGAAGTTGAAATTGGAATTTGAATGTCTATATATTTTTTATGTGTTTCCATTTTGGCTTCTTCAGATGTTTTTCCAATAATTTCAACCACATTGAAAAATAAGTTTTCACCATCTAACTCTGTTTTGCCCAAAGGAAGTTCTAACAAATTCGAATTACGTAAAAAATTAAAGGCTTGTTTAAAATGTGGATGAATTGACAAGTAAAGCTCTGAATTATTCAATGAATCTAAAATCATTTTTCTAATTAGTTTTGTGAATTTATTTCGTCAACTGTATAATTTAAAAATGTATTGAAGGGATATGCACATTTCATAATTTGAGCGATGTTTTGTACAAAATTTATATTTTTAAGCATTGAATCATCCAAATGATAATCAACCAAATAATGCTTTAATTTGAGCAATTCTGCATCCTTAAAATCTTTCGGAAAACCTGAAGGAACATTTTTTAATTTGTCATCTTCATAAAAAGTTTTGAAATATTGGGCAAACTCAGTTTTAAATCTAATTTCATTAAACTCTTCGATATTATCATAAACACTTTGTCGTAATGCTTTAAGCACATTTGGTTCAGGAGACCAAACACCTGTTCCAATAAAACACCCATCAGGATCGAGGTGTAAATAATAACCGGCACGCTGGCTTTTTCGTCCTCCGGCAGTGGCTATATATATTCCAAAATGAGTTTTATATGGTGTTTTATCTTTTGAAAATCGGGTATCACGATATATCCTGAAGATACAATCTTTTACTTCAACATGTTTGATTTCTTCATCAAATTTAGCTATTTCGAAGATCAATTCTTTACTCATATTTTCAAATTCTGAACGAACAGTGTCGTACCATTTTTTGTTTTCGGCAAACCACTCACGGTTGTTATTGATTTTCAATTCATTCAGGAATTGGAGTATATTATCTATATTCATAATGAATTATTTTTGGATTTGACAAATATATGAAAAAATCACCAAAATATAGATTACTTTCCTTTTTTTAGCTAAACATTTATTTGCGAAAAATTGATTACTTTTGTGGTAGTTTTTTAAATGAATTATTATATTTATTGGCAATTGTAAATTTTGACTGCCTATACACAAAAACAACTGAAAAGAAATATTCAAAATGAAAAATCGTATAAACAAGATTTTGGAAGAAGTGAACCAATTTGAAGCTGAAAATCAGGAAGAACTTGAAGCACTCCGAATCAAATATCTAAGTAAAAAAGGTCAAATTTCCGAACTTTTCAATGACTTTAGAAATGTGGCAAATGAAGAAAAAAAAGAAGTAGGTCAATTATTGAATGAGTTGAAAAACACAGCTCAGGATAAAATTAATAAGCTCAAAGAAACATTTAACAATAATATAAGTACAGAAATAAAGAGCGATCTTACACGAAGTGCTGATCCTATTAAATTAGGAACACGCCACCCACTTTCGTTGGTAAAACATGAAATTGTTGAAATTTTTTCACGTATTGGTTTTACCATTGCCGAAGGACCAGAAATTGAAGATGACTGGCATGTATTTGGAGCATTGAATTTTGCGCCAGAACATCCTGCACGTGATATGCAAGACACTTTTTTTATTGAACAAAACCCTGATGTATTGCTTCGAACACATACTTCGTCGGTTCAATCGCGTGTGATGACCAAACAAAAACCTCCAATACGCATGTTGTTTCCCGGGCGAGTTTACCGAAACGAAGCCATATCATATCGTGCTCACTGCTTTTTTCATCAAGTTGAAGGTTTATATATTGATAAAAACGTCTCATTTGCTGATCTTAAACAAGCATTGATTTACTTTGCCAAAGAAATGTTTGGCGAGAACACTGAAATCAGATTGCGACCATCATATTTTCCATTCACCGAACCAAGTGCTGAAATGGATATTTCGTGTAATATTTGTGGAGGAAAAGGATGCCCTTTCTGTAAACATACCGGTTGGGTAGAAATACTTGGGTGCGGAATGGTTGATCCAAATGTTTTGGAAAACTGTGGAATAGATTCGAAAGTATATTCCGGTTATGCTTTTGGAATGGGTGTAGAACGTATTACCAACCTCAAATATCAGGTAAAAGATCTTCGATTGTTTTCAGAAAATGATGTAAGGTTTTTACAGCAGTTTGAATCAGCAAATTAAGATATTTCTATAAACGAAAACGAGCTTATCACTAATTCTGATAAGCTCGTTTTTGTTTAGTTATATTCACAAAATATTAGCTGATTGTTGAAATTTTCTAATATGTAAACTTAAAATATATTAAGACAAAAAACAATAGAATTATATCACTACATTGTTTTCTCTATTAATATGATTATTTTTGCTCAAATATTATTGATTACAAATGCTACGTCAGATTCAATCCAGTCAATGCGTATTGTCATATTTTTGTTGTTTCTCAACTTAATTTTACCTTTAGTATCATATTCACAATCATCGGTTAAAAGCAATAGTCAAGATAGTGAAATAACGATATTTGTAGTTCCATCAGTAATCCCAATTGATTGGTCAAATCCTTCAACTTTGCTCAGAACGACAGAAATATGTTTCATAAAATCGATATTCCAAAAAAATCATTATATAATTGGACACTCAGTTGCCCGAATAACTTCTCCACTTATTCCAGCACCAATTTATATTGCAATGTCTGGTAAAGTAATGATGGAAAAACCAAAACTTGTATTGATAAAAAAAGTTGGCTTAGGTGCTTTGGGTGCTACAATGAAAGGTCAAATAGAATCCGAAAAAAATATAAAAAAAAGACTTGAAACTTATTCTAAAAGAAACAAAGTTGCATATCTGAAATATAAAATTAGTGAATTGGCGGTCAAAAGAATGCTTGAATTTATCGCCAAATATCAAACAAAAACAATTAATGGTTATGCACCTTCCGATTTGTATAATGGTGCTACCTATCCGCGATACGAAAATGAAGGTTCGGGTTGTGCTGCTTTTGGAATATCATTGCTTGATGTAGCCGGAATCCTTCCAAATGATTCACAAGAATGGCGAGTCAGTGTAAAAATACCAATGGATTTAATTGGAGGTGAATTTAATAACAACAAAAAAATAAAACTGAGCAGCATTTTTAAGACAAAAAATTGGTATGAAGGAGCTGGAGTAAAAGATATTGATTTTCAAATTTACAATACATACGAACCAACTTTGATTTATAACTGGATTAAATACACTAGAAATTACAATAACACCATTTATAAACCTGAGGAAGAAAATGGAATTCCCGGATTATTATTGGATATGCGAAATTCAAATGTTGTTATAAACGAACCAATTTTTCTTCAACGAACCGATTCCGATTTGTTTATCAAACATTACTATAAAAAAATTAGAAGTATTATCGTCCGTCGTTAACATCTATTTTTCCATATATAATAAGAAGTCAATAATTCAACAATTTATTGAGTTAGAAATCAAACAATTAAAGACAATGTATCCAAAAAACAAAATCGATTTTCTCATTTAAGCAATTTCATGTTTAATATTCTGAAAATAATCACATTTTCAATTCATAATCGATTGAATTATAATCAACAGTCTTAAAACGTTTAATATAAAAACTAAAACCCTGAATGTAAATTTTTATAATACATTCAGGGTTATTTTGAAATTGCAAACAAACTGAAAAGAGTTTTCAGGAAAACTTTACAAAATTACAAACACAAATTAAATTTTTTGAATTCCAATTTCTCACTACATCTTTTGCAAAAGTAGATAATGAAGGATTCAAAAACGTGCAACATTATAATGCTGCACAAAGTTTCTGTCAATTTTAATGAATAAGAGGGTCTATAAACAAATTTTGAATGTTCGTTTTACAGATCGTTGTTGATTTGAGGAATGGTTAACCAGATTAAATTTTGGTCTTTTGATTTTTAAAAGCGATTCGATATTCAGAAGGAGTAATATTGGAATGTTTTTTAAATGCTTTATTAAATGAACTCTTTGATCCAAATCCACATTCGTATCCAATTGCTTCCAACGTGTTAATTCTTGGTGGGAGAAATGAGAGCATTTTTTTTGCTTCATTAACTCTATATTCATTTATAAAATCGGAGAAATTTGTTCCAACCCTTTGATTTAGAATGTTTGAAAGATGATGTACAGATATTCCTGTTTGTTCAGAAACGGCTTGAATATTACAATTTTCATGGAGATAAGGTTTACGGATTTCCATAAACTCTGTCAAAAGTTTGAAGTATTCATCAACTAAATTATCTGCAATTTTAAGAATAACTTCTCCATTTTTTATCTCATTTATCGATTCAGCAGGTAACAACCCAGTTTGCCATGTTGATTTAATAAATAAATATATAAACTGAATCACCATTGCTACTTGTGCAATTATTAAATTTGTATTTTCATTAGCCAGATAAAAACTTAATGGTGCAGTAAGTAACATGAATGTGAGGTTTAGTCTAACATATATTCTTAGCCATGATACATCAACTTGAACTCTTTTTATGACAATGTGAGATGATTTTTTAAACTGTTCATTAATAGTCTTATTGCAAATAATTAAATATATAATCATTTGAAAATAAACTAATAAGTTCAACAGATTGGTATGCCATATACCTTTCTCGAAGTTCTCAATCAATAAGTTTAAACGAGATGGCGTGTCTTGTAATATGAAATATATTATAAATGTTACAGCTGGAATATAGGGCAATATTTGAATAAAAATCTGAAAATTTGAGGGTCGTACTGATTGTCCAAGTAATACTTTTACATAAAACAAAAGACAGGGTCCCAATGAAAAGAGAATGAGTAAATCAAAAGGAGCATAATAACTTAAAAGCGTATAATGCTTGTTCAGTAAAGCAGTATAATAGAATGAAACCAGAATACTATATACGGCCAACATTCCAAACAAAAAACCAAGAACCCGATTTGCTTTCTTGGTTGGCGATTTTCTCAAAAATAATACAGATGAAAAAATCAAATAGTTAAGTCCCGAAAATAGTGTAATATATTTCAAAAACATGATGTAACCTCAACTTGAATTTGTGCAAAGTTAATCAAAATAACATCTTAAACAAATGCCTCAAATAAAAAAAATGGTATTATAAAGAAATTTTTACGACATGTTTAGTAGTAATTTGTTTGATTATTAGAACAATAATCTTGATTTATTTAACATGCATTTGATATTATTTCTATTTATAATTTCTCTATATTTAAGCTAACTTTTTCTATCTCAATTTAAGCAATTTTTTTATCTTTTCTTTGAAACTGGTATTTTCCATAAACCCTGAAAAATTATCCGCTCCCGGACCATAAGAAAAGACTGGAACCGGAATTCCTGAATGATTCTTACTGGTAAATACGGTTTTAAGTTTTTCCGAACCAAATTTACCATCCAGTATAGTCATTCCTCCGGTTTCATGATCGGCAGTTATTATTACGAGTGTATTTCTATCTTTCTTTGCAAAGTCAAGTGCTTTCCCAATTGTTACATCAAAATCAAGCATTTCTTTTACAATTTGTGAAGTATTATTATCGTGTCCTGCCCAATCAATTTGAGAACCTTCAACCATAAGAAAGAAACCTTTCTTATTATTACTTAAAATATTTAATGCAGTTTCTGTAGCATCAGGTAGCATAGTACTCCGTTCGGGCATTCCGGGATTCTGATCATCATAAAGTAATCCTGCAAGTTTTCCAGATTTAATTGCTTTTATATCATTAAGTTTATAGGCAATCTGATAATTCTTAGCTTTCAATTCATTAGTAAGATTACGACCATCAGTTCGCTCTTCGAAATACTTTCTACCTCCGCCAATAAAAACATCAATTTCAGTTTTCAAATAATCTGTAGCAATTTCTTCGTACATATCGCGATTAACCTGATGCGAAATATAAGTAGCAGGAGTGGCATGTGTTACAGAGCATGCAACGACAATTCCTGTTGCCAATTTGTTTTGGGAGGCAAGTTCCAGTATAGATTGAACTGCTACCGAATCGGGAGTCATGCCTATCATGCCGTTCTTTGTTTTTACTCCACAAGCTAATGCAGTACCTCCGGCACCTGAGTCAGTTGTAAAATTATCTGATGAATATGTTTTGGAGAATCCACTGTATGTACATTGTTCCAATTCAAGTCGATTGCCATTTGCTACCATTCCTGCATATATCTGGGCAATTCCCATTCCGTCACCAATCAGAAAAATGACATTTTTAGGTGCTTTTTGTGCCGAAAGTGTCTGAATGAGAATTATATTGACTGCACAAATGACTGTAATGTAAATAATTCTTTTCATAAATAATTTAATCTGAAGTTAATGCTTTTGAAATTCCAAGTAAATCTGCTTTAATAGCTTTCAATCTTTCAACTACTTCCTGTTGCTTTGCAATAATATCTTTTTTTTGTCCCAATTTGCGCTTAGCGCCATCGAGAGTAAGCTTCTGTTCATTAACCAGATAAATAATTTGTTTAATGATTTGAATATCTTCGGTAGAATAGAAACGCGTACCCTTTTCATTTCGTTTTGGGTTGAGTTGTTTGAATTCTCTTTCCCAGAATCTTAAATTAGATTGATTTACGGAAAACATTTCGGCGACCTCTGAAATTGAGTAAAATAGTTTTTCCATTTTCCTTTGTTATTTGCTATATAATTAGTTTATTGGCAGTTTACAATTTATTTACATGTAATAATTATATAAGCATTAATACATTTATTGAAAATAATTTCATACCTATTTGATAATCTTTAATCTTTGTCCTGGTTTAATTTTAGAACTCTTTATATTGTTCCATTTCTTTAATTTTATGAGTGAAACACCATTTCTAGCCGCAATTTCACTTAAAGTCTGACCACGTTTTACTTTATAAATAATTACTTTTCCTGAACCTCCGGGTGTATAATTTTCGGTTGCTTGTTGAATCTCAATTTCAAGTCTCCTATTATTAACTAATTCATCTGCCTTATAAGCAGCTATTTCATTTACTTTTGACAAAAATGTATTGATATAATTTTGTGGTAAGCATAATGAATAGGGTTTAATATTTCCGGGAATAATATCTTTTCGATACTGAGGATTTAGTAGTCTGATTTCATCAATAGATAAATTTAAAACTGCAGCAATCTGCTCTAAATTAATGCGTTGATTGACCATTATCGTATCAGTAAGTGCTGGCATATTTACAATTGCAGCACATAAATTATGCTCGGCTGAATAGTGTAGTGAGTAATTTGCAGCAATAAAAATTGGAACATAATTTCTTGTTTCTTTAGGAAGGTATTGATAAATCCCCCAATAATCACGTTTTCCGCCCGAACGTCGTATCGCCTTATTTACATTTCCAGGTCCACAATTATAAGAAGCAATGACCAAATTCCAATCTCCATAAATAGAATACAAATCTTTCAAAAAATGGGCAGCAGCATTTGTCGCTTTAACAGGTGATAACCTTTCATCAACTAAACTATTGATTTCCAACCCATACATTCGGCCTGTCCCAATCATCAATTGCCATAAGCCAGCTGCGCCCATTCGTGAAACAATTGTGGTATTAAGAGCAGATTCAATGATAGATAAATATTTCAGTTCGAGTGGCAAATTGTTTTCACTTAACACTTGTTCAAAGAGTGGAAAATAATAATTGCTCATTCCCAACATATATTCTACTTGTCGGCGTTTGTGTACAGTATATAAATCAATGAATGAACGGACTGTGACATTGTATGGCATTTCCATCAAGCAGGGCATTTTTGATAATCTGGTCTTATATAATGAATCTGAAACTTCGATATTTTCACTTGATCTGCAGTTAGATGGTATTGCACGTTTAATAATCCAGGATTGCAACATATTATCAAGTGTATTGTTAAATTCGTCAGGAATATTCAGAGTTGTATCTAAAACCCCATTTCTATCCATTTTAGAATCCTTATTTATCGTTATATTAACTTGCGAATTAACGGATGATAAACATAAAAAAATGGATATAATAATAAAAGTAAGGATTTTAAATTTCATTCTGTGAAATGTATTTTTCTGTTGGAAAACTATTTTAAACTGAAACTGCATTGCATTGCAAGAGTATTTGGAAAGCCTGTTCCAGTTTGAATTAATCCTGGTTGAATGCGCATTGACAAATTAGGACTTATATCAAAATCATATAATTGAGCATCAACATACGCATCAACTATTGTTAATGCATAAAATCCAATACTAACAATTACACTTAAATCTCTATAACGGCGATAACTTTGTTGAGCAGTATTTAATTTTGTAGTAAATCCGGATATTCCTCCATAACTCTCCAAAGTGTATCCTTTTGGAATAAGCTTCAAATAACTAGTTGCTAACGGATCATTACTTGTTATATCTTTGTAAGCAGTAAAATAACTTTGGTAAGTCGATGAGTTCCAAACGATTGCGTAAGCACAACCCAAAAAACCTCCGTAAACTATGGGTATTTTCCAATACTTTTTATTCATAATCTGCCCATACCCGGGCAATATTGCAGCCATCCATACAACTTTTAATGGATCCGGTTTAAACGGTTTTAATTTAAAGGTGTCAGGAAATATAATTGATTTAGCGTTTCCAACAATGACATTATTCTTTTTAAAATCAGGATTATTTCTAACAATTGTATCAGATGGAAGGATTATTTTTTTTCCAACATTCTGAGCCTGAATACTTATTGAAGTCAGGATAAATAAAAGAACATATATTTTTTTTGTATTTCGCACAAAAAAACTCTATTAAAATGTATCTAAAAGGTCCATGAGTTTTGCTAGTTCGTCATCATTTGCAAACGGTATAGTGATTTTTCCCTTCCCGTCAGAGTTGCACGTAAATTGAACATTTGTACCAAAAACCTTGCTTAATTGCTTTTGTAATTCATCTAATTCAGGTAAGTTCTTAACTGTGTCAGGTAATGAAGTTTTTGTTTGTGTTTCAAATTGACCTGTTTCACAATATAATCTAACCAATTCTTCTACTTTTCTAACAGGATATTCATTTTTTAGAATTGATTCATACATATGCAATTGTGCCGCAGTATCATTCATACCTAAAATAGCACGGGCATGACCCATATCAATTTTTTTATCTTTTATACCCATTTGTATTTCTGCAGGTAAACGGAGCAATCGTAAATAATTAGCAATAGTAGCTCGTTTTTTACCTACACGTTCACTCAATCTTTCCTGAGTAAGTTTGTATTCTTCCATTAATTTGTAGAAAGTCAGGGCAATTTCAATCGCATTTAGATCTTCACGTTGAATATTCTCAATCAGAGCCATTTCCATAACCTGCTCATCAGCAGCAGTTTTTACATAGGCTGGAATAGTTTTTAAACCATTCAACTTTGAGGCTCTGAATCTGCGTTCACCGGCAATAATTAAATAAGTACCATCATCGTTTTTTCGCAATGTAATAGGTGAAATAACACCTAATTCACGAATGGATGCCGCTAATTCAGTTAATGTTTCTTCATCGAAATGAGTACGTGGTTGGTTTGGATTGGCAAAAATCAAATTTAAATCTACTTCACAAATGGATGAAGAGCCACTTGTGGTTATATTTTCAGTATCAATTAACGCATCTAATCCTCTTCCTAAACCTGTTATATTTTTTGCCATAATTTTCAAATTTACAATTTCAAAAAAACCCAAAAACAACTACATATTTAACTATGTTTTATCAACAGCTCTTTTGCTAAATCCATATAATTTGTATTACCTTTTGATTCTGAATCATATAACAGAACCGGCTTACCGTGACTTGGTGCTTCACTGAGGCGAACATTCCTTGTAATAACTGATTCAAATACCATTCCGTGGAAATGTTTCTTTACTTCATTATAAACCTGATTTGCTAAACGCAATCTGTTGTCGTACATTGTGAGTAAGAAACCTTCAATTTCAAGAGTTTGATTCAACTTGCTTTTAATTATTTTAATGGTATTCAATAACTTACTAATACCCTCGAGTGCAAAATATTCACATTGAACGGGTATAATTACTGAATCAGAAGCAGTAAGTGCATTAACCGTTATCAATCCAAGTGAAGGCGAACAATCAATTAACAAATAATCATACTGATCTTTAATTGGTAAAAGCATTCTTTTCATTACATGTTCACGGTCATCCATATTCAACATCTCAATTTCAGCTCCAACCAAATCAATGTGAGAGGGTAATACAAATAACTTTTCTACCTCCGTTGATTGAATTGCTTGAATGGGAGGCACTTTATCAATTAAACACTCGTAAATTGTAAATTCAAGTGTGCGAATGTCAATTCCCAATCCCGACGAAGCATTTGCTTGTGGATCTGCATCTACCAATAAAACCTTTTTCCCTAATGAAGCCAATGAAGCAGCCAGATTTATTGCAGTAGTAGTTTTGCCTACTCCACCCTTTTGATTTGCCAACGAGATAATTTTTCCCATATTACAAAAAATTAATTTAAACTTTAAAAGAAAATTAGCAACAAAAAACCTTTTACACCTTAAAAAGTCATTGAAGTTTAATATTCAATAATATCATATTAAACACTGTTTATTTCCCGAATGGCAAAGATAATAAAATTAATCCACGCATTAAAGTTGCAACTTGTTCACAAAATATAAATAAGGTTTTTTAAATCAATTGTAACATCACAATATACATTAATCAATTCATAATCAAAATACAAGAGTCAAAGCTGCTTTGCAAAATGTATAGATATTGTAATTTCAATACGAACATTATTGAAATTGATTTGATTCTTCAAACAGCACTGAAAAATTGATTATCTTTGCAACCTGACAATTTAAATTTAAGACTTTTTGTTGGCTATTTTAATTAAAATACAACTTAACACTTAGTAATTTTAATATGAAAATACGATATCTAAAAAAATATCTAATCTTAATTTGCATTTCTGCATTTTTTGTAATATCATATTTTTATTATTTTCGAATTGATTTAACTTCAGATAAACGATACAGTTTAGCAAACCAAACAAAGAATTTGATGGTTAAGATTGAATCACCAGTAAATGTAACAATCTATTTAGAGGGAGATTTAAATCCCGGTTTCCAACGCTTAAAAAAATCTACCACAGATTTACTTGAAGAATTATCAATCTATTCAAATAACAAATTTAAAATAACAAACGAAAATCCTTCATTAGCTGATTTGCCAGCACAACGGGAAAAGAAATTTACTGAACTTGAAGCTGCAGGATTTATACCAACAGCTGTATATGAGCATGATAAAGAAGGTAAAACTATTGAAAAAATCATTTTCCCCTGGATTGAAATTGCCTATAAAGGACGAAAAGTCAAGGTTTGTTTGCTTAAAAACATTAAAGGTAATTCAGGAGAAGAAAATTTAAATATCTCGATTGAAAATTTAGAGTTTGAAATAACAGATGGTTTTCGCAGACTTATTAACACTGAAGTTCCAAAAATTGCATTTATCGAAGGCCATGGCGAACTGAACGAATCCGAAACGTATGACATTAGCAAATCATTAAGCCGTTATTTCCAGATTGATCGGGGAATTATTGCCAACAATGCTTCTATTCTGGATAATTACAAAGTGATTATTATTGCCGGGCCAACCCAACCATTTAGTGAATCTGATAAATTCATTATTGATCAATACATTATGAATGGTGGACGGGTGTTGTGGTTAATTGATGGAGTCAAAATTTCAAAGCAAAACTTATCTACAATAGGACTTTCGCCGGCAATTGAACTGGACCTGAATTTGAATGATATGCTTTTCAGATATGGAGTCAGAATTAATCCTGTTTTATTGCAGGATATCCAATGCACTTCGGTTCCAATTAATATTGCACCGGCTAATACAACACCTCAATTTGAACCCGCTCCGTGGTACTTTGCTCCTTTACTCCTGACTTCACCCGAACATCCTGTTTCAAGAAACATTACTGAAGTTCGTTCCGAATTTTGTTCTGGTATTGACTTAGTGGGCGAAAACAAACTCGTAAATTCCCAATTATTACTGGCTACTTCGGATAATACTCACGTAATTGGAACACCAACAACGATTGATTTAAGTCAGAAAATTAAAGCTGGCGGCAAAACATATTTTAACCTGTCTTACGTTCCGGTGGCTGTTGCCATGGAAGGTAATTTCGAGTCGGATTTTGCAAACAGGATGATTCCCAATGGACTAATAAATACTTCGCCCATCCGCAAACAAAGCGTCAAAACCCGTCAAATAATAATAGCCAACAGCCAGATTATACGTAATGAAATTCAATTGAAAGACAGCACTACTATTCCGCTCGGTTACGACCGATATATGAACCAACAATTTGGAAATAAAGATTTTATTCAAAATGCAGTGCTTTATCTGGCAGATAACGAAGGCTGGATGCAATTACGAAACCGCACATTGAAACTAAGATTATTGAATAAGAAAACTGTGAATGAAGACAGACTCACTATGCAATTAGCTAATGTGTTTATTCCAGTTTTTTTCTTAATGATTTTTGGAATAAGTTTCCAGATAATGCGAAAACGAAAATACACCCGATATTAATTAAACATCATTATGGGATTTTTACTTTTAACTTCAAATTGCTATCGGGCACTTTATTTTCATTGCATTCAATATCTATTTTCAATGCACATCCTGTACAACCGCCACATTTATCTGCCTGACTTGGTTTATGAGTCAATATTTTGTACATTTTCCAACTAACATAGCTGAAAACTGCAATTCCAATTAAAATAACAATTAAGTTTTGCATATATAAAAACTTTTATACTATTTATTTCCCCTTTAGGGGTCTATCCAAATATTTGAAATACACCAAAAGCCATTAACCAGGCCAGAACCAGACTGTATCCTGTTGCAAATAACGCCCAACCCCAGCTGTTTGTTTCATTTTTTATTGCTACCATTGTTGCCAAACACGGAAAATAAATCAACACAAAAAGCATCATCGAGAGTGCGACAACCGGGGTAAATGAATGATCACCATTTGGATTAATTTCAGTTTGCAATCGTTGCGAAAGTGAACTTACCTTGGTATTAGTGTTTCCTGTATAAATTACACTGAGGGTGCTGACTACAATTTCTTTTGCTGCAACACCCGATAACAACGAAACTCCTATTTTCCAATCAAAGCCTAATGGAGCAATAACCGGTTCAATAAAATGACCAATATGACCGATATATGAATTTTCTTGTTGAGCCATTTGTTCAGTTGCTGTCAGATGTCCCATTTTTTCAGGTCGGGGATAATACCCAAGAAACCAAACAATAATAGAACCGATTAAAATAATTGTTCCCATTTTTCTCAAATATTGATCTCCTTTTTCCCACGTGTGACTAAACATTGATTTCAAAGTGGGTACACGGTACGGTGGCAATTCCATAACAAATGGTGTTTCGTCCTTCGAAAATATAAACCGTTTTAAAAGCCGTGCAATAATAACGGCTAATGTAATTCCGGTCATGTAAATTCCGAATAGAACCAGTCCGGCATGATTGGGGAAAAACGCTCCGGCAAGCAATAAATAAACCGGCAATCGGGCACTGCACGACATCAACGGATTTATCAAAATGGTAATCATTCGACTATTCCGGTTTTCAATAGTTCGCGTTGCCATAATAGCTGGCACATTGCACCCAAAACCCATAATCAGCGGAATAAACGATTTGCCGTGAAGACCCATTTTATGCATAATTTTATCCATAATAAAAGCTGCACGAGCCATATAACCGGAATCTTCCATCAATGAGATAAAGAAATAAAGGATCAAAATATTCGGCAAGAAAACAATAACACCACCAACTCCACCTATGATTCCATGCACCAGCAAATCGCGGAGCGGTCCTTCAGCCATTTTATCTTGAATCAAATTTCCCAACAAATTTACACCAGTGCCAATCCAATCCTTTGGATATTGACCCAAAATGAAAGTTGATTGAAACATGGTGAAAATGAACAATAAAAAGATAGGATAACCCCAGTATTTGTGAGTAATAATAGCATCAATCTTTGCTGTTCGTTTGTGCTTGTGTTTTTTCTTGCCATCGATTAACGTTTCTTTCAATGCCCCGGCAATAAATCCATACTTTGCATCTGTAATGGCAGATTCACTATTTTCTTTTAATTCAATTCTAATTCGTTCTACTTCACTATTTCGTAGTTTTAAAATCTCATTTACGTTAGGCAAATTACTGATAATCTCTTCAATTTCTGCATCCTTTTCCAATAATTTAATTGCCAGAAAGCGGGTTGAGTAATTATCTCTTAATGATTCATTTTGCCCCACCGGGATTTTTAAGCGTTGAATACTTTTTTCAATTTCGTTTCCATGATTTATATGAATATGCCTTACTGTTTCATGAACTTTATGTCTTCCTTCCAGATTGGAAATATGCTGCGATTTATCGTGCTGGTGATGAATTTCAATCGTATGAAGATAATCATCCAACAATTCATCGTCTTTTGCTGAAGGTATTAAAATGCCTTCTGAATCAATCACTTCACTGCCTTCGTAAAGTTTTATTGCCGTTCTGAAAAGCTCATCAATTCCAATTCGTTTCTTTGCAACCGTTGGAACAAAAGGAATTCCAATTAATTTCCCAAGTTTTTTGTAATCAAGCCTGTCACCACTATGTTCAAATTCATCGTACATGTTAAGTGCGACAATAGTACGCACATTCATGTCGATTAACTGAGTTGTCAGATAAAGATTTCGTTCAAGATTGGTACTGTCAACGACATTGACAATTATATCGGGCTTCTCTTCAGAAATATACTTACGGACATATTTTTCTTCGGGCGAATAAGCTGACAATGAATATGTTCCAGGCAAATCAACCAATGTAAACGAATAACCCTGGAAATCAAAATGACCTTCGTGAGCATCAACTGTAACACCACTATAATTTCCGACATGTTCGTGGCCTCCCGCAGCAAAATTGAACAAAGTGGTTTTCCCACAATTAGGATTTCCTACCAATGCAACAGTTAAATGTTTGCTTTTCTTTAGTGCAATTCTTCTAACTATTTCATCGTCAACAAATCCATACAAATTTTCTTCGGGTGAGCTCGATTTAAAAGCTTCATCTTCACTAACAATTTCAATTAAAGCTGCTTCACTTCTTCGTAATGAAACTTCATAACCCATTATGTTGTACTTAATCGGATCATTCAAAGGGGCATTCAGAATCGATTTAACTACTTTTCCTTTTACAAAACCCATTTCCACAATGCGTTTACGAAAACCACCATGCCCCATCACTTTTACAATGGACGCTTTTTCACCTGTTTTGAGTTCCGATAATTTCACAATGATTTGTTATTTCTATTTATTGTGCAAAGGTACTTATTTATAATGATTCTACATAACATAATGTTTAAAATTATGACGAATAAAAAATGCCTCGCAATAAGAATATTGCAAGGCATTTTTAAAATTTTATACTTTAATTAGAATTTTAAATCTTGAATTTTAAGGTAAATATTTCCTTTTACGTTTGCCTGAATTCTCATAGCTCCTGGAACTAATGTTAAACTTGTTACTGTTAAGTTATTTAATTTTCCTTGCAGCATTACTCCATCCATAATAGAATAATTTCCAAGCATCTGATTTACCTGCAACTTCATCGCTTCCAGATTATCTTTCACTGAATAAGAAAGGTATGGCGTCAATTGTTTCAATATCATTCCATGTAGTAACCAATTTGCCGTTTTTAACAAAGTATTAGAAGTTTTCAAATCAAATTCAGGTTCTGTAATTTCAACTATTAATTTTTCAGCATTATAATTTAGATTTCCTGTAAAATAAATTCTACCTTTAAGTGAACCAGTAACATCAGCTATGAAAACCGGCTTTCCAGCACTTCCAAAAACAGATAAATCATTAATAGTAATTGTTTTGCCTGCTTGGGTAAATGTTTTTCCGACTAATTGTTTTTTAGCCATTTCAGCTATTTTATCGAAAGTCACATCTGCCCCAATATTTAGATTAAATTGTTGAGCCGGTTTGTTTACAGTTTTGAAAGGTGGTACAACTACAGTTGGATTAGCTTCGGGCTTGGCTCCCATAAATGACTCAATCTGAGCATATAATGCTACCGAAAGATTTAATTTATTAGCATTCGAAGTAAATGGTGAAACGTAAATATCTTTTGGTGTAACTCTTATCCATAGATTATTTTCTGCACTTACTTCACGAGGTTTTTGAACTTCGTTCCAAACTTGAGTAACATATTTTTTCAAATCAACTGCTTCTGCTAATGATTTGTCTATTTGATTAGAAATTAAATTATCGCATTGCGAAAGAGCGAGGTTTGCAATTGGTGTAACTGGTACATTAACTCCAATTACGCTTAATTTTGGCGATTCAATCCATTCATATCCTGAACTGGTGGTTTTGGAAACAAATTTCCAATTTTTATCTATACTGATAATTGTTTTGTAAGTTAATGCAATACTTCCGTTTGCTTCATATTGATCACCAATAGATAACCCAAATTTTTCTACCTTCCATGAAAAATGCGACCAGACTTTAAGGGGAACACGATATTCAATTACATTATTAATAATGTTAAATGTTATATTCTGAGCTTTTGTTACTCTGACCGTCAGGTCTTTATTTGCCAAATTTGAACCTTCAAATATAATTCCGGTCATCTTTTTATTTACAGATGCCTCTAGTTTCTTAACATCTAACTCAACTTGAAGTGGTAATTCTGACAAAACAGGAGATAAATTTGAAGGCAAATATGATTCTTTAGGTTTTTCAATTTGAAGTGCAGTTTTGCATGAATTGAAAGTCAAAACCAGGATTGTAATTGAAATAATAATGTTTAGTTTTTTCACTTTAATATTACTTTTGATTTATTATTTGATACCAAACTTGAATTTAAATTCTATTTAAGTAATGCAAAATCAATCACTTCCATAATATCATTTACGAAATGAAATTTTAGACCTTTGAGGTAAACCGGTTTGATTTCTTCAATATCTTTTTGATTATCAGCGCAAAGAATTATATCAGTAATTCCAGCACGTTTAGCAGCCAGAATTTTTTCCTTAATTCCACCAACTGGTAATACTTTTCCCCTTAACGTAATTTCGCCTGTCATTGCCAAATTTTTACGCACTTTTCGTTTCGTAAAGGCTGATACCAATGCGGTTGTCATGGTAATTCCCGCCGAAGGTCCATCCTTTGGAATTGCACCTTCGGGTACATGAATGTGAACGTTCCATTCTTCGAATAACTGACTTTCGATTCCCAATTTATCGGCATGAGCTTTAATATATTCTAAAGCTAGAATGGCAGATTCTTTCATTACTTCCCCTAAATTTCCGGTTAGAGTAAGATGAGGTGATTTACTTTTACTCAGACTTGATTCTATGTACAGAATTTCTCCACCAACTTGCGTCCATGCAAGTCCAGTAACTACTCCAGCATATTCATTTCCTTGATATTTATCGGGACTATAACGTGCTGCTCCTAAATACTTTTTTAAATCCGGAATACTTAATTCAACATTGTACTTTTCGTTTGTTGCTACACGTTTTGCAACTTTGCGCATTAATCCGGCAATTTGACGATCTAGCTCACGAACACCCGATTCACGTGTATACGATTCAATCAATTGGTTTAAAACAGGTTTAGGAATACTGAATTGTTCAAACTTTAAACCATGATTTTCCAATTCTTTT
>Ga0209123_1000974_pt1 | contig 31511 bp, 33 predicted proteins | sample BarGraIncu00431A_FD_184500 | JGI IMG/M metagenome (GOLD analysis project Ga0209123, IMG submission 184500) | Arctic peat soil microbial communities from Barrow, Alaska, USA - Barrow Graham LP Incubations 004-31A (SPAdes) (version 2) | ecosystem: Environmental > Terrestrial > Soil > Wetlands >... | reverse complement strand
GATGGCTGTCGTAATGACTTCATCATTTTTGTTATATATAGGATAATGCACTAGGCCCAGGTAAATTGGTAATGCCATCCTAACCTCCAGTTTGCTCAGCGATGATCTCCGCTAATAATTTAGCATCGTCCAAACTTAGTTCTTTACATTTTAGCAAATCAGGTCTTCGCTCCAGGGTGTTTTTAAGTGATTGTTTATGCCGCCAACGATCAATTTTAGCATGATCCCCAGATAAAATAATCTCTGGTACTTCCATGCCTTCAAACTCCCGTGGCCTGGTATATTGTGGATACTCCAGCAATCCATTATAAAAAGAATCTTGTGGTGCCGAACTACTCGATCCCAGAACACCAGGCAACATTCGCGCTACGCAGTCAACGATAACCATTGCCGGTAGTTCACCACCTGTCAGAACATAGTCACCAATGGAGATGGTTTCATGAGCTAAATGTAACCGCACTCGTTCGTCAATACCTTCATAATGTCCACATAATAATATGAGCTGTTCATAACTAGCCAGTTCTTTGACTTTAGCTTGATCTAGTTTATAGCCACCTGGGCACATGAGCACAATGCGCCGATTGGTTATGGTACTAGACTGAATAATATTATCTACAGCTCTAAACATGGGATCAGGTTTCATCACCATGCCAGCCCCACCACCAAAAGGAGTATCGTCAACGGTATGGTGTTTATCAAAAGTAAATTCCCGGGGATTTACGATATTTATTTGTAACAAGTCTGCCTCTTGAGCCCTCTTTAAGATACTATGTCCAAAAGGTCCAGCAAACATGTCAGGAAATAAAGACACAATATCAATGCGCATCCTTATTCCCACTCTTCCTGCAATTTTACAATCATTTTGCCACCTGCAATATCAATATGTAGAACAACGGATTTAAGTCCAGGAATCAGTAAGGGTTGATTACCCTTCTGCTCAACAATATACACATCATTGCTTCCTGTTTGCAATACATCTGAAATTTTACCTAGGTATTCTTCCTGCTCGTTATAAACGGAAAGACCAATAATATCAAAAACATGATAATGGCCAACAGGTAACGGCATCAAGTCTTTACGCTCAATTTTTATGAGTTTATTGCGCAAATGTTCAATGGCATCTCTGTCATCAAGTCCACGAAATTTTAATAATACAAATTGTTGGTGATAGCGAACACTTTCTACAGGCAAACTTGTACCATCATCTAGGAGTGCAATCTTAAGATTTTTAAAACGTTCAGGGAAATCAGTCAGTGGGGTAACACGAACCTCACCCCGCACACCCTGAGGTGCACCAATTTTACCAATAATTATTAAATTATCAGACATGATTGTTAGTTTCTAAAGGCGATAATTTTGCCATCTTCTAGCAAAATCTCAGCACTCATAAATTCATTTAGGTTATCGCCCACTTTAAGAGTAACGATTTGTTCTAATGTACCTTGGGAAATTTCCGAACCCAGTTCTAAGTTCTCCGTTTCTTTAAGCTTGGCTAACGCTTGATTTTTAAAATCAATCCGCTTTTGATTTTCATCTTCGATGTGTTGACGTAGTGCAGGAAGTCCCTGGGCATCTAACTGTGCTTGCTCTTCCATCATACGCTTGGATTGAAAGCTTATTTGTTGTAATTCCATATCAACTTTGCTAATACCATCTTTAAGATCAGCTGCTAGCCTTTGTTTCAAATCCTCAGTAACTTTAGACTTTATGGTAATCGGGCATTTTATAGTGACGCTATCCATATTTTTCTCCCTACCTTTCTTAATTGTCGGAAAAGGCCCATCTACAAAAGCTGCCTCGGGTGCAGAATGTATTTGAACCTTTTCCAATAGTATTTATGATTTTGTCATACTTAATACACAATACTAGATAATCTCCACCATTACTTTTCTGTTTTCACGAATGGCTGCCGCCTTGACAACAGTACGCATGGCTTTCGCAATACGTCCTTGTTTACCAATGACCTTACCCATGTCTTCTTGAGCAACACGAAGACTGTAAATGGTGGTTGAAGTATCTTTTACTTCTGTAACGTTTACTTGGCTCTGGTCTTTAACTAACGCTTTGGCAATAACTTCAACTAATTCTTTCATCGTTATTACGCCTCTTTCTTCGTACGCTTTAGTTCATCCCATTTTGTCATGATACCAACTTTGCTGAAAAGAGATTTTACAGTATCAGTTGGTTGTGCACCATTTTGCATCCAACTAATAGCTTTATCTTCATCAATTTTAATAATTGCTGGTTCAACATTGGAATCATAATGTCCCAAAGTTTCGATAGAACGTCCATCACGTGGTGAACGGGAATCAGCTACAACGATACGGTAGAAAGGATGTTTTTTTGCACCCATACGTGTTAAACGAATTTTTACTGCCACAAGAATCACCTCCTTCATAGAATATCTAACTCTTTTAAAATAGTCTTTATTATTTCATAAAGGGCATTTTAAAACCACCAAGACCTTTTTTACCACTTTTTTGCATGCCTTGGAACTTCTTCATCATTTTTTTTGCTTCAAGGAATTGTTTAATGAGTTTATTCACATCTTGCACCCGGGTTCCACTGCCGAGAGCAATGCGCTTACGACGACTGCCGTTAATAATCGACGAATCACGTCGCTCTTTTTGGGTCATGGAGCGAATCATGGCTTCAATACGTACTAATTCTTTTTCGTCAAATTTTACATCTTTTAGTTTTTTTAGATCACCCATACCTGGTAGCATACCTAATAGTTGATCAAGTGGACCTAGTTTACGCACTTGTTGCAGTTGTTCCAAGAAATCATCTAAATTAAAATCATCCTTACGAAACTTTTTTTCCATTTCTTTGGCTTGCTCTAGGTCGATAGAAGCACTGGCCTTTTCAATGAGGCTCAGTACATCTCCCATACCTAAAATACGAGATGCCATACGATCAGGATGAAAAGGCTCCAAAGCATCTAGTTTTTCACCCATACCAGCAAACTTAATCGGGCAACCAGTAACAGCTTTAATGGATAAAGCCGCGCCACCCCGGGCATCACCATCAAGTTTGGTCAAAATTACACCATCAAGACCTAGGTCCTTATTAAAGGATTCGGCAGCAGTCACTGCATCTTGACCTGTCATAGCGTCAACCACTAATAATATTTCATGTGGTTTAACCAGCTTTTTAATTGATTTTAACTCCTGCATCAACTCTTCATTAATATGTAGGCGTCCAGCAGTGTCAATAATCACCGTATCTCTCGTATAAGCTAACGCATATTCTACAGCTTTTTGCGCAATCAGCACAACATCCGTGTTGCCTTCCATGGCAAATACAGGTATATCTAGTTGTCCACCAAGAACTTGCAATTGTTTAATGGCAGCAGGTCGATAGACGTCAGCGGCCACCAATAAGGGACGTTTACTTTGCTTTTTCAGTAAATGGGCTAGCTTGGCAGCCGTTGTTGTTTTACCAGCACCCTGGAGGCCAACGAGCATAATAATCGTTGGTGGCCTGGATGAAACAGTAATCCGACTGTGTGTGCCACCCATGAGATTGGTTAGTTCATCGTTAACAATTTTGATTACAAACTGAGCTGGCGTAAGACTGTCCATCACTTCTTGCCCAATGGCTTGTTCTTTTATTTTGGCGATGAAATCTTTAACAACTTTAAAGTTAACATCCGCTTCGAGGAGAGCCATCCGTACTTCCCGCATGGCGTCATTCACGTCAACTTCTGTTAATTTACCCTTACCCCGTAGCTTTTTAAAAGTTTGTTGTAACTTATCGGCTAAACCCTCAAAAACCATATTACACCTCTTTTGAATAGTCTAACAAACCTTTTAGTTCTTTTACTGCTAAATTCAATGCAGGTATGGTACCTACTTTTTCTGGCAATCCATCGATTAAATCATATATATGTTGTAGAGTCTGTTGTTCACGTTGATAGCGTTCAACAAACTTAAGTTTTTCTTCATAATCTACCATTATTTGCTCTGCCCGCTTCAAAATATCATGAACGGCTTGCCGAGACACCTTCAATTCATCAGCAATTTCGGCCAATGAAAAATCATTTAAATAATGCATTTCTAAAGAAAGACATTGTTTGTCAGTTAGTAAGGAACTGTAGAAATCGTACAATAAAACAATACGTAACACTTTATCTAACATAACCTAACACCTCTTCACTGAGCAAAACAATTACTGTACTGACATAGTATAAGCAAAAACTAAAAGGATGTCAAGTCTTTTTACTTGTCACCAAATAAAGCACGCACAAAATCACTGGGCACAAAAGGTCGCAGGTCACTGGCCGCTTCCCCAACACCAACCCATTTGACGGGTAAATTAAGTTCCGCTTTAATGGCGATAACCACGCCTCCTTTGGCTGTACCATCAAGTTTAGTAAGTACAATACCTGATAACTCAGCTGCTTCGCCAAAGACCTTCGCCTGATTAACGGCATTTTGTCCCGTCGTTGCATCAAGTACTAATAATGTCTCATGAGGCGCATCAGGTATTTCACGACTGATCACGCGACGTATCTTTTTCAGCTCTTCCATTAAATTGGATTTTGTATGTAATCTACCGGCAGTATCAATAATCAGCAGGTCCACTTTCTTAGCTTTAGCTGATGCTACAGCATCAAAGGCTACTGCCGCAGGATCAGAGCCTTCACTATGTTTGATAACCTCAGCACCGGCCCGCTGACCCCAAATTTCTAGTTGATCAATAGCAGCCGCCCGGAAGGTATCGGCGGCTGCGAGCATGACTTTCAAGCCTTGCTCTCGATAATACTGGGCTAATTTGCCGATGGTAGTGGTTTTTCCCACACCATTGACACCAACTACGATAATGACCGTAGGACCACTCTTAGCCATTGTTGTCTCAGCTACAGCATCTGATAATAGGACACTAATTTTAGCTTGCAAAAATGGCTTTAAATCTTCAGGTGCATTGATTTCTTTATTTTTAATACCTTTTTTAATATCAGCCATCAATTTCGTAGTTGTTTGTACACCAACATCTGCTGATAATAATACGGCTTCCACATCATCAAGAAATTCATCATCAATGGTAGCATAACCAATCACCAGTTGTTCAATTTTTTCAGTAAAACTTTTCCGAGTTTTTTCTAATCCTACTTTTAATTTGTCGAAAAATCCCATGTTATTTTTCCTCCATTTGTCCATTAAATTTATCCTGTTTTATCCATCAATTTAACTGATATTAAGCGAGAGACCCCTGATTGTTCCATGGTCACCCCATATATAATCGTAGCTACTTCCATAGTTCCTTTACGATGGGTAACAACAATAAATTGGGTATGTTTTGCATAATCTTGCAAGAACTCACTCAATCGATTAACATTGGCTTCATCTAAGGAAGCATCAATCTCATCGACCACAATAAATGGAGCCGGCCGATAGGTCAAAATAGCAAATAGTAAGGCAATAACTGTCAGTGTCCGCTCGCCACCAGATAATAATATTAGATTTTGCAGTTTTTTCCCTGGCGGTTGTACAATAATCTCGATCCCTGTACTGAGCATATTGTCAGGATCAACAAGCTTTAACTGAGCGCTACCGCCACCAAATAAACGAACAAATATATCACTAAAATATTCATTTATTTTTGTAAAGGCTGCCGTGAATTTTACCGACATGGTTTTATCAATATCAGTGATAATTGATGCTAAATAATCTTTGGCATTTATTAAATCCTCAGATTGTTTTTGTAAGAAATCATAGCGCGCCTTTAGGTTAGTATACTCGTCAAGTGCAGCGTGATTGACCGGACCTAGAGCGGCAATTTCTCGTTCTAATTCTCGAACAAGCTTAGTGAGATTTTCCATACTACCAGCACGGCAAAGATGTTGCGCCTCATCTCTAGTGAGAGAAAAGTGCTGAGTAAGTTTTTCAAGGCAATTGGTCACTTCATAGCTGTATTTTGTCGCTAGTAGCTCAATCTCATGCAGACGAGTTTGCAGTTCACTGGATTTACGCCGTAAGTCCTTCATTTCTTTCTCATGTTGCTGCAAAGTGGATAAGATATTTAGTTTTATCACATATTGAGCTTTGGAATGCTGTTCAAGGTTGATTTTTTCTTGGGCGAGATTTGTGTGCTGCTCCTTGGCCCCGACTAATTCTTGACTTGCCTCTAGGATCTGCGTTGTCAATTCATTGTTTTCTACTTGCAAATGTTCCAGTTGGGATTGAATTAATTGTTTCGATTGTTCATATTGCTGGAGATTAGCGATAATCCCAGTAATCTCTTGCTGAGCAGCTGTCAGTTTAATTTTAACATCGGTAATACTTGCCTGCAAAATCTCTTTGGTCTCTTGCAATTCTTCGAATTTTTGTTGACAAAGAGTAAGAAGTTGCTGATGTTCACTATCCCGATTTTCTAATTGGGCAATTATTATTTGGCTATTCGCTAAAATTTCCGTTAATTGTTTTTCTTCTTGTATACAATCAGCTTTGCTGGTCTTTATGGTATTTATTCCTACATTTATCCTTTTTATGTCAAGTTGCATCTTTTCAGCATGCACAGCAATCTCAGCTTGACGGACTTCAGTATGTTGGCGTTTCTGCTGCATAATCGTAATTTCTTGCTCAATATCTAGAAGTTGCCCTTTGACTATCTGAGCCTGCTCTTGGACGCTCATCAATGTGCTTTTTAATTCTTCTACTTTTAGTGTAGTGGTTGCGATTGTATTACTACGGCTCAAAAAACTACTATCCCGCTTATTGGTACTGCCGCCTGTCATGGATCCGCCCGGATTTAATAATTCTCCCTCTAATGTCACTATTTTCACGGAGAACCCTTGTTCCTTAGCAATTTTCAGAGCACTATCAATATTTTCTGCAATAATAGTACGCCCTAATAAATATTCGATAACAGAGCGATAACGTGGCTCTGAGCTGACAAGATCAGCAGCAAATCCTAGCGCTCCCGGGGATCTAGACGCCACTCTTTCCCCATCACGAGGTTTTAAAGGTTTAATCGTATCTAAGGGGAGAAAAGTAGCTCGTCCCATATTTTTAGTTTTCAAAAAAAACATGGCTTGTTTGGCAATCTCAGCATTGACCGCAATAACATGCTGCAAAGCGCCACCTAAGGCAATCTCAATGGCTGTAACATATTTATCAGGAACTGTTAAAATCTGTGCCACTGCACCACAAATACCATTATGCCAAGGGGCATCACTTTTTAATACACTTTTAATGCCACGAGCAAAACCTTCATATTCATTTTGCATATTTGATAGTATTTTCAGCCGTGAATTTAGCTCATTTACCCCAGTCGCTACTTGCCTTTCTTCACGCAGAATGTGTTGTTGATGTTGTTCACTGGCTTGTTTGCTAATAATGAGATCCTTATTCTGATTATGCAGTTCAGCTAAAGTGTTTTTAACGACTTGCTGTTCTGCCAAAATAGTATTATATGCTGCTTCAGTGTGGCTTAACTCCTTAACATAGTCCTGATATTCCTGATTGAAGTTACTTTGCCTAATTTGCATTCTTGACAAATCACGTTCCGCAGTAATAACCTTATTACGTTCTCCAACAATTTCATGCAAATATTTGAAAGTTTTCTCTTGATTATCGCCCAATTGTTGCTGGGCTTGTCCTATATCTGTCACTATCTTCTGGAATAATAAATTTTTGTCGTCCAGTAGCACATTCAGATTTTCAGTAATGGTTTGTTTCCCAGCAATTACTTCATGAACAGCACTCATTTTTTGTTCAATTTCATTTTTCTGCTTCTTTATACGATCCTGTTCATCACGAGTCCGTTCTTGACTACGCTGTCCATATGTAATTCGTTCTGTTAGCACTCCAACTTTACCCTGAATTCTTTCTAACTCTGTATCAGCCTTATTCATAGAATGGGTATACGTCGTAAGTTGTTCGTCCACTTGTATGAGCTGCGTTGTTAACTCAATTTTTTCAGTGTCTTTGATACTGATAGCAGCACTGATTGTGACTTCCTGTTCCGTTAGATGGCTCGTCTGCAATGTAGCACTTTCTACCATTTTTTCTGATTTTTCCAACATATTTAAGAGCAACGTTACTTGACAAGCCGTTGATTCTGCATGTAATTTATTATACTTAGTCGTGCGCTCAGCACTTTCCGCGAGGGGAACAAGTTGAACCTCTATTTCATTGGTTATGTCAGATACCCGGATAAGATTCTGAGTTGTTTCCTCTAGTTTGCGTAATGCTTCCTTTTTTCGTTGCTTATATTTCGTAATGCCAGCTGATTCTTCAAAGAGTAAGCGACGCTCTTCAGGTTTACTATTCAATATTTCATCTACTTTATTTTGGCCGATAACACTCATCGCATCACGACCAAGACCTGTATCCGCCAATAATTCATAAATATCTTTCAAGCGACAAAGTGCTTTATTAATAAAATATTCACTATCCCCTGAGCGAAATACTCGGCGAGTAATAATAACTTCGTTAAAATCTAAAGGTAGTGTACCATCACTATTATCAAATGTTAAGGATACTTCTGCGATTCCTAATGGTCTGCGCCCTGAACTGCCAGCAAAGATTACATCTTCCATTTTAGTCCCACGAAGAGTACGAATACTTTGCTCACCCAGCACCCAACGAATGGCGTCTGAGATATTACTTTTACCACTACCATTAGGTCCAACGACAACGGTAATGCCCGGTCCAAATTCTATTTCAGTTTTATCAGCAAAGGATTTAAAGCCGTACGCTTCCAATCTGCGTAATAGCATACTACATCACCACACATATCATTATAATTTCATAATTTCCTAACTTTTCAAGTTTATCACGTACCCGCGGTTTACACAATAAACTTATAATTTTTTGATTGAACACAAAAAACCTGTTTGCATCGCAAACAGGTTTTCTTTTAAAAAAATAAAAAAACTACCTAGGTTCTACAATGAAACGAATTGCAGTACGTTCTTCACCATCAATAATAATTTCAGAAAAAGCGGGGATAGCAATCAAATTAATACCATTAGGCGCAACAAACCCACGAGCAATTGCAATTGCCTTTATTGATTGATTAACCGCCCCAGCACCCACTGCCTGTACTTCAGCAGTGCCTCTCTCGCGTAGTACCGCAGCCAAGGCGCCTGCTACAGATTTAGGATTAGATTTTGCAGATACTTTTAGAACATCCATTATGTAACCTCCTTTTGGTATCAGGGCTTACTATACTCTATAGTATTCTGCTCTTTTCCTAATAATTCCTTCTTTTACAATTTAAATGTGAAATAACATTTTTTTATTAATAATATAACATGTATTTTGATGTTCAATCATTAATTCATCCAGTTTTTGGCCATCTGCATTTAAGGTAAGATTGCTTATATTATATATGTTCTGAAGTTTTTTAATAGTACTATTTCTTAGACCTCTCAGTTTTGAAGTATCACGAGGATGATGATGAATACAAAACGTACTATTTTTTACCAGTCCAAGACTTTCAATACAATGAACAAGCATCAGATAAAAAAGATAGGAATCTACCAATTCCCCAAAAGCAGGATGATATGGCCCGGCCAGGACTACATCACTATTACCTAACTCCTCAGTTGCTTGTAGTCCAGTACGAATGACTACTATGTTATGATGGGCAAATAATATTTTTAAAAAACCAGCACGAGTGACTCCGCCAGAGATGGACAGGGGAGTATAACTCCCCTCATTGAACATCTCTGCCAATTTTGTATGAGCAATGACAATTGTCGGATAAATACGTACAAAATCAGGAGCCAGTTTCACGACACCCTGAGCCGTGGTAATCAGACTGATCCAATCTTCCCCCGGCAAGCCTGGCATTAATTGAATACCACATTGGAGCCCCATCTTTTTAATAAGGGCAACGGCCTGAACCACATCTGCCCCAGAATGACCTCTAGCACTGGCCTGAAGTACCTTATTGTCGAGGGATTGTACACCGAGTTCAATGGTCGATACGCCATATGTTATGAGATTTTGTACAATTGTCTCATTAATGCAATCTGGGCGCGTCGACAGACGTATGGCATGAATTTGATTACTCTGTAAAGCTTGGTATGCAGGTCCTAGCAGTTCACATTGAATTGCTAGATCAAGGGCCGTAAAGCTACCGCCATAAAAAGCCACTTCGATATGACGTTTTTCCGTTATTCTCGCCACATGCTCATTAATAATTGCTGTTATTTCTGGGGCTGTTACTGGCGTAGCCCTCCCTGTTATTTTTTGCTGATTGCAAAACACACAAGTATGTGTACAGCCATAATGAGGGATAAAGATTGGAATAATATAATGCCGCATAACTGCCTCCCAAAATGTAAATAAGACTTGGCTAATGCCAAGTCTTGAGACGCAGGCAGAAGCCTTAGTCATTTATAATTTTTAATTTAATTAACGCCTGGTTTGCGGCAAGCTGTTCCGCTTCTTTTTTACTCTTTCCTAGCCCAATACCTAGCTGCTTGGCATTGACCAGCAATGCCACTTTAAACATTTTATGATGGTCAGGGCCACTTTCGTCAATGATTTCATAGCTAATCTTGCTGTCGGTATCTTTCTGAACCACTTCTTGCAGCAATGTTTTATAATCTTTAACATATTCACCGCGTTTAACTAATAATAGATCATTTTGAAGTTGCTTTAATACAAACAGAGTTGCGTTTTCAAAACCACTGTCCATATATATAGCACCAATAATTGCTTCAAAAGCATCTGCTAAAATTGAAGTGCGCTCACGGCCGCCAGAGCTGGCTTCGCCTTTACCTAAAAATAAATATTCACCAATACCAAGCTCAGCCGAGCAACGGGCTAAAGTAGGCTCACAGACTACTACCGCTCTGGCCTTAGTCAATTCGCCCTCGGGTAGATTGGCTAATTGGCGAAATAAATATTCACTGACAACTAGATCTAGCACGGCATCACCGAGAAATTCTAAACGTTCATTATGTTTAATCGCAGAATTTTTACATTCATTAGCATATGAAGTATGGGTAAGGGCCTGATGCAGTAAATTAATATTAGTAAACTGCACGCTTAATGTAACGGAAAGTTTACGTAAGGCATCCAGTCTATGTTTATTAAGTCTTTCAATCATATCAAGACTACTTTTGAAATTTTTTCAATAAAATAGTTGCATTATGCCCGCCGAATCCGAAAGAATTGGATAATGCTACGTTTACGGATTGTTTACGAGCTATACCCGGCACATAATCTAAATCCATGTCTTCATCAGGGGTTTCATAATTGATGGTCGGGGGAATTATATCGTTGAAAATTGTTAAAACAGTGGCAATACATTCAATGCCACCTGATGCACCGAGCAAATGTCCAGTCATGGATTTAGTGGAACTAACTGCCAATTTGTATGCATGTTCACCAAATAATGATTTTATTGCTAATGTCTCATTCTTATCATTCATTGGCGTAGATGTACCATGAGCATTAATATAATCAACTTCAGTAGGCTTCATTTCAGCGTCATGAAGAGCCATAGCCATACATTTCGCTGCTTGGATACCTTTAGGGGCAGGTGCAGTAATATGATAGGCATCAGCGTTAGAGCCATAACCAATCACCTCGGCATAAATTTCAGCGCCTCTATGGGTTGCATGTTCTAAGGATTCAAGAATAACGACACCAGCTCCTTCACCCATGACAAAACCATTACGATCTTTATCAAAAGGACGAGATGCTCTTTCCGGTTCATCATTACGGGTTGACAGCGCTTTCATGGAACAAAATCCAGCCACTGCAATCGGCGAAATAGCCGCTTCAGTACCACCGGCAACCATGACATCAGCATCCCCTCGTTGAATCAATTTAAAAGCATCACCAATGGCATTAGTACCTGTTGCGCAAGCTGTCACTACACAACTACATGGTCCTTGCAGTCCAAGAGTAATTGAAGTTTGTCCAGCTACCATATTACCAATCATCATTGGCACAAAAAACGGACTGACACGGCTAGGACCTTTGTCGAATAAATTTTTAAATTGGTCATGCAACGTATCCATACCGCCAATACCAGTACCAATCATTGTACCAATGCGTTCCCGATCTTCATTCTCCAAATCAATACCTGAATCTTCAAAAGCCATTTTACTGGCAGCAACTGCAAACTGGGTACAACGATCCATCCGTTTTGCTTCTTTTTTATCAATATATTTAGCTGGATCAAAATCCTTAACCTCACCAGCAATTTGTGTAGTATAGTCACTTGCATCAAAACGAGTGATCTTACCAACACCAGATTTGCCAGCTAAAAGAGCTTGCCAAAATTCATCCTTACCAATTCCTATCGGTGTTACTGCACCCAAGCCTGTTATTACAACTCGTTTTTTCAAACAAACTCACCTCTTGTTAATTTATAGTTTCAATTTCTGCTAGAATTCTTCTGAATATTTCCTTAACAGATAGTATTTCATCTATTTTATGAATGTACTCACCAGTAAATACTAATCCTGTTTCCACATCACCTTGCTGAGCGCGAATTAATGCCTTAATAATGCAAAAGTTCTTTAAGCAATGTTTTAGGCAACCATCACAGGTTTCAGGAGCAGGTGCAGTACCATCAATAATTTTCTCTGCAAATGGATTTCGGAGTGCACGACCAGGCAGCCCCACCGGACTTTTAATGAGCACAATATTTTCTGGTCTAGCTTTTAAGTAAAATTCTTTTAACGCAGGAGCAGCATTTGATTCATTACTAGCTGCAAATCGAGTTCCCATTTGCACTCCGGCTACACCAAGTTTAAACGTTTCAATAATATCACGGCCACTCATAATACCACCAGCGCCAATAACAGGGATGCTCACTGCTTTTACTATATCTGGAAGTAAAGAATGTAAAGATTGATCTGTTCCCAAATGTCCGCCAGCTTCTTTGCCTTCTACAACAATCGCGGCAGCTCCTAATTTTTCTGAAATTTTTGCCAACTTCACTGAAGATACAATTGGCACGATTGGCGTACCAGACTCTTTTCCCAACCCAAAAATATCCCGTGAGAAACCCGCACCAGCAATTACTAAATCAATACCTTCTTCGATGGCTGTTTTAACAATACCGGTAAACTGCCGGGTTGCAACCATTATATTGATGCCAATTATGCCTTTTGTCATCGACCGAGCCAAGCGAATTTCGCTACGCAATTCATCAAAACTCATACCGGATGCCGCTATGATTCCAATGCCGCCCTCTTCACCTACAGCTGCTGCGAGCTTCGCTGTAGAAATCCGTATTGCCATTCCGCCTTGTATAATAGGCACACGAGCCACCAGATTACCTATTTTAAGTTCTGGAAGTTTCAAGTTATAATTCCTCCATTCGATAGCACATTATCTTTTAAGAAAGTCCCGCAAAATGATTATTTCACGGGACTTCCTAACTTTGAATACAAAAAGATCTAAGCTTGCTTTTCTTTTTCTATGTATTCGACAGCATCTTTCACAGCTTTCATTTTCTCAGCTATCTCATCAGGAATTTCAATGTTAAATTCCTCTTCAAAAGCCATAATTAATTCTACAATGTCAAGAGAATCTGCACCTAAATCATCAATAAAAGTTGAGTCCATAGTAACATCATCTTCTTCAACACCAAGTTGTTCTACTGAAATTTGTTTAACTTTATCAAAAGTTGTCACGATATCACCTCCTTTCGAAACTATTATCCTGGTCATTTTTATTTACATTACCATACCGCCATCAACATTTAAAGTTTGGCCAGTAATATAATTTGCACTGTCAGAGACTAAAAATACTACCGCAGCTGCTACATCTTCAGGACTACCAAGGTGACCTGCAGGTATTTTACTGATGAGTTCTTCTTTAACCAACTCAGGTAATACGGCTGTCATATCAGTATTAATAAATCCTGGGGCAATGGCGTTGACTGTAATGTTTCTCGACGCCAATTCTTTGGCCATTGATTTTGTAAATCCGATGACGCCAGCTTTAGAAGCAGCATAATTGGATTGACCAGCATTTCCCGTTAGACCAACAACAGATGTCATATTAATAATTCTACCATACTTTTGTTTCATCATAACCCGAGAAACGGCTTTTGTACACATAAAAACACCTTTAAGATTGGTATTCATCACAACATCCCAATCTCCTTCTTTCATGCGCATCAATAAATTGTCACGGGTAATACCCGCATTATTTACTAAAATATCAATCCGTCCAAAAGACTCTATTGTTTTCTTGATCATCGACGCTACCGCCTCATCGCTAGCAACATCTGCTTGTATAAGTTCCCCTTGCCCACCAGAAGCTTCGATAATATTTTTAACTTCTTCCGCTGCAGCCACATTGCCTGCATAGTTAATGATCACTTTTGCGCCAGCTTTTGCTAGTGCAATGGCCACAGAGCGACCTATACCACGAGAAGCACCAGTCACGATTGCAACTTTTCCCTCTAAGAGCATTTTAATTAACCTCCTTGAAATAATCAAGGGTTTTTTCTAATGAAATACTATCTTCCACATTTAAGTTCTCAATTTCTTTAGTAATTTTTTTCGTTAAGGCTGATAACACTTTACCAGGCCCAACTTCTACAAATGTAGTAGCACCAAATTCCACAATTTGCGCGATACATTTTTCCCACTCTACAGGGTGATCGGCTTGCTCTACCAATGATTTCTCAATGTCTAGGGCCTTAGAAATGATTTGTCCATGAACATTGGCAACAACCGGAATGATAGGATCACTCATTCTTATGTTTGACAATTCAGCTGCCAGCTTTTCAGCTGCGGGTTTCATCAATGTACTATGAAAAGGTGCACTCACGGGTAACATGATGGCTCGTTTAGCTCCTGCTGCCTTAAGCATTTCTACAGCCTTTTCCACCGCTTCTTTTTTACCAGCGATCACAATTTGTCCTGGGCAATTAAAATTTACAGCTTGCACTGCACCAAATTCGGCCTCAGCTTTTTGGCAAATATCAATAACAATCTGCCGCTCAAGACCTAAAATGGCCGCCATACTGCCTTCGCCTAAGGGTACAGCCTCTTGCATCAATTGACCACGTTTACGCACCAATCGTACAGCATCACCAAAGGGCAATGCACCAGCGGCCACTAAAGCTGAGTATTCACCCAGACTATGACCAGCTACAATGTTTGGCTGTAGGCCATGCTGTTTTAGCACTTCATAACAAGCAATACTTACTGTCAAGATAGCCGGTTGGGTATTAAAAGTTTTACGGAGTTCATCTTCTGGACCATTAAAGCACATGTTGGTGATAGAAAAACCTAATGCCGCGTCCGCTGCATCAAATACCGCTTTTGCTACATCAAAACGCTCATATAATTCTTTTCCCATGCCAACAGTTTGTGAACCTTGTCCAGGAAAAATAAAAGCTATTTTTTCCATATCATACCTTCCCTTTACTTATCGTTAGATATTACCATTAATTTTATTTAATACGGTTGGTATATCGCCAACAATATCTTGAATAATCTCTTCTACTGATTTAATCTTTTTGATCAGGCCACAAATCTGGCCGACCATGACTGAACCATGATTTACATCGCCTTCACGCGCTGCTCTTTTTAGTTTGCCTTCGCCCATGGCTTCCAGTTCCTCAGGAGATGCGCCTCTTTTTTCCATGGCTTCATAATCACGAGTAAATTTATTAGTCAAAACTCGTACTGGATGCCCAGTAGCAATACCCGTCACAACTGTTGAACGATCTTTAGCTTTTAAAATAGCTGCTTTATAATTTTCATGAGCAATACATTCTAGCGATGCGACAAAACGTGTTCCAATTTGAACACCTTGGGCACCTAGCGCTAGAGCGGCCACAAAACCTCTAGTATCTGCAATCCCACCTGCAGCAATGACAGGAATATTCACAGCATCAGCAATCTGAGGTATTAAGGACATGGTAGAAATTTCGCCGATATGTCCACCACTTTCTTGCCCTTCGGCGATGATGGCATCAACACCAATCCTCTCTAATCGTTTGGCCAATGCAACAGACGCTACAACAGGAATAATTTTAGTACCAATTTCTTTTAATGCAGGTATATATTCGCCAGGATTACCGGCTCCTGTCGTAATAACAGCCACGCGTTCATCAATCACCACTTGCATGACCTCTTTAACGAAGGGTGACATAAGCATGATATTAACACCAAAAACCTTATTGGTCAAAGTTTTTGTTTTTCGTATTTCATTGCGCAATACATCTGGTGGCATATGACCAGCTCCAATAATACCAAGGCCCCCTGCATTTGAAACAGCGGCCGCCAGTTCTGCAGTGGCTACCCAAGCCATACCACCTTGAAGTATTGGGTATTTGATGTTCAACAATTGGCAAAGATTGCTTTTAAACAATAGTCTTGTCCTCCTTGTACCATCTTATGACACAGGAGGCCCAAGTAAGTCCTGCACCAAAGCCTACTAAGACGACTATATCATCATGTTTAATTTTATTAGATTTAATTGCTTCATCCAAAGCAATGGGAATGGTTGCAGCTGATGTATTACCATATTTATCCACATTTACCATTACTTTTTCCATTGGCACTTTCAAGCGTTTAGCCGCTGAATTAATAATTCTCATGTTAGCTTGATGTGGAATCAAACAATCGATATCAGTATTAGAAAGCCCAGCCTTATCTAATGCACGCACCGCAGCTTCACCCATCACCTTGACAGCGAACTTAAAGACCTCAGTACCATTCATGGTTACAAAATGTTGCCGTTGTTTAACGGTTTCACTTGTTGCTGGTAAACGAGAACCACCCGCTGGCACATTTAAATGAACAGCACCGGAACCTTCAGCACCAAGATCAACGCCTAAGATACCATAACCTGCTGGAACCTCTCCCAAAACAGCGGCTCCAGCACCATCACCAAACAACACGCACGTGTTACGGTCAGTCCAGTCAAGAATTCTTGATAGGGTTTCTGCCCCGATGACCAAAACTTTTTTATATAAACCAGTTTTTATACACTGACTGCCAACGACCAAACCATAAGCAAAGCCGGCACACGCTGCCGATAAGTCAAAAGCTGCTGCCTTGCTGGCCTTTATTTTATCTTGTACTAGACATGCCGTAGATGCTACTCCCATATCAGGAGTGCATGTCGCCACAATAATCAAATCAATTTCATCAGCAGTAACTCCTGCGTTAAATAACGCTTTTTCAGCAGCTAAGGCCGCTAAATCAGATGTAGCAACGTCTGATTCTGCAATACGGCGCTCTCTTATGCCTGTACGATCTACAATCCACTCATTAGAAGTATCTACTATCTTTTCCAAATCTTCATTCGTAACTACTTTATTCGGAAGATAGCTACCGGTACCAATAATGCCTACAGATTTAAGATTCTCCAACACTAGTAACAACCCCTTCTTGCGCGATATTTTCTCGTATGTGTTCAACAACTCTATTTTGTGTAAATTCATTGGCAACACGGATAGCATTTTTGATGGCTTTCGCTTTAGAACTACCATGACAAATGATAAAACATCCATCGACTCCTAAGAGTGGTGCCCCGCCATATTCAGCATAATCAAGTTTCTTTTTCAAGCTTTTTAATGCTGGCAAAACCATTAATGATGCAATTTTTGCTAAAATACCGCTACTTTTTATAGCTTCTTTCACGAGTTGCATAATAACGCTGCTCAAACCCTCACCCAATTTCAGTACTACATTACCGACAAATCCATCGCAAACGACGACATCTACCGTCCCTTTGTTAATATCTCTGCCTTCCACATTACCAATAAAATTGATGGTTTGCAACTTTTTTAGCAATGGATAGGTAGCTAAAGCCTGTTCATTACCTTTAGTTTCTTCTTCACCAATATTTAATAAACCAACACGCGGGTGATTGATATTCAAGATATATTGTGCATAAATAGAACCCATCACTGCACTTTGCACCAAATGTTTTGGCTTACTGTCGATATTTGCACCAGAATCTAAGAGTACAGTTGTTCCAGTAAGATTTGGAAGGGGAGTGGCAATCGTCGGACGTTCAACACCTTTAATTCGCCCCAGTCCAAATAATGCCGCCGCTACTGCCGCACCCGTGCTACCCGCCGAAACAACGGCATCACAAACGCCTTCTTTTACTAAACGTGTCGCTACAACGACGGATGCATCTTTTTTCTTACGCACAGCTGCACCTGGATGTTCGTGCATTTCAATTGTTTCGCTCGCATGATAAATGGTAACATTCAGTGTTTCCCAGTTTTCAACAGTCTCTAAAATTTGTTTTATTTGGACTTCGTCTCCAACTAAAACAACTTCACAGTCATATTCTTTAACAGCTTGTATGGCTCCGAAAATAATTTCTTTTGGTGCATAATCACTGCCCATGGCGTCAACGGCAACCTTCATTCGTTTATCTCCATTCATAATTCCAATGATACCATTATAAATTTAGCCCGAAATACCTCTTGTTTTTCATTGCGGGTTTTTACCCAAATGAAATATTTATTACCACGTTTTCTGATGACTTCTGCTTTGGCCACTAATTTTTCACCAACATGAATTGGAATTTTATACTTTATATTAGCAACACCAGTCACGGCCGTTGATGCATCGATAATTGCAATGGCTAATGAATTGGCCTGTGAAAATACATAATGACCGCGAGCAATTTTCGTCTTTTCAAAAACCATGTCCGGGGTAATTGTCATAACTGAAATGCCTTGTACGCCGAGCTCTAAATCGATGAGTTCACCAATAATCTCACCACGTGCAATGGCTTTTAATTTATTTTGAGCACCTTCTGCCATTTGCTTCGTACGCCCTCGGAGTTCAGGTATACCTAATTCCAAACGATCCAAGCGAATGGTTTGCACACTTACATTAAGTAATACGGCTAGTTCTCCATCCGTCAAAAAAGGACTAGACGCTAAATTTTCTTGCAGACTTATTTGGCGTATCTTTTTCTGAATTCGCAATATAATATCACCCATTTTTTTCTTATATCATTAATACTTAGTAGTTAGTATTATAACCAGTTACTATTTAAAATGCAAGAAAAAATAGTAAGCAAGAAAAAGTTTAATTAACTCTTATCTTGCTCACTAAAAAAAATCTTATTCTGCTTTTGCTTTTATAACTACCTTACCGTTATAATTCCCACATTCAGGACATACTCGATGAGGCATTTTCAGTTCGTGACATTGCGGACATGCAATCAAACCTGGAACGGATAATTTCCAATTAGCACGGCGCTTATCGCGACGGGCTTTCGATGTTTTACGCTTAGGTACTGCCATTATTACACACCTCCTTAACAGGATTTCAATCATGGCTGTTGTAATTTACTTTAAAAGTTTACTTAATACTGCAAGTCTTGGGTCAATTACATTGTCAGTGCATGAGCATGTTGCATGATTACGATTAATACCACAATGTGGACATAACCCCAAGCAATTTTTACTGCACGCAACTTTCAAAGGTTCAGCTAATATCATGCTTTCACGCACTAAATCGGCAATATCAATTTCATCACCATTATAATAAGCTACATCAGCACCACCATCAAGTTCGTCCACACTCTGTTCATGATAATCATCACCAAACGGAATTTCCATATTGGTAATAAAATCCTCTAAGCAGTAGTTACACTGATAGTTAGCTGTAGCATGAATAACGCCTTTAATCTTTAATACCCGCCCATTATTTATTAATTCGCCTTTTACCTTTATTTCATCACTGATCCAAGGGCCATCACTATCTAGGTCTAATTTTCCAGTAGAAGTGACAAATTCAAATGTTTCCTGGCTACCAATGTGGATTTTAGCTTGTAGGATATTAATTTTCATCATTTTCCACCTCAACCTTCATCCATTATAGCTAGACCTCTATATTTTGTCAATATGAAAACTCTAGGTTTGCACCAACTTTTTAAATCAGCAAGAAATAGCAGTCGTAGTTTGAAGTTAGACAAAAAACAATGTATCATTAGTAAAAGCCTAATTATTAATGTGTACAAATCTTTGCAGTATCCCGGGCAATCACTAGTTCTTCATTCGTAGGAATAACAAATACTTTTACTTTTGAGCCCAGAACGCTGATTTCCCGCTCTTTGCCCCGTACATTATTTTTTTCGTTATCAATTTTAGTACCCAAATATTCTACACCAGAAGTAATACTGGCACGCATGTCAATGGCATTTTCCCCAACGCCAGCGGTAAAGACAATCGCATCTACCCCATTCATTGCTGCTGCATAACTACCAATGTATTTAATCACTTCATATTTAAACATATCTAAAGCCAATTGAGCACGCTCGTTGCCCCCTTCGGCCGCTTTCTCAATATCACGGAAGTCGCTTGATACTCCAGAAATTCCAAGCACCCCTGATCTTTTATTAATGTAAGTATCAATTTCTTCCATCGTCATGTTTTCTTTTTTCATTAGAAATGGTATGATCGCTGGATCAATATTACCACAACGAGTGCCCATTACCAAGCCCTCAAGTGGCGTGAAGCCCATACTCGTATCAATACATTGTCCATTTTTTATTGCTGCGACGCTGGAACCATTGCCTAAATGACAAGTAATAATTTTTAGGTCATTATAATCTTTCCCCATTATCTCAGCGACTCTTTGGGATACATATTTGTGAGATGTCCCATGAAAGCCATAACGCCTAATACCATATTTTGCATAGGCTTCATAAGGAAGTGCATACATATAAGCTTTTTTAGGCATAGTTTGATGAAATGCAGTATCAAAGACAACAACCTGTGGTACACTAGGCATTAATTCTGAGCAGGCATCCATCCCAGCAATATTTGGTGGATTATGTAGTGGTGCCATTTCAATGCAAGCCTCAATGGCTTTTATAACGGTTGGGGTTACTAGTACGGAATCAGAAAACATTTCACCACCATGAACGCCACGATGACCAATGGCATCAATTTCTGTCATACTCGAAATTACACCATAATTGGCGTCAACTAATGCTTCTAAAACTAAACCAATAGCAATTGTATGATTCTTGATATCAGCGTTGATCTTAACTTTATCCTTGCCAGTAGGTTCATGAGTCAAAATGGAACCCTCAAGGCCAATACGTTCAACCAAACCTTTAGCCAACACCGATTCATCATTCATTTCAAACAACTGATATTTTAGAGAAGAACTTCCACAATTAACGACTAATACTTTCATGTTAATATCCCCCTTTTTATTTATACAATACTATCTCAATAACTAGACAAGTAAATTATAATTCGACACAATATTTTTTTTTCCTTCTATTTTTCAATAAACTAACTTTAAAAACAAACTTTATCGATGATAATAAAAATTTATTAATAACTGGAGTGACTAAATAATTATGCGAGCAGTTGGTATTATTGTAGAATATAATCCTTTCCATAATGGACATAAATGGCATTTAGAGGCCGCCAAAAAGCAATCAGGCTGTCCCTTTGTCATAGGAGTGATGAGCGGAAATTTTATGCAAAGAGGCGAACCCGCTCTCTTCGATAAATGGAAGAGAGCTGAGATGGCTATCCGTGGCGGCGTCGACTTAATTATTGAACTACCAGCCGTCTTTGCCGTGCGCAGTGCTCAATATTTTGCCACTGGCGGCATCCGCCTATTGAATTCCTTAGGTATTGTCAGTCATATTTGTTTTGGAGCAGAACATGCTGACTGTGCCGTATTAAAAAAAATTGCCACCTCAACTGGGGATACCCAGGTTATTAAAGATCTACACATACACTTACAATCAGGTTATACATACGCAGCTGCGTTGGAGAGGGCCTTACACAACAACTACCCTATTTCTCCTGATATTATTACATCTCCCAATAATATTCTAGCTATAGAGTATTTAAGGGCTATCGAAAAGTTTGCACCACAGTTAATCCCTATTCCTATTACTCGCCAACAATCTCAGTATCGTGATGCTACAATCACGTTGCCGTTCGCCAGCGCAACCGCTATTCGTTTTGCATTATTAAAGAGCATGTCAATGACAGATGAAATTAGTTCAGCAATACCTTTTACTACTTTAAATATAATTAATAAATTGCTTACAGAAAAACGTGGACCCGTTTCGTTTAATAATTTATCGAATGTAATACTTGCCCAATTACGACTTGCCAGTCTTGAAAAGTTAGAACAAATCCCTAGTGTATCGGAAGGTCTACATTATAAACTTCGAGACTCTGCACTGTTATCAGCCAATATAAATCAACTCTTTTCTCTTCTCAAAAGTAAACGTTACCCCTATACACGTTTGCAACGTATCATCATCCATTCCCTACTAGGAACGACTAAAACCCAGCTGGCTCTTTTTGATGAATCGGGTCCACTATATGCCCGTATACTGGCTTTTAATCAGCAAGGGCGTTTATTACTGAAGCACATTAACCAGAATAGTAGTATACCCATTATTACTAAAACTACCCATTTTCTGAGTAGCAACGAGCGTGGCCGGAGTCTTCTTACCCCATTACAAGATATGCTAGCGATCGACACGGTGGCCAGCGATATCTATGCATTAGGAATGCCTCCATCGAATTGGAATATCGGTGGGTGGGATTTTCGTCTTTCACCTCTTTTTTTGTCATAACATTATAATTTATTAACAATAGTCTGCAACTGATCATCGTTATTTTATTAATTCCCCATTTCACATGGTTATATTATCAGCACTCCTGCAATATACATATTACAGATCGCCCGGGTTTAAGGAGGAGATTATCATATGGGAATTCTCGGTGGAGGCAAACGCTATCATTCGCGTTTACTAGCATATGTAATGGCCTTTGGTGCAGTATTTATTACTATTGCGATGGTGCAATACCCTAAAGTTGCCTTTGATGCAGCCATTATGGGTCTGAATCTATGGTGGAATGTGGTTTTCCCTTCGTTAGTGCCTTTTTTTATTCTATCGGAAATACTCATGGGATTGGGCGTGGTACATTTTATGGGTATTTTGTTAGAACCTTTAATGCGCCCAGTCTTTAACGTGCCAGGTATCGGTGCCTTCGCCATGTCGATGGGATTGGCATCGGGTTATCCTATGGATGCAGTCATAACATGTAAATTCCGCAAAAATCAATTATGTACCGCTGTTGAAGCGGAACGACTATTGTCATTTACTAATACTGCAGACCCTCTATTTATGTTTGGCGCAGTCGCTGTAGGAATGTTTGGCATGCCCCAACTGGGTGCAACGATTGCCATGGCTCATTATCTTTCAAGTTTAATTGTCGGAGTCATCTTTCGCTATCATGGTCGTGAGCGAGATAGCCATACCAATGATACACAAATCGAAAGTGGCAACATTATATTTAGAGCACTTCGCGCATTATATAAGGCTAAACAGGAAGATAAACGTTCAATAGGGCAACTATTAGGTGACTCGGTAAAAAATTCCATGAATACAATTTTATTAATAGGTGGATTTATCATATTATTCTCAGTATTTTTACAAATTTTATCTATTCTTGGTGTAACTGATGTTTTGACAACTGCCTTTTCAGGCTTCTTAAGCATAATCGGCTTTAATACCAATCTTGCTCCAGCTATGGTCAGTGGCTTATTCGAAATAGACTTAGGCACTTTGGCAGCCAGTCAAGCCGATGCACCTTTACTCGAAAAGGTAGTAGCTGCCAGCGCCATTATCGCTTGGAGTGGCCTTTCAGTCCACGGTCAAGTTGCCAGCATTGTTATCGAATCTGGGATAAGAATGCTCCCATATATGGTCGCTCGATTTTTGCATGCCATTATTGCTGGAGTGATCACTATTATTTTGATGATAGACCCATTCCATAGCTTAATAAAATTATTTACTATTCCCGTTATGTTTACTCCTAGCAACGTTAATACTCTCACTTCATTAATTGCACGAATCGAACAGGTGGGATATCAAATTTTATTACTGCTCAGTATCATGATTGCTTTGTCAATCGCTATACACATTATAAAAGAACTATATATGCACCTCAAAAACGACTCTCTACGGAGTCATACCTATAGGCGCAAACATAAGTTTTAGTTAGTAAAAAAAGGAGCAGATGCTCCTTTTATAATTTTATATTATAAGGGGCGGTTGTTAAAACCGCCCTGAATTCATTTATTTATTTTTTCTTGATTGATTGAGTTCATTGTGCCCTTGACGGACTACCTCTAATGTTCTTTCTATTTGGCTTTCAAGATGTTTAAAAACATTATCAGCATAGAGTACCGCATCATTTTGTAGATCCGTTGCCTCTTTGTGAGCCAGAATAATAATTTCATTACTATGCTCTTGGGCTTGTTTAGCAATAATATTTTCATCCGTCAATTTGATCGCATAACTCTTGGCCTTATCAATAATTTTTTCTGCTTCTTCGTGGCCTTTTTCTAAGATACGTTGTTTTTCTGCCACAATCTTAGTGGCCTCAGTGATTGCACTAGGTAATTTCTCCCGTAATTCATCCAGAAGCCGAACAACATCATCTTCTTCTAACACTCTCTTGTTCGTAAAAGGCACTCGGGCAGCATCAATTAATAAATTTTCTAACTCATCCAAAATTTCTTCAATAGTCATAAATACCTCTCCCAACTTGGTATTAATCCACCCTATTGAACGCATTAAATAATACGATCAACATCTATTATATTTTTCTAATAAGTCGTTTCATTTTATCTTCTACACACATAGGTACTAATCCTGTAATCGAACCATCAAAAGCAGCTAATTCTTTAATACCACTTGAGCTTATGAAAGAATACTCACTGCTTGTCATGATAAAAACAGTTTCGATTTTAGGTTCAATTTTTTTGATTAACAATGCTCGTTGAAACTCATATTCAAAATCACTGAATGCCCTAAGGCCCCTAACAATAATAAAGGACTTTTGCTGAAGTACATATTCATTAAGTAATCCTGAAAAAGAGTCGATACGAACATTCGGAATATGTCGAGTCGCTGTGGTTAACAAATCCACTCTTTCTGCCATATCAAAAAGTGGCTTTTTATTGGGATTATGAAACACTGCTATAATAAGTACGTCAAAAAGTTTACTGGCCCGCTCGAAAATATCAACATGGCCGTTGGTGACTGGATCAAAACTACCTGGACAAATTGCAATACGCATTATGTAACCCCCTGCTTGGTTTCGTATAGTAAAAAACTAATCGAAGTTGCTCCATATCGCTCAGTACGCTTAAGTTGTAAATGCTCCCACTCATCAGCTATCTTTTCATGCCTCGAATGTTCGATAACAATAACGCCTCCTAGGGCCATAATTGGGTGCTTATCAAGTTTTTCAAGGACAACTTGTACAAATCCCTGTTTGTAGGGCGGATCACAAAATAATAAATCAAAAGAGCGCCCAGCTTGAACTAACTTATCCAAGGCTCTTAGCACATCATTTTTATAGACTTCCGTATGTTGAGCCAATTTTGTATGATGAGCATTTTCTTTGATAATTGCAATACTGTCATTACTATTATCAACAAATACCGCCGTTTTTGCGCCACGGCTTAAGGCTTCTAGACCTAGATTTCCAGTCCCAGCAAATATATCTAACACACATGCATCAACAACGATATCACCAAGAATATTAAATACAGATTCTTTCACACGATCAGCTGTTGGTCTTGTGTCGAAGCCAGATGGCGCTTTTAATTTGGCGCCTTTGGCGCTACCAGTTATTATTCTCATATAAATTCCCCTATAATCATATGCTATATTTTAACACATCTAATAGTATACTACATAATTATCACTACACACCATTTATATTTTTTTACAAAAAAAAATTACAGGTTTATTTAACAAAAAGTCGAATATAATCGAATGTATTGTTATACCCTTTGAGCGTGATCGATCATATTAGATATTTTAGGAAACAGAAATTTTACTTTCGTTTCTTTTAAGTACGCTAGCATTTTTATATTTTTATATTTTTACAAAGAGGTGCCATATGTCTAAATCTCTAAAACTATATACTTCATTAGTTATACTAATTAGTATTATGACTATAACATTCACTATTTATTATGGAAAAGTTCATCATGCAACACCGATTAGCAGTAATACTTCTGATAAATATTGGCTTACCGTCATCTTACTGCCTCTCGATAGTCGACCGCCTTGCACACAATTCGTCGAAGAGCTTGCTAACATAGCTGGCATCAAATTACTATTGCCACAGCCCGAATTATTGGATGATTATAAAACTCCGTCTAAAAAAGAGGCCTTGCGAGTTTGGCTAAGTCAAGCTAGCAAGCAGGCCGATGCCGCTATTATTTCCATTGATATGCTTATTCATGGTAGCCTAATAGCATCACGTTTATCCTTAGGCACTGCCAATGATAGTGAGGATGTGTTAAATTTATTAGCAGCGGTGCACCTGGATAACCCTAACTTTAAAATGTATGTTTTTAATATAATCCCCCGTTTGCTCATCGCTGATAGCCGAGAAAACGCTAGTTATCAAAAAGATATGTTTAAATACTCTATATTAAAAGATCAAGTTTATACCTTTGAAAACATTGAAGATATAAAAAAACTAGCTACTCTTGAAAAGCGCATACCAGCCAACATAATTAGCCATTATACATCCCTCTATGAGCAAAATGCTGCACTAAATAGTGTACTGATGGATATGGTAGAGCAGGGAATATTAAGTGGATTAGTCATCGGGCAAGATGATGGTCAGCCCTTTGGCATCCCTAATATTAACAAACAAAAACTCCAGCACCAACTCCTACAGAAACCAGCTTTAGCGGATAAAGTATTCATTACCCGCGGTACTGACGAAGTCGCCGTAACATTGCTCGGCCATATTATCATGAAGTTATCGAATTACCAACCTCATATTTTTGTAACATACTCCACAGATGAGGGGCCACAAATTACAATGCCGTATATGCCAAACACAGTAGCTACGACGGTAGAGGAAAAAATTAATATAGCTGGCGGATTACAAGTTGATCATGCTGACCAAGCTGATTTTATTCTGTACATACATGTTGGTACACAGAAAAATAAGTCTACGTTAAAACCTACAGCCCAAAAACTAAAAAGTCTAATGGATCAAGGCTATCGAGTCGCATTAGTGGATTTAACAGAAAATTTTAAAATGAACGAGACCCTACTCCCGGTATTAATCTCAGAAAATGTAGATTTACCTAAGCTGATTGCTTATGCCGGTTGGAACACAACGAGCAACTCCATTGGCACTGCAATCACTCAAGCTTGTATTTTTAGTAAAGTATTAAACACTCAGAACCATCTGCCTGAGCTTGTAAAATTGTATAAAGAAAATCTAGAATTTTTGACCGCCCGATTTTTGGATGATGTCTATTATCAAAAAGAAGTGAATCCTTATATCAATAAACAATTACAACAAAACCATATTGATCCATATAATTTGGGCTCATCTTATTACCAAACTAATTATAAAATTCAAAAATTGATGTTTAGTAAAGGGCGCCATTTGCTAAACGAAGCATTATATAATCGTCCTATCACTCTTGAAACTAACCACGGACCACAAAAAATTATTATCACTGATTTAACCATCAAAACCTATCTTCCTTGGCACCGAACTTTTGAAATATGGCTAAAACCACTATTATCATTAGGAATCATCAACGAGTGGGAAAACGAACAATGGTAAATAATTATGTTGACAACCTTTCCATGTTCATGTATAGTTAGTAACTGTGAGATCGGGGCGTGGCTCAGCTTGGTAGAGCACCTGGCTTGGGACCAGGGGGTCGCAGGTTCGAATCCTGCCGCTCCGACCATTTTATAATAATTGAATATATAAAGCCAATCTTTATTTACATTAAGATTGGCTTTTTTTGTGTTATTACAATATATAATTTTAGGCCGGCCAACACGCCTAAACGGGTCCATGGGACGACTTGAAGGCACCGGGCTCGGGTTATTAATGCTCTTCGCTTTTTTCTTTTTTGTTCGCGGTTATAATCATTTCAGCAATACGCTGGGGCACCTCATCATAATGAGAGAAATTTAAATCAAAGTAACCTCGTCCCTGAGTAATTGAACGCAAATCAATAGCATACTTAAACATTTCAGACATGGGCACTTGCGCCTTGATAATGCCTTCTCCTTGTCCGATTGGTTCCATACCTTGAATGCGTCCACGTTTGCCATTTAAATCAGCTATAACATCACCCATAAAAGATGCAGGCACATTGATTTGTACATTGCAAATTGGTTCAAGTAGTGCTGGTCTAGCTTGCAAAGCACCTTTACGTAACGCCATAATACTGGCAATTTTGAAGGCCATTTCTGAAGAATCAACATTATGATATGAACCATCATACAGAGTTACCTTAATATCTACGATTGGGTATCCACCCAAAATACCACCAACTAACGCTTCGCGTACTCCTTTTTCCACAGCAGGAATATATTGCCGCGGTACTGATCCGCCAAAGATTGAATCAACAAATTCAAAATCCTGACCGACTGGTAATGGATCAAGTTGTAACCATACATGACCATATTGCCCATGTCCACCACTTTGTTTCTTATGTTTCCCTTCCACCTTAACTGTGCCGCGAATGGTTTCACGGTATGGCACCTTAGGATTTGACAATACTACATCCACGCCAAATTTGCGTTTCATACGTTCTGCCATAATGTCAGTATGTACCTCACCAATGCCACTGACCAATAATTGTTTGGTCTCAGTGTTTTTTGTAACCATAAATGTTGGATCTTCGTCAACGAGGCGGTGTAAGGCGTTCCCTATTTTGTCCTCATCGCCTTTATTTTTAGCTGCAATACACATGGTAAACATCGGCTTAGGATATACAATGGGCTCAAAAATAATCGGTTTGTCTTTTTCACACAAAGAATCACCTGTCACCGTTTCCTGAAGTTTAGCAACAACTGCTATATCACCCGCATAGACGTTAGTTAATGTTTCTTGATGTTTTCCGCGCAAAGTGAACAGATTACCAACTCGTTCTATCTTTTGTCTTGATGCATTATACAACGTGCTATCAGGTCTCATTACTCCAGAGAACACTCTTATGTAACTAAGACGCCCAACAAAGGGATCTGCCGTCGTTTTGAAAACCATTGCCGCAAAAGCATCCGAAACTTTTCTTTCTACCGGCATGTTCGACACAGGATGTACGCCAAAAACACTTCTCGCCTCTGGCGAGGGTAAATATGCCAATATAGCATCCATAATTTGATGAATACCAATGTTTTTATATGCCGAACCACACATTACCGGAAAAATTTTCGCCTGCGAAATACCCTTAAATAAGCCTAATTTAATTTCATCATCAGACAATATTTCGCCTTCAAGATATTTAGTTAACAGCTCATCATCAGCTTCAGCGGCTGCCTCAATTAACTTTTGCCGTAAATTAAGGGCAATATCCATCATATCCTCGGGAATATCACCTTCTACATATTGAGATCCCAGTTTGCCCTCAGGTGTAATGGCTTTCATTTTCAATAAATCAACAATGCCTTTAAATGTTTCTTCCGCACCAATTGGTAATTGAATGGGCAAAACATTTGCGCCAAATTTTTCTTGCATATTTTTCACAACACTATAAAAATCTGCATTTTCCCGATCCATTTTATTAATAAATGCCAACCGCGGCAAATTCAATTCATTAGCATATTTCCATACTTTTTCTGTTTCCACCTCGATACCTGAAGCAGCACATAATAATACTAGTGTACTATCAATGGCTCTTAGCACACTTTTTACCTCTCCGATAAAATCAGCATATCCAGGAGTATCAATAAAATTAATTTTATTTTCCCGCCATTCACAGGGAGCTAAGGATGCACTAATTGTTACTTTACGCTTAATCTCTTCCGGTTCAAAATCAGCAACCGTCGTTCCATCATCCACACGACCAATACGCGTTATTGCCCCTGCGTTAAAGAGTAATGATTCTACAAGACTTGTCTTACCAGCCCCACCATGGGCTATAATTCCGACATTTCTCAATTTGTCACTTCTATACTCTTTCAATTGATATCCCTCCTATATTAATTTAGCCTTATTGTACTATTAATTAATATAACTTAAATTGGAATTCTCTGTGAATATCTAATTTTCCTTCTTTTCAGTTTATTATACACAAAAATAAAAATAATCGTCTAATTAGACGATTATTTTTATTACCTATTTTAGCTACTTTTACAAAATATTTGCATTATCTTACGTAGCGGTTTAGGTAATGACATGACATAAATCTTAAATGATTTCACCATGTTCGCCCCCTTATTCTTTAGCACAACATTATTACATGCAGCACAACATATCTATTGATAATGTATGCTACAACCACCATATTCGTGCAACACTACCGTAATAACCTGTTAATTATTTTTACTCACTGAGCTCAACACGTGCCATTACAAAGCACAAATCGGATAATCGATTCAATGTTATTAATATATGATTGTTCACTTCTTCTTGCCTCGATAATCTTAGTACTTGACGTTCAGCGCGCCTTGTCACTGTCCGTGCCAAATCTAAAGCCGCCGCACCAGCATTACCACCTGGAATAATAAAAGACTGCAAAGGAGGTAACTGAGCATCAAGTTTATCAATAAGTTGCTCCAGTTGCCTGCTATGTTCTTCAGATATATAATGTACACTACTATGAAGACTGGCAAGATCAGCCATCATCATCATTAATGTCTTTTGTACACCCAAAATAATCTCTTGCACATCCGCCTTGGTACACCAAGCTCGCGCTAAACCTAAAGCAGAATTTATTTCATCAATCGTACCATAAGCCTCCACCCTAGGGCTGTCTTTCGGAGTACGCTCACCTGTGAGTAATCCCGTAGTGCCTTTATCCCCTGTCTTTGTATAAACTTTCATAAGCCACCCCTTTACAAATTTCACTGTTATTAAAAAAATTATTGATCTCTCGCTCTGCACTCACTATTCCATCTGAGCCATGAATTATATTATTTCTAATGGTTGTGGCTAAATCTCCACGAATTGTACCAGGCGCGGCATCAAATGGATTGGTTGGTCCCATCATTGTCCTTACAAGCTTAATCGCATTTTCACCATGAACGATCATGGCAACAAGGGGCCCTGAAATAATGAAATTAACCAATTCATTAAAAAATGGTTTATCCTGGTGTTCATCATAATGCATTGCGGCTTGTTCTTTTGACAACTGTAGCATTTTCATCCCAATAATTTTCAATCCACGTTTCTCAAAGCGAGCAATAATTTCCCCACATACTCCTTTGGCAACAGCATCAGGCTTTAATAAAACTAATGTATTTTCCATTCTTCCACCTCAATCAACGATATTTTAGAGACTCTTCATAATAGTTGAAGGCTGACATTCTAAGCGCCTCAATTTCCATGCTGGTTACTGTACGCACAATCTTACCAGGTGATCCCATAACCAAAGAATTAGGCGGAATTTTCTTATGCTCAGTGATCAGAGTACCTGCACCAATAATGCAGTTTTCACCAATTTCTGCATAACTTAAAATAATTGCTCCCATACCAATCAAACAATTACTTGCTATATGGCACGCATGTAAAATAACACCATGGCCTACAGT
>Ga0209123_1000973_pt1 | contig 31528 bp, 29 predicted proteins | sample BarGraIncu00431A_FD_184500 | JGI IMG/M metagenome (GOLD analysis project Ga0209123, IMG submission 184500) | Arctic peat soil microbial communities from Barrow, Alaska, USA - Barrow Graham LP Incubations 004-31A (SPAdes) (version 2) | ecosystem: Environmental > Terrestrial > Soil > Wetlands >... | reverse complement strand
TTGGGAATTGCAGGAAACCGTACCATGGCATCTCTCTATGATTTGATTACTGCCGATAAACAGGAGCGCTTTACCAAGCCCGCCGGTGAATGGAACATTGGCCGAATTGTGGTCTATCCTGATAACAGGGTAGAACATTGGCTCAATGGCATGAAAGTATTGGAATATGTTCGTGGTTCAGATGCTTATAAAGCATTGGTGGCACGCAGTAAATATGCAGGTTTCGATCAATTTGGAATGATCAGTAAAGCTCCTATCCTGTTGCAATACCACTTTGATCAGGTTAAATTCAGAAGTTTAAAAATTAAAAAACTATAAAATCATGCAAGCAAACCGACGCAATTTTTTAAAGCTTTCAGGTCTGGGAATCGCTGCCGTAGCTCTCCCGGTCATCTCACAATCAGCGCCTTCTCCAGCTAAAAAAGCAAAATCGTTTCCCATTCGTTTGGGACTGGCCTCCTATACCCTTCGGAAAATGAATCTGGACGATGCCTTGGCTGTCTGCCAAAAGTTGGATTTCAAATATATCTCTTTAAAGGATTTTCATTTGAAATTAAATTCATCTGATGCAGAAATTGCAGAAGTGGTGAAAAAATGCAAAGATGCAGGTGTTGCAATCGATTCTGGTGGGGTCATCTATATGAAATCTGAAGCCGAGGTGGATGTTGCCTTTGAGTATGCCCGCAAGGCTGGAATGAATATGATAATCGGTGTGCCTCAACATGAAATGCTGCCCTATGCCGAGAAAAAAGTGAAAGAATACAACATTCGCTTAGCCATTCACAATCATGGTCCTGGTGATTTGGTATATCCGAGTTGCGAAAGTGCGTATGTGCTGATTAAAAATATGGACCCACGAATGGGTCTTTGTCTGGATATTGGTCATACACAACGTATTGGACGCGATCCTTCGGCTGATTTGAAGGACTATTTCGAACGTATTTTTGAAATTCACATGAAAGACGTGACCAGCTCCGACAGCAACGGAAAAGCCATTGAAGTGGGTCGTGGGGTGATTGATATTCCGGGTTTCCTGAAAACGATCATTCAAAAGAAATTCTCAGGTATTATTTCATTTGAATATGAAAAAGAAGATAAAGATCCCGTACCGGGATTGGCAGAATCATTGGGTTATGTAAAAGGAGTATTGGCTGTAATTAACTAAAAACTAAATCAATAAAATCATGGGTACAAATCGCAGGGAATTTATTCGCAATTCGGCCATTGGCGCTGCCGGTATTGTCATAGGTGGAGCCGCAACCGGCTTCAGTGCAAAAAGTTATTCACGTATCATCGGAGCCAACGACCGCTTAAATATTGCTTTGATGGGCTGTGGTCGCCGTGTAAGCGCTTATTATGCAGCTCTTCAGGATAAAAAGAACAATGTAGATGTTGCATACATCTGCGACGTTATGAAAAAACAACGTGAAAAAGTAGGTAAGGACCTGAATGGTAAGGTTTCAGGAAAAGCAGTGCTGGTGAATGATATTCATGAAGTCTGGAAAGACCAGGGAGTGGATGCAATTTTCAATGCTGCTCCTGACCACTGGCATGCTCCGGGTACCTGGATGGCCATGCAGGCTGGGAAGCATGTATACATTGAAAAACCATGCAGTCACAACCCGCGTGAAGGTGAATTGCTGGTAGCATTTCAGAAAAAATACGGCAAGGTGGTTCAAATGGGAAACCAACAGCGATCTGCTAAAGAATCACAGGACATTATTGGGGAAATTCACAATGGCATTATCGGCGATGTATACAAGGCTACTGCTTTTTATGCCAACAATCGCGGCGAAGTGCCTGTTGCCAAAAAGGCCGCCATTCCTGAAGGCTTGGATTGGGAAATATGGCAAGGTCCCGCTCCACACATGGAATACATGGACAATACCTGGGATTACAACTGGCACTGGTACGGATGGAATTGGGGAACTGCTGAAGCAGGTAACAATGCTACCCACGAACTGGATGTAGCTCGCTGGGCTCTTCAGGTAAAATATCCTGAGAGTGTCTTTGTGGAAGCAGGTAAACGCTATTTTAAGAAGGACGGTTGGGAAATGTATGATACCATGGATGCTTCTTTTCGTTTCCCTGGAAATAAAATTATCGAATGGGACGGACAAAGCCGTAACGGGCACCAGACATTCGGAACAGACCGTGGTACAATCATTTATGGAAGCGAAGGAACTGTTTTTGTTAACCGTGACGGATACACCCTGTACGATCGTATGGGCAAAAAAATCAAAGACAGCAAGTCTAAAGGAACTGAAGCCGGTAATGCCCTTGGTGGTGGCGGTGACATGACTGATACCCATATAGCCAATTTCTTCAACGTTATTCGGGGAAAGGAAAGCAAGTTGAACTCACCCATCGAAGAGGGTGCTATCAGCCAAATGTTGGTTCATTATGCAAATATTTCCGCTCGTCTTGACAAGTCCTTTAAAGTGAATACCAAAGATGGTCATATTCTCGACTCTGAGGCCATGAAACTTTGGGATCGTGAATACCAAAAAGGCTGGGAACCAAAATTGTAAGTTAACAGTAGTCAATGGTCAGTAAACATTTGACAATTGTATGTGCTTTAAGTATAAGGTTTTTAATTATTTAGATTGAAGTTAGTATCAATTCATATAAACTCCCTGATTCAATTGGGGAGTTTTTTTTTTTCTGTTAATCAATCATCAATTTCAAACTAAAAGATGTCCATAATTAAATTCAATGAATCTACCCCCGAAATCGTCCGGGAGGGTTTGGAGCGACCCATTATTTATACACCGAATTTAATGACTGTCATTGCCGATTTTACAGATGGACCATGGGCCGAAGCTGAGCCATATCATTCTCATCCTCAGGAGCAAACGAGCTATGTGGCCGAAGGTGAAATCATCTTCTATTGCGAAGGTGAACCTGATTCGCATCTGAAAGCCGGCGATCTGTTTGCAGCGGTTTCGGGTCAGAAACATACCATCCGTCTGTTCACTCCCAATGCCCGTCTGATTGATAGCTTTAATCCCATTAGGGAGGAATTTATTAAATAAATCACTTTACGCAAGAGTTTTTTACACCGTATAACAATGTGTAATACCCTGTGAGTCTTTTCCTTATTTCTTATTTCTTATTTCTTATTTCTATCCTCAATCTTTAGTTGGAAATATTATTCACCTTCGCGATTAGAATTTCATAGCCAAACTACCGGTTTTTTATTAATTTTTTATCCATGAAGCCATCGTGGACAAATTAGATTATGAGTAAATATTAAGCAATTAATAAGCAGATAATAAGAATCTTATTCGTATTCTTACTTATAATTTACCAATTAAGTGCTCATCAAGTACTCGTTAAGTAACTTGATTTTAAATACAAAACGTATAAAAAATAAAGATTTCAGTTTTCTGAAATAATAGAAGGCGCTAATTTTATTATTCCAAAGATAAGTAAAATAAAATTATTATACTAATTTAAAGTATTTTCTAAATTTAATTGCAATCATTTTAACTTTAAATTTTTCAATTCCATTGTAAATGAATATATTGGCTACATTTATTCCGACTTTGTGATCGATATTCAAAGAACCGCAAGGTGATCCGGGAGGTCTTAAAATGCATATTATACCACTCGGTTATTCATTCCAGCTGGAGTAAAGATATCAAATTTATCTATGACTAATTTCTATTATCTATGTAAGATTCAAGAACTAATGGAACAAATTTGATGTTAAACTGACAAATCATTGACAATGCTTAAAAATAGAAAGCGTGGGTTCAAAGTGATATTAGCTTTAGTTGGAGCTATTTGCGGATTTGTTTATTGGCGACTAAATGATTGCCCCACTGGATCTTGCCCTGTCAATTCGGAGTTTTATTTTTATACCCTTTTGGAAATGGCGATGGGTTATTTACTGGGTGATTTGTTGGGAGGATTTATTTGGAGAAGAGCAGGCGAAAATGAGTAAACGATTTTATCATATTGTGAAGTCTTCCAGGCCTGTACTGGTTGATTTTTATGCTGATTGGTGTATACCTTGTCGTTTGATGCACCCCGTCCTGAAGGAAATTAAATGCCTGTATAAAGCAAAATTGAGAATCATAAAAGTGAATGTCGATCATTACCCTGATATCGCTACGAATTATCAAATTCAAAACATTCCGGCCATCATGTTGTTTCGGTATGGAAAGGTAGTATGGAGTGGGAGCGGGGTTCAGCAGATAAATGAACTCTCCATTGCCTTGAAAGTAATTTTGTGAAAAATGATACTTATTGAACAAAAACATCGAATGACTGAGAATAAACTTCATATAGGTGATTACCTTCCTCATTTTATTATGAAGGATGAAAATTACCAACCTATCAATATTTCTTCCAGAAAGGGAAAGTTTCTGGTATTGTATTTTTATCCTAAAGACGATACCCCTGGATGTATTAAAGAAGCATGTAGCTTTCGGGATGCGTTTTCTGATTTAGTCGATGCCGGTGCATATGTTTATGGAGTCAGCAGTGACACACCCACTTCACATGCTGCGTTTAAAGAAAAATACCGACTTCCATTTTCATTGCTCTCAGATACGGGTGGCGAATTGCGCAAACTATTGGGTGTGCCAACTTCTTTATTTGGCTTGTTTCCTGGTCGTACCACCTATATTTTTGATCCAAAAGGTAGGCTGGTCAAGGTGTTTAATTCGCAACTATCACCTGAAAAACATGTGAAGGAAGCTTTGAAAATAATAGCAGGTAGTAAGGGAAATTTTTAGGTCTTGTGTGGTATCCGTTTATGTTCATTTTAATACTTATAATTCACTCATTGTCAAGTTCTTTCAACCAATCATCAATTGATTTGGTGTTTGCCCTTTTTTCCTCTTCGGACCTATTTTTAGTTTCCTCGATGCTTTTTCCCATTTCGGAAATTGCCCCTTGAATAGTTTCTTCATCAAATCCATAAAATGTCATTTCATAAACGCAGTGGACTATGATCTCCAATTCGTTGAATGCTTTCAAAGAATCTGGATGAATTGACATTCCTAACCACTCTGACCAAGGTACAAATTCTATTCCATAACTATCTGTCACATTTGAATTATCAGGGTTTGGTTCCAATCCTGAGACGTGTACATAGCTCTCTTCATTTGTCTCATCTTCAAAGCATTGCTCTAATGAAATCGTCATATTACTATTGGTTGGAGCCATTTCCCGAAGTTTCTGAAATATTTTCCCGTAAGTATCAACATTTTTACCCTGATCAGGATATAAATTCTTCAGGGTTAGTTCAACACTTAACCAATCATTGTTTCTTAATAATTCTTGTAATTTCATGGCCTATTGATCTGTTTTTCAAAAGGGTAATTGGGAATGAAATTCTAACTGCCGTTGCAATAATTTGAAATTTATACTTCGAATTTATGTGTAAATATACAACAATTTGAGCACGGGTTTTCTTCCTCTGCCCAATATTTTGTATCAAGGCTGTCCGTCTGTTAACATGAAAGTTAAGATCAATCCCAACAAAAAACAAAGATGGTACCAGGGTGAGCCTCGATACCATCTGTTAAACATTTTAGTTTTGAAAAATCCTAATCGTTTTTTGCAACAGGTTCTTCAGGTTGTTTTTCCTCTTCAGGTTCATTCAACAGGTTTTTTTCATTCAATAATAGAAACCATTGAATCATCTTTTTCATGTCGGATACATACACCTTTTCTTTGTCATATTCAGGGATTAACTCTTCAAAGATCGCTTTGAATTCGTTGGAAGAAGCTTTGGCTGATATTTCTTTTCCGCTTTCCTGAAATCTTTTAAACACCTCGTTAAGCTGAATTTCCCCGGTTTCAGTAAACACTGAAATGTCGGATAAAGCGCTTATTTTTGAGGTTGAATAGGCAGGCATGCGTTTGCCGGTAACCAATGATTCGACAATTACGCTGTTTTTTGCTTCGGTCACCATTTTAAAAAGCCCTGGATAACCACTGATAGACAATATTCCTTTTAACATACTTTCAGTTTTATTTTTCTTAGTGCGAAGATAATATAATCTCACAACTAAAAAAAAGAGTTACATACAAAAATGAAGCCACCATTTCAAGAATATTAAGATAGCAGCACAATCTGAACCATTATTGGCAAGTTGATCTTGTTTATTGCCATCTGCGACTGCGACTGATCACTGAACACTGAACACTTACAAGTACTGAACACTGAATACTGAACACTATAAATTAATCTGATGACTGATTCCCAGACTGATCCACCGTCCTGGTTGCTCAATGGTTCCAAAATCGTAGTACTTGGTATTCAATAAATTAGCGACCATTAAATAGAATTCGGTAGAGGAGGTTTTCCACATAATGCGCGAATTGACCAGCCAAAAGGGTTGATAGTTTTCGGTTGCAGTCCGCATTCCATTTCGGTCCTGGTAGCTAAACCGCCATGAACCCTTCAGTTTATTCCAGATTTTGTGGTTCAGTTCGATGTCCAGTTTCTGTTTCATGTTGTCCAGTACATAAAAGGAGAAGGCGTTAATGTTGCCTTTATCCAGTTCATTGTATGAATAATTGATACCAAATTTAGTAATAAATATTGATTTCTTTCCTATTATTTCAGGAAAAAATGTGCCGCTTAATTCAATGCCTGTTGAATTGATGCGGGTCAGATTTTGGGGTTGCCATTTATCTGTTTCATTTGCGCGAATCCAGTCAATCAGATCTTTACCCCGTCGGTAATAGGCTCCTGCACGACCTGAAAATCCTTCAAAGGTAAGTTTCAGTCCACCTTCATAGGTGACAGATTTTTCAGGTTTCAATGTTGGATTTGGCAGATGGCTTGGATCACTGTAAAACAGATCGGTGAATGTGGGCATACGAAGGCTTGAATTGGCTGATCCGTAAAGCTTTATGTGTTTTGAAAAAGCATACGACACATCCATCCCAGGGTAAATATTCCATCCGAATCCAAGGTCTGAAATCCGGTTGGTCATGGCTCCTGCAGAAATTGATAACCTTTTGAGATAGATCGAATGTTCAACAAAATAAGAGATCGTGGTACGAGAATACGATTTGGTAAATAGTTGTCCAGATTCACCGGGGACCGCTATTGGAGCAGCGATTGGCTCACCCAAGACGTTGCTCCAAATATTCTCTGATCTGATTTCAGCACCGAAAGCAGAGGTTCCCAAAGAGGATTTAAACCAGGCATTCAGGTTGCTTCCGAAAACGTCAGTCAGGTGATAATAAAATGGATAGGTGTTGGGTGCGCCTCTGAAAAGTTCGAACCGATCCTGATTGCGACGCCAATAAATGGAAGGCGAGAGATGAATTTTTGTACCTGTTGAGAATTTCAGAGAAGCAAAAGTGGTTTTGGTGGCTTCAAATTGGTCAGGATAGTCAGCGCTGTAAAAACTGTTTGCGCCAAATGCTTTGTTGGTTTTACCGATCTGAAAATCAAGTGTCCCGGGTTTGGTATTCAATTTAGCCTGGTAAAATGCATTCCATATATGGAAATCGGTATTGTCGATGTAGCCATCAGACGACGACCGGTTGAAGGCCATCAATTGGTTCCAGTTTTTGCTTTGTAGATTGCCTGAAACATTGATATCAGCCAGTTGGTGTTGACCACCTGATAAGTCTAAATTTACTTTGGAACTTGCTTCACAGTTGGTAATAATGTTGATGGCTCCTGAAAAAGCGTTGGGTCCGAATACTCTGGCTGCAGGACCTTCCAGAATTTCGATCCGTTGAATGTTTTGAAGGCTCACCGGAAGATTCAGGGAATGATGACCCGTCTGGGGATCGGAAATGTTGATGCCATTCAGAAGTATCAGCGTTTGATCGAAGGAGCCGCCCCTGACTGATATATCAGCCTGCACTCCGTTAACACCGCGCTGCCTTACATCAACGCTCAACGCATACTCGAGCAGTTCCTGAAGACTTTGAACAGGCGCCGCCTCAATTTCTTCCCTTGAAATGACGGATACCATCCGTGCCACCTGCGAGAAGACAACAGGTGCTCTTTGGGCGCTCACCTCGACCTCGTCAAGATTGTATTCCATACTTACCTTCGAGCTATCGGTTTGTGCCATAAGCAATTCAGGTTCAGAAATCGAAGTATAAACAGCCAAAAGTACGCCAATACGTATTGGTTGTTTAAGGACACTGAACAAGGAGTATGCTTTTCGTCCCCAACGTTTGAAGGTAAGCATTTCAGCCCGGTTGTGGGTTTTGATTACTTTTTTCATTGATGATTTTAAAAATACGAGGCGGCTAAAGTAACAATTAATTGATAGCAGGCCACAATGATTCATTTCATTTGGTTTTGGATATTTAAACTCTATTTAATCAGTAAAGTGTGAATTATACAAACTTTTAGCAGAATTGTGTAAGCTTTCTGTGTAGTCAGAGCAGTAACTTTGTTCTAAATTTAAACGCAGAGCCGTTGACAAGTATTTCTATAATACGTACCGGAAATATTTGTTTAATAGCATGTTATATTTTCGGAACAAACTTATGTATTTTCCGTATATCAAATAATTAAATGGTTTTAGGAATCTATATCAATAATCTTTATAGGCAATAAAAATTATCGAAGATTAAAAGAGTTCTAAATCCTTTTATTCCCGAAATCAATCTCTATATTTGTATCAAAATTAATCATTTAAAAACGAACGCCATGACACAGCTTCAATTTAACACAGCACTTTTAGGCTTGCAAGACAAGTTGTTGTATTATGCATTAAGCCTGACCTCCGATCATGAAAAAGCACAGGACCTTCTTCAGGAAACTTTCCTTAAAGCATTGGTATATAGAGATAAATTCGCTCAAAATACAAATTTCAAGGCGTGGATTTATACTATCATGAAAAACACATTTATTAATAATTACCGCCGAAATGTAAAAGCAAAAAACACTTTCGATTATTCCAACAATGATTTCCATCTGAAGTTTTCGAAAGATAAAAATTATCCATCACCAGAATCAATTTACAGTTCAAAAGAAATTATTAAGTGTATCAATGCTTTAGATGATGAGTATAAAGTTCCATTTAATATGTTCCTTGATGGTTATAAATACAAAGAAATTGCTGAAGATCTTAAGCTTCCACTGGGAACAGTAAAAAGCCGTATTTTCTTTACAAGAAAGAAACTGGAAAAATCATTAAAAGATTATGCCACTTAAAATAAATAGTTTCAATTAGTTCACAGTTAGACAATATCTAAAATAAAAATGATCTGCAATTTGTAGGTCATTTTTTTTGCAAAACAATGTCTTATGAATTATCTTTGGACAAAATCAATCAACATGAAAAAAATAATCGCCGTCCATTTGGCTGAAGGCTTTGAAGAGACTGAAGCAATCAGTATTGTAGATATTTTACGAAGGGCAACTATTGAGGTAATTGTAGTTTCCGTAACAGGTAAATTGGAAGTTACAGGAGCGCATCATATAAAGGTTATAGCCGATAAGTTGTTTGAAGATGTTGATTACAAAGATTTATTTATGATTGTACTTCCTGGAGGTATGCCCGGAGCAGCTAATCTGGAAGCACATGCAGGATTGAAAAATCAAATCAAACAGTTTAATCAGCAAAACAGACTATTGGCTGCTATCTGCGCCGCTCCCATGGTATTGGGCAATTTAGGCATTCTGAAAGGAAAACAGGCAGTAAGTTATCCCGGTTTCGAGAAATATTTAAAGGATGCAGAAGTATTGACTGTGTCGGTTGTTGAATCAGGCAATGTGATCACTGGAAGGGGTATTGGAACTGCTCTTGAATTCGCTCTCAAGATTGTTGAGAAGGCTGTGTCAGCTGAAAAAGCGAAACTGATCGGTCAGCAAATTCTGTTTGAATAAAAGGTATTTGATTAACATTTTAGAGCCCACTTGTCATTGTCATTATAAAAATGACAAATAAGGCTCTATAAAGTACCTGAAGCTTTTACATCTTTACAAGATAAGTTTTTTTAGGAAGGAATGGAAATCGCAGGTTAAATAGTTAGTCGGACTTGTACTTAGCGTGCAAACATGTTTCATAAAGTATTGTTTATAAGGGCGTTTTATACTCTCAATAGATTTTCAATTGATATAATTTGTTCTCCCTTGTATCGCAACATGAGGTTAGTCAACGCCAAAGTGTCCTTTTCGCAATACCTGACAATACGGTCAAGGTCTTTTCCCAGGTAATAAACATTGGCCACTTCACTTCCGTCAATATCATCTTTTGGTGTCGGAATATCAAATATCGCGCACAAAAGATCGAGTGATGTATAGTTTTTGTAGTCACCAAACTTCCACATTTGCAAGGTATCCAGCAGCCTCTCTTTTATTTCCCATGGTTTGGCTCCTGAAATATCTAAAATCCTGGGAAGTCTGAGTCCGTTAATTAAGGTGCGTCGCGCAATATAGGGATAGTCGAATTCCTGACCATTGTGGGCACACAATTTTTTCTTCGGATTGGAAGTGAATTTCTCTACCATATCATTGAATTCCAGCAACAACTTTTTCTCATCATGTCCCTGAAAAGATTTCACTTTATAGAATCGTTCACCGTTTTTCTGAATAATGCCACCAGCCGAAATGCAAATGATTTTTCCAAATTCAGCATAGATACCTGCTCTTTGATAAACATCGGCAGCAACTTGGTTTTCATCCCTAAAATGAGTTGATTTTTTATCCCACAAATGCTGGAAACGTTCTGGGAGTTGATTTGCATCAGAATACTGTGGCACCGTTTCGATGTCGATAAACAAAATATCTTCGGAGGAAATTGAATCAAACATTTATTTCAGGTTTTGTTGTATGAAATTGGTTAAGATATTGATTGCTACCAAATTGTTGCCTCCCTGAGGTACAATAATGTCGGCAAATTGTTTGGTTGGTTCAATAAACTGAATATGACTGGGGCGCACTGTTTTGGAATAACGATCCAGAACACTCTGGACATCGCGGCCCCGTTCAATAATATCCCGCTGAATGACACGTGATAATCTTACATCTGAGTCACAATCAACAAATACTTTTAATCCCATCTGTTCGCGCAATGTGGCCGGGAAAAGGACCAGGATACCTTCAATAATGATGACCGATTTGGGACTTATTTCCCGGGTTTCATTTGATCTGACACAGGTCAGGTAGGAGTAAATGGGTTCATTAACTGTCTGGCCTGCTTTCAGTTGAATGATATGATCAACCAATAACTCGAATTCAATCGAAGCCGGATGGTCGAAATTGATCTTCTGCCTTTCTTCAAGAGGCAAATGGGAGTTGTCTTTGTAATACGAATCCTGCGAAATGACTGCCACATCCCCTGCAGGCAGATTTTCAATTATCTTCTTGACTACAGTGGTTTTTCCTGAGCCGGTCCCTCCGGCAATCCCGATTACGAGCATAGTTGTTTTTTTTTCAAAGATAATGAACTGTGTGGTTTTGTCACCAATAAAACAAAATATTGTGAAAGAGATTCAAGAAATTGTTAACTTCGCATAGGAATAAAATTAAATGCTCTTGTTATGATTAGTCATGTTGTACTGTTTAAATTGAAAAAATACGTTTCCGAAAGTGAGAAACAAACAGAAATAAGTAAGATTGAGGAAGCTTTACTCGGTCTGTCAGGCAAAATTGATGTCCTGAAATACATCGAAGTGGGCGTTAATTACGATCTGGCTGCCCAATCACACGATATCTGTCTGATTACGCATTTTGATTCGGTTGATCAACTGGAGGTCTATCGGATTCATCCTGAACATTTGAAAGTTGCCGAGCTGATTAATCAACATGCAGTTGAAAGAGCAGCAGTGGATTTCGAATTTTAACCATAAAAGGTTTTTTGACGCTTGAAATTTTAAACTTAATTATTCCTTAACGCATGGAAGGTTTGTATCCCCTGAAGTTCACACCCATCTATAAAGATAAAATATGGGGTGGAAACAAAATAAAATCAATTCTGAACAAGGATTTCGGCGATTTACCCAATTGCGGTGAGAGCTGGGAAATTTCAGCAGTTGAAGGTAATATTTCGGTGGTTTCAAATGGCTACCTTGCCGGAAATTCACTCGAAGAACTGATGGAGGTTTATATGGGCGAATTGGTTGGTGATCAGGTATTTGACACCTTCGGAATAGAGTTTCCGTTGTTAATCAAATTCATTGATGCCAACGACGATTTGTCTATTCAGGTACATCCCAATGACGAACTGGCCAAGGAGCGTCACAATGCTTTCGGTAAAACTGAAATGTGGGTTGTACTCCAGGCTGATGCAGGTTCTAAACTTGTGGCAGGGTTCAATCAACAGGTTGACAAGGATATATACCTGGAGAAGCTTCATAACAATGAATTGACTGATATCCTGAACTTTGAGGAAGTGTCCGCCGGTGACGTATATTATATTCCTGCCGGTCGTGTTCATGCCATCGGCAAAGGGATATTACTTGCCGAAATTCAGCAAACATCCGATATCACCTATCGTATCTATGATTACGATCGCAAAGATGCCCAGGGTAATCCAAGGGAATTGCATACCGATCTTGCTTTAGATGCCATTGATTTTACACTTTATCCTGATTATAAAAGTCACTACCAGCCAAAAATAAATGAGTCGGTTGAATTGGTAAAGTGCAAATATTTTACCACCAATCTATTGGAAATCAATGAGGTGGTAGAAAAAGATTACAATCAACTCGATTCTTTTGTAATTTATATTTGTATTGAAGGTATCTTGCAAATAGAAACGGAATCGGGTTCTGAAACCCTTCAAAAGGGTGAAACTATTCTGATTCCCGCTGTAATAGAGAGTGTCCGGTTGATTCCAATTTCCCCATCTGTTAAATTACTCGAAGTAACCATTGAACATTAAACCAATACATGATCAAACAAGCACGTTTTTTAATCAGCAATACGGATGTTCAAAAATGTCCACCTCCCGACCGGCCCGAGTATGCATTTATCGGACGATCGAATGTGGGCAAATCCTCGCTTATCAATATGCTTGTAGGTCAGAAAAGCCTGGCAAAAGTTTCAGTCAGACCTGGCAAGACACAGTTAATCAATCACTTTATCATTGACAAAAGTTGGTACCTGGTCGACCTTCCAGGTTACGGATATGCTAAAATATCGCTTTCAGTTAAAGAAAAGTTTCAGAAATTGATCAGCAGGTATATTCTGACCCGTGAAAATCTATACTGTTTATTTGTATTGATTGATATCCGGCACGCTCCTCAGCAAATCGATCTGGAATTTATGACTTGGCTTGGTGAAAACAATGTTTCATTTGCCCTTATTTTCACCAAAGCAGATAAACTTGGAAAAGTGACTGCCGTTAAAAATGTGGCTGCCTACTCACTTGAATTACTGAAGATATGGGAAGTACTACCCCCTATTTTAGTCAGTTCATCCATTGATGGAACAGGTCAGGATGAAATTATTGCCTTCATTGAAAAGGCAAATAAGTCGTAAGGTCTCTCAAGTCTTTGGGTCATTTTCAATTATCTTAAAAATGTATTTTAAGATAGAGTTGTCTAATGCACTAATATCTTGCCTCACAGGGCTTTGTGCGGCATGATGATTCTTTTCTATTTGCTTTATTTTTCTCCTCTAACTTTATTTTTTCCTCTAACCTTCCTAGGATGGGTGGTATTGAAATGATGACCTTCAAAACGTCATTGCGTGTTTGATATAACACCTTCCATGGGACTGGATGATATGGGTACGGGTCAACTGTAGGGACTGAATGTTATTAGAAGGTTATACATTGGTTATTGGAAAATTATTCGATGATTGTTAGAACACGGTAGAACCATCTTCGAACTGCCTTCGAATAACCTTCGAATAACCTTCGAATAACCCATAGTTCGACCCTATCAATCAGGCTTTAAAGAGCCACGGCAGAAGTAGGAGACATCATTGGTAAAATGTGACATAGAAAGTAGGACTGATTTCATTTTAAAGGTTACATGGCCAATTCATTAGGGGGCAGTCAGCTCTTTAATTAGGATCTGTAGAAGGACAAAAAACCAGTTGCAAGGTAATATCAAATTGTAAGATTTATAAATCTATTCTGTCCCTATATTTTCTTTCAATAATCAGATTGTTAAGGAATCTAATGAAGATACTCATAAATTTTTGATTCAATTCAAACTCTCCAATTATTTAATCATTCATTAAAATTGAATAAACCTGAACTTACTGGTGTCACGAAAGGAAAATGAGCTATATTTTTTTACCTTTGCACGCAATTCCAATACACAAAATTTAAAAAGGAAGAAATGTCTAAAAATGCTCCTCTAAAGATTTTTCCGTGTACCAAAAGCGTGGATTTAACACGACGGATTTGTGATAGTTTAGGTGTTGAATTAGGAAAATCTTCATGCCCTGTTTTCTCGGATGGAGAATTCGAACCCTGCTATGAAGAAACCATTCGCGGCTCACATGTATTTATAATTCAGTCAACTCCACCACCGGCGGAGAATCTGATGGAGTTGTTGCTCATGATTGATGCAGCTAAACGAGCTTCGGCTTATAAAATTATTGCAGTCATTCCATATTTCGGTTATGGACGTCAGGACCGTAAAGATAAACCGAGAGTATCAATTGGCGCCAAACTGATTGCAGACATCCTTTCCACTGCCGGGGCCGACAGGATTATCACCATGGATCTTCATGCTGATCAGATTCAGGGCTTTTTTAATATGCCGGTCGACCACTTGTATGCCTCTTCGATGTTTATTCCGTTTATCAGTAAAATGGGTCTCGATAACCTGGTGATTGCTTCACCCGATGTGGGTGGAACCAAAAGGGCCAATACGTATGCTAAAATGCTTGGCTGCGATATGGTGATCTGTCACAAGTCACGTGCAAAGGCCAATGTAGTCGATAGTATGACTCTGATTGGTGATGTAAAAGGCAAAGACATTGTTCTGGTGGATGATTTAATTGACACCGCCGGAACGATCGCCAAAGCTGCTGATTTGATGATGGAAAAGGGCGCCAACAGTGTTCGTGCCTTTGCTGCTCATGGCGTTCTTTCTGGTCCTGCTTATGAGAAAATTGAAAATTCAGCTTTAACAGCAGTCTATTTTACAGATTCAATACCGGGTAAGAGGGAATCCCCCAAAATCAAGTACATTCCAATTGCCAAGGCACTGGGTGAGGCCATCGAAAGAGTTTATAAAAATCAATCAATTAGTTCGTTGTATTACGGTTAATTGTATATATTTGCACCGGTTTATCCTGAAGCACATGTTATGCATGCTGTTTGCCCTTTGAACAAAAAGGGAGGACTGAGTACCATAATTTAAATAATTAAAAAAGTAAAATGAAATCGATTTCAATTAAATGCACAAAGAGAGAAGTACTTGGTAAAAAAGAAACCAAAAGACTTCGTGTTTTAGGATTAGTTCCCGGCGTACTTTATGGCGGTGATGCACCTGTCCATTTTTATGCTCCTGAAAAGGAATTCAAAACACTGATTTACACACCAAACGTCTATCTTGTTGATCTTGATATCGACGGAACTGTTTGTCAGTCAATTATTCAGGCTTCTCAATTTCATCCCGTAAGAGAGCAGTTGCTTCACGTAGACTTTCTCAGAACTTCAGGTGATAAAACTGTGAAAGTTGAAATTCCAGTTAAAGTAGAAGGTTTTGCAAAAGGTATCCGTAACGGTGGTAAATTAAAACTGAACCTTCGTACCTTGAAAGTAAAAGCAATGGTAAAAAATCTACCTGATGCCATCGTTATCAATGTTGATGATTTGGATATTGGGCAGAGCTATAAAGTTGCTTCGTTGGAGAGAGAAAATTTGGAATTCCTCAATGCAAAAGCTGTTCCTGTTGTAACTATCATGATTACAAGAGCTGCAAAAGCTGCTGCAGGGGCTGCTAAAGGTTAATCCTAAAAATTTATTGTCTTGAAGTACCTGATAACAGGATTAGGAAATCCGGGGAAAGAATATGAAAATACCCGGCATAATGTAGGATTTAAAGTATTGGACGCTCTCACAGAGGCGTCCAATATTGTTTTTGGTGAGGAACGATATGGCTGGGTAACGGAGTATAAATTCAAAGGCCGTACTTTCATCTTGCTGAAACCCAGCACCTTTATGAATTTGAGTGGCAAGGCAGTCAATTATTGGTTGCAGAAAGAAAATATACCACTCGAGAACTTACTGGTGGTAGTTGATGATCTGGCCTTGCCCCTTGGAACTTTACGCCTTCGGGCAAAAGGTAGCGATGCCGGCCACAATGGATTGAAAAATATTACTGAAGTGCTTGGAAGTCAGGATTATGCCCGGCTTAGGGTTGGAATTGGTGATAATTTCAGTCAGGGACGACAGATTGATTATGTGCTGGGTGAATGGGACAAGAAGGAAAAACTTGAATTGACTGCCCTCATTGATACTGCCATTGAAATCATAAAAAGTTTTAGTACCATTGGGGTGCAACAAACCATGACATTCTTTAATAAAAAGAAATAATACCGAATTCACATTATACCAATCTGTATTGTAAGTGATTAGATAAGTATATTGTCGCATTAACTTTCTTGCAAGAGGCTGATTTTATGTGATATGCTAAATTGTAAATAGTAAATTATTTAATAGTAAATACATTTATGGCCACAGGAATTCGCATTGACAAATATCTATGGGCTGTACGTTTGTATAAGACGCGTAGCCTTGCTTCCGAAGAATGTAAAAAAGGGAAGGTAACAATCAATGGAATGAACGTTAAGCCTTCACGCGAAATTAAAGAAGGGGAGACCATTCAACTTCGAAGGCCCCCTATTACCCGCAGTTACAAGATTATTGCATTGGTAGAAAACCGCATGGCTGCTAAAATGGTCCCTGAATATATGGTTGAAACTACTCCGGCATCAGAACTTGAAATCCTTGAAGTTCAGAAAAGTATGAGTGTTGACAACCGCGAGAGAGGTACCGGCAGACCTACCAAGAAAGAACGGCGAGACATGGATGATTTCTTTGATGTATAGAAGGGGAGAAGGGGAGAAGGGGAGAAAATGAGAAAGTGGGAAGGAAAACAATGAATAGTTAAAGTATTCATTCACAGTGCTCAGATGTTTCTCAATTGATCGGCACGCAACTTTGAACTTTGAACTTGAAACTTTAAACTTTTATTGAGATGTTGATTGCACAGGAAATAAGGAAAACAAATATTGCTGAATATATATTGTATATGTGGCAGGTGGAAGACCTGTTGCGAGCCTGTTCATTTGATGCTGAATTGATTGATACAAAGCTTGTCAGCAGGTTTAAGGCTGATGAGAAAACGACCAAAGAGATTGCGGCTTGGTATAATAACCTGGCGCTCGTGATGGAAAAGGAGCATATCCGGGAGAAAGGTCATTTTCAAGTACTTACCAACCTGGTAAGCGATTTGAATGAATTCCATCTAAAGTTGATTGAAACACAAAAGGATGAAGCATATTTGAAATTGTACCAGTTGAACAAGGATAACATCAGTGAATTTATTCAAAAGTCGGGTGGGGCTGTCCAAAATGAAGTAGAGGCCTGCTTGATTGCCCTATATGCAGTGATGTTGCTGAAACTTAAGAATGTTGAAATTACGTCCCTGACACAGAATACAATGGATGGTTTTAGCCGGATGATTGGACACTTGTCGGCAAGGTATATTCAATTCGAAAACGACGATTTTGATTTTTAGATAAATCGTTCCTTGTCTTGCGGGGAAGGAATGTAACATGAATTACGCACCCCAAACCATTGATAGCGATTTTTAGCTACCCATAAATACAAGGAGAGCCTCCACTTTGAAGGAATGATTTTCAATACTCCTACGCTTTTGTATATTCCACCCAATTCTTTACCAATCTTTAGAATCGCATCGAAATGTTGGAAGGTTATAACACCATCATAAACTACCACATTGTCAGGTACTTCAGTAGTCGATATGTTTTGTATCGTCTGAAATAAAAACTTCCTTTGCCTATCCGCCTTCAGGATAAACTGGATGGTCCGGCTACATAAAATGCAGTTTCCATCAAACTGAACAAGTATTTTATCTTCCTTTAGATTCATCTAAGTATTTACTATTAAATTATTTACTATTTACAATTTAGTAGTTATCAGTTAATCAGCCTATTGCGATAAAATTAATGCGACCCTATATCTATAGAATCACTTAAAGTTTGTTCATTTGTCAAACAGAAAGATTTAAATTTCTTGCTTTTTCTTTGTATGTTTCGGAACAGTCTTTTTTACCAATGCCTTGCTAGCTGGTTTTACCTTTTGTGCTTTTCTATATTCTTCGATTAATCCATCTTTGAGCCAATTGGAAACTGCTTGACGGTTAGCCGGTACTAGTAATCTTTGTTGATCGCGGGTATGATTGATGTTCCCCAATTCGATGAAAACAGAGGTTGGTAGTGAATTTTTTATTACATAAAGGTTTCTTTCCGATACTGAGCCGTTGTATCCTCTGGATGGTTGATATTTAGCATATCGCTTCCCTATTGTTTCCTTTAATATATTGGCAAGATTTTCACCGGATTTACTTCCTATATTATGATAGAAGAAGACATCAATGTTTTCATTTTTGCTTCTGGAATCGACATGAATGACTACCAGTCGTTGAAATTTACCTTTATTTTCAGCAGCTAATTTGTTAACAGCAGCGGAGCTTTGTTGTAATCGGGCCAGCTGATTAAGTGGAATTACCTGATCGGGATAGCAAACTTCATCTTTATCGCCTATTAGAAATGCTTCATCACGTATACCATCATTGGGATCACGAATAATCATATAGACAGTTGCCCCGCATTCTGTTAGATTCCTTGCCAATCGAAGGGTCACATCATAAGCATATTCATCTTCACAGAGTTGATGTCCACCTAGAAAACTAACGGCACCGGGGTCCGGTCCTCCATGACCGCTCATTAAGTAATAAACTGTTCCAAACAGATCATTGTTTTTTATGGTAATCTCATTGTAGTTTTTACCATATATGTCATACACATTCTTTACTGGAACAATCTTTCTTATATCGGTAATTGGCAATGTTATTTCATTAACTTTTCTTTCATACACCTTCTTTTTCTTCTGAACAATCTCTGTTATATCAGTATCTGCCAATGTTATTTTATCACCTTCTATTTCATCCACCGTCTTTATCGTAACAATCTCTTTTACTGGCAGGTCGGTCTGAATTACAGAATCTATTTTTTCCTTTATAGGTAAAAGGTAAATTCTGCCTTCTATCAGCGCGTTTTCTTTGCCCAGTTTGGTTTTGTTAAGTTCAATAAACAAGTTTAGGTAATCATGAGGGAGAAGACCGTTTTGTCTAAGTACCGAATAAATGCCATCACCTTTTACCGCTTTAATTTTTATATACTCCTGTGAAAAAGAATTGTTGTATTGGAAAATTATAACGAAAACAATAATTATCTGTACTATTTTAGGCCTGAAGAGGAAATGATTTAAATATAATAACATAAGTAATATAATTTTATTCAATCAAACGATTGTGATCCTGATTTGTTTTTATCTTTAGCCAGTTTCAGTAAATTAAATAGTCAGAATTACAATTTTAAATATACGTCAATGCGTCGTTTATTCATCTATTTTTGTGTCATTTTATTTTTATTTTCTTGTAATCGGCATCTTGTTGTACGCGAAGTCAATACGAGAAATATTTCAGTCGATTCGAAGGTTGGGCCAATTGATTCAGTGATGGAGTCGATTGTTAAACCATATCGTGACAGTATTGCAAATGAACTATCCACATTGGTTGCGATTAGTTCGACGCCTCTGATTAAGGGTAAGCCTGAAAGTAAACTGACCAATTTGTTTTCAGATATATTGCTCGATTACGGAACTTCATACTGCAAGAAGCAAAATTTAAGCAGTTCTCCTGATATTGCCTATGTAAATTATGGCGGTGTCAGGGCCTCGTTGCCGAAAGGTGAAATTACTGTTGAACGTATTTTTGAGCTGATGCCTTTTGAAAATGAAGTTGTAATGATTAAAATTTCAGGCAATGCATTCCTGCTGATGGCTGATAAAATTGCCGGTAGAGGAGGAGAGGGGGTAGCAGGGATGAAGTTGGGAATCCGTAATGGGAAGGTTTCAAGTCTGACAACAGGAGGTCACCCAATTGATCCCTCGTCTTTTTACTGGGTGGTTACTAATGATTACATTGCCAATGGCGGCGATCTGATGAGTATGTTCTTAAATCCGGTTGAAAGGATAAATACCAAAATGAAAATCAGGGATTTATTGATTCAGTCATTGGGTGACCGGTATAAACGAGATGGAATAATTGATGTAAAAGAAGATGGGAGGATTTTTAATGAGCAATAGACGAACTTTTTTAAAGCAGTCATTACTGGGGGGAGGAGCCCTAACTTTAGGACTGATTCCAAATGAATTATTCGCTTCCGGCGAACTGATTCGGATTACAGTACTGCATACCAATGATATACATTGCCATATTGATCCATTTCCAGATTCAAATGCCGAATATCCCGGACGGGGAGGAATGATGCGCCTGGCATCATTGATAGCCAAAACAAGGGCCGAAAATCCGAATATGATATTGCTCGATGCGGGAGATATGTTTCAGGGTACCCCTTATTTCAACTTCTACAAAGGTGATCTGATACTCAAACTCATGAGCAAAATGAGATATGATGGGGGTACAATCGGGAACCATGAGTTTGATAACGGCTTGGAAGGAATCGCTTCTGCTTTAAAATATGCGAAGTTTCCAATTATTACCAGTAATTATGATTTTTCAGATACCATCCTGTCAGACTTGGTTGTGAATCATCAGATTGTGCAAAAAGCAGGGCTTAAAATCGGCATCTACGGACTCGGAATTGAATTGGATGGATTGGTTGGCAATGCGAACTTTGGAAATACTCATTATCTTGATCCATTGGCTACTGCCCTTAAAATGGAGCGCTTTTTAAAAATTGATCATTCGTGTGATATGGTAATTTGCCTTTCCCATCTTGGAATTGCATACGAGAATAAAAAAATCAGCGATTCTACCCTGGCTCCCCAAACCAAATATACTGACCTGATTATTGGTGGGCACACTCATACATTTCTTGACAAACCATTGGAATTGAAAAATAAAGATGGAAAGCTGATTCTGGTTAACCAGGCAGGTTGGGCTGCTTTGGTTGCTGGTAAGATTGAATTTATATTTGACCACAAGGGTAAAAAGAAAACATTCAATGCGGTAGTAAATAATCTGTAAAGTAAAGACTTTTGATGATCCATAAAAAGTCTTTACTTCTATCGGTACTCTCAGGAATTTTACTGAGTTCACCTTGGTTATCTTCCTCATTTACATGGACTTTGTTTATTGCATTTGTTCCTCTTCTGATAGTTGAAGACCAAATTGTCAACCATAAGCAAAGTCATCGGAGTATTTTGATGTTTTTCTATGCCCTGCTCACTTTTCTGGTTTGGAATGTGTTATCAACCTGGTGGATCGCTTATGTCTCTTTCGGAGGAATGCTGCTGATTGCCTTCTTGAATTCCTTTTTGATGGCTTGTGTCATGTGGCTGATGCATTTGATACGCAGAAAGTTTGCAGTTCAGACAGGCTACTTTTCATGGATTGTTTTCTGGCTGACTTTTGAATATCTACATTTCCATTGGCCGATTCAATGGCCCTGGCTAACACTTGGAAACGGATTTTCCAATGCAGTGCAGTTAATTCAATGGTACGAATATACTGGGGTATTGGGTGGTTCCCTGTGGGTGCTGGTGATAAATATTTTCCTCTATTCAATTTATAAAAGCTTGTCAGAAAGTAGGTTTAATAAATTCATTCAACTTTCAGGGGTGATTTTTATATTGATTTTACTGCCTGTCAGTTGGTCATTGGTCCGTTATTATTCTTATACTGAAAAAGGTAAAACTGTTGAAGTGGTTGTGCTGCAATCTAATATTAATCCATACAGTGAAAAGTTTTCAAGAATAAGTACCAAAGAGCAAACAAAGCGTTTAATTTCTCTTGCTAAAACAATTGTTTCTGATTCAACCCAATATGTGCTGGCACCTGAAACTGCTCTTGCTCCCTTATGGGAAGGAGATTCACTGAAGCAGAATAAAGCATTGAAGTCCATTGATTCATTGATAATTAAATATCCTTCTATCCGGTTTGTGGCAGGAGCAATTACCCAGAATAAACTTAGTAAGGATGAACCCATCTCTTTTATCGCCCGTCAGGCAGCAGATGGTAATTATTACGATGTATTTAATTCTGCCTTGCTGATTGACCGTTCGGCTATTGTTCAGATTGGCCATAAGAGTATTTTAGTCAGCGGGGTTGAAAAAATGCCATTCCAAAAGTACTTTTCTTTTTTAGGGAAATATGCCCTTCAGTTAGGTGGAATCAGTGGAAGTCTGACCGCCGCAAGTCAATCTACCGCCTTTGAAGGAGCAGATGGAGTGAAAATAGGTTCTGTGATCTGTTTTGAATCTGTCTTTGGTGAATATGTCGCAAGCGTGGTGAAGAAGGGAGCCAATTTGATTTTTATAATGACCAATGATGGTTGGTGGAAGGCGTCTCCTGGCAATTCTCAACATTTTGCCTTTTCAAGATTGAGAGCCATTGAAACCCGTCGTAGTATTGTTCGAAGTGCCAATACCGGGATTTCAGGGTTTATCAACGAGCGTGGTGATGTCATTAAAGAAGCGAATGTAAATACCTGTGTTGCAGTTAGCTTACGAATTCATTTAAACGACACCATTACTTTCTATGTAACCTATGGCGACTATTTGGGATGGGTAAGTGCACTTTTATCCTGCATGACTTTGCTTTACTTTCTGATAAGCTTTAGGCGAAACCGGGGATGAATTCTTGCAAGTGTTTAATGATTGAGTAAGAAGGATGGGGTTCTCTATCTTCGTTTACATGAGGGCATAAAAAATCCGCATTAATTCTATTGTAAAAATCCCAAAGTGAAAGGATTTGAGTGCCTGACTGATCAAACTTCCTACGGTAGATAAACTACTCCCGCAAAGCGGTACTGGGCCTGTTTTAGCAGTCAAAAGCTTGCTCGGATCAAATAAAATGTTGAATTTTCCAAACGTTGAATTAATGCGGATAATATCTTTTGACCTATGTGTTAGAACGATTTGCTGATTCAAATATAGAACTTGATATTTAATTTTCCAACTAAATTAGATAGTTTAATAACATGTTTTTAATATGTGTCTGATTACCAGATTGCTTACCAATCATATTTTTTTAAGACAGAACTTTTATTAATTCATTTCGTATACTCATCCCACTTGTCTAAGCATTCAGGATTAGATAGTTCGATAATTACCTCAAAAAAACTTCAAAATACCCTATATTTTTATTCTATTTGGTTTGCTAAAGAAAAAAGTAGTTCTATCTTTGCACGCACATTCACAAAGGCAGAATGGGTGGTGAATTAAGAAAAGCATTACTACTGAAAACTGAAATTCTGAATTGTTTTTTAATTCTGTTACAATACCATGGAGAGGTGGGTGAGTGGCTGAAACCACCGGTTTGCTAAACCGACGTACGGGTCATACTGTACCGGGGGTTCGAATCCCCCCCTCTCCGCATCATATAATTGTTGAATTGTTTATTCGGGGTATAGCGCAGTCCGGTTAGCGCACCTGGTTTGGGACCAGGGGGTCGTAGGTTCGAATCCTACTACCCCGACTTAAAGTGTTCATTGTCAGTTAGTTAAGTGTTACTTGTACTGATTTTGAACCAAAGATTTAAAAGGTTATCAATTTATTTTGGTAACCTTTTCTTTTTGATCCCAATTTCGACTATCACAAGGAAAAGTTCAAAATATTAGGTTCGAATCTTACTACCCCGACTTTAGAGGACTAAACGGATTTATACCTGTTTAGTCCTTTTTTTATATCCTCTTAAATTTCTATCTTTCCTTTCAATAAATTTTGTACATGATTTAGACCCTTAGTGAGCCACGAAATCCTCTGGCGGCATAATAAGAGTCTGCACCGTTGTGGTATACGAAGACATGGTCGTAACGACGGTCAGCAAAGATGGCTCCTCCATGTTTTCTAATCTCAGAAGGTGTTATCACCCAGCTCGATGTTTTTGTATCGAAATTTCCAAGCTCCTGCAATTCCCGATAGTGTTCTTCTGTTAAAAGCTCAATTCCCATTTCAGATGCCATATCAATAGCATTATTTTCCGGCTTAAATTCTTTCCTTGACTCCAGCCCTTCACGGTCATAACAAACACTTCTGCGTCCTTTGGGACTTTCCGATGAACAATCATAAAAAATGTACTCGCCCGTTTTTGTATCAAGATTAACTACATCCGGTTCACCACCAGTTCTTTCCATTTCATTGAGCGACCATAGTTTTTCCACAGAGTCCGCATGGTCCAGTTTTTCTTGTACTTTAGGCCATTCAAGACCTTTATGCCGGTTCATGTTTTTCTCAAAACGGGCTTTCAATGTTCTGAGAAGTTCATTACGATGTTCTGGTGTCAATTCCTTCTTATTTTTATTCATGTTATTCATATATTTGCAATGTATATATTAAATAGTTGTGTCAAGCTATCTTGAAATGAGTGAAAATAGAATCTCTCCTTTATAAGTACCATCAATTCCAACTATCTTAGGTTACAACCAATCCGACATAACTTTACAACTTTTTAGTTAGGCGAACCTTTTCCTTCAGTTAATAATTTGAACAAACTGCCCTTTATATATTGGTCCCATCCTCTTACACATCCTTCATAGCATTCAATGCCAGGAATTAAACCGATGTGTGTGAAATTTATTTGTGTAGAATCGTTTTCAGATGAAATTTCAAAACTTATTTTAGTGCCTAACCACTCTTGTTCATCTCTTTTTAGCCAGTGAAGCTTGGATTCTGTGACCTGCCATACGATTTTTTTGTCGGGAATTACTTCAATTAATTTTTGCCTCGACTCATGCATTTCTCCAAAACGCACTGTAAATTCATCATTCTGTTTCTCAGATTTGCCAGTGAAATCTTTGAACCACCATGCTGATACCTGGCAGATTTTATTGAACGCTTCTTTAGCCCCAATGTTTGCAGTAATACTGCAATGATAATTTTGCTTTTCCATTTTGTTTTATTTTTATTTGTCAGGTAATCTTTTCTATTTTGTTTTAATCTGTGTCATTTGACTTTTCAACTCCCTTTTCTTTTCAGAAATTGATTTAACGATTGTTTGCCCTTGCACGATTTGTTTTGAGTCTTTCACTTTTGCAAGAGAATTTACATATGCCTCACCTACAAGCTTGCCAATGTATTCAATCGGGAATTTGTCTTTATCAGTTACAAGAATATAGCGATATTGCTTGCCTTGTCCCAGAAGTATATGGTCATGGTCGGAAAGTTCGTTTCCACAATAAAAACCGAAATGAACATTGTGGCTGCTTCGTCCCACAGCAATTGAACAGAAAGTGTGTCCAACTTTATTGGTAGGCGACCAGCCAAATGCTAAAGCATTGTAGTTATCGTAAATTAGCTCATTTGCCTGAGGATAGTGGTCCCAAACAAATTCACGCAACCACATGACCAAATCTGTTATCTCAGTACCAAAAGGTTTTAGATATGTTAAAAGTTCTTTTGTTTGCTCTTTACTCATTGGTCAAATTATTAGGGTTGATGATCAAAATGCTTGTCATTAGCTATAAAATAGTGGAAAGCTAACCCAACTCACTCCGCTTTCAAACAATTTCTATTAAAGTTAAGGAAAAATTTAATTAGATTGTAACTATTCAATTAATAAATTATCTCTTGCTTTTACCCTATGGAACGACAAAACATCAATTGTTGATATTGTCATTTTGTCGTTATTGATTGGAGTAGGGGTGTAGGGAGAACTCAAAGGATTCATTCAAATGCTCATGGGATGCTTTTACGAAGGAGGATTGGAAATTAAGCATTATAAAATTAGGGAAGAGATTATAGGAAACAAATGAATAGGGTAGATGTAAAAAAAAGGAAGAATAGATTCTCTAATCTATCCTTCCTCTAAACCTAACTAAACCTAAACTAACTAACTAAACCTAAACTAACTAACTAAACCTAAACTAACTAACTAAACCAATAAAACCTAAACTTATGAAATATCGTAGTATATTTTTTTCCTTTTGATTACGATACAAAGATAGACTCTCTGACCATATAGAGTGTTAACTGAATCTTAAATTAGTGTTATAAAACATTAAATCTGCAATTCCATGATTTCAATGAATAATTCCAACCCGATATGATTGGAGGTATATAAATCTCACTGTTAGACCTTAACCAAAGAAAAGAAAATCGAACCATTGAAATGCCTTGTCTTTTGCAAACAATTTCCCCAGATCTCTATCCTTCGTTTTTGTTTCAAATCTTTCACATTAAAACAGCAGATCTATTTATTTGTTCATTTATTTAAGTAATATTTTCTATTTCTTTGATAATTAACCCAAGTTCGACTGTATTTGACTCATCAGAAAGGGCCGTAGGAAAGGGGTAGAGGAGAATTAAGGAATAAGAAATAATAAATAAGTAATTGAGTTGCCCTTTACGATTGTTGCAGTGGTAATCCGTGTAATCCGCTTCAATCCGTGAAATTCGTATCTATCTAAGGTATAAGAAATAAGCATTTTCTTTCATATTGCCGATATTACGCATATTACATAGGATACCTTTTTAACACTTTCAATTCAATTTTAATAAATTACAAGGCTGCAGAACGAAACTCATGCACCCTTATGCAAAAATAGTAGGATATGTAATATGTGAAATATCGGTAATTTGAGTCCTTGGGATGGAGGGCTGATCCAGGTAATGTAGGGGCAGACCTGTGTGTCTGCCCAGACCAGAATCAGCCTTGGCATTTATGTCTGACCGGAATTACCCCTAGTACTCAGGGTTGATTTTATGTTTGAATTAACAAATAGAGATATGCGATTCTTTAAGGTCGCAAATTGCGTCCTTAAAGAATTTGAAAAGTGGTGAGCATAGTAAATATTTACCTTTCGTTTTTTCCGAACAAGTTGTGGCTTTGCGGGTAAGCGTGTTAAAAATAGAAACAGCTATTCAGGTAAACAAAACATACGAATTTTTAGAGCTTTTATAGCAATCAGACAGTACGCATTAGGTTTTGAAGAGCTGTATAAAAAGTGGGAAAGCTTTGGTTGGATTGGAAACCCTTTACAGCCGTTACGATATTTTTCAAACACGGCAGTATTCATCTCAAATTAGTAAACGTATTCAATCTACTAAAAAATTACTATCTCAACCGCCTGTTAATTGATACTATAGAAAGCTTTATTTTATCCTTGGTTCCGCAATTATGCAATTATGCAAGGTCTGCATAATTGCATAATTGCGGAACCATATTGGACCCTAGTAATACATGCCTGCTCCTTGAGATATACAAAATGCTGGCAATACCTTTTACCTTTTTCCTTAAGGCATCAGCGGCTTTATATAATACAATAGTAATCCTTAGTTGGATAGTAGTCACCTCCTCTGTTTCCGACAATTTGACAATCCGACAGTTGAGTATTTATAATTTTCAAGGTTGAGATCGCTATTAAGAGCCTAACTCGCATTAAAAATCAACTCCATCTTAAGATTTAGAGTTAGATTTACCATAAACCTATTAAGTGTGTATATGCAATTTGCCGGATTCATTAAGTATTGACAGTCAGGCATTACAGGCGATTGATTCAATGTTTATTTATTCCTTTTGTATCAGGGATAAACAAGAAATTAAAGGGTGAGCCCACTCCAAAAAGTATAATTTGCCATATAGTTACTTAGTGATATAGAAGACACAAAAAAAATATACAATAGAAAATAAATATTTTCTGTTCCTTGGTATCTTCTTGGCATTGTGGTTAATAGTCTTTTCGCAGTGTGCTCACCAATATTTTAAAAAGATGTGCATCTGTCGGATTGTCGGATTGTCGGATTGGGACGAGCATTTAAAATTGATGGTTCCCATCTGGGACACTGGGTTTTCAATACATGCAATTAGAAGTTATTAAGAATCGTTATAAATTATACAAAGCTGTATAATTTACATTAAAATATCATTTAAAAAAGTGTAGATTGGTTGCTGTTTTTAAACTTGCCTAAAAATGAAAAAATTCTACCTCATTATCTGCCTCATTACTACCAGTTTTATGTGCTTTGCACAAGGTGAAGCATCCGATTTTACTGGAAAAGCCAGTGACCGGCCACGCGACCCTGGTACCGACCAGATGAACTTTGTTCCCAACGAAGTACTGGTCAAATTTAAAGACGATGTGATAGTTTCAAGCGGAACTACGCTAAAATCTGCAGGCATCAGTTCAGTTGACCAACTATTAAGAGCCAATGGGGTGGTTTCTCTTGAAAAGCTCTTCCCGACAGAAACAAAATTAAAGAGTGCAAGGGTTGTAAAAGACCCTACTGGAAGGGATATGAAAATTCCCAGTCTTCATAATATTTACAGGATCACTATTCCCCAGTTAAAATCAACAGGAAGCGGACCTGCCGACATCTTCAAGTTTATGGAAGAGATGAAGGCACTGCCGGAAGTGGAATATGCTGAACCCAATTACATCTTTACCATTGGTGATTTTACTCCTGCAGGACGCGAAATGACCATGCTTGAAGCCATGGAGCAAACAGCTAATTCGGAGCTTTCAACAACAGCCTCAGGGATTATCCCCAATGATCCGTTGTATAACTCGCAATGGGGAATCCCTGCCACCAACATTGATGATGTTTGGAATACCACTACAGGAGATTCTACTGCGATTATTGCCATTCTCGATACAGGAGTTGACTGGAAGCATCCGGACCTTGCAGCCAATATATGGAAGAACAAACAGGAAATTCCTGACAATGGACGCGATGATGATGGCAATGGTCTGATTGACGATATCCGTGGATGGGATTACATTAACAACGACAACAACCCCATGGATGATAACTCCCATGGAACCCATGTGGCAGGTATTGCAGCAGCGGTTGGCAACAACGGCATTGGAATAGCCGGCGTCAACTGGAATGCGAAAATAATGCCCATAAAAGTATTCCAGTCTTCCGGGAAAGGCGACGCTGCCACCATTGCCAAAGGCATAACCTATGCTGCCAGTAAGGGTGCAACGGTGATTAACATGAGTTTTGGCTCTTATACAGAATCATTGACCATGAAAGATGCACTGGCCAGCGCTTATGCAACTGCTGTTTTGGTGGCTGCTGCTGGAAATGATGCAGTGCCAATTGGACCATGTATGGGATGTGCTCCTATGTATCCTGGGGCATTTTCATTTGTTTTGGGAGTTGAAGCCAATACTTCTGAAGGCAGAGCCGGATTCTCCAACTCAGACCAGGATGGACCAGTTTTCTCTCAATATACTGATTTGCTTAACTATGAATTAAAGGCACCCGGAGCAGGTATTCTTTCATGTGTACCGGGTGGAAACTACCGCGAGTACAATGGTACCTCAATGGCTGCTCCATTGGTGGCTGGAGCCATAAGTTTATATCTTAAATCTAAACCACTTGATGATCAAGAAATCATGTGGGGAAATTTTATCAATACATTAGGGTTGAATGTCAATTTAGAAGCGGCAATTAATATTAATCCGAAGCCGGTTTTAAGTATTGTTAAATATCAATTAGCTGACACATTAACAGCAGACGATTGGGATTGGAAAGCCGATGCTGGAGAAACCATTTTATTAGATGTTACCATACGAAATTCATGGGGTCTGGCTGACAGTGTATTTGTTGGTGTAAAATTCCAGGAATTTGAGGATTTAACAACAGCAACCATTGAAAATGGAACGGCTTTAATTGGTGCAATTGGTCCATATGCATCCTTGAGCAATTCAAAAAATCAACTAAAAATTAAAATTCAGTCTAATGTTGCCCATGGTAGTGATATTCAGTTCATTTTACAAACTTGGAAAGGATCTAAAAAGGAATATTTGGTAGAACAAAAAATTACTATTCAAGTAGAACATGGCACAGAACTAAAAGGAGTATTAGAAGGAACATTAAGACTAACACCTGATAAGTTTTGGCTAGTTAACAATAGTTTCAAAATAGGTCCAACGGGTACTTTGATAATAAAACCTGGTACCCATTTAAAAATAGAAAAAAATGTATCAAACTATGGAAATATTATAAGTATTGGAAAAAAAGATTCTATTATTACTATTGAGGGTCCTTATACTATTACCGGAAGTTCAGGGAATGGAACTTTTAAATATGTAAATTTCATAAACCTGAATATACCATACTCCCACTATAATGATTGTTTTTTGAATGGCATTTTTAATTTTGAGAATTGTAAATTTTCCGATTTTCATTACCACCAGACAGCAATTTTTGTTACAGGAGGTTTTAAAAATTGTGAGTTTTCCAATTTTGTAGGATTTAATGATTATGGGATTTCTTGTGGTGAAATTAGTAATTGTAACTTCATCAATATGAACCCCGGATTTAATGGTTATGTTTATAATTTTTTATGGACTTCACAGAACATCTTGTATAATAATTTTGCATCATGCAAAAAGGTAATGTCATTTATTTATGGGAAATCAGACAATTCTGTAAGGTATAATAATGTGCTTGGTAATTTTAATTTTTATAGTAGTTCAAATGGAATTTCATCGATGTTACCGGATAATTATTGGGGAACTAATGATTCATTAAAAATTCAAGAAAAGATTCATGATTTTTGGGACGATGCTGCATTGTCATTAATAAAATATCAGCCTAAATTAACCAAACCTGAATCAAAAGCTCATGCATGTGTTTGGAAAGTAGTTGTCAATGGCAAAGATGCCCAGGATGAATTCAATATTCTTGATCCCCTCGGAGTAGCTTCCCATAAATTTGAAGTGTATTTTAACCGACCGATGGATATCAAATATGCTCCTTCTATTTCAATGGGAGTCAGATATCCTTATAATCAAGTGAATATAAATGAAAATGGCATATGGAGCAATGATTCATTGATTTATACAGTATATAAATCTGTTGGACTTACAGCAAATAATGGATTAAATAGAATAAAAGTAATTAATGGAAAGGATACTGAAGATTTTGATTTAGTTCCTGAAGAAGAACGATTTAATGTCAATATTCAAACCACAGCATCTGCTTCACTGGACTTTATGGCCACTCCTAGCTTGGGTAAAGTAAAACTGGAATGGAACAACAATGACCTGACTGATGGATTAGGATTCAATATGTATCGGATGGAACATATTAACGACTCCGTTTTAACCAAACCTGTACTGATCAATCAATCATTAATTACGGATACGCTTTATTCCGATTTTGCTGTTATTCCGAACAAGAAATACTATTATTATTATAAAATTCTACGTACGAACCTTTCTGAAACCGATTCATCGAAGGTGGTAAGCGCCATTCCTTTTACGGCCTCCAAAGGCGATGCCAATGGGGATCTTGCTGTAAATGTGCTGGATATAACTACAATTGTCGCCTACTTACTAAATAACAACCCCCAGCCGTTTATTACGGAAGCGGCCGACCTGAACAGCGATGGC
>Ga0209123_1000972_pt1 | contig 31549 bp, 34 predicted proteins | sample BarGraIncu00431A_FD_184500 | JGI IMG/M metagenome (GOLD analysis project Ga0209123, IMG submission 184500) | Arctic peat soil microbial communities from Barrow, Alaska, USA - Barrow Graham LP Incubations 004-31A (SPAdes) (version 2) | ecosystem: Environmental > Terrestrial > Soil > Wetlands >... | reverse complement strand
TATCGAGCTTCCGACAACGTTGACGACAGCAATAATCGATGCGCCGCGGCTTTTCGCTTCCCTCATCGCCGCCAGTGTATCCAGAGTCTCCCCTGACTGACTGATTATTATAACAATGGATTTTTCGCTGATAATCGGGTCCCTGTACCGGAATTCCGAAGCTACATCTACAATAACAGGAATCCTGCAAAGCTTTTCGAAAACATATTGTCCGACACAGCCGGCGTGATAGGCAGTCCCGCAGGCAATAATATGAATATTGCTTGCGGCTTTAATCTGTTCAGCAGTCAAAGGGAACTTTTCGAAAAAGATTTTGCCGTTGCGAATATGGGGACCCACTGTTGAACGGACGGCCTTTGGTTCCTCATACATCTCTTTCATCATGAAATGCTCATATCCGCCCTTTTCAGCAGCTTCCGCATCCCAATTGATATGGATTGTTTCCCTTTGAATCGAATTGCCGTGGATCCCGTAAAGCTTAACGGAGTCCTTGCACAGGATGACAATTTCATTGTCTTCAATTATCAGTACTTCACGTGTGTGCGGAAGAAGTGCAGGTATGTCGGAAGCAATGAAATTTGCGCCGTCACCCACACCAATAACAAGAGGGCTGTCTTTACGGGCAGCAATAATGGTGTCCGGGTAGTCCGTGCACAGAACCCCCAGCGCATAGGAGCCTTCTACTTCCAAAAGAGTCGTTTGAATCGAATAAAACAAATCGTTATTACAGTTTGTCAGATAATGGTATTCAATCAGCTGCGCAATGACCTCTGTATCCGTCTCCGACAGGAATGTGTATCCTTTTTCAATAAGATGCTGCCGCAGTTCCAAATAATTCTCAATTATGCCGTTATGAACAACACAGAGGCGGCCGCTGTTGGAAAGATGGGGATGCGAATTTTCGTCGCTTGGTGCACCATGCGTGGCCCAGCGTGTGTGCCCGATTCCCATATGGATGTTTGTCTGATTAAGAGGCGTACTGGCTGTATCGAGATACCCGTCCTCGATAAGAAGATCCTCCAGAACTTTAAGTCTTCCCTGTTTCTTGATTACCTTTAATGTGTCATCCTGTAAAAATGCAACACCTGATGAATCATAACCTCTGTATTCCAATCTTTTCAGGCCGCTCATAAGAATGGGTAATGCATCTTTATCGCCAATATATCCGACTATTCCACACATGTATTTTCTCCCTTTACTCTGCAAAGTCCTTATATGTTATGCGCCGTATTTTGCAACAATTAATTCAACTAAATGCTCAGCCATTTCCGTAATCTCAGCCAGGTCTTCACCTTCGATCATAACCCGGATCATCGGCTCTGTTCCCGAAGCACGGACAAGAACTCTTCCGCGGTCAGATAGCTTCACTTCATATTTTGCGATGGCTGCATGCAAATCCTTGTCGTCCATTGCCTTGTGTTTTTTATCTTCGGGGATTCGCGCAGGCTTGAGTACTTGAGGAAGCACGTAGATGACGTTTGTAATCTTTGACAGTGGTTTTCTTCTTCTCACCAGAACTCTAAGGAGTGCCAGAGCCGTAAGGATACCATCACCTGTCGTTGAATGGTCTAAAAGGATTACATGTCCGGATTGCTCGCCGCCGAGGTTAAACCCACCTGCCAGCATTTTCTCCAGAACATATCTGTCCCCGACTTTCGTCTTTTCAAGGTTGAGGCCATTCTCTTTTGCCATAATATCAAATCCCAGGTTACTCATAACCGTAACCACGATTGTATTGGAATTCAGTTCTTTGGACTCTTTCATATCCAGTCCGATAATAGCAAGGATAGCATCACCGTCCACCGGATTACCGAATTCGTCCATGGCCAGCAGACGGTCCGCATCCCCGTCAAAGGCAATGCCTATATCGCAGCCCTCCCGGCGCACAAGATCACGGAGGTTTCCCATATTTGTAGAACCACATTTGTAATTGATGTTGAGTCCGTCAGGGTGATTGCTTGTTACGCACACTTCAGCACCCAAATCCCTGAACAGATCCGGCGCAATATCACTGGCAGAGCCGTTCGCACAGTCTATTGCAATCTTCAGGTTGGAAAGATCAACACTGAGTCTTCTTTTTATATGCTCCCCATATTCATGAGCGGCTTTCCCCAGAAAAATCCTCTGTCCGATCTGTCCGTCGACCGGGCGTTTTCTTGTATTCTCATCATAAGAACGAACCAATGCTTCAATTTCATCTTCCGTATCGTCCGGGAGCTTGAACCCGTTTCCGGAGAAAAACTTGATCCCGTTATACTCATATGAATTATGAGATGCCGAGATCATGATTCCAGCTTCGCATTTGTATTTTTGTGTAAGGTATGCGACAGCCGGTGTTGGTATCACACCGCAAATATATACATCTGCACCGACAGAACATATTCCTGCTGTAAGAGCTGCTTCGAGCATTCCGCAGGATATTCTTGTATCGCTGCCGATCAGAATGGCAGGTTTACGGTTTGTTTCACCGGTAAGGACCATCGCACCGGCAACGCCGAGCTTAAAGGCAAGATCTGGAGTGAGTTCCTTATTGGCAACACCTCTTACACCGTCTGTTCCAAAAATTCTTTTCATCATTTCCTCCATATAGACACATTTATACACTATTCGGCAAAATCAATTGTCAGCCGGCTGAATCATATACATTCACTTTGATAGTTTCAGGATTTTCGTTTGTAATTCTGATGTAATCAGAGCTGCCGGATGATACATTGATCGGAAGTTCAGCCACACCGGCAGATGTAATAGCGGAATAATCAATATATGCTTTTATATTAGCTTCAGTGAACGTATCCATGGTCTTCTTTCTGCCGACAATATTCACAGTAACTTCTGATACAGGATAAACAGCATCCAAATTCCGTTCCTGCAGTACATTGGCATTCTGGTTTATTATAGGGATGCTGAACGTTTTTTCTGCAATGGGGTTCGTTGTGATTTGGATGTACATCCACAATCCAAGGGAGATGAGCAAAGAAACAAGAAAGAGAAATACTTTCTGAATCCTTGTCATTCTAATTGCCTTACTCGCGGAAAGCCGTGCTGCGACCGGATTGTCGGTACTGTCTCCGGCTTGGGGAATATCATATTGTTTTTGGGGTACGGAGCATACAATAGCCTGACCGGCCATTTCTTTTTCGGGGGGCTGCTTGACCGTCGGTTCCTGCGCACCCCCTTTTTTTGAAAAAAATGATTTCATTTGTTTTCTGAACCATTGTGTGTTGTGCGTTTTCATTCTTTGTCCGAATTTAATAGAAGATCCGGATACCCCCAGAAGATACTGCAGGTTGCTGCGCAAATCCTCCCCGTTCTGCATAACGTAGAGGCACCCGTCAAGCGCAATGGATATGGTTCCCCGTTCTTCCGATACGGCTATGGCAATTGCGTCCCCCATTTCGCTGGCACCGATGGCAGCACGGTGCCGTGTTCCCAGATCTTCACGGACATGATAATTGTCAGCCAGGGGGATATGGCACCTGGCTGCTGCTATTCTTCCGCTGCGGATAAGGATGGCACCGTCATGAAGCGGCGATCCCTTATAAAAGATGGACTGAAGCATTGTATCTGTTACCGAAGAATCAAGTTTGACGGCGTTCTCCTGTTCTACCAGTTCACTGAGCTTGGAATTCCGCTCAAATATGATCAGCGCTCCTGTATAGGTTTTGCCCATTTTGACACATGCATCGACAATCTGATCAACCATCCGGGAAAGCGAATGCTGCGGATCCTGGTAATCTGTGGAAAAAGCATTTGTGAAAGAAGTAAATGACTTGAGTCCGACTGTCTCGAGTGCCCGTCGAAGCTCAGGCTGAAATATTACAACAAAAGCCAGGGCTACAACATACAATATCTTATTGAAAATAAACCCGACCATCTCAAGGCCCATAAGACTGCAGAGCATGGCAATAATGACAATAAGCAGTACGCCCTTCAGCAGCTGCCATGCCCTTGTTTCACGAAGTACCCTGATTAAGTTATACAAAAGAAATGTTATAAGGAGAATATCAACGACATATTTGAAAATATCTATCGGACCGCCAAAAAACAGGACGCCCGTACTGAGACCCGCGAAGATTTCCCGGACAAAATTTATGATTTCAGCCATAACCCCGTTGTCCAAAGCAATCCTCCATCCTACAATTTATATACGTTAATTATACCACAGCCGCTCAATCACCGCTCTTCACGGAAATACGAGTTGCCGATTGCACTTGGCCCGCGCCATGCCTTTTTTCTTGCATATGTGATTACCAGAACAATGACTGTAAGGATATAGGGGTACATGACCATGATGTACTGGTTGAAAAAAATCATGGACGACAGTTGCGGAAACTGCTGAATGGATAGTCCGATAATCGACAGCGCGCCGAAAATGAAAGCTCCGCCAATGGCTTTTATCGGATGCCAGCGTACAAAAATGACAAGCGCTACGACAATCCATCCTTTACCTGCTGTGATATCAGCATGCCAGGTACGTTGGAGCACAAGCGGGATGTAGAGTCCGGCCAGACCGCAGAGCATTCCGCCAAGTACAATATACATATACTTGATCCTTGTAACCATCAGTCCGGAAGCGTCTGCTGCTGCAGGATTCTCACCGACCATGCGAAGTGCGAGGCCTTCCTTGGTCCGGAACAGGAATACAGTCAGAATAACAGCCAGAAGCAGTGATGCATAAATAAAAATATCATGGGACAAAAATGCCGTGTTGATAAAACTGAGAAAAGGATTAGTGACATTCTTGAGTTCGAACGGATGGTACGTGAAGTAAGCTGTAATATTAGCCGGTGTATTTGTGTTTGCTGCCGTACTGCCGAGCGTGTTGGCAAGACCTGCACCAAATGTTGTAAGTGCAAGTCCTGATACATTCTGATTTGCCCGTAAGGTAACTGTAAGAATGGCATACATCAGGGCGCCGACTCCGGCGCCGAGTACTGCAGCCAGTAAGGTCAGTCCGAGGTTCTGTGTCCGGACGGCCGTTACGTATCCGCAGGAGCCCCCCATCAGCATCATTCCTTCTACGCCGAGGTTCAAATGTCCTGCCCGTTCCGTAAGCAGCTCACCGAGAGTACCAAGAAGCAGTGAAACACTGTATGCGATAGCGGATGCTAAAAATGTGGCTATTATGAATTTCAAGTCCATTTATGCATCTCCTTTCAAAGCGGATCTGTCAGCTTCTGCGGATTCGGGTTTTCCGCCGGATTCATTGTCGGGCTTACCGGCAGTTCTTTTTATAGCTCTTGGCTTGCCTGGTTGTTTTGCATATACTATACGGTAACGAAGGAAAAATTCACTTCCTAAGGCAGACATCAGAATCAGTCCCTGAATGATCGCAGCAACGGCAGATGGTACCTGCAGCTTTATCTGAATGATCTGCGAGCCCTGTTCCAGAGCAGCAATCAGGATCGAAACTAATGCAATTACAGGTGCGGAAAGTCCGGACAGCCAGGCAATGACAATAGCAGTAAAGCCTGCATTTCCGGTTATGGCCGGAGACAGCGTATATACGGAGCCGGTAAGCTTGATCATTCCTGCCAGGCCAACGATTCCGCCGGATAAGGCGACACCGGTCAGCATAACTTTCTTAACATTTATCCCGGCATAATTTGCCGTCGGTTCGCTCTCACCGACAACACGGATTTCATATCCGAGCTTTGTCTTTCGTATAAGGAAAAACACCATGACTGCCAGGACCAGGGCTACAATCCATCCGATATGAACTCCAAAAAGAACAGGAAGATGAGCCTGTAACTGTATCGCCTTTATTTTCGGAAAACCCTTGGATGCCGGGTCACGCCAGAGAACATAGTGCAGAAACTGGACAATTGATAACGCAATGTAATTCATCATCAATGTGAATAGAGTCTCATTCGTCCGGGAAAATACCCGGAAAATCCCTGGGATGAGTGCCCATATTGCCCCGCCCAAAAATCCGGCGGCACCCATCAGCAAAATAAGGATAATGCCAGGCGTTGTTTCCGGCATGTTGTGGGATACAAATGTTGCGAAAACACATCCCATGATAATCTGCCCTTCGCCGCCTATATTCCAGAACTTCATCCTGAATGCAATGGCCAGTCCAAGTGCGGTAATTGCCAGGGGAATCGCTATGGTAAATGTATTTGTGAGTGCGTTTACCGATCCGAAAGCTCCTATGACCAGTGCTGAAAACGTCGCCATAGGATTATATCCGAGGACCGCAATAAGAATACCGGCGAGGACGATACCGAATAAAATGGATGTCAGTCTTACAATGAGGCTCTTCCATTTTGGAAGTTCGTCTTTTTTAGCAATTCGAAACATTTCCGGCACCTCCCTTTATATCCTTCAGCTTCGTGCCGGACATCATCTGTCCGATTTCTTCCTTGGTTATGGCCCGCGCATCAACAATGCCGGTTACCTTGCCTGCACACATGACCATAATCCTGTCGCATAACTCAAGGAGAACATCGAGGTCCTCCCCGATATAAAGTACGGCAACATCTTTCACTTTCTGGGCATTCAGGAGATTATAAATCGTATATGACGAGTTAATATCAAGTCCCCGGACCGCATAGGCCGTAATCAGGAGCTTAGGTTTCAGATTAATTTCACGTCCGAGAATAACCTTCTGTATATTTCCGCCGGATAATTTCCGAACCGGGTGGAAAATACCCGGGGTGTTGATTTCAAGTTCCTTAACGATTCTTTCAGCCTTCACTCTGACTGCTGCAGTCTTTAAGAAAGGGCCTTTTTGAAAAGAATAATCCTTCAGCAAAATATTATCGGCAATATCCATCGATGCCACAAGTCCCATCCCGAGGCGGTCTTCCGGAATGAAGCTCATGGAGACACCCATACGGATAATTTCCCTTGGGGATTTGCCGAAAATATTTGTGCCGTCAAAAAATATGCGGCCCTTTTCAGCAGGCATAATACCTGCTATCGTCTCGCACAGTTCCTTTTGGCCGCTTCCGGCAAGCCCTGCAACACCAAGGATCTCACCGTGTCGAAGCGTAAAGGAAATATCGGACAGCTTCTGAAAACCTTCATCATTTTTCAGCGAAAGATTCTCTACTACCAGGCAGTCTTTACAATCCGGACACGGTACAGGACGGTCGATGGAAAGGTCAACCTTGCGCCCGACCATTTTTTCAACAAGTTCATAGGAACATGTATCTTCCACAACATATGTCTTAATACTCTGTCCTTTGCGAAGTACTGTAACCCTGTCGCATAATTCCATAACTTCATTCAGTTTATGGCTTATAAAAACGACGGAGCACCCGTTTTCGCGCATTTTGCGAAGGACATTGAAGAGTTTCTTGATTTCCTGCGGGGTAAGAACAGCTGTGGGCTCATCAAGAACAAGTATCCTGGCGCCGTGATACAGCATTTTCAGAATGGCTACTGTCTGCTTCTCACTGACGGACATCTGGACAACAGGTTTATCCGGGTCAATTTCCATTCCGTACTTTTCTGAAAACGCACGGATTGAAGCACTTTCCTTCTTACGGTTCAGAATGATCCCGGATGATCCGGCTGCAATATTTTCAGCAGCTGTCAAAGGTTCGGCAAGCATAAAGTGCTGATATACCATTCCAATACCGCAAGCGATTGAATCTTTCGGAGCATGGAATACCCTGAGACTGCCGTCTACTTCTATCGTTCCGGCATCCGGTTTGTAAATCCCGGACAGAATATTCATCAGTGTGCTCTTTCCAGAGCCGTTTTCTCCCAAAAGCGCATGTATTTCGCCTTTGCGCACCTGAAAATGAATATTGTCATTTGCCCGGACAGAGCCGAAAGATTTGGATATTCCCTGCATGGAAAATGCAGGATTCGGGGAGGATGATATATTTTCACTCATTTTGTAACCCCATCTTTTGCTTAGGAACACTTCGCGGCATCCCGGCTCACACCGGGATGCCGCGAAAGCATCCATTCGCTGAATTTATTCTTAATTAGGATGCCGGGATCTCACCGACAACGCCCTGAACAAACCACATCATTGACATCTGGTCGTCATAGCTGATGCTCTCACCGGCAGGAACCTTGACTGTACCGGCCTGATCCTTGATGGGTCCGGCAAAAACAAATGCGTTGCCTTCGGCGGTAACTTTATCCTGTACGGCTTCAACAGCAACTTTGGCATCTGCAGAGACAAGAGGAGAAAGCGTATCAAGTTTAACAACGCCCTCTTTCATTCCGCCCCAGTAATTTTCAATTTTCCAGCCGCCGTCAACAACCTGCTGGATCTTGTATGTATAATATGTTCCCCAGTTCCAGAGAGGTGCAGTAAGGTAAGCCTTCGGAGCGCCTGCATATGACAGGTCATATCCGACAGCAAACTTTCCGGCAGTCTCAGCAGCTGTAATCGCAGCAGGGGAATCCTGATGCTGAGCCATAACATCGACGCCCTGGGAAAGCAGTGACTCGGCAGCTGCCTTTTCCTTGTCCATGTCAAACCATGTGTTTGTCCATACAACATTGACTGTGACATTTTTATTTACAGACTGTGCACCAAGTGTATAAGAGTTGATTCCGCGGATAACTTCAGGGATCGGGAATGCAGCAACATAACCAAGTTTGTTGGTTTTTGTTGTAAGACCTGCAACGATACCGGCAAGGTAACGTGCGCTCTCGATCTGTCCAAAATATGTATCCATGTTCGTTTCATTTCTTGTATAACCGGAGCAATGGCAGAACTTAACATCCGGATATTTTGCAGCTGCAGCAGCAGTCGGGTCCATATAGCCATAGCTGGTTGTAAAAATCAGTGTGCAGCCTTCGCTGACAAGATTGTCTATAGCTGTCGTGGTAGCCTGGGCATCCGTATCATTTACATTCTCAAGTTCAACAATCTGAATCTTGTCGCCTAAAGCTGCCTTCGCTTGAGCCATGCCTTCCGCGTGGGCCTGTGAATAGCCGCCGTCATCTTTCGGCGAAATGTACAGTACACCAACCTTGAGAACAGCTCCCGTTGCGGCTGTTGTAGCCGTTGTCCCTGCGGTTGTAGCCTTTGTTGCTGCTGTTGTTGTCTCTGCTTTTGTCGCAGTAGTCGTTGTCTTGGCTGTCGAGGCACACCCGGCAAGCGCAAGTGACCCGGCAAGCATGACAGCTGTCATTACCATAGCCAGAAATTTCTTCATTTTTTTCCTCCTCCATGTGTGTGGGTCTTCATGTCTCGTCTGCAAAAGTAATCATTGATCCTTCTTCAGACATCTCCTTTATTATGGCAAGGGATTCAACCCGAATGCCCATATTACGGATCAATGATCCGCCGTCCTGAAAGCCTTTCTCAATCACTACACCCGCACCGGCAACACGTGCCCCTGCCTGCTGTGCAATCTCGAGAAGGCCAAGAAGTGCGCGCCCTCGCGCCAGGAAGTCATCTATAAATAAAACCGTATCCTCGGACGTCAGATATCGTTTGCTTACACGGATAATGTATTCCCCTCCGCGGGTAAACGAATGGACGGCAGCATGATACGTCTCTGTATCAAGATTCCGGGATGCGGTCTTTTTTGCAAATATAACCGGTACATTCATCAGAAGCCCCGTAAAGAGTGCCGGCGCTATTCCGGAGCTCTCGATGGTTAACACTTTTGTAATGCCCTGATAGGCAAAAAGCGAAGCAAACTCTGCACCTATCGCCTGCATCAGAAAAGGATCTACCTGATGATTAAGAAAACTGTCAACCTTTAAAATCTCCGTACCGATAACACGGCCTTCAGAAAGGATCTTCTGCTTAAGTAAATCCATGACAACCTCGTTACCCTGCTTGCGGTCTGTGAATCGGTTCGCAAAAACATACAGTCATTATAAGCTAACTTCAGCAAAGAGAAAATACAAAAATGCCGTCTTTATAAAAAAAAAGAGGGCATTTTCTCCAAATTCAGAAACATATAAAAAATGTTTATCATTTGCATGGGAACACATCAAGTATGCATGACTTTTGCTTATCTCCCGAGTTGAAAACCTTCTACAACGTCATTTTCAAGCGTTGATACGTCAACGAGGCGGATGATCCTCCCTTTCACTTCAAGAAGTCCGTCGTTTTCCATTGCGATCAGTTCCCTTGAAAAAGAAGGGCGCGGCATGGCTAAAAGCTTGGCAATAACTTCCTTGGATACCGGAAGGGACACAGAAACACTCCCTGTTGATCCCGGATGCTGTTCGGTGCGCAGTTCAAGCAGGTAGAAAGCGATTTTGTGCCTGAGACTTTTCTGGGAAAGAAGGGCAATGCGGCTGTTCTGCACGGTCACGCGGTCGGAAAGAATCTGCAGGAAATTATTCAAAATAACCGGGCTCTTGTCAAGAAGTGAACGAAGCGTCTCTTTACTGACAAAAAGAACTTCAGACTGCGTCATTGCTTCCAATGTAAAAGTATACATATTTGAACTGCCGAAAATGAGATCCTCACCAAAAAAATCACCCGGTCCCAGAAGTCCGATCGTAGCGAAGTCACCGCTGGAGGTATATTTCTGCATGGCAATCTGACCCTGCTCAATGACACCGATACTGCCGCATGCATTACCCTCTGCAGCAACTATCTCACCTCTGGCAAATGAACGGACTTTCGTGACAGAACAATAATGCTGGAAGGTCACCCGATCCAGCCCGGAAAAAAGCGAGGTCTTGGAAAGTGCGTCACATGGCTTAATCATTATTGAATCCCTCTGAATTTATTGTAACATAGGTAACAGTTCCAGTGCAATTATCCGCCAAGAAGGCAATACTCTTCCCCGCTTCTGACTGTTTTTATCAAATCCCCGATCGAATCCATTTTGCGGTCAAAGGATATACCGCCGCCAAACATCTGATTTACTGCATGTGCGTCTGATCCGGACATGTGCAGCAGGCCGTGCTGCCGGGCATACAAAAGAGCCCTGGCATTATAGGAAGGATCGGTATGGCTTGCATTTATAACTTCAACAGCATCGACCTGGTCCGGAAAGAGTCGGATTTTACTGATATAAAATGCTTCGCGGAACGGATGTGCATGTGTTATAAATCCGCCGTGACTGTGAACCTGCGCGGCATATTCCTTCACTCCCCACTGCAGGACATCCGGGTGCTCCAGAAGAAAAGCCTTATCAAGTCCGCAGGTCAGCAGATCGGTATGATCATAACCGTATTCCCATCCGAAGAATACCTGCAGTCCGCATTTATCCCCTTCCGCTTTGGCATTTTCAAATCCCCTGCAGAACAATTCCACACGCGTCTCCCACGGAAGGTGCGGCGGAACGGAGGTGTTTCCGTTAAAAAAATGATCCGTGACAATTATTCCCTGATATCCTGCTCTGGCGTATGCTTTCACCATATCAGCAGCTGTGTCATATGCGCAGGCACTTGTCTCGCTTGTGTGCATATGTGTTTCGTATTTAAAACCGGTTGTCCTGAGAATTTCTCCCCTTGGTTTTTGTGATTCGTCATGATGCAATTTCAATTTAAACATATAACCTCTCAAACGTATTAATCAAAAAACGGAATAAATTTCTCATCCCGGGATGCCCTGAAACACATTTCTATCTGTTCCCTTGTTATTCTTCCCGTGGATAATTCAGGCAATTCATCGAAAGCGAAAAATCCGCATTCGCTTGTTTCAATATTGGCAATAAATGAACCGCTGATTCTTCGACATTCTACCATAATTTTATAAATTCCATACGGCGCCGGTTCCGGATTCCTTTTTCGGGCGTCCAAAACGGCAAGAAGACGCTGAACTGCAACATCAAGGCCGGCTTCTTCCTTAACTTCTTTCATAACATTTTCCCCGAGGGACAGGTCAACTTCAGCCCAGCCTCCCGGAAGTGACCATTTTCCGTCAATCTGTTCTTTAACCATAAGAATCCTGTCATTCTCGATAATCACTGCCCGGACGTCAACTTTCGGCGTCTGGTAACCCTTTTCACAGCAGAACAGATCCCTGACCTTGTCCATTTCCAAATCCGTGTGTTCACTTATGATTTCAGCCGCCAGGTCCCGTATCTGCTGAAATCTCTCCAGGTCGTATTTATCTTTTGAATAAAAAAGTCCGCCCTGTGCGATAGCCTGAAGACGAATCGCCCAGTCCAGCCATCTTTCCTGCATGGTGATTGCTCCTCTCAAATATCAGTCGCTTACGGAGACCGTGCCGTCCATGGCGACAGCAACCTGCATGCCGTCTTTCACGTAATCCAGGAACTCCTGTCCGAGCAAATCCACCGTCGGCATACTGTTCTGGGTCCAGACATCTGACAGGATAGCACCTGCAGCTGCAAGTGAGTCAATCTGTTCACTGAAAAGGAGACACGCCGGGGAGGCACCCATCGCAGCGGCCGTGAGGAATACAAGTCCCCCCGTCGTGGATCCTATTGACTGCGGCATGCAAAGAGCCATGCGGGCCATAGGTTTATTATACATATCGGGATTGTTCTGGTCCGAGCAAACAGCGTCTGTCTTTTTGGCAAGAAGGCTCTTCTGAAAACTGGCCAGGGTATTGAAACCCTGTCTTGATACGACCGCACTGGCACGGACTTCTCCGCATACAACTACTCTTCCTTTAAACGTCCTTGTCATATCGCAGCCCCCTTGCTTATAATCGAACAAATCTCGTCATCCGTATAATAGCGCGAGTTTGTATATGTGCGAAGCTTGTTGGAATTAGTAATTACCGGAAGATTCTTTGCTGTCGGATTATTCATATACATTAGCGGGCAGATATAGGAAAGCCTTGCCCCTGTGGCACGAAGACGGCTATAAAAAGGTGATTGTGCAAATGCCGCCAGCACGTCGGGTGCCGCAGTAAAGACAGTCTTCACACAAATTTTCTTACGCCCCGCTGCCGCAAGGGACTTCTCAAGCCGCTCTGTCCATGAAATCAACTGATTAACTGACAAATGCGGGCATCCGATGAAGCAGAGCTTCGGGGCGGCATCAGGATCCGTCCACATGACCGGATAACTTTTTTGGACGCGCTCCATTTCCTCATCGTCAATAACATAAACCTGTGCGTTTTCACGGATTAAAATGTCCCCGAGGTCTTTAGCTTCCGGGGTCAGGCCGTCAACATGGAATAGACCGACTGCGCCATTACTGGCTGATGCGGCACCCATGTCTTTCAGGTATGCTTTCACATCATTGGTCAGATCGCTTCCGATGAATTTTGAAAGTCCCCTGATATACGGGACCCGTTCCATCACCTTCAGTCCGATCGCACTTCCAAGGACCTGTGCCTCAGGTGTATGTGATGTCCTGACTTCAATTACCCAGGATGCTTTGCGTTCTTCATCAAGAAGCAGCCCGAAATTCGGAACTTTGCCGATAATTGATCCGAAAATATCAATAAATGCAGAATTGCGGTTGCAGCGTGCACCCAGGACGGAATTGGCGTACACAACTGCCGAGGATTCCGCCCAGCTCAAAACATCGCCGCGTCCCGGGATATTTCCGACTTCATCCATGTAGCATGTGCAGGTAAATGAATTGTCATCCCGAAGGCCCAGTTTTTTAAGCTGTGCCTCATAGTTTTTCTGTTTACCGTACATTACCCCGGCCACAATCATCTGAATGAGACTGGAAGGTACATTTTTGTTGTCAATTGGCCGGGGATCTACAGTAAAAGAAGTTTTTGTCCTGATTCCGGCATCAATGATCTCATCCATGACATCAAACATCGCCGACATGATTGAAATCCCGAAGCTTGTCACAAGATGCCCGCCGGGTCCCGTTACTTCAACAAATTTTTCTGCGTGAAAAGTATCCCCGTACATGACAAGAGTTTTCATAATCTTGGCCAATGTCTCACCCTGGCCGCCGGTCAGAATATCCTTTTCATCTTCTGTAAGAAACATGATTCCTGCACCTCTTTCCCATTTTCTGGTTTGCTGATCTGCAAAGCCAATTTACCCGGAAAAACAAAAGCCAATGTTACAGCGTGGTTCCCAGCCTATAGCCAGCCCGCGTCGCCTCGATCACCTTGCCGACATAAAAGCTGTCTCCAATGTTGTATACTTCGTCTGCAGCATGAATCTGCTGTACCTGGTTAAATAAGGATGTATCCGGGCGGCCGCCGGCTGCCAGCACAATAAGATCTGCCTCGAGCGTCTGGCTTTCTTCACATACCTTAAGCTTGACTGCAAGCGGATTCTCCACATTCTCAGGAAGAATCGGATGCCATGTTATATACGGACTGGGTACGGTTGGAGACACATTGCGCAGAACCTGGACCTGCCCCGGTGCGAATCCGGTGACCTTCGTACAGTTGAGTAGCTCCACACCGGCCTTTTCAAGATAATGGATAAGATGGCCACGGTTTGCAGTACAGACCTTGTTCATTATATATTTCTCCATCTCAACAACCTTGACCTGCTTTTGGTGTTCGTACGCAAGCCAATAGGCAGCCTCGCAGCCGACGACTCCCCCGCCGATAACAACAACTTTCTTAACGCCGTCCAGGAGTTCCGGATGTAAAAACAGCTCTGTTGCCTGTACTGTTTTTGCCGTGGAGATACCGGGCAGAGGCAGGCCGGACTGCTCAGAACCGACTGCAATAATGACCGTGTCGTATCCCTGTATTTTCAGGACGGCAGCGTCAACCTGCGTATTCAGGCGCAGCGTCAGGTTTCCGTTTGCACAGGCACCTGAAACGAGATGTTCAAGATATTTCCGGTAGTTAACAATGTCATATTTGATTTTGGCTATACCGCCCGGCACAAGGCGTCCTCCAATCTGTCCGCTTTTCTCAAACAGGTCCACCTGATGCCCCCGCCCTGCGGCTGCCACGGCAGCAGTTACACCGGCAGGTCCGGCACCGACTACAGCAATCTTTTTCTGTATGGCTGCCGGAGCAGGAACTGCCGGCAAGGCATGTTCAAATCCGGTTCTGGGATTCACCGAGCACTGCGGGTGACCGCCTTCAACAAACTCGTTGATGCAGCCTTCCTGGCATCCGATGCACGGGCAAATGTCGCTGACCTGCCCGGCATATGCCTTCTTCGGCCACATTGGATCCGCAAGAAGCGGACGCCCCAGCATAACCATGTCGCATAAACCGTCACGAAGGGCCTGTTCAGCAAGGTCAGGATATCCAAGTTTGCCTACCGCTGCAACGGGAACGGGAATGCCTGCATTTGATATAATTTCATTCTCTGCAAAATATTCTTTCACAATTTTCGAAATATCCAGGAAACATCCCGGCGGCATGCTTCCCGGAGGATGCGGAAGCCACCAGTTGTCATAGCACCCAAGATCCACATCGAACATATCTACCCCGGCCCTGACGAGATTCTTCATATAATCAAGCGTCATTTCAATCGTACGGCCGTTCTTAAACTTCTTCAGGGATGAGCAGTTCATTGCAGCATCGCCGTAGGTCTCATTGAGAGCGAGAGACAAGTCGATCCGGTACATAATCGGATAATTGTTGCCGACACGCCGGCGGATCTCCGTAATCATATCCAGGCCGAAATTCTGCCAGTTCGAGAACCGTCCTGTCTTTCTCCTGTTAAACGCCGGGTTTGTCATCTGCTCAAGAAGGTATCCCTCATGCCCGTGCAGGTATACTCCGTCAATGCCTGCAGCATGAGCATCGGCAGATGCCTGGCCGGCGTTTTTGATTATCTTTTTCAGTTTATGTCCCGACAGCGGCAGGCATGGAATCTGCGGAATATAGAAGCTCGGATTAATCGACGCAGATACCGGGAATTTCATCGAGTTGACAAGGCACTGCGGGTTTCCGACTCTTCCAAGTCCCGGTGTAAGCTGAATAAAGAACTTGGAACCATACGCATGAACCCCCTGGGCAAGATCCCTCCATCCCGAGAAAACCGTCCGGGAGCGGTCGATCCTGGGAAAGTAACTAAGATTGCCAAGCTCAATAATCGAGTTATCAATACCATAGCTGATCGGAACCAGTCCGGATGTAATCAGTCCGACACCGCCTTTGGCGCGCTCGATAAAATACTGAATCATCTTGTCGTTTGGACGTCCCGTCTCTTCACACATGCAGATATTGCCCATCGGAGCCATAATAAGACGGTTTTTGAGCGTCATACGATTAACCTGAATCGGTGAAAACATCTGATCATAGGGATAAAGCTCCTGACTCATTGACCCCGATTTAAGCAGATTATCATCAGAAAACCAATCCCCGTACCTGTCAATAAGCTCCTGGATTTTTGGATCTGTCTTTACCATACTCTCCCCCGCCTTCATTGAATTTGGAATAGTCCGTATAAATCAAATCACATAAAACATTATTGAAAAATGTCTATAAATGAGTTGGAAAACATTTCCCTATCATTCTACTGCCGCAAAAATTGGCAGTCAATCGGCGTATGTGTAATTTTCATCTACAAGGTTCACACGGATGAGCAGATCTTCCTTACAGAGCAATTCCCGTACGGGCAAATCTGCCGCTATCATATGATTCTCATCAAAAAGAATGGCGCGGTCAGAGATTTGTGCAATAAGATCCAGATTATGCGTTGCGAAAATCAGAGTTTTTCCGGTCCTGTGAAGCGTATCAAGGAGACGTACGAGCCAGCTTTGCGTCCTAGGGTCAAGGTCGTTAGTCGGCTCATCCATAATGAGGATATCCGGCTGCAGAATAAGGACACTTGCGAGCGCAACTTTCTTTTTCTCGCCGCCGCTAAGTTTGTATGGTGTTTTGTCGAGAAGATGCATAATACCCATCATGGTGCAGATATCATTAACCCGTTTACTTACATCCTCCCTTGAAAGGCCAAGCTGCATAGGACCGAAAGCAATTTCTTCATATACTGTACTGCAGAAAAGCTGTACATCTGAATCCTGAAAGATGTATCCGACTTTGCTGTGATACTCCTTTGCATATGTGTCCGAAAACTTTTTCCTGTCGAGTTTGCAGCCGAAAGCGAGTACTTCCCCCTGAAGAGGAAAAAGAAGTCCGGCCAGGATTTTCAGCAAAGTTGATTTGCCGCATCCATTGGCACCGAGAATACTGATACGTTCTCCTTTGCTTACACTGAATTGAACATTTTTCAGTACGGGTTCACCGTCAGCATAGCCAAATGTTACATCACTTAGTGAAAACAGGATATCTTTCTTATTATCATCAAACATGCAGCACACTTTCTCCCGCAGCAAGAATCAGAATAATCAGGATACTGCTGAAAATGAATAGTATATCCGTCTGCTGCAGATGCGGCGGCTTTGTCCGGGCCGGTTCCCTGCTGTATCCGCGGCAGCACATTGCATCATAGACTTCATCCGCATAATCCTGTGACCTGATGAACAGGTGGGCTGTCGTCTGCCCGACAAAGCTGCGGTTGTCCGCTGCCTTAAGTTTCCCTACCGTTCTGAGGAACCGGGCTTCCATCCGGTTATTTGCCATCAGAAGCAGCACAAAAATGTAGCGGTATGTCATGTTAAGAATTGCGACAAAAAGTACCGGAACGCGAAGGGACATAAGCGCCCCTGTGATCTGCGACCACCTTGTTGTAAGTAGGAGCAGGAAACAGAAAGAAATGGAAATACCCGCGCGAAGCATAATACGAAGGGATGCAAGAAGTCCGGGGATGGTAAAATAGAGGCCGTCCTTCATTCCCTGGAATCCCGGCTGAAACAGATAAAACAGCACTTTCCCCTGCACAAACAGGTTGGTTGCTGCAGGAAGTGTAAGGAAGAAACTCACCAGCGGTATATACAGCCAAACCCTTCGAAAATGTATCCGCATCGGAAGACCGGATAATTTCGCATAGAAAAGCGGGATCGATGCCAGGATAACCAGCGTTGCCGGATTCGAAACAAGCGAACTCAGGATCAGAAACAAAAGAGAAATGATGATCTTTACCCGGGTGTCAATATTCTGCCAAAACAATGGACGGGCTGCATATTTTTCGCAGAAGAATTCATTTTCAAATACCCGGGAAATCTTTTCCATTGTTTTCCTGAGAAAATTCAGTTTACCGGCCGATGGCTGCGCGGGCGCCCGAATGGCAGGTTCAGTCATCCAATCCGGGAGAATAATTTGATTAGTATCCTGACCAACTGACATTGGATTAATCCCCCTTTTCCTTTTTTGCAGCTATTTTGTAAGATACAAAAATGAGTCCTCCGACCAGGGCAACTCCGATAACAGCCGAAAGGATATACCCTGCCGCAGCAGCAAACGGATTATCGCCCATTGCCGGGATAGTATAGTCCGGCAGAAGTGCGTGCCACATATCTGAAAGCGAAGAAAAGCCCTGCGGAATATATCCCAGTGCCGTATTCATTTCTTTCTTTCCCCACTCGCCCCATGCCGTCCCTGAGGCCGCAAGTCCTATGGGGGTTAATACTACAAGAATTCCAAGTAAAACAAGGAAAGCCTTGCTTCGGTGCACCGCAGATTCAGGCTTGGCCATATCGGAAAAACGATTTGCCTGAAAATATCCAGGTGCAGATTTCACCAGGTATGACACTGCCAGAACAGTGAGAAGCCCTTCAATCGGTCCTGCTATCAGGGTATGGTCAAACATCATGGCAGGAATGGAAACCGAAAGGGGATACGGGCAAAAAAGCGGTGTCCCGTCGGAAGCCTTAAAAAGCAGCGGCTGAATGCCGAACTCCACGGCTGCGCAAAGCGCCGATATATTCAGTCCGGCATAACTGCCTGCAAAAGCTGCCGCAAGATTCTTCGGACTTCCGACTTTCGATTTTGACGAAATCATTTTGTAGATAAAATATCCTGTAAACGGCATAATGACGGCCATATTCAGGCAGTTTACCGCAAAAGACATTATGCCTCCGTCACCAAAGACAAGAGCCTGGATCAGAAGCGCCGTTGTTACGGAAATGACCGCCGCCCAGGGCCCCATAAGTATTGCAATAAATACTGCCCCGACGGCATGGGCGGAGCTTCCGCCTGCAATCGGGATATTGAACATCATAATTACAAATGAAAAAGCCGCACACAGGGCAAGGGTTGGAATACTTTTCACGCTCATGGATTTTTTTATTTTTGAAAGGGCGGTACCCCACACAGGTACCATACCGGCAAATGCCGGAATGGTTGTCTGCAGCGATAGGTACCCGTCCGGAATATGCATATGATTCCACCTCATCTTGTATTGTTGTATTCATTCGTGAACCCGGACATCGTAGCACGGCATTTTCAATTCAGTCAAGAAAACGCATGTGATTCAAAGGTTATTCAATAGATTCAGTCAATTACGCGGTGCTGGTACCATTTTTTCCCCCGGAAGCGGGTCACAAATATTATACTTCTTACTCCCCACTCGCTGAACATCGCAGCCCATACGCCAATTATTCCAAACGGAAGAACAACGCCCAGGATATATCCGAGAATGACACGAAAGAGCCACATCGACAGCATCGACAAAATCGATGTGTACTTTGAATCCCCGCCGGCACGAAGGGCCGACGGCACAAGAAAACTTCCGGGCCATAAGAATATCTGAATAATCGAGTAAGAAAGAACAATAATAAATATATCCGGGATAATTGCCGCAGGGGCTCGAAACATTGATACAAGCGGATAAAAGAACGGAAGAAGCAGAAGTGCCATGCCAGCCAGGGATACGGAAGAAAGCACAAACAGGGATCGAACCAGTTTCTTGGCCTGGACAATATCCCGCTTGCCCATACATTGTCCGACCACAGTGACAACGGCAAAAGCAAGTGCATTAGCAGGTATTGAAAATAATCCGGCTATAGATGCGCTGATTGCATTGGTTGCCATTGCATACGTTCCAAGTCCAACGATAAATGTCTGTGTGAGAATCTTGCCGCCGTTAAAAAACATCTGCTCCGCAGCAAACGGAACTCCGATAAAAAGAATCCTTTTCAACATCGGCCAGTCAAATCCAAGTAAATCCTTCATCCGGACATGCAGGGATGTATTTCTCCTGATCAGATAAACGATTGCCAGGACTGCAGCAAAATATCTGGATATATTCATTGAAATGACCAGGCCGAGGACACCCATACGGAGTCCGTCAATGAATACAAAATTCAGCAGGACATACATAATATTCATGACAAGGGAAAGCATCAGGGATGACCTTGTCTCTCCGATTCCGCGTAAAGCGCCGCATACCGCCTCCATAATGGCTATTCCGCAGTAGGAGATACAGCTGCCGATCAGATAGATCCTGGCATTTTCAAATACTGCTGATTCCGCATCACCGAACAAGATACGAAGTATTGGTCCATGAAAGGCCAGTATGAGCAAAGTAATCATTAGTGCAATGGAAAAAACAGCTGACACAGATCCGGCCAGTGCCTTGGGTACCATTTTCTGATTGCCGCGGCCTGTATACTGCGCGACAACGACTGTTCCTCCGGTTGCCACTGCGATAAATACATTTATCAGGAAAATATTAACGGAATCGACCATATTGACAGCACTGACAGCTGCCAGCCCTGACGAACTGATCATGGCGGTATTGACTAAATTCATGCATACAAGAAAAGCCTGATCGATTAAAAGAGGCAGAATAATGGATAGAATCTGACGGTAATCCAGGGTATCCCCTGAAAAATGCCTGGTAAGAAAACTGTCAGCATTACTTTTCCATATGGCTTTATCGTTTGATTTACGTCTTTGCAACATTATCATATTTTATCATGAATACCGTAATTGGCAACGCGTATGCTCTTGTGACATGTAACAATCCTCACCCCTTCATAATGCAGGGGTGAGGATAAAATATATTTTAAATATTTATTCATCGGCGGGAATAATGAAGAAGAGGTTCATAGCAGAGCTGTTTATACGACTGTTATTACACTTACGGGGCAGCCTTCTGCTGCTTCTGCTGCGCTTTCCTGTTCACCGGCCGGAATTGTTTCTGTAATTACCTCGGCCAATCCGTCATCAGCCATTTGAAATACAGCCGGACAAGTATCCGCGCATACACCGCATCCGATACATCCGTCCCTGTCAATAGATGCTTTCATAATATTGCTCCTTTCATGCTCTGAAATCCTTTGCAAACTGTTAAACCGGGAATACAACTGTCAAAAACATTTTAAACGGACCCTTTGCCGCAACAGCATGAGGTATACCTGCAGGCATGACAATAGTCTGTCCTTCACCCAATTCAAACATATCTTCCCCGACGGTAACTTTTGCCCGTCCCTCCAAAATCGAAACCATGGCATCACCCTGTGAAGAATGAGAACTGATCTCCTCCCCCTCATCAAAGGCAAAAATCGTAATACTCACCGCTTTATTCTGTGCAAGCGTCCTGCTTACGACCTGTCCCGGCTGGTATGTAACCAGTTCTGCCAATGAAAGAACTTTACCTGCATCGATGTTTTTCAAATAATGATCACTCATATGATTCACCTTCCTTTGCTAATCCTGTACTGACCCAGCTGAAATACAAAATTTTATGGTTCAATTAATTATATCATTTGATTGTACTTGAAAATGTCACGTAGAAGCATGAAGCCTGAAACAAATTGCTGATAAAATGATGCTATAGAAATAAGTTTCAGGGAGTATTAAATGATTCTTAAAATATGCAGAAATCTAGCGGGTATTCTTCTTATCCTTTCGATTTTTTTACCCTTGAGTGTGGGAGTCATGAATGTATATATCCTCCTTCCGGCTATTGCAGGAATTTTTCTGCTTTTTCTACCACTTTTACACAAAGGAATCAGACGTTTCAGCGACAAGAATGCCAAAAAAATTGTTACTATATTTCTTACGCTTGTTTTGCTTGCATTACTCACCATCGGAACGGAATTGATTATCATCTGGTCAAACATACCGGCACAGAAGGCACCTGATGATGCGGTTGTCGTTGTTTTGGGAGCGCAGGTTGTAAACAGCCGTCCCACACTTATTCTGGCAGGGCGGATTCGTGCCGCTGCCGGTTATCTGGAAGCCCACCCTGATTCCTTATGTATTGCTTCCGGCGGTCAGGGACCGGACGAAGACATCAGCGAAGCCCAATGCATCCGCGACGTACTTGTCTCCGATTACGGCATTGATTCCGGCAGGATCCTGATGGAAGACTCTTCATACAACACAAGCCAGAATCTGGAAAACAGCGCAGGCATCATTGCATCGAGGGACCTGTCAAAGAATATCGTTATTGTTACCGATGGTTTCCACATGTTTCGTGCAAAAACCCTTGCAGGCTGGAAAGGGCTTTTTCCCTATTCGTGTCCTGTTTCCACGGATAAAAGGCTTGTTTTTTATCTTTATGTGCGTGAATTCATCGGTATTCCTAAAACCCTTCTTCTTGACCGGTGAATTCTGCAATTCGGGTGCGGAAATGCTATAATATAATCAAGTATTCTTTACAGAAATGGAACTTGCCGAAATGCATAAACCTCAGGAGGATCAGAAAATGGAATTTTGTTGGATTACGTTACAAGTCAATGATATGGAATCATCCCTGCACTTTTACCGCGATCTGCTTGAAATTCCTATTTCAAGGCGTTTTTCACATGACGCCGTAGAAATTGTTATGCTTGGAAGCGAAGATATGCCACAAATCGAACTGATCTGCAACAAAAATGAAACCAGGAAAAAGAACGCAGAAGGCATCTCGATAGGATTTGAAGTTATATCGCTTGATGAAGCGATGAATCACATGAAAAGCAACAGTATCCCGATCGAAAAGGGTCCGTTTGCTCCGAATCCGCATATCCGTTTTTGTTATATTAATGATCCTGACGGGTTCGAGGTACAGTTAGTCGAAAACATATAATCATATCTGCTTATTTTAAAAAGAGGTGATAATATGCCTATTGATGCAGCATTCATCGTACCCCACCCTCCACTGATTATTCCGGAAGTCGGACGGGGCGAGGAAAAGAATATTCAAAACACGGCAGACGCTTATAACAACGTCGGAAAACGTATTGCCGAGATTAAGCCGCAGACAATTATCGTTATTTCTCCACACAGCACAATGTATGGAGATTATATCCATATATCACCGGGGCCCGGAGGCCGCGGTGATATGGCAAGATTCCATGCTGAAGATGTTGTGATCAAAAAGAAATATGACTCTTCTTTCATTTTCGCACTTTGTGATGCGGCAAAAAGAAACGGTGTTCCGGCAGGGACCAACGGTGAAAAAGATCCTGCTATTGACCACGGTGTATTGGTTCCCCTCTATTTTGTCGAAAAATATTATAAGGATTATGAACTCGTGCTGATATCAATATCCGGATTGTCCTCCTTGGATCATTACCGTTTCGGAGAGTGTATTGCCCAGACTGCTGAACTTCTAAAACGTCGGATTGTGATTATTGCCAGCGGGGATCTTTCGCACAAACTGGGAAAAGGAGGTCCTTATGGTTTTGCTGAAGAAGGACCGATCTTTGACCGCCAGATCACAAAGGCAATGGCTTCGGCAAATTTCATGGATTTTCTTACCTTTGAAGAATCCTTTTCGGAGGCTGCTGCAGAGTGCGGTCTGAAATCCTTTATCGAAATGGCCGGCGCACTCGACGGGCTGAAAGTTAAGGCAACGTTCCTGTCTTATGAAGGTCCTTTTGGTGTTGGTTATGCTGTCTGCGCGTTTGATGTAGACGGGCTTGATGAGGCAAGGCATTTCGGCAATCGGCTGGATAATCAGCAGAAGCAGAAAATCCAGGCTCTTCGGGGAATCGAAGACGAATATGTAATACTTGCACGCGAATCCCTGGAAAATTATATCAAGACCAATCAGAGACTATTGCGTCCTGAAGGTCTGTCACGGGATATGGTTAATAATGCTGCCGGTGTTTTTGTATCCCTCAAAAAAAACGGCCAGCTTCGCGGCTGCATCGGTACCATCACTCCGGCAACTTCCTGTATCGCCGATGAAATCATCCGTAACGCAATAAATTCAGGCACGCAGGATCCGCGGTTTCCCGCCGTTACAGAAGGTGAACTTGATTCACTTGTTTACAGCGTTGATGTATTAAGTGATTCCGAGCCGATCAGTTCAATGGATGAGCTGGATGTCTGCCGCTACGGAGTCATTGTCAGCAGCGGCAGTCGTCATGGACTTCTGCTCCCGAATCTGGACGGCGTTGACACACCTAAGCAGCAGGTCGGCATTGCTCTCCAGAAAGCGGGTATTGCCCCTCATGAAACACACAGCATGAGACGCTTTGAAGTGGTGCGCCATAAATGAGCGGGATCGCCTGCAGGATTTGCCCGCATCGCTGTGTCCTTACCGAAGGGCAGACGGGACTGTGCCGGGCAAGGAGCAGCCGTGACGGGGAAATTCAATGTGACAACTATGGTCTGATAACTTCAATTGCATTGGACCCGATCGAGAAAAAACCTCTTTCGCGCTTTTTCCCGGGGAGTCATATTCTGTCCGTCGGAAGTTTCGGATGTAATATGCACTGTCCCTTCTGCCAGAACTTTGAGATATCCATGGCTGACATGTCTGCTTCCGAATACACTTTCATCTCTCCTGAAAAACTTGTGTCGCGGGCAGTCTCGATGAAGCCGGAAGGAAATATTGGAATTGCATTTACATACAATGAACCGTTTGTGGGATATGAATATGTTTACGATTGTTCCGTTCTCGCCCATGAAAACGGCCTCAAGACAGTTCTTGTCACAAATGGCTATGTTAATGAGGAACCTTTACTGCGTATCCTCCCCTATATAGATGCAATGAATATTGATCTCAAGACTTTTTCATTGGATTATTACCGGTCCCTCGGCGGAAATCTTGAGGATGTCAAGAGAACCATCACCCTCTCCTCTTTGAAGTGCCATGTCGAAATAACAACGCTGGCCGTTCCCGGTCAAAATGATTCGGATGATGAAATGCGCAGGCTCTCAAGCTGGCTCGCATCGGTTAATCCTGATATTCCGCTTCATATCTCACGGTTTTATCCTCGCTATAAGATGCTTGACCGTCAGGCGACAGATATACACACCGTCTATCACCTTGCAGATATTGCCCGTGAATCCCTGCATTTCGTATATGAAGGAAATTGTTAGGAATCAGGAGGACTTCGTATTATTATCCGATTCTTCCATCTGCTTTAAGTAGTTTATCTGCTCAGCATTTTTCCCTTTATATTTCATTGCATCACTTGGCGTTTTACTATTACTCCCCTGTAAAATAATCCCTTTGTACTTTTCAAACTCTTCTTTGGACAGCTCGATATAGCTGTCACAGTTCGGACAACAAATACAGTATTTTGCTGCATATGGAATTACAGGAATAAAAAACAGGGTAAACCATGTCCTGATTATGCAAAGCTGCCATACAGTCTGTGTATTACAGCGGATACATGTACGTTCCTGATTTGCTCCCACTACCTTTTTTGTTGTTTTACCAAATCCAAATAAAAGAAACATACTGTTTACTCCTTTTTATTGATACAAAACGTGTATTACAGAACTGATCTGTAACACTCTTAAAAAGGTTGATTATGGCTCCTTAAATGTGACATATCTGGTTTTCCAGTTTTGTCTTCTAGACCTTATTCCAGATTTGCATGTCTTGAAAATGCTTTGTTGGTTGGTATATTCGTTTTTTCCGCTAATGGCAGAACCATTGTATCTCCGATAAAAAGCATAGCTTGTTCAAACATAGTTCCGCCTGGCAGTATCGGCTTTACCATGTTCGCATCGTCTATCATATCAGTAAATGCCGGAATTATAATGAGAATATCACTCAATTTGGCTAAGATAGATTCTTCGCGAATGGTTATCAACGCAACTTTACCACCAATTTTTTTTGCTTTTGTGGCAACATTTACCAAGCCAGCCGTTTCTCCCGAGCCAGATCCAATAATAAGTAAATCTTCAGCTTCAAATGCCGGAGTTGTTGTATCTCCGACAACATAACTCGTATACCCGATTTGCATCAATCGCATGGCAAGACCGCGAAGCATAAGCAAGGACCGCCCAGCTCCGGCAACAAAGATTTTTTTCGAACTGCAAATGGCATCCATCAGCTTTTCAATACTGTTTTCATCCATTTGTCTTAATGTATTTGATAATTCAATTGCAGCCTTCGCCGATATTTCTGAAATGTTCATCTAAATCACCTATGACTTTCACTAATTATACTTATTGATGATTTCATGCATCTGAACAGCAATCCCTTTCATGTTAGGCTGACCATACAGACCGCCGCCAACAATAACCACTTCAGCCGGGCTCTTGACTGCATTTTCAAAATTTGTGATTTTGATTCCGCCGGCCATTGCCTTGGGAATGCTGACACCACTGATCTTTTTTAGCTCTTCAATCGGATCAACTCCTGTTGCCTGAATGTCGTAACCAACATGAACGCAGATATAATCCGGATTCATCTTTTCAATTTCTTTGGCTCTTCCTGTCATATCAGAAACGTTACACATATCAACCAATACTTTTCTGCCATGTTCCTTTGCGGTTCCGATCACCCCAAGAAGGGTCGCATCATCAGCCACGGCAAGCACGGATACCATATCTGCACCTGCATCAAAAACAATGTTTGCCATTATTGAACCGCCATCCATAACCTTAATATCGGCAAACACAATTTTACTAGGATACTTTTCCTTTACTGCCTTAATAACATGGGCTCCTTCAGAAATCATCAGTGGAGTCCCTAACTCGATAATATCTACATAATCAGCTACTACATCCAAAATCTCCAAAGCAGCCTCAGTACTAAATACGTCTAATGCAATTTGTAATTTTTTCATTTATTATACCTCCTGGACTAATTTGTTTTTATAAGCCAACATAGATGTATTATTCATTGGTGTTTGTATAGTTTGCTTGAGCTTCTTCTGTTGTTATTGTGTCGTTATACAATAAACACTTATTCATAGGTACCCATGCTTCTATATTGTTATAGATTAATGATATATTATCTATATTTGTATAAATAATGTCACCATCAGGCACAAAGACAAAGCATAACCGTTTTCAACCTATATTTTTGTTTTATCAAATTTTGTTTGCTTTGGGATTGTTAAAAAAGATGTTGGGACTTCCACTATATCATATTCTTTTAAAGTATTTGTAGTATCTCTGATCTTATCGAAGTTATAACTGTAATGGGTTCCTCTTTTTCAGATCCATTAAAGTCGGTTGTTTGCACCTATAATCACTATGGATACTAAAATAGCAACAGCTCCTATTATTTTGACTTTTGTAATGTTGAATCTTTCGTAAGCAAATATGAATCATATTCATTAGTAAAAGATGTCTTTTTCTTTTTTCTATCGTCTTCAAACAAAATAAAGAAAACGGATGTTGCTTTACTTGCTGTTTCAATCATACTAATGAAATTTTAAATTATCCGTTATTAAAATATAACATAAATAAGTCTCTTTTCAAGAATCAATCCTTTAAATAAATAATCAATCATAATTCTCAATCCCTTTATACTCAATTTCATCAAAAGCCGGCGGACCATTTTCAAAATAATGCTTTCAAAATATTTTCGACATTTTCTTAAAAACAATGATTCCATTTTAACTGGATTTTCATTTACAGGATTATAATAAAAGTCGCTTAATTATTATTATAATCATGCAACTCATCTGACCTGCCCTAATTATTTATCTAATTTAAACCCGACTATCAACCCAAAAAATATTACCGACCGATGCTTGTCCATTCACTTATATTGCACTGACCATACTCATTAACTCCAATTGCAACAGTGGTTCCATCTTTCTTCAGTCCTACCGTGTGACTGCCTCCTGCAGAAACAGCCACGATGTTTGTCCATTCACTTATATTGCACCGACCATTATAATTATATCCAGTAGCGACAACGGTTCCATCTTTCTTCAGCCCTACCGTGTGATTTCCGCCTGCAGAAGAAACAATTGAATTTGTAATAGAAAAATACAGATCTAAAGAGTCTTTGTACTCACCTAAGTCTTCAAATTTTACAATAGCCTCTTCATAATTTCCATTAGCCATCAATGTTTTTGCAGTATGGTATTTCTGACCTGAAATAATTATGCTTGTTACTATAAAATAACTTGCAATGCATACCAAAATAATTATGCTCACAGCTGCAGCAATCTTGATATTGCGCTTTAAACGCGCACTTCATTTGATTGCGTCTTCTTCAAGACGGATCCTATCATTTTCAGCATTTTCTTGCACAATTCGTTTTCGTTCATCTTCTTGAAAACGAATATTCTCAAGGCGAATTCGTTCGGATTCTTGATGCTCTTTCAGTCTCTGTATTAAAATATCAACGTTGACCGTTTGAAAAAACCACTCCTTCGAAATCCCACACCTGCCACAAACACTCGAAAAAACGATATTTGGAAATCCACAAGTACAGATCCATGAATTAGACGATTCAGAAAGCGTATATTTATGGTCTCTAATAGAATCTACATTATTCTGTTTTGGATATTTTGTAAAATATTCTCTCTCAAATTGATTTGTGTTATCTTTACCCAAGGTACTTTCCATACTAAGTAAAGCAAGCTCTTGGCCGTCAGAATTTTCTTTGTTTCTCCATATTGTTACATCTTCAAAGATATTTTTGAAAAAACAATTCTCACTTGCCGTGTTGAATTTACGCCTAAATCAACGGCTTCTCGTTCTCCAAACGTTTTATGGACTTCAACGTCTATATCCTGAAATGTATATATAACAGGCCCTTCAAAGGACGGAATGGTATCACCAGCCAGGTCTAAGCGGAAAATCTGAAGATCAACCTGCCGGATCTTCTTCTGACCGACATTTCGCATATTCAATTGGAGAATGACGCTCTTCGTAAGAGAATCCAGCAACAATGCTCCTTTGGCAATTTCGACTGGGCAGCTAATTACCCACTTAGTTTGCTTTATTTCTGATAGCCTCAAATATCGTTCGTTATTCATTATATTATCACCCGTCCGATGTTTTTATCATTCAATCAAAGTGGAGGTAAGTCACCGAAATTTCTAGCTAACGATTTTAGTGTGTTGGAAGAAAGATCTTCTTTCGCATTTGATCCTTGAAGGTTTCTAGCTTTTTATTTATTTCTTCGAGAGTCTTCCTGCTTCTTTTATCTGGGAGGCCTGCAACATAAACCAAAACTTGCGCTCCAAAAAAGAAACCGACAATGGCGTAAATCGAGGCATTTTCGTATCCTTTCTTTTCTGCGAGAGCATAGCAGAGCAAGGCTATAATTACTGCAACTACTAAAATGGAAAACCAGATCCACCCACTTATACCTTCCATTAACATATTCTCCAAATAAAAATTTTCAATTTATTAATATTTCTGATATTTGATTTTGCTTAATTGGATAGCCACAAAAAGTACCACTTATCGCTGAATCGGAAATTTCTTTGTTACATTCAGGACAATGAATTAGTACCATGCTTTCCTCAATTCAACTATTAATCTGCAAAAAAATAACAGCCGATTACACTAATAGCTACTATCTGATCAAAGTGGCCAAAGTAAGATCAGATCATCACAGCTTCTGCTATACTATATTTTTTTTATTATATTATAATTTAACTATCAATAATAAACATAAATATCTTACATATGTGGGCTTAATTATCTACAATATTTATCGACAATGAAATACCACCATGCAAGATTCCAGGCAATATATAAAAAGTTCATTGCCGCCAAAATTTCATTCATAATGTATTTCATAGACAAGCACCTCCATAAGAATAAAATACCTCAAAGAATTGATCATGATGAACTTTTCAATAAGTGCTTACAGCTACATTGAAATGTACTGTTGAGGTAGATTGACAGTATTGTACTGTCTTCCCACTTTTCAATAATAGTTTTCGCCAAATTGTGCACCTCAATGCACCCAATGCACCCAATGCACCCTTAGCACCCTTAGGGGGGCTATCAAGACCTGTAACTCTTTGAATAGTATCCAGCTAGGTATCAGTTAAGAACAATGTATCTCGAAAATGACTGATATCAGTATTTACATAACAAAACCGGCCATTACTGACCGGCTTTATTGTATCAAACATTGAGTTTGATGGTGGTGCGGATAACAGGACTTGAACCTGCATGCTCTCGCACTGGAACCTAAATCCAGCGTGTCTGCCAATTCCACCATATCCGCATAACCGGAACATAAAACAGTACTCATACTACCACTGGAAGCAGGTACGGTTCAAGCCCAAACCAAAAAAATCACTCATCAAGCCTAAGAACGCTCATGAAGGCTTCCTGCGGAACTTCAACGCTGCCGACCTGACGCATGCGCTTTTTGCCTTCCTTCTGTTTTTCGAGAAGCTTCTTCTTCCTTGTGATGTCGCCGCCGTAACACTTTGCAATAACATCTTTACGGAAGGCTTTTATCGTCTCGCGGGCAATGATTTTACCGCCGATGCAGGCTTGTATCGGGATCTCAAAGTTCTGTCTGGGAATGTTGTCCTTAAGTTTTTCAGCCATGCGGCGGCCGCGGGCATAAGCCTTCTCCTGATGGACAATAAAGGAAAGTGCATCGACGACATCGCCGTTCAGGAGGATATCGAGCTTCACCAGGTTGGATTTCTCATAACCGTCGATTTCATAATCAAGGGATGCATACCCGCGTGTTTTGGATTTAAGTGCGTCAAAAAAGTCATATATGATTTCGTTCAGGGGCATCCTGTAGTGAACAATGACACGCATCTCGTCCATGTATTCCATGTTGATATACACGCCGCGCCGGTCCTGGCAGAGCTCCATAATATTGCCGACATATTCCTTTGGGGTCATGATCGTGCATTTGACCATGGGCTCTTCTATCCAGTCGATCTGGGATGGATCCGGAAGGTTTGTCGGATTGTCCATGCGAAGTTCCTGGCCGGAAATAGTAAACACCTTATAAACAACGGATGGGGCGGTCGATATAATATCAAGATTGAATTCGCGTTCGATCCGCTCCTGAATTACTTCGTAATGGAGAAGTCCCAGGAAACCGCAGCGAAAGCCAAAGCCAAGTGCCACCGACGTCTCCGGTTCAAATGACAGGGCCGCATCGTTGAGGCGCAGCTTTTCAAGCGCATCACGGAGATCGGGATATCTTGCACCGTCGATCGGATACATGCCGCAGTAGACCATCTGTTGGATTTTCTTGTATCCCGGAAGCGGGTTTGCTGTCGGGTTAACGGCGGATGTCACCGTATCGCCGGGAGCCGTATCGCTGACGCTTTTAATCGATGCGGCAATATACCCGACTTCACCGGCCATCAACTTTTCTGTCGGAACGAATTCCCCGGGCTGGAAAATACCAAGTTCAACAACGGTAAATTCCCTTCCTGTATGCATCAGGCGGATTCTGTCTCCTGTGGCGACTTCACCTTCCATTATGCGCACATGAACAATAACGCCTTTATATGTATCATATTTGGAATCAAAAATCAGAGCCTTTAAGGGCGCATCTTCGTTGCCGTTCGGAGGCGGGAGATGCTTTACAATTCCTTCAAGGACGTCATCAATCCCTATGTCATTTTTGGCGGAAATGTGGGGCGCATAGCTTGCATCAAGGCCGATGACATCTTCAATCTCCTTCTGGACCAGTTCAGGCTGCGCGGAAGGAAGGTCAATCTTATTAATGACAGGAAGGATCTCAAGATTTCCGTCAAGGGCCAGGTATACGTTGGCCAGTGTCTGCGCTTCAATTCCCTGTGCAGCCTGAAC
>Ga0209123_1000971_pt1 | contig 31555 bp, 32 predicted proteins | sample BarGraIncu00431A_FD_184500 | JGI IMG/M metagenome (GOLD analysis project Ga0209123, IMG submission 184500) | Arctic peat soil microbial communities from Barrow, Alaska, USA - Barrow Graham LP Incubations 004-31A (SPAdes) (version 2) | ecosystem: Environmental > Terrestrial > Soil > Wetlands >... | reverse complement strand
ACTGTTCCTCCCCAGTTTAGCTGTGAGAAATGTGGAGGAGATATGTACCCAGAGTATTATAAGGGGCTCCATGGTTATGAATACAAAATTTCAGATATCCAAGAACAGTAAAAGGACCGAGGCTGCAGCCTCGGTTTTTCTTATAACGAGGTAGGAAAATGAAATTACTTCTGTAAAGATACAGAACGTCTGAATTGAAAGCAATAGATGCTCGGAGTTCCGATGCAAATTGGACATAAATTTGACCACCTTGTAATATACAGCTATATATTATAGCTGTATAAATGCTTTGGCGGGTAATCTAAGGTCCTCGTCTTAAACGATTGAGTTTCTGATCAACTCTTTGGAAAAGTCTGATGTTTTGATATAATTTCGGTAATACTGTACGAGAGGAAATGAGGGACAGCTATAGTTGTCTCTGGCATGGATGAGACTATGCGTGCAACGACTCGACTGATTGGACATTATCTCTGTTTATATGGGGCACTTGGTATCTATCTGCCATTTTTACCTGTGTTCTTGGCCGCTTCTGGTTTGGACAGTTTGCAAATCGGATTTCTCCTGGCGATTGGACCCAGTACAAGTATTTTTGCTCAAATCGCCTGGGGCAATTTTGCTGACAAACATAATCGGCGTAAAGAGTATTTAGTAATTGCTTTAACGGGTACGGCGATAGTCTGTATGACTCTTACAATCTTTAAGAGTTTAGCGTTGCTTGCTTTACTTCTTTTCCTCTATGCCTTGTTTAATTCAGCCACTTCTCCTTTGACGGATAGTTTGGCACTAGATGCAGTTGCAGATACACGTCAGTTTGGCTTGCTTCGTCGGTGGGGATCGTTGGGCTTTGCAGTTACGGCAGTGACTGGGGGCGTACTTTTTTCTCATTTGTCCCTTGGATTGTTCGGAGTAGTGGCTGGAAGCTTATATGCTATGACGCTGCTCTGGACCGTCGGTTTACCTAATCCACGTAAGTGGAATCGACCAACCGGGGTGGCTTTTCCCCTAATCGAAGTATTAAAGGTACCTGGTGTTAAGCCCTTGTTATTTGTTTTGTTACTGGTGATGGTCCCCTATGCAGCTTATAGCTCTTTTCTGGGTTGGCATTTACAGTCCTTGGGGGCATCGCGCCTATGGGTGGGTATCGCTTGGACGGTGGCAGCAATTAGTGAAGTCCCGATATTTGGACTGGGTAGTCGGTGGTTGATACGGACCTCAGCTAGGAGCTTAATGGCTGGAGCAGCCCTGATATTTGCTGTTCGCTGGTTGGCTTATGCCTATATCCAGAGCTATCCGTTCATTGTTTTTTTGCAGTTAGCGCAAAGCTTAAGTTTTGCGTTGTTCTATTTGGCAGCAGTAGAGTACCTGACCAAGCTTGTTCCTCACGAATTGCGTAGTAGTGCTCAAAGTTTGCTGCAGGGTATCGGATTTGGCGTGAGTGCGATTGTGGGATCAACCGTTGGCGGATGGTTAGTTAAGACTGGCGGAATCTTTACCCTTTATATAATGATGGCGATATTGTCAGGGCTCGGGGCCTTAGGCAGTTTCGTTTCGCTACGAAATAAGCCTGGAAAATAGGAAAATCAAGGAGGTTAGAGCGTCTCTTTTGTGGTATAGTAATAAATGACAATTAATCATCAGGCAGTATTTAAAAGACTGGACTAATTGAGCCAAACGAGAACTATTATGGGGAGGGAACTTTATGAATGACCAAAAAACATTAGAGAATTTAATGGAAGCTTTTTCCGGAGAATCACAGGCCAATCGAAAATATATCGCTTACTCAAAAAAAGCTGAAGCAGATGGTAAGAAGAATGCTGCAAAACTTTTCAAAGCAGCTTCAGATGCTGAAACCATTCATGCCCTTAAGCATTTCGAGGTTGCGGGTAAGATAAAGTCAACCGTTGAAAATCTAAACGATGCAGTAAAAGGAGAAAATCATGAATATCAAAGCATGTATCCGGAATTCTTGAAAGTGGCTCAAGAAGATGGCAATCAGGGCGCAGTAAAGACTTTTACATATGCCCTAAAGGCCGAAGAGGTCCATGCAAGACTATATAAAGAAGCCCTAGATAATCTGGATCAAGAGGAAGAAGTATTTTACTATCTTTGTCCTGTTTGCGGAAACATTGAGAAAGTAGTGCCTGAAAAATGCTTTATTTGCGGTACTTCGGGAACGAAATTCATCAAATATTAATAATTAGCTTCAAGGGATAAACGACCCCTTGATTTCTTCATACACGTAAGATGTAACAATAATCCTCACCCATATTACTGGGTGAGGATTATTTATTATATTGCTAGCCTAAGTGGGCTGTTTTCGATAGATACTTCGTATTGTCTGCTATTCATTCAACCGATAAGGTTTTTTATAAAGATCCTTCTTTTGCAGTCCGTTTTTACGAGCCAAAGAAATCCAACCTCTGCCGCCCATGAAGTAGTAGATATGTCTTGAAAATGGGAAATTAACGCCAATATAAATATGATCCGTTTTAGCAGAATCCTCATGTTTAAGATCTTCTGCCATTGATGAAAAGGCATCATTGAGTTTTTGCACGGATTTTTTCATAAAAGGGGCATTTTTAGCGGCAAACATCATGGCTCCTCCACCGATGAGTACGCCGAAACGGAACTCTGCCTTTATATGTTGGCAAAAGCTCTTGATTACCCTGACTGCCTCCAAGTTTATTTCTGGTTCGAGAAACCCGCAGTTAACAATGGCATAAACTTTGACCTTGCTTTTATTGTTCGGTCCGACAGTGTAATAGTTAGAGTAATCTACTAAAAATCGTGTTAAAATACCCGGCATGCAAAAAACATAAAGAGGAAATGAAATAATAATGACATCAGCCTTGGAAAGTGTTGCAAAATCCTCGGCTTGTTTATGGGTGGAAATACTTTTTCGGACGTCAATAAATGTCTTGCTAAATAGATCAGCATTTATTTGGTTTCCCGTCATTTCTAAGAATTCTTTGGAGACAGAGTGTTCGTTTATTTTAGGGCTGGCGCTGACTAAAACAACCTTCTTCATAAACTCCCAACCACCCTTCCAAACTCCATTATATTTAAGGCCTCGATTAGGTTCGCGGTTGTTTCTTGATCTTGATAGATCAGGACTTCAATATTTCTACGGTGTTTTTTTGTCACATCGATAAAAAGTTGGATATCCTCATCAGAAACCATATCTCCGTAACCGATAATAATTACCTTAGGGTATGTTTCATACCGGGGCGGATGCATCGTTGAGCCGTCTGGCCTTGTTTCAAAAAATGGTAGCATATTTGGTATGTTTCTATCCACAGTATTTTTAATATTTGGGCTGAACTGCCCAAATATTATTGGACTGAGATAGATGACCACGTCGCTGTTCATAGAGCTTCGGTTGATTTGTGTCATCATGTCGTTGATAACACATTCGCCAGGTTTCTTGATCCAGCAACCAAAGCAGCCCTTGCAAAAGGTCAGGTTCTTCTCTTCAACTTCTATTATTTCTGTTTCAAAGCCCTTCTTTTCCAAAAACGTGCCCGTCAAATTTTTTAGACCTTGATAGGTTTTAGTCAGATACTCCTTATCCGAAATTAACAAGACTTTCATAGCGCTCACTCCCAAACTTATTATGTTTACAGTGTCAACATGATAATAACATTTAATGTTTGCACTGTAAACATAATATTATTTCTGTGGTATAATACGATTATGTTTTTGGAGAGGAAGTATGACCAGTTGACAAATGAAAATTATCATCATGAAAATTTAAAGGCCAAATTGATAGAAAAAGGTTTGAAGTTGCTGGATGAAGAAGGGTATGAAAAATTTTCGCTTCGCAAAGTGGCAAAAGCCTGTAATGTAAGCCACACAGCACCTTACAGGCATTTCAAAAGTAAAGATGATCTGATCATTGCGATTGCTATAGAGGTCCAGCATAAATTTAACGTAAGTCTTCAAGAAGCGGTGGATAAATACCCGAACGACAATAAAAGCCAGATTAAAGAAATGGGTTATTCCTATGTAAAGTTCTTTGTTGAAAACCCGGAATATTTAAGGCTGCTTTTTCTAAGTGACCTCGTTAAGAATATTAAGATTGAATATTGTGAAACACTTAAGAATGGCGAACAGCCTTTTACAATATTTTATAATGCTATTGAACGTTTCTCAGCAGAGAATCAAAAAAACGTAACGGGTAACAGCACGGACCCAAATGCGTTGGCGTTATCTTGCTGGGGTTTGGTGCATGGGATGGCGATTCTAATCGCCAAAAGGGATTTTTGCTATGAGGGCGATTATATGGAGCTTGTTAGAAAAGTTCTTTGGGGAGGAACGTTTCTCAACTGATAAAATGTCTCTATACCAAAGAAGAGCGAACTCGCATTTAATTAGTGCGAGTTTGCTCTTCTTTAGATTTCAACAACTTTTCACGGTTAAGTTAGGAATAGATCATCCCCACTTTTTCCGCCCAAACCGGGGTGGCAATCAAATCGTACTGTACCTACTGGAATTTTATGTTCTACAGCTTCAACAATTTGTGCCGTTCCGATGTTACCAAATCCTCCACATAACTCCAATGCCTGAACTCCTTCGCTAACCAGTTGCTTGGCAACATTGACAGCCTCCTGATAATTTTGGACTCCTCGAATCAGTAAGGTTACCTCTGGGGTTTGAATATCCGCCTGATGTTTTGACGGGTCGGCTTGAGGTGCGAGAAAAATAAACGCGGCTTTTAAAGACAATTAAAGCACATCCTCTCTATACTTAAAATATTTTTGGGATTCACAGAGTAGAACAGGAAAACAAGTAACCTACCTCTGATGACTAGAATAAACATGCAATTCATATGCCAAGAAATTTTATTCAATCGCAAGGATACCACTTCTCCAGGTGGAAGTGGTATCCTACCTTTGCTTCGGTGGAGTAGACTCCGCCGAAGCCGCGCAAGTGTTCTTCAACTTTATTAGTTGAACGATTTCACTGTGCTTGGCATATGAATTGCAATAAAGATATAAGGATTAAAATATAAAATAGCCGAAGACTAAAATTGGCTAAATTACTAATGTGCGTTAATAAAAACGGCACTATTCACTGTTCGGTTTTCGCCCACTGATCGAAAATCGAACAGCGAACATGATCAACATCAACATACACCTAAATTTAAATATAAGGGGGACTAAGTAGTGGCAAATTGGCGATTACTTGACAATAATCCATTAGATTCAGCGGATCATATGGCTTTAGACGAGGTCCTGCTAGCATCGCGAAGCGCAGGAAAATGCCCGAATACATTGCGTTTTCTCCAATTTTATCCCTTCTGTGCCCTAGTAGGTTTGCATCAAGCGGTAGAGTTAGAAATTGATGAAAGCTATTGTCAGAGAGAAAATATTGAAATCAACCGTCGTATCACCGGAGGGGGAGCAATTTTCTGGGGACCGTCCGAGCTAGGATGGGAAATTTATGCGGGTAAGAAATGGTTGGCGGGAAGAAATATCGATGAGGTCTATAAGTTGTTGTGTGATGTTATGGTCAAAGCTCTGGGCGACCTTGGCGTAAAATCAACGTTCCGGCCCCGTAACGATATTCAAGTTGGTAATCGTAAGATTTGTGGTACAGGGGGGGCAGAATTAGGCAATGCCTTTGTCTTCCAATGTTCTTTACTCGTTGATTTTGACGTTGAGCGCATGGTCAAAGTATTGAAAATCCCCATGGAAAAAATAAGTGATAAAAATATTAGCGCGGTAGAGGACCGGGTAACCTGGCTAAAAAGAGAGCTTGGCCAAGTTCCGGATATGTCCAAGATCAAAGAAGTAATTTGTGCGGCATTTGCATCGGTTATGGATATGCAATTTATCAGAGACGAACTTAATCCCTGGGAAGAGGCCTTGTTTCGAGAGCAGAGAATGTATTTTCATTCTCCAGAATGGATTTATAAAGTTCATCTACCACCTGAGTCGGGAGAAATGAAGGAAGCTTGTCTTAAAACACCAGGCGGATTAATTCGGGTGGTTGTGAAAACAGAGTTAAAGGCCCGAGTTTTGAAGAGCGTATTACTCAGCGGGGATTTCTTTACACATGATCCGTCAGTCGTCTTTGGGATTGAGGCCCGCTTAAAGGATTGTCCCTTGGAAGGGGACAAAATTGAGGAGATAATCAGGTCATATTTTAAGGCTTACCCCGATCAAATTCCCGGCGTGAGTGCTCAGGATGTGGCGTCATGTGTGCGCAGAGCCTTATGATAAATGTTGAGTTTGAAATTGACGAGGTTCCTATTTTGGCTAAAGCTGATGTTGTAGTCATCGGAGCTGGCCCAGGGGGTAGCTCCGCGGCAACTACAGCCTCCGTCGGTGGGATTACAGTATTGATGTTGGACAAGAAAGAACAAATAGGGCTACCAGTTCAATGTGCAGAGTATGTACCCTTGAGTTTAGCGGCAGAAGTACCTATTCCAGCAGATTGCATAGCTCAAAGGGTGGAAGGTTTCCTTACGTATATTCAGTGTGAACAAGTGGCTCAAACACGGGCACCTGGATACATACTTAAACGGGATGTCTTTGATGGTTATTTAGCGGAGAGAGCGGTTCAAGCTGGGGTTAAGCTATTGACTAAAGCACAGGCTGTAGCGGTCACGGATCAGGGTGTTTTAATCAATGATCAGGGGAATTTAGCTATGGTTAAAGCAGGGATTATTATAGGCGCGGAAGGACCTAAATCTGTGGTAGCCCAGGCAATGCACTGTCCACCTCAGGTTTTGGCCTATGCTAAGCAAATCACGGTTAAGTTAAGGAAACGGTCGCAATGGGCACGAATTTACTTTAGTCCAGCCATCCCCGGCGGATATGCCTGGCTCTTTCCTAAAAATGATCTGGCAAATGTCGGGGTTAGCCTTGATTTGCGGTTAGGTGGAAGTGTAGCAACCGCCTTAGCAGAATTTCAACGATATTTAATCAAAGAAGGGGTGATTAGTGAAGACGTGATACGCACGACAGGTGGAGCAATTCCTATCGGAGGACCCCGGATAAGGATGCAACAGAAAAATCTAATATTAGTTGGGGATGCGGCAGGACAAACTCATCCTATCAGTGGAGAAGGAATTTTTCCGGCCATAGTGGCTGGAAAAATCGCGGGTTCTTTAGCAGTTGACAGTATTCGAACGGGTGACCTTGACGTTTTAACACAGTATCCTGCACAGTGCTTGGAGATATTTGGAGATTTTATACAAAGGGGTTTGAAAAGGAAAGTCGAATATAATAGGTATTGGGATAAGACTGAATTTTCCGTTTTAGTGCGAAGAACTTGGTTTGCCTTCCCGGAGTACTTTGGATCTTAGTCGATGGACGCCGGTTCCACCGTGTTTTTCCCGCTAAGGGAAAGGGCTAGAATTTTTGCATTATAGGGATTTAAGGCATGTGTTTTCAAACAGGCTTGATTTAATGTCTTAAAATCCATTTTTTTTCCGAGGAGGGAGTATTCCAACTGTCGCAAAAGTAGGGGGGGAATTAAACGATTGGAGCCACTCAAAGTTATTTTGGTAATTCGTTGACCGGTGAGGACTAAACGACAGGTCAGGTCAGTACCATCAAGAGTGACTTGGTATTCTCTGATATAACAGTTTTCTGCTACTTTAATCTCCCGATAGGGGAGGCAACGTCCAGTTTCCATGAGCCACTCGTCAGATTGAAATATAGGGGTGAGATTGCGGATTTGTTCAAGAACCTGATGGTCTAATTGGGTTGAAGTAAACGGGAAGACTCCGGCAAAGTTGGTTTTGAGCCTTTCGATCACTTCCTCGCTACTTACGTCTCTCCCCATCTCCGACTGCAAGGTCGTCAGGTTTGCTTGCATTTGATGTAAATACTCCTGGCGGAAACCCTCTGAGGGAACACGGATGATGGAAGACATAACCTCATAATCAAAATCTAGTAAAATGTTTCCAACTAGGACATAACACTCTCCAATTTGACCTGCGCCGTTGCCAGAAATCTTTTTGGAGTTAATAATTAAATCACAAGGCGAGCGTAACTCCGCTGCCAAGTTGAAATCTCGAAGAGTTTGCACTACCGGTTCAAGGAGCTTTCGGTAAAAACGTTCCCGGTTGATGGAGATGCCTGGATTTTTTCGGTTAAGGACAAGTTGGAAAAAAACCTGCCGGTGATCTAAATATACCAAGCCCCCTCCGACTTCACGACGGAACAGAGGAATGTTTTGTTCTTGGCAAGTCTTTAAATCGAGTTCACTAGCCATATCCTGATGGTACCCGGTACAGACATAAGGCGTTGCTGGAGTACAGAGTATTAACGCTTCTCGGTTTAGGTGGGCCAGAGCATGATAAATAACCTGTGATTCAAACCAAGTAACTAGGTTGAGATTGTAAAATTCCATAACGAGTACTCCTGACCTAAATTTAGAGTTTATAACTCCTTATTGCAAATTCTATGCCAACCAACTGTGACCGACTGAGTCGGCCATTCGTGAGCAGAGAAGGTTTTAGGAGGTGCTTAAAATGTCTAAGCAATCCGTAGAAAGTAGAGAAGCTTCGTTAGATTCCTGGAAAAAATTTATCGAGGACGGTATTGGCGATCCAGAGGTTACACGCTCAGAGATCCTTGAATCATGGCGTCGCTGTAGGAAACTTGGTATAGACCCATATGATGGCAAAGGTAAAGATACATTGGATCAGGAAAAACTGCATAATCATAACTCGAAATTAGTGGAGGTAGCTAAACCCTTCATGCATACCGTTTACCAAAGTGTTCAGGGCTCCGGATTCATGGTCGTGGTTACAGACCAGGAGGGGAGAATTCTGTACACTTGCGGAGATCCTGAGATTCTGGATAAGGCGGCAAGCACAATTCGGTTTGTACAGGGTTCAAACTGGTCAGAACAGGCCGTGGGGACTAACGCGATCGGCACATCGTTGGTCATCAATAAAGCCATTCAAATGTCTGGGCTCGAACACTATTGCCAATCGCATCATCTTTGGACGTGTTCTGGAGCACCAATTCATAATTCTCTTGGAGAAACTATAGGGTGCTTTAATATCTCGGGCCCCGCAGAATGTGTGTATTCTCATACATTTGGTATGGTTGTGGCGGCAGTAGAAGCCATAGAAAATCAATTGCGAAAGGAAGAAATCCAGGAGGAAAAGAACCGAGCCTATGAACTACTGAGTGCAGCAACGGAGAGTGTGACGGAAGGTTTGCTGGCGGTTGATAATGAAGGGCGGATCATTCATATTAATCTGGTTGCCCAAAGAATATTCGGTTTGAGTGGAAAAATAGAGACAGGCCAACTCCTGAAATCGATCCTCGGCCCTAACGAGAAGTTCAGTGAAATGGCTAACCGACTTCTCTGGAAAACAGATGTAGAAATTGTGCACGACCAAGGACACGACCGAATTCATTGTATATGTTCAGCCCGTCCATTTTATAAGAAGGATGGCTCAATTGCCGGTGTGGTGTATACCTTGCGGGAAATAAATACGGTTCGCAGTTTGGTTAATAGGATGGTAGGGGCTACTGCCCGTTTTTATTGTAAGGATATTATCGGCGAATCTGAAGCGGTAAAAAATGCCTTGAAATTAATTTTCGTCGCCGCGGATTCCCGTTCCAACGTTCTTTTAACAGGAGAAAGCGGTACTGGGAAGGAACTGTTTGCCCAAGCGATTCACAATCATAGCGCTCGCTCGGAGGGCCCTTTTGTCGCCGTCAATTGTGCAGCAATGCCCCGAGAACTAATCCAAAGTGAGCTTTTTGGCTATAATGAGGGAGCCTTTACTGGAGCAAAGCGAGGGGGAAATCCAGGAAAGTTTGAACTGGCCAATGAAGGGACCATCTTTCTGGATGAAATTGGGGATATGCCCATCGAGTTGCAGGTAAACCTTTTACGGGTTTTGCAGGAACGAAAAGTAACTAGGGTCGGTGGACAAAAGGTTATTCCTGTGAACATCCGGATTATTGCTGCAACTAATAAAGACCTGCTTATGGCAGTCGAGGAAGGGCGTTTCCGTCAAGATTTGTATTACCGTTTAAATGTCTTAAGAATTCACATCCCACCCTTACGAGAGCGAGGGAAAGATCTTGAACTCATAACAATTTATTTAATTAAAATTTTCTCGGAAAGCCTAGGTAAAAAGATTAAGGGTGTTGAGCCGGAGTTTCTTGAGGTCATTAGTGATTATTCTTGGCCAGGAAATATACGAGAGTTACAAAATGCCGTGGAATATGCCATGAATGTGGCTGAAGGGGAATATCTCACTGCCCGTGATTTACCAAATGGTATACAACGTCAGCCTATCTTCATGAAGAAGGTTGGAAAAGTAATCTCCTTAGCAGAAATTGAGGAAATAACAGTTATGTCCACGTTTAACAAATTTGATGGTAATATTACAAAAACTGCAAAGTCACTGGGAATTGGACGCAATACGTTATATAACAAGTTGAGAAAGTTGGGGCTTAAAGATTAAGAATTAGATTTTGAAGTTGAGAAAATCGTGTCTATGAAATGAACATACTGTATGGGAATAAAAAGGTTGCTCAGAGAACGAACAGGATTCGTTCCATGAGCAACTTTTTTGAGCGTTCGGAGAGCGAACAGTGTTCGAACAACGAACGGTGTTGGACCTATGATTTACTAGTTCACTATCACTGCTTGTTGGAATAAAGGAAATTAAGACTCCTGAAAAATATTAGCCAACACTTGTTTACAGGTAGTGTTGCCGTTTATTAACTCTTATTTGTGAAAATATTCAGTCTGGCACACGGCTTGCATATTTAATGGTATTGGGTAGATTTCTACATTAAAGATCTTAACGAAAAAATATATTCAGATGAGGAGTGATTTATAGTGGCTCTCAATAAAGAACAAATGCTTGATCTATACCGTCGCATGAGGACGATCCGTGAATTTGAAGAGACTGTGGCTAAATTTTTTTCACAAGGTCAAATTCCTGGTTTTGTTCACCTGTATATTGGTGAAGAGGCTGTGGCCACCGGAGTCTGCGCGAACTTAGAAAAACAGGATTACATCGCTAGTACTCATCGGGGGCATGGGCATGGGATTGCCCGCGGAGCATCGCTCAATAAAATGATGGCTGAGATTTTCGGTAAGATCGACGGAGAATGTAAAGGGAAAGGCGGTTCCATGCATATTGCTGATGTAGAACTCGGATTTCTCGGAGCGAACGGAATTGTGGGTGCAGGTTTACCCTTAGCTACAGGAGCGGCCTTTGCTGCTAAATATATGAAGACTAATGGAGTTGCGGTCTGCTTTTTTGGAGATGGTGCCTCGAACCGGGGGACTTTCCATGAGTCCTTGAACATGGCGAGTATTCAAAAATTACCTGTGATTTTCGTCAACGAAAATAATATGTACGGAATTTCTATGTGCCAGGAAAGACATCAAAATATTTCGGACATTGCAGACCGTGCAGCGTCCTACGGAATACCAGGTATGGTCGTTGACGGCAATGACATTATGGCGGTCTACGAAGCAGCAGAAGAAGCTGTGAAACGTGCGCGTGCTGGTGGAGGCCCTGTCTTGATTGAGTGTAAAACATATCGACATCACGGCCATTTCGAAGGGGATGCCTGCATATACCGGAGCGATGAAGAAGTGAACGCCTGGAAAGCGAAAGATCCTTTGCCACGGTTCGCGAACCGATTGCAAGAAATGAAGATGGCCACAGAAACGGAAATCAATCAAATTGATACTGAGGTTAAAAAAGTTATTGCGGATGCGGTTGAATTTGCTCAGAATAGCCCTGTGCCCACGCTTGATGAACTAACCAAGGATGTATACTGCGACTAAGGAATTTGAAGGGGTGAGATTATTATGGCAGAAATGACATATTCCCAAGCGATTAATGAGGCCCTTGCGGAAGAAATGGTTAGGGATGAGAAAGTTTATATATTAGGTGAAGATGTTGGGGCCTTCGGTGGGTGTTTTGGAGTCACAACAGGGCTTTTTGAAAAATTCGGCGGTGGAAGAGTGATAGATTCCCCGATCTCTGAGACTGCTATTATGGGCTCAGCGGTCGGGGCCGCAGTCGCAGGTTTACGCCCAGTTCCAGAAATCATGTTTATCGATTTTTTAGGTGTCTGCCTAGATGAGTTGGTTAACCAAGCGGCAAAGATGCGCTTTATGTTTGGCGGAAAGGCTAAGGTACCGCTGACGTTAAGGACAGCCTGTGGGGCTGGAGTGGGTGCAGCGGCCCAGCATTCTCAAAGTCTAGAAGCCTGGATCTGCCATGTTCCAGGGCTTAAAGTAGTGATGCCTTCGACGGCAGCCGATGCGAAAGGTTTATTGAAATCCGCCATCCGTGATGATAATCCAGTCGTATTCATAGAGCATAAAGCCCTTTATGGGGCAATGGGGGAAGTCCCCGAAGGGGAGTATACTATCCCACTAGGAAAGGCGGATATTAAGCGAGCAGGAAAAGATGTCACGATCTTAGCTTATTCTATGATGCTTCATAAAGCGCTAGCGGCTGCGGAAACCTTAGCTCAGGAGGGAATCGAAGCAGAAGTGATCGATCCTCGTACCCTTGTACCGTTTGACAAGGAAACATTGTATAAATCCATCGAAAAAACCGGACGCCTGGTTATTGTGCATGAAGCGGTTAAACAGGGAGGATTCGGGGGAGAAATCGCAGCCATGGTTGCGGAAGAGTGTTTTGATTTCCTCGATGCTCCCATTAAAAGGGTAGCAGCGCCCTTTGCTCCTATTCCATTTGCATCTAACCTGGAAGCGGAATATATTCCGGATGAGGCAAAAATAATCGCAGCGGTGAAATCCTTCTTCTAAGATATTCCGTGGGCTCAAATCTTTCTCCGAGAAGGGCGACCGGTCGTTCGGTTGCCCTTAATTCTTGGGTAGGAGGCAACGTATGATTGCAGGAATTATTGCCAATCCCGCTTCAGGAAAAGACATCCGCCGTTTGGTGGCTCATGCCACGGTCTTTGATAATCAGGAAAAAGTGAATTTGATTCAGAGAATTTTGCTTGGGCTTCAAGCGACAGGGGTTCAAACGGTCTGGTTTATGCCGGACTATTTCGGATTTTACGAGCGGGTTTTAGATGCATTTAGCGGTTCGAATCAATTAACCATGGAGACAAAGCTCTTACCCATGGCGTGCAAGGCGAATCAAGAGGATTCGCAGTTGGCAGCCGCTAAAATGGCAGAATTAGGCGTTCGTTGCTTGGTCACCCTGGGTGGTGACGGAACGAATCGGGTTGTATCTAAAGGAGCTGGGGAGGTTCCTATCATGCCCGTTTCTACAGGCACCAATAATGTTTTCTCAGTGATGGTAGAAGGAACCATCGCGGGCCTGGCGGCTGGTTTAGTGGCAACTGGCGCGGTAGAAAAAGAATATTCTCTGATTCGGACCAAAAAGCTAATTATCTATATCAACGGTAAAGTGGTCGATATAGCCTTAATAGATGCTGTTGTACTAGCTGAGCAATTCGTCGGTTCCCGGGCCATTTGGGACATCAGTAAGATTCGGCAGATTGTAGCTACGCGCGGCGAGCCCTTTCATATTGGGATTGCCGCCATCGTCGGTGCTCTGCATCCCATCGATATTCGGGAAGCCAAGGGAATCAACTTAATCATCGCAGAAAGTGGCGGGCAAAGGCTAGGTCCAAGCCAAGGTTCCCCAATCCAAGTAAAAGCAGCAGTAGGACCGGGTCTGATTCGATCGGTTCCTGTTCTTTCTTACGAATTAATGAGCCCCGGGCAAAAAGTAATTGTACGTCATGTCCCTTGTGTTATAGCGGTTGATGGAGAAAGAGAAATTCTTGTTGGTCCAGAAGACTGTGCCGAAGTAGAACTAGTGCAAACCGGACCGTTTGTGGTCGATGTGAAAAGCACCTTAAAACGTGCTGCGGAAAAAGGTGTCTTCGTCAATTGTTAAATCTGCTCAATAGGAAGCAGATAAGTAGAAAAATGGGAGGTAAGAAACATGGCACTGATCATGCTTATGCCCAAATTAGGGTTGACCATGAAAAAAGGAAAAGTACTTAGTTGGTTAAAAAACGAAGGGGAGACGGTTGCCCTAGGAGAACCACTTTTAGAGGTAATGACGGAAAAAGTCAACATTAAAGTTGATTCACCCTATAATGGAGTACTTTATAAGATCATTGGGGTTCAAGGTTCCAGTTATCCAATCTCCGTCCCACTGGCTGTTTTGGCCGAAGAAGGGGAAGATTCCACTGCTTTAGAAGCAGCACTAGCTGAAGCGTTAAGTGCTTTACAAGCGGCACTAGCCGGTGGTGACGGTGACGCTGCGAAGAAAAAAGAGACAAAACCTATTAAGCCTTTCGCAATTTTTGCCGGTGCTGGTAAGGTATCTCCTCGTGCTGCTAAACTCGCTAACAAAGAAGGCATTAATCTCGAATTAGTTAATGGTAGCGGAGCAAATGGCAAAGTTGTTGAACAGGATGTCTTAGATTACCTTGCCCAAGTCAAGGGAGAGACAACCTCTGAACTGAGACCCATTGATCCTATGAGCATGCGAGGTGTCATTGCAGATCGCATGTCCAAGAGCCGGAGAGAGGCTGCCCATGTCACGCTCATGGAAGAAGTGGATTTGACCGCTCTGAAAGATGTGCGGGAGCAATTAAATGAGTTGGGTAGCGAGAAACGAGTTAAATTCTCGTATACAGATTTCCTAGTTAAGTTTACTGGCCAGGCGTTATTAGAATTTCCGCTGGTCAACTCGCGGAGTACCGCGGAGGAAATCGAATTACCCAAAGAGGTCAATGTTGGGGTAGCTGTTGCCTTAGAAGAAGGGCTTGTCGTTCCCAATCTGAAAAATGTTCCAATGCTTACCCTAGAACAGATTTCGGCTAAAATTAAAGACTTAGCAACGCGAGCACGCAATTCTGAACTGAATCCTGAGGAAATCGAACAAGGGACCTTCACGATTACCAATCTGGGATCCTACGGTGTGGAAGGTTTTACCCCTATTATTAACCGCCCAGAAACTGCAATCTTAGGGGTTGGGGTAATCAAACAGAAACCCCTCATGGTCGACGGACGTTTAGAAAACAGGCATGTGATGACGCTGAGTCTTTCCTTGGATCATCGGATCATCGATGGTTCGTTGGCTGCAGAGTTTTTAGGTCGCCTTAAAGAAATGTTGGAAAATCCTTATCCTTGGTTCGAATTAGAAGCCATAGTTAGCGAAGATCTTGTCATTCAAACCGGTGGGAAAGATTCTCCCCACGATCTCTTGGAGGCGTTTTCCGGTGGGTTGGAAGAGTTGAAAGAAGAAGCCCCAGAATTGGCAATTGGCTTTGCGAGCCTCATGGCTCCGGTCTTTTGCGAAGGCGAATTGGGTATTATGGAAAAAGAGTTAATGGCGGTGGCCGTCGCCATTTACGCCAAATGTGAGTACTGTATCGCCGCTCATGTTTATAATGCTATGAATGCTGGAGCCTCGGGTGATCAAGTGCTGGAGGCAGCTGGAGTTGCTGTCGCTTTTGGAGGCGGCCCGGCAATGGCTTATACCGTAACAAAAGTTAGGGCTTGCATCAAAGCGTTTGGCGGTTAAGGAAAGCGGGGATAACCAATGGCGAGATTTCACCCCACCTATCTTCTTGACCTCGGGAAAGCAGACTATAAACCGGTTTGGCTACTTCAGAAGAAGTTACAAAATCTCATAATTGAGGGTCAGGTCGCGGATAGCTTTATCTTGGCCGAACACCCTCCCACAATCACGTTGGGGAAAGACAGTGGCAGTGAACATATCTTGGCTAGTGAAGAATGGCTCGCCGCTCATGAATTCCAGGTTTTCCAGATTGAAAGGGGAGGAGATGTTACTTACCACGGTCCGGGCCAACTGGTAGGTTATCCGATCCTAGATCTCCATGAATACCATAAAGACGCCCATTTGTTGGTTCATAAATTAGAAGAAATGCTGATCAGAACCCTTGCTACCTTTGGAGTCAAAGCGGATCGACGGGACGGCTTTCCCGGAGTGTGGGTTGGGGAGAAGAAAATCGCCAGCCTTGGCTTAGGGGTAACTCATTGGGTAACCATTCATGGCTTTGCTCTTAATGTCAACCCGGAGTTATCTCACTTTAAGAGCATTGTCCCTTGCGGCCTGCCTGGTGTGGAAATGACGTCTCTGGCCGAAGAACTGCACCGCTCGATTAGTATTTCCGAGGTCAAAAATAGGGTTATTGAAGAAATGTGTGCGCTTTTCCAATGGGAAATTCGTCCTCTATCTGAAGAGGTGGAACGATTGATCGTTGCTAAAGGTCTAGAAGCACAGATGTTTCGACCTAGTTGGTTAACGGTTGCGGCCCCTGTGGCGGGTGTGATGGAAGAAATGGAAGGGGTTTTGGCAAAGGGTCGTTTGCATACGGTTTGTGAAGGAGCGTGTTGTCCCAATGCCGCTGAATGCTTCACGTTAGGCACCGCTTCGTTTATGATTCTCGGTGATGTTTGCACCAGGGGATGTCGTTTCTGCGCAGTAAGCAAAGGTATCCCCTGTCTTCCCGATCCGGCAGAAGCGGATGCGGTGGCGGCAACGGTCAAAACCCTTAACCTTAAACACGCTGTCATCACCTCAGTGACTCGGGATGATTTAGCAGACGGCGGAGCAGAGACGTTTGCCCGAGTTGTTAGAGCCTTGCGCCAAAAGACTCCGAAAACAAGTATTGAACTGTTGATTCCTGATTTTGCAGGCTCAGTTCAAGCACTGGAAACGATTGTTGCTGTTAAGCCAGAGGTCATCGGTCACAATATCGAAACGGTACCCGATCTTTATCCTCACGTGCAACCGGGGGCAAGTTACGAGCGCTCGTTGAAGGTCCTGGCAGATCTGAAAAGACTGGATCCTAGAATCAAGACTAAAAGTGGCTTGATGGTTGGATTTGGAGAGACAACACAGGAAGTTTGTCGTGTGATGGAGGACTTGCGCAAGGCAGGGTGTGATTACTTGACCATCGGGCAATACTTACAACCCACGCCGAAGCATCTTCCAGTAAGGGGATATATTTCTCCGGATATGTTTGCTTGGTACCGGGAACAGGCCTTGGAGCATGGCTTCGAAAAAGTGGAATGCGGCCCCTTAGTCCGTAGTTCCTATCATGCACAACCATAATGGAGGTGGAAAGTATGATTATTGAAGGCTACAATTTACCGGATGACCTCTACTATACGGAAGACCACGCTTGGGTGAAAGTAGAGGGGAATTTAGTCAGAGTAGGCATGAATGATTTTGCCCAGAAATTGGCCGGAGATATCTCATTTGTTAAGCTACCCAAAGTTGGTAAAGACGTACCAATTGGTAAACTTCTCAGCTCTATGCAGTCGGGCAAGTGGGCCGGACGTATCGAGGTACCCTTGGCGGGTAAGATCGTGGAGGTCAACAAGGAGTTATTGCATGAACCGCAAAAGATGAACCAGGATTGCTATGGAACGGGTTGGATTGCCTTGATTGAACCTAGCAATTTCCAGGAGGACTTAGGTAAACTCATGGATGGTGCGAAAGCAGCAGAGTGGATTAAGGGAGAGATTGCCAAGAATGTCCCGGGTAAGGAGGGGTAGTCATGGAACAAGCTTTGCAAAAGATATGTGGGGAAAAAAGGGCCACTACCGACCCTTTTGAACTTGCCCCATATGCTAAAGATGTCGCCTATGTCCCCGCTATTCTTGTTCATTTACTCACCAATCCCCTTCCTAAAGCCGTGGTTCAGCCCATCTCGGCAGAAGAAATCTCTAGTTTGATCAAGTGGGCAAAGCAAGTCAAAATACCAGTCACAGTCCGAGGCGGAGGCTCTACTGCCTATTTTAATTGCATTCCGATGAAGAGTGGTTTATTGATTGATACGAATCGCCTTCAAGGATTTTCGGAACTAGAGCTAGACCAGGGGAGCAATCGGAAAACGGTCTGGGTCAAAGCGGGAATGACTTGGAAAGACCTCGATGATGGGCTGCGACAACAGGGCTGTGCGGTTTGTTCTAGTCCTAGCAGTGCCCCCTCCGCTACAATCGGAGGATGGATTTCCATGGGAGGCTTAGGTATCGGCTCTGTCCCTTATGGTTCAGTTCACGATCAAGTTATGGCTATACGAAGTGTGACCGCTACAGGAGAAATAGTGGAATTATCACGACCTGACAAAGGCCCTGCAAGGAACAAGGCATCTGAGCAATCAGGTATACAATTTAATGATTTGATGGGCACTGAAGGAACCAGGGGAATTATTACGGAGATTAAATTGTTGGTGCGTGACGTTCCAGAAAAAGAGGAACACCTACTAGCAGTCTTCAATAATGAAACTGATACAGGTGCGATGATGTCCTGGCTGGGTGGAGAACATTTTACGTCTCTGTACAATGTTCATTTCAGTAGCCCTGAATTCATTATGACGCTCCAGAGAGCTGGCTACGCTGAGGAGATTCCGCCAGGAAAGTACAGCCTGGAAATTGATCTTGAGGGCAAGCGTGACGAAGTGGATAAAGCGGTTGTTCAGATTAAGAAACAAGTGGAATTTTTAAGTGGGACTTTATTGCCTGAGGGAGTAGGAGCCAAGGAATGGGCCGATCGGTTTAAATCTCTCCGGCTAGAACAAACACTTCCTTCCCTCCTAGCAGCAGAAATGACACTCCCGGTCAGTCAATTTGCGACCTTTTATAAGCGGTTAAGACAATTGGGTCAAAAGACCAATACCCTGTGCGTTACGTATGCCCATCTCGTGTCTCCTGAAACGGCCTTGGTGATGGTTCTTTATCCCTCAGATGAACTGAACCTGATCCGATACATCGTCGATCTTAGTTTCACCAGCAACCTTTACAAGTTGGGACACAGCTTGGGTGGTAAACCCTACGTCATCGGCTTTTGGAATACGCCTTATTTGAAAAAAATATATGACAAGGGAGAAAGAGACCGTCGCCTCCAGCGAAAACATGCGGTAGATCCCCACGCTCTGCTCAATCCAGGAAAGGGTTACAATCCTCCGAATATTATTTTGAACAGCTATGTTTTTGGGTTTGGGATGATCATGATTGGCCTCTTTCGACCGATGGTCCTTAAAATCCTCAAAGGGGGAAAAGGACTATGAAAACTATTGAAGAACTGCATAAGCGAATAGCCGAAACCAGTTATATCTGCGGAAGCTGTGGCAGTTGTCGAAGTGTCTGTCCCGTTTACCGAGAAATTGGTTGGGAATCCTCGGCACCCCGAAGAAAAATTGCTTTGGCCAAAGAGGTCTTCCTGAAGAAAAAAGAGAAAGAAGCCACCAAACAATATGCCCAGCGTTTGCAGGAGTGTACGCTGTGTGGTAAATGTGCGGAAATATGTGCGGCGGGGATTAATACACGTGAGCTCTGGCTGAATTTGCGAGAAGATTTAAGGGCTCGGGGCATGGAACATCCCAACTTAACCCAGATGGCTTCGCAAATTAAAGCGACGCATAATATCAGTACGTTTCCCAATGAAGCTCGCCTTGATTGGGCGGAAGATTTAGATGAGGTTGAAGTAGAAGTTTCAAAAGCCGGAAGTGAGGTCGCCTACTTTGTAGGCTGTGTATCTTCCTTCTATCCAATGTCGGTCGGAATTTCCGAAAGTATTGTCAGCTTATTGGACCGAGCAGAGGTTAATTATACTGTGCTAGGAAGTGAGGAATGGTGCTGTGGCTTCCCGCTCATCGCTTCGGGGAACGCGCAACAAGTCGTTGAATTAGCCAAACACAATGTGGAAAAGGTGCGCGCTCTGGGGGTCAAAACCTTAATAACGGGCTGTGCCTCTTGCTATCATACCTGGACCCACGGATATCCGACGATCCTCGGAGAAGATCTAGGCTTTGAGGTGCTCCACGCTACTCAGTATATGGCCAGATTGATTCGTACAAAGCAATTAGTACCTGGCAGTTTAGGGGAAACTGTCACTTATCATGATCCCTGTGATTTGGGTCGCAACAGTGGGATCTATGATGAGCCCCGAGAAATATTACTAGCCATAGAGGGGCTTAGCTTTGTCGAAATGCCTCATCGCAGGGATTTGGCCGACTGCTGCGGTGGTGGAGGAAATCTAGCTGCGGTAGATAAGGATTTAAGTCAAGCGATTGCGCTGAAACGGGCCCGCGAGGCGGTGGCAACCGGGGCAACTATTTTAACCTCTGCGTGCCAGCAATGTGTCCAGACTTTGCAAATGGCGGCAAGACAGGAAAAATTACCGCTTGAAGTTTTAGACGTTACTGAGTTACTATGGCGATCTTTGGAAGAGTAGTTTATTCACGCTCCTCAGACAGAGCAGGAGCTTGGCTACTTGTACGAAGGAGAAAGAGGGTGAGGATATGTTGGTTGGAGAGTGGAATTTCCCCGAAGATTTACTTTATGATGATCACCATCAGTGGCTCAAACGAGAAGGAAATACTATAACCATTGGTTTAAGCGATTACGGGCAATACACTAGGGGGGATATTTTGTACTTGAGTTTGCCAGAAGCCGGTGCTCAGGTGAAGGCCGGAGAGGCTGTAGGTTCTCTGGAAACAGGAAAATGGGTAGGGCGCTTTTATGCTCCCCAGGCAGGGGAAATCAGTGCGGTGAACGAAGAGGTCCTGGAAGACTCACGCTTGATTAATCAAGATCCCTATGGGCACGGTTGGCTTTTTAAGATAAAAACTCATTCCTCTGAAGAGCAAAGGCTGATGACCGTCGAGCAACTCAAGGTTTGGTTAGAGAGGGAGCTCGAGAGGGAGGCGGCTTGTAATGTCTAACACTCACGCTTGTCCTTTCCAAGGTGAGCTTACTCAAGAAATCGAGGACCTGGGTTTAGAAAGTCCGGAGGTTATTCAAACGAGTCTTGCGGCCGCCATGACACTCGGTTTAAAGGGCGGTGTTTTTTATCGCAATGCCAAGCTCACCTGCTTAAACTTGCTTCTGACTTATCAAGAGGGTTGTCAAGGACGTTGCGGTTATTGTGGCTTGGAACAAAAACGTTCAGAAAAAACCAAAGGGACAACGTTCATTCGAGTTGCTTGGCCCACCTACTCCTTTGACCTCATCCTCGAACGGACGAAACAATATCGAAACTCTTTGAAACGAATTTGCCTGTCCATGATTACCCATAAGAGAGCCTTTGAGGATTCGTTAAAGCTTGTAGCCCGTTTACACAGGGAAGTCAATTTGCCGATTAGTATTCTCTGTGCTCCGACGCTGATCCACAAGATAGAAGATCTGCAAAAGCTTAAAAAGGCCGGTGCCGATCAACTTGGGGTATCGATTGACGCAGCTACCGCAGAAATCTTCCAACAATACCGCGGAAAAGGTGTACGAGGACCTCATCAATGGGATCATTACTGGGAGATCTTAAGAATGGGTGTTGCTGTTTTTGGGCCACGTCAGGTCAGTGTTCATCTGATTGTCGGCTTAGGAGAGACAGAACGAGAGATGGTCATGTCTTTTCAGCAAGTACACGATTTAGGTGCGGTGGCTCATTTGTTTTCGTTCTATCCCGAACCGGGGAGTGCTCTGGCGGAGAAAGCGCCACCTGCCCTTGGTCAATACCGCCGTATGCAATTAGCCCGGTATCTAATTATGAATGATATTACGAGTTCCAAAACGATGCGCTTTAATCGTTCGGAACAAGTTTGTGATTTTGGGATGGAGGTCGAAGCATTTGTCGTTTCCGGCCAACCCTTTCGCACGTCCGGATGTCCCGGGCGGGATGGAGAAACTGCCTGTAATCGACCTTATGGCAATGAACGCCCAGGTACTACCCTGGCCAATTATCCGTTTGTTCCTAATCCACAAGATGTGGAGCAGATACGGGAGGAACTCTACGCCGGGCTCATGGAGGGGGTTGATCGATTGTGAATTCGAGGGATGACCTGCTGGAAATAGAAATCCCTACTTGGAATCTAAAACAGACTTTTATCGAAGGTTGGTCAGAGTTCGATCAAAGTGTGAACTTATCTAATTTGCTCACAGAAGCCTGGAATCTGCGCCGTAAAACCTTCCCTGATACAATTCACTTTGCAGTTCCCGGCGGGAGGCATTATGAGGGTAAGTATTTTAGCAATTCAGGCCGATTCCTCAATGTGAGCATCACAGGAGACTCTTGCGCTCTGCAATGTGACCATTGTCAGGGGACCATGCTGAAGGGAATGATTCCAGCCCCAACCCCGGAAAAACTACAGGAACTGGGAACCAAACTACGGAAAAAAGGAGTTGCAGGCCTTCTGATAACTGGAGGCTGCGATCCTCAAGGCCAAGTCCCCCTTAAGCCTTTTTTTTCGGCTTTAAGTTATCTGAAATCCCTGGACTTTACGATTCATGTGCATACCGGCTTAGCAGATAAAGAAACAGCTGTGGGCTTGAAACAGGCTGGGGTTGATAAAGTATTCCTGGATATGATCGGTGATGCCGCTACAATCCACAGGGTATATCATCTTAATCGCCAGCCCAGTGCTTTTAGAAATGCTTTAGAAAGTCTGCTAGGTGAGGGTTTAGATGTCGTCCCCCATGTTGTTATAGGTCTAAACTACGGGGAAATAATGGGCGAAGAAAACCTTATTCAAACGTTAAGTGACTATCCCTTGGAAACGTTGGTGTTAGTTGCTTTACGACCTGTGCCAAATACTCCTATGGGTGGAGTCAGAGGCCCAGCTACGGCTGAGATCATCAGGATCACCGCTCAAACTCGGCTCTTGAATCCTGCACTTAAAATTAGTTTTGGTTGTGCTCGACCCTATACTCAAAAGGCTTGGTTGGAGAGAGGACTCATAGCAGCGGGAATTAATACCTTGGCTTTTCCACTTGATGAAACCATAGACTTCGCTTTAGCGTGTGGATTGAAACCTGTCATGAGTGAGATGTGCTGTGGTGGACTGTAGAAGAAAATTAGAAAGAACTAAAGTGGGGTGGAAGTATTATGGTGATTGAACTATTTGATCCGATCGCTGATGATTATGACAAGTGGTACGAAACAGAAATAGGACGAGTGGCCGATCAAGTAGAACGAGACCTGGCTTTCCAGTTCTTCCAACCATCCGGTCCCAAGATCTTAGAAATTGGCTGTGGAACTGGACAATATACCACTCAGTTAGCGGAACAGGGGTATCAGATTACGGCTGTTGATATATCTGAAAAAATGATGGCCCGAGCTCAAGAGAAAATTACGAACTTAGGATATCAGGTTAAGTGGCTCAAAGGGGATATCACTCAAACTATGGATCAACTTGAGTACTATCAGGGCATTATTTCGATGAGCGCTTTTGAGTTTATTCCAAATCCAGAGGAAATGTTAGCTGGATTATTTGAGCATCTAGATCCTCAAGGATGTTTGGTGATTGGAGTGATTGTGGGGGAATCTTCCTGGGGCGAGTTCTATCGTAGTAAGGCTAAGACGAAACCTGAGTCAGTTTTTGCGCACGCACGGCTTTACACGGAAGCTGAGATTCGTCAATGGAAGGTAGGCGGGCAGCTTGAACTTGGCAAAGCACTTTATTTTCCGCCTGAAGTGTTTTCGGCAGAACAAGCTTTAACAATAGAAAAGCTAAGAAATACGAACCCTAGTTTCATCGTCGCCAAGTGGGTTAAAGAATGATTGGAATATATACGTCAAAAGGCACGCCAAAAACTTGGCAAGGACTGTCGTTGGGATACATTGCATGAAAAAGAATCAGTTTACTGGCAGGGTTCAGAAGAATAACGCAGAATTAGGTCATTGATAGACTTTGCAAGCGAAAAATAATTGACTTGCTTAAAGCATATGTAGCATTTCTAAGCAGAAAAGTAAAAGGGCTTAAGATGCACATGACGGAGTGACAAGCGGAAGAATTCTTTATAGCTAGCGTGATTGGGTAATTTAACTGGAGGGTGATAAAATAGACGTAGATCTACATCTGGTGGTTACGGAATGCTTCGCGAGGATCAGAGGATCAATAGATTGTTTCTTGCGAAGTATAGGTTTATCATCTTTCGCACAGAACAATAGGTACTAGACAAGATTGGAAAAGAAAGAGGTCACTCAATGTTAGGGATGTATGTCTTGGATAAAGTACTCTATCCGATTATTGAGATATTTACGAGTATTCAAGGTGAAGGATATCATATGGGTAAGGGAACCACCTTTATTCGGCTTGCTGGATGTAATTTGCGTTGTAGTTGGTGTGATACTCAAGATTCCTTTGATTTATCAAAAGCACGCTGGATGAGTGCCCGCGAAATTGTAGATGAGGCCCAAATTTCTCACGAACATGTCGTTCTCACTGGTGGAGAACCGACATTATATAATCTTGAACCACTAGTTCAAGAATTGCATAAGCTGGATAAATATGTTGCTATAGAAACCAATGGGACAAACCCAATACCAGTTGAGTGGAATATTGATTGGGTTACGGCATCTCCCAAACCTGGTAGTGGGTTTGCTTTATGTTGTCAGGCAAACGAATTAAAGTATGTGGTGGATGATGAATTTACTATTGACTGTATAACTGAACAGGACATGCCGGAGGGACGGATTTTTCTTCAGGTGGAAAGCGGTCGGCAAGAGTCGGCTCAAAGGGGATACGACCTAATTAATCGTTATCCAGATCGCCGATTAAGGATGGGAATACAACTGCATAAGGTTCTCAATGTTAGGTGATAATGGGGTTAATCGTTGGTGATCACAGCGACTTTGAAACAGGTGTTGGAGTACATTAAAGACTAGATTTTCAATATGTAATCCAGGCAGGGGTCCTCATTGCGTAAGTAGTTTTGCATGGTTAAATATTTTTCAACATCCGGAAACAAAGAGGGCATAAAATCATCTTCAATGAGCTTATAATACTTGGTCGAATAGCACACCACAAACCCTGAATGCTTGAGCGTAAAGCGCTGCACTTCTCCATAACAGTTGGGCTTACCGCCAGAGGGTTCTCCTATGAGTATTGCTTTGGTGTTATTTTTTAAGGCATAGACATTTAATAAGGCCGAAGAAAACGTATCCCGTCCAAGTATAACAAACAATTTCCCGGTCTGATTGATTTCCTTACATTCCTTTACAGCTTGGATGAAGGGGGTCAGCAAGGCCGAATTGCCGCCTGTATTGTTTCTCAAATCAATGACAAGCTTTTTCACAGGGCTTGTCTCAATAAAGCTGATTAATCTGTCCCCAAAGTCCAGAACAGACTCACTTTCCATCTCTCTACAGGCGTTGTAGTTAAAGTAGATGGTTTTAGATGCTTCTATATATTCCTGCCAATAGGTTTGACCTGCATTTTTCCTATAGAAGGGCAGCGCATCTTCTGTTATGTTAATTTTATTCGATTGAAGCTTATCCATGGATTCTTTGAAGGGATATGAGTTCACAAAACAGTCTTGAAGATTACCGTTCTCATCCTCAAAGGTAAAAGTCAGCCCTTCAACCTGCTGAGCAATCTTTAGCCCATAAAGCAATTCAATTGCCGGCAAATATTTGGGAAGGAGAGATTTGAGGAAGGCTTGATTTTCATGGGATATGATGGTGCCCAACCTCTCTATGATTTCCGCTATCTCCATGCCGTCGATGTGGGTTATTTTTTTGTATAACAGAGCTTCATCAGCGTTCGAAGTATTTACAGCATAGATTCCGTCGGAGAACCAATAGAATTCGAGCGGGCACAAATAATAAAGCGACATATGCACAGAGGTATGTGCATCCCTCACAGAAGCAATAATTTTTGCTAATTGCACCTTTATTTCGGAATCTTGCAGCCTTGGTATATTTTTTTCTAGCGTATGGATGCTTTCCAAGAAATCAGCTTCGTTAAGACTAAAATATAAATTTTTGTGTCGTTGTGGAAGTTCTCTAGATAAGGAATCTACATCCTCAAGCCAATGGCTTTGTCTCATACAGTTACCCCTTTACCCGCTATAATACGGTTTCTCAATAAACTATTTTCGATTATATCATCGATCTCAATCGACCGTTGCATAGTATGAAAAAGGCTACCACTTTATTATTGAAGTGGATAGCCTTTTTAGATTTAATTCAACTTAATCAATTCCGGAACACCCACTTCTATATGCGGGTGTTCCGATTTCCACTTCGGTGACGATAGTCTCCGGTGGAGAGTATCGCCGAGCCGCCATTCTCAATAGGAACACTTAGTGGCGAAGGAGGTAGAATCCCCCACCGAAGCCTCGATGTTCAGTTTTAGCGTAAGCGAGTTCACTGAGATAAACAAGATGCTATATTTTTAGAAAATAACGCCTAAGGCGATAAGAATCAAAATAGCCACTGCGATAATAGCGACTCCTACACCAGCACCAACACCGCCATAAGGAGCAACTGGGGCAACAGGCTGAGGACAACATGCTCCGCCGCTTCCACCATAACCCATTCCGTACATAACAAATTCCACCTTTCTAAAATTTAGAATACGATTCCCATTGCGATCAGAAGAAGAATTATAACCACAACTGCTGCGATCCCTGCGCCAAAGCCTCTTCCGCCTCCGCAATCTGCCCCATCAACGTTACCAAATGCCATTTTCATTTCCTCCTTTTCCAGTGATAACCCATAATATGTAGGATTCGTGTAATGTGGAACAATATGGTAAAAGTTCAATCTGCTCATTTATCTCCATAGCTGATGACGATATTTACGATGGTACCTCAGATGAACGGAACAAATATAACAACGCTCGTTGCTATGACTAGAACTCAAACTACGGCGCTACGCTGTTCTACTTTGCTGGTCGTTATTTTTTATACTTTAAGTGTTATTATCGAGTATACTGGCAATTTAAGTATGACATTTTTGTCGCCATTCTGGTACTTTAACGCTCCCGCAATGATCAACCGAGGGTTCAGTGGTTTAAACATTAGCTTAACGGTGCTCATAATTTTAGTTAGCTTATGGGGCATGTATGCAAACTATGATAAAAGAGATTTATATGGTTGATGTGTAAGAAGTAGGATATTTGCAAGATAATGATTTGAGCATGTGGTAAGATAAGAATGGACATGAATATGAGATCATTGAATAAGTAGGAGTGGATTTATGATGAAAAAATGGCTAATTCCGGTTGGTATTTTAGTTCTTTTAGGAGTGATGTTGATCTCGGGTTACAATAACCTAGTAAAGACTTCAGAAAGCGTCAATGGGAGCTGGAGTCAGGTGCAAAACCAGTTGCAGCGCAGAGCGGATTTGATACCTAACTTGGTCGAGACAGTGAAGGGATATGCCTCACAGGAAAAAACAGTTTTTACTGAGGTTGCGGAAGCAAGAGCAAAATTGGCGGGCGCTACCACCGTGGCAGATGCAGGTAAGGCGGATCAAGCTTTAACTGGCTCACTGGGAAGATTATTAGCGATCGTTGAAAGCTATCCGCAGCTAAAATCGGATGCCAACTTTCGGGCCCTACAGGATGAGCTGTCCGGTACAGAGAATCGCATCGCTACAGCCCGTATGGACTATAACAATTCTGTTCAGTCCTTTAATGCCAAAATAAAGACGTTTCCAACATCACTGTATGCCGGAGTCTTAGGCTTTGGGCCAAGAGATTACTTCAAACCGACCGTTAATGTAGACAATGCTCCAGCAGTTAAATTCTAGAAGTAAGAGTAAAACGGAGGAAGAAACCCCATGAAGAGGATACCCCTTCTTGCGGTGCTAATTATATTTTTTGTGGCAATGGCCACCCCTTTAAGGGCAGCAAGCCCAGGCATCCCTCAACCGAATCAGGATTTTTATGTGTTAGATCAGGCCAATGTGCTTGATCTAACAACTGAACAACTTATTGTTCGAACATCTGCTTCGCTGGCTCAAAAAACAAAAGCTCAGATTGTCGTCGTCACGGTCAACAGCCTGAACGGAACGGCCCCAGAGGAATATGCCTTAGCTATTCTGCGGGGATGGGGGATCGGTGATAAAACATTAAACAATGGGCTGTTGATCTTAGTGTCGCCAACAGAGCGAGCTTCCAGGATTGAGGTTGGTTATGGTCTGGAAGGCGCCTTGCCAGATGCCAAGACTGGTCAGATACAGGATGAGTATATGATCCCTTATTTCCAAAAGAATGATTATAACAAAGGAATTCTGAATGGTTATAGTGCCTTAGCTAAGGAAGTAGCTAAGGAGTATCAGGTAAGCTTAGAGATCAATTCACCAGAAGCGTTACCCAAGGCATCTTCATCCACGGCGACTAATCCTCTGCCAATTTGGGCTGAAGTACTTCTTGGGTTCCTATTCATCCTGTTGATTTATGTCGATCATCGTTTCTTTAACAGTTTCTTTTTCGGGTTAATCTTGGGCATGCTACTTCGAGGCAGAGGAGGCGGCGGCGGCAGTGGAAGTGGCGGCGGCGGTGGATTCGGTGGCGGCGGTGGATCAGGCGGAGGAGGGGGCAGCTCCAGACGTTGGTAGTTTATACATGATGCCTTGGCAAACTAGGGCATTGGTCTCCTTCAGAAGAAATCGAGCCCAGTAGTCTTGCTTTGCTACTCCTTTGTTCGTTAGCTATAGCCCTAGACGTTGTCTAGGGCTTTTTATTTTTAAGAGGCAAAACCAAAGATTTTTCCTTTCTTGAGTTTATGCTCGTCATGTGGAAACCTAGGTGTCCGTTCTTAGCTGATTTTTGTTTGTTTACCAACAACTGCCTGCTTATCCACTTCCAACTTATCGGAGTACTCGACTTCCCCAATGTTACAACCAGCGCCTATCCTAACATTGTTGCCCCGGACGATTTTAGCATTGGTGTTGCTAATATTCACAACTGTACCTTCGAGTATTTCTGTAGTGAGTTTATCAAGTTCATGCTTAGGCCCCAAGAATGGAGTTATAAATTTATGCAAAAAATGCCATGGGGTATGAGGGGTACTCTTCACAATAATCTCTTCGCCGCCAATTTCCCTGGCGAAGCAGAAGCCGTTAATTTCGACTTCAACCTTGTTGGCATTGAGCAAACCCTCGATGGCAAATGAACCGTTGCAGATAAAATTTTCCGCCTCCAGATCCTGGCCAACGCTTAAATATCCGGAACTAGATACCTTCTCCGCCTTAACGCTGTCATTAAAGCGGGCCCGACCTTGATTGCGAATTTCTTTAACATTAACGGGCCCGCTGACTTTAAAATTACCCGATGTATCCAGTTCTAAACCTTCTAGAAGACCTTCTACCGTCCCGTTTCCATTGACCAAAAAGCGCTGTGCCTTCGTGCTGCCTTTAATCGTTCCCATGCCGGATATTTCAATCCTGTTAGCCTCGACATTGCCTAGAATCTGTCCTAGTCCGGAAATAGTCACGTCAGCAAACTTACCACCGTTGATTTTACCTGTTCCGGATATATTGACATTTCGCAGTCCTTCCATATCGTTTCCACTCCTTATCCGATTTTTACCTGATGTTTAACTATGGCGCTGGGGTGAACCTGTAAGGAATCCTTGTATTCTACTGTTCCAATCTCACAGCCTGGGCCAATAATAATCTGATTACCTTTGACTGTTTGTGCAATAGTGTTACTAAGTTCAATGTGATTAGCTTCGATGATTTCTGCCTGGAGGATCTTTTTGTGGTTTGATCCCAAAAAACTTAACCTGAACATACCAATTGGCCCTACTCTAACATTCTCAGCACCTATTTCCCCGACTCTGCAGACTTCCGCCAACTCGATACGAACATCATTGGCATTTAGTGAAGATAATTCTAAGATCCCTTTAGCCAGAAACTTTTCGGCGCTGACTTCTTCCCTAGCTGTAAGCGAGCCAAACACTTTAATTTCTTGAGCTTTAATCGTTGCTAAGGCCTCCGCCGAACCTGCAATATCTAGAGTTTGGACATTCAGTGGGCCTTCAAAACGAGCGCTGCCCATAACCTTAATTTTTCCTGCCTTAAGACTGCGAAATTCTGCCGTTCCAAACACCCTGATTTTTTCGGCCTCTAAATCTTCCTGAGCCCAAGCACTGCCCATAATTTTCACCTTGCCATAGCCACCACCGCTCAGAAGACTTTCTCCCATGATGGTCACGTCCTGATTATTCAAACTAATTCCTCCAAACCAGTTAATCTACTGCGTAGTTCATTGGCCAATTCATTCAGTTTCAGGTTAGCAAGAGTTTCAGAATCACTATCAAGAAGTAAGATTGAATCTTCTTGCAGAAGAAGGCAGAATTTATGTTCTTTCGTTTGGCAGACTAGTAGTCGATAATCGGAGCTATTTATTTGAGATAGCCAACCTTTAACCGTTGTTACGATATCAACCCGCCAGGATTCTCCTAAATTCAAACTCTGGTCAATTTTACTTAATGCATAGACAAAGAGTAGTTCTCGAAAGGTAAAGTTTTCTTTCGCCAAATGTTTTATAAATAAACTGAGTATACCCTGGTCCAAATCTTCGACCTGCTGGACAGATGATGCTTTAAACACCTTGTTGGTAAGTTCTGGTGTAAATATCCCTGCCAATTCTTCCAGTGAATATTGATCCTTTAGTTTAAGAATTGCCTCAACTCTTTTCAAGACTTTATCCTTAGGAAAGAACGTTTCCTGACCAGTAAATGAAGACTGCTTAATAAACCAAGATTCCGGTATCAAGTTTTGTCGTTTCCAGCGATACAACTGCCCATAGGAGATCCCTGTTAGGGCTAACAACTCCTTCTTCGCTAACAGATCTTGCTCTTCCAACTTTAAGTCACCTCACTTGTAGAGTATTTAATCGAATTAAATGCAACAATGTTATGTTGCAATAATTTGAGTGTAACATAACATTGTTACGCTGTAAAGCTAAACAACATCCTTATTTATTGCACCATTCGCATAGCATCCTATAGTTTAGGCCATCATAAAAAGGCAAAGATCGAATAGGAGGGAATTAACTTGGTCAAAACGGATAATCGAGCGGACTACGAGGCTCACCTGCAAGACCATATCGACCACACTCTAGCTAATTTGCGGGAAGCAGAGGATTACCTTGAAGAACATGAAGACGAGATGACAGCTGCTAAAAACATATGATTGAAACTAAAAATGATCGACGCAAGGAAAGTCTTAAAGGGTTCATAGCGGAGAAAAAAAGCGGAAATCAACTATAAACAACGCAAAGAAAGAATGGCGTGCGAGAATTACAATTCGCACGTCATTTTTATCCCGATTTTCGAAGCAAAAGTTCTCTTTGGGGTGAAGGTGCTAAAGTGCCAGTCGATTCTTTCATTTGAATTAACAAAAAGCTCGTGATTGATAAAATAATAGTTGACAGCACATGCTAAAAGTAGTATTCTAACTGAGCGCCACAAAGACGCACAGCGATTGAAGAAGCGAGGGGTTAAAACCTTCAAACTTATCAGTCCAGACAAAGTGAATTAGTCATTGACAACGCGAGTTGAAAATGCTATAATGTAGATCCGGCCCAAACGGGCGCAGGAAACATAAACCAAATGAAATGGTCTTTGAAAACTAAACAACAAGGACAGCCAATGAGAGAAACTCGCAAGAGTTTCAAAAAACAATGAGCGAATCATCTTCTTCAATGAAGTTGAAATAACTTTTTATGGAGAGTTTGATCCTGGCTCAGGACGAACGCTGGCGGCGTGCCTAACACATGCAAGTCGAACGGAGAATTTCAATAAGTTTACTTAGAGAAATTTTTAGTGGCGGACGGGT
>Ga0209123_1000970_pt1 | contig 31580 bp, 30 predicted proteins | sample BarGraIncu00431A_FD_184500 | JGI IMG/M metagenome (GOLD analysis project Ga0209123, IMG submission 184500) | Arctic peat soil microbial communities from Barrow, Alaska, USA - Barrow Graham LP Incubations 004-31A (SPAdes) (version 2) | ecosystem: Environmental > Terrestrial > Soil > Wetlands >... | reverse complement strand
TAAGGCACTGCCAGAGTTAATTCGGCAGATAAAAAACCAAGGGTATACTATTTCTACAGTAACTGATATAATAAAACAACAATAACAGGCATACAAATGCCTGTTATTTCATTGCCAAATATGATTTTATGTGATACTATGTTTACATAACTACGATTTTTTTTTGCCAAATCAAGAAAATAATATACTTTCTTGATTCAAGGAAGGGGAAATAAGGCTTTATTCTGGGTTACTTAACCTAAATTTGATATCGGAGGTTGATATATGAATGCCTATAAGTTATCTGTATCGTGGTTAGCAATGATTTTTATGGCTGTTGCCTTGATTATGCCTCCCATACCAGCCTATGCATCTTCGATTAGTGATGTATTAGCTCAAACTATAGGTGGAAATAATGCCGATAGCTATAAGGCAACATCGTCTGGAACTAATATACTGGATATATTAGTTGGATTGCTGGTCGGTAAGTTTGTTGGCAAAGCATCTAATAATACGCAAGGGATATCTGACAAAAATAAAATACCAGCTGGCCGAAATATCTCATCCGATAAAGAACTAGTTGGTTTTTATGCTGAGTGGTGGGAAACAGACACTTCCTCTTTCAATTCATTAACTAACAATAGTGATGTGATAAACACAATTGCACCTTTTTGGTCGACCCTGGATGAGGAGGGTACTGTAACTGATCGCGGTGGTAATGATCATGCCGCTGTCGTTAAATTGGCTCACCAGAAGGATGTTTCTGTATTATTAATGGTTAATAATGCAAAACAACAACAGGATCATACACCCATTCACACCATTTTGACCAATCCATTATTACGCACAAAGGCCATTATTAATCTTGAGACATATATTAAAAAATATAATCTTGATGGTATTAATATTGACTTTGAAATGGTTGATGCTGGGGATCGAGACAATTTGTCAGCTTTCATGCAAGAACTTTCAGCTCGTCTTAAGCCCCAAGGATATATTATTTCCATTGATGTATTTCCCAAGCAAGATGAATCAAATGATGTGTCAATTGCTTATGATTATGCACAATTGGCTAAATATGCTGATAAAATTATGATTATGACTTATGATAATCATGGTAGTTGGAGTGATGCTGGACCCATTGCTGATATAAGCTGGGTAGAAAATAATCTTAGGTATGCATTAAAATTCATACCTAAAAATAAACTTTATCTTGGTATTGCCGCTTATGGTTATGACTGGTCTAGCAAAGGTGTAGAGAGTTTGGAATATGGTCCAATCATGAATTTAGTGGAGCGCTTTAAGAGTTCTATCGTGTGGGACGAGTCAGCTAAGTCTCCTCATTTTGATTATACTGGTCCAGATGGAATCAGTCATCAAGTTTGGTATGAAAACAGTGAAAGTCTTAAATATAAACTTGATTTAGTTAACAAATATGATATCGCTGGTGCTGCACTATGGAAGCTTGGCGAAGAAGACCCAAGTGTTTGGCAAGTATTCAAAAACTATTTTTCAAAAAAATAGTAAGAAAAACGCTAGCATATCCTTTTTAACCACAGAGTCCAGAAAAGGTAGAGGTTGCAAAGTGTTTTAGAAAACTTATAAATTATATAATTTTTTTTCATGGAGGTAGAAAGTGTATAAAAATAAATTATTATCATCAATATTATTAGTTTTAATGGTTTTTAGCCTGATGGCTCCTCTGTCAGTAACTCATGCCGCATCACTCGATAATGTGCTGACGACTTTGGCTGCCTCGACTGTATCCAGTCAGACTAATACAGGGAGTAGTGCAGGAAATGGTACTGGCATATTTGAAAAATTATTTGGCTTCGTTTTTGATAAAATTTTAGGGCCGATTTTAAATGTTTTCAGTGGTAAAACGACATCAACAACCAGTCCAGCCCTACCACCAACACCACCAACAACAAGTTCTGGCACATTAAAAGGCAAAGTCATTGTTGTTGACCCTGGACATGGTGGTAGTAATCCCGGCGCAACCGCCAATAATACAAGAGAATCCGATAATAATCTAGCAGTAAGTTTAAAATTACGGGATAAATTAGTACAAGCTGGTGCTAAAGTCATCATGACTCGTGATACTGACCGCACAGTAGCACCTGAAGGTAGTTCCTTGGGTGCAGAACTTGAGGCGAGAGTTAATATGGCAGAAACTAATCATGCTGATATGTTTATCAGTATTCACTCTAATGAAAATCCTGATACTGGGATTGCTGGTGCTATGACTTTCTACCCTAATGGTAAGTCATCAGCACTAGCCTCAGCAGTAGAAAATGCTCTTATTACGGAAACGAACGCAGTGAATAAAGGTACTTCCTCGGCTACTTTCTATGTACTGCGTAATACTTCTATGCCAAGTACCTTAGTTGAAATGGGCTTTGTTTCTAATGGACAGGAAGCAACCTTGCTCAATAGTGATTCATATCGTACTAAAATAGCGCAAGGTATTCTAAATGGAATCGTGAAATACTTTAGCTAATTCATTTACCTGCTTGGCTTATTACGAAGAAGATAATAAGCCAAGCAGGGATTTATTACATAGCAACAGAATTCACCTATATATACTTAGATAAAAGGAGTACAATATGTATCGTAAATCAATCTTACCAAATGGCGTTAGAGTGGTCTCAGAAGCTATTCCTTATGTAAAATCTGTTACCCTAGGGATATGGGTAGGTACTGGTTCTCGTTCTGAAGAGGAGCACAACCATGGCATCTCTCATTTTATTGAACATATGGTGTTCAAAGGAACAAATAATCGTTCAGCTAAAGATATTGCTGAAACGGTCGATGAAGTTGGTGGCCAATTAAATGCTTTTACAGGCAAAGAATATACTTGTTATTACATCAAAGTTCTCGATACCCATCTAGAGCTTGCTCTTGATGTACTGAGTGATATGTTACTATCATCTAACTTTGATGGGGAAGATATTAATCGTGAGCGAGAAGTCGTACTAGAAGAAGTTCATATGTATGAAGATACACCAGATGAATTAGTTCATGATATTCATCTTAGTCATATTTGGGCAGGACATGCTCTCGGTCGTAATATTCTTGGTACGATACCTTCCATTGAAAAATTTGATAACAGTTTAATTCGTGAGTATTATAATGAATTTTACACCCCGGATAATATTGTTATTGCAGCGGCTGGAAATTTGAATCACGAAAGACTTGAAGAACTGGCAGAACGTTACTTCGGCAAAATGACGGGTAATAGACAACAAAAACAGATAGCTCCGCCCAAAATAGTACCCGTCAATACTGTCCAAATTAAAGCCATTGAACAAGTACATCTTTGTCTTGGAACAACGAGCGTATCTCAATCATCACCTGATATTTATACCATGCACATTTTAAATAATATTCTAGGAGGGGGTATTAGTTCACGATTGTTCCAATCCATTAGAGAAGATAAGGGATTGGCTTACTCCATATATTCTTATCAAACTAATTATAGCGATTGTGGGTTATTTACAATTTATGCTGGAACAAGACCTAGTAATACGGCTCAGGTAACTGAACTTATTTGGCAAAATATTACTGAATTAAAGGCGCAAGGAATTACCCCTCGTGAACTTACAAAAACAAAAGAGCAGTTAAAAGGTAGTTTGCTACTCGGACTTGAAAGTTCAAGTAGTCGTATGTCTAGAATTGGTAAAATGGAACTTACATTAGGTAAATACATTACTCTTGATGAAATTGTTACTAAAATTGATAAGGTTTCACTCGAGGATCTAAGGCAGATAACTCAGGAATTATTCATTCCAGAAACATTATGTTTTACAGCCTTAGGACCAGTAACTGAAGAGGTAGCTAATGAAATTAAGAGGTTTTGAAATAATTTCAAATTATCGAAATGCTAATATCTCACTACCAATACGCAAAACACATTATAGTGCAGGTTACGATATCTCAGCTGCTGAGGATGCTGTATTGCTACCAGCGGCGGTCACTGTCATTGCTACCGGCCTAAAAGCATATATGGGCAGTGACGAATATCTTGGTATACACATTCGCTCTGGTTTATCCATCAAAAATCACTTAAGCTTAATCAATGGGCAAGGCATTATTGATGCGGACTATTATAATAATGCCGATAATGAGGGCCATATACTCATCGCTGTTTATAATCATAATAGTTACAATATATTAATTAGCAAAGGAACACGTATTGCACAAGGAATTTTTTATAAATATTTAGTCACTGATGGTGATGTAAATAATTTAGTTGTAACCAGAACGGGAGGGTTTGGTAGTACTGGAAAATAAAATTCAACATATATTTTACAGTTCCACATATTAATAACTATAGAGAAGCATTATGGAGGGGTATCATGTGTGCCTGGATAGTACTATTTTGGGTACTTATAATCCTGGCTTTGTCAGTATGGCAACGTATACAATACTTCCGTAAAACAGTCGATGAAAATAAAATAACAGCGTCACCGTTATCATTGGCCATTCAAGAATTAGTAGCTATATCTGGAAGCATCTATTTATCTTTAATTATGTTGGTGTCTTTTTTAAAATTAAATATCCCTGAGACAGTCAGATTTTCTGAAGTTTCTATTGACCCTTTAGCACTTTTATCAATTAGTTTAGCGATTATTCAGCCTTTATTTTTAAATTTTCTTCGCGCAATTAAAAAAATTAAGTTTGGATAAGACCTTTCTTTGTATAAAAAGATTATGAGGTGAATACAATGCGATTAAGCCATTTATCAGGTAAAGAGGTTATCAATTTAAGTGATGGATCCCGCTTAGGAGTCATCGATGAATGTGAACTTACTTTTGATAGTAAGTCCGGACGTATAAATACGCTACTCGTGCCTAACAAAAATGGCTTAATGAGCTTTTTTAGTGAAAATCGCAGTATTACCATACCGTGGCAGGCAATAAAACGTATTGGTGATGAAGTAATTATTGTAGATTTAAATAATGCTTATGACCGTTATACGAATTTGCATCGTGAACGTCCTGAAAATACATATTAACTATTGTTATGGATAAACTAACATTAACTTGCATGGTATGCATTTTAATGTTAGGAGGTTTTAAACATGGCAAAAAATGATATTCTTCAATCGTCAAATCAATCCAGTACAAACCCACTGGTGGACAGTTATACTGCAGCAAATTCTAACACGACGCAAACACTCGGAACAAATAGCAAGACAAGTAATGGGAACAAAGCCAACCAAACTATTATCGGTGTATTTGAATCTAGATCTCGTGCAGAAAGTGCCATCGCGTTCTTACGTCAACAAGGTTTTACTAATGAAGAAATTAATATTATTTATAAAAAACCAGAAGGACAAGATGAAAATGATGATGATGATATTGCAGATGGGACATTAACCGGTAGTACGATTGGCGGAATTGGCGGTTTACTTCTGGGGGCAGGGGTTATAGCAATTCCAGGTATTGCTCCCATTGTAGCGTTAGCGGGTGGTCCTATTGCCGCTGCGGTAGGGGGGGCAATCGCTGGTGGTATTACGGGTGGGCTCATTGATTGGGGTGTTCCTGAAGATGAAAGCCAGCACTATGAGCAAGAAGTAATCCAAGGTAGTATTCTCGCCATTATTCGCACTGATTCTGGGAAAGTCAATTCAGTAGCACAAATACTAAGGCAAAATGGTGCTAAAGAAGTAAAAAGTCACAGTAACTAAATTGTTTTTGTTAAAAAGGTTGACACTAATATAACAATATTATACAATGTACCTAATTTAATATACTTCATCCTACGTAGGATGAAATAGAGGCGCAGGTAACAAAAGTACTTTCAGGGAGAGTGGTATCCATAATCTGAAAGAAAAGGGTTGGCTGCCGAAGCGTAAAAGATACCAAGTCTTTTATGTTGGTCTTTCACTAAATAAGTGTAAGACTGTCACTAAAAGTAATCTTTTAGTGGAGTGCTATCTCATCTGAGGCATGGTAAATATCTTTATGTTTGTTTGCCATTTCCTTAGATCTGTCTAACCTATCATAGACAGCCGATGAGAATTACACTCATCGGCTATTATTTTTGTCCGATAGGTGACAATCGTCACTTACACTGAATATATTACTACTATTAGGAGGTGTGTACCATGATTAGAGTCATCGTGTGTGGAGCGTATGGACAAATGGGTCGGGAAGTATTAAAAGCCATACATAACGATACACAGTTAAGTATCGTCGGGGCTGTAGATGTTAAATCTGATTTTACCGATATTGGTGATTTAATAGGTGCAGGAAAAACTGGCATCATTGTTGGAAATGATTTGCAAACAGTAATTGATGAAACAAAGCCACAAGTGATGGTTGACTTTACTAGACCAGAAGTAGTAATGAATAATATTCGTATTGCTATGAAAAATGGCGTATGCCCTGTTGTTGGTACTACTGGCTTGTCGGATATTGACCGAGATGAAATTCATGATTCGTGTATACAAAGTAAAGTAAATGCATTAATTGCACCAAATTTCTCAATTGGTGCAATTTTAATGATGAAATTAGCACAAGATGCTGCTAAATATTTTCCCCATGTAGAAATCATAGAATTGCATCATGATCAAAAGTTAGATGCTCCATCAGGCACTGCCCTACACACCGCTGAACTCATTGCTAAGAACCGTGGTTATCTACAGCAAGGTAATCCTGCCGAAGTAGAAAAGCTTACGGGTGCCCGCGGTGGTGACTTTGCAGGGATTAGAATTCACAGTGTGCGTTTGCCAGGTTATGTGGCCCATCAAGAAGTTATTTTTGGTGGACTTGGCCAAACGTTAACAATTCGTCATGATTCAATATCACGGGAATCGTTTATGCCAGGTGTAGTTTTGGCGTGTAAAAATGTGTTGTCAGCCAATGGTTTAATTTATGGATTGGAAGAAGTTTTAAACAAATAGAGTCTTCTTGTAAAAAAATATTGTTGGAAGAGGGATAACTATGAAAAAATATAATGTAGCAATACTCGGGGCTACTGGTGCTGTCGGACAAGAATTTTTAAATTTAATTAAAGAACGTAACTTTCCGTTTAGTACTTTGAAGTTACTTGCTTCTAGTCGCTCAGCTGGTAAGGTGATTGAGTTTATGGGGAAGAACTATACAGTCGAAGAAGCTACTGATGATTCTTTCAAAGGCATAGATATTGCCTTATTTGCAGGTGGGTCTGCTAGTACAAAATTTGCGCCTGCTGCCGTAAAAGCTGGTGCAATCGTAATTGACAATTCCAGCGCATTTAGAATGAATCCAGAAGTACCACTCATTGTCCCAGAGGTAAATCCTGAAGATATAAAAAAACATAAGGGGATTATTGCTAATCCCAATTGTTCAACGATTATTATGGCGATGGCTCTAAAACCACTATATAACCATGCAAAAATTAAGCGTATTGTTGTTTCAACCTATCAAGCGGTATCAGGAGCAGGGAAAGAAGGTCTTGATGAACTTGAAAATCAAGTGCAGGCGATTGTTGAAAATAGGCCTGTTGAAGCAAATATTTTGCCAAGTGCTAGCCTGCCTAAACATTATCAAATTGCCTTTAATGTGATTCCTCAAATTGATGCATTTCTGGAGGATGGTTACACTAAAGAAGAAATGAAAATGGTGCATGAAACACATAAAATATTTAATGATTATAATATTGGCATTACAGCAACTACAATACGGATACCTGTATATCGTAGTCATTCAGAATCAATCAATCTTGAATTTGATTCTGAAATCTCTGTTCAGCAGGCAAAAGAACTGTTAGCAGCTTTTCCAGGAGTGATTGTACAGGATGATCCTAAAGAACAGATCTATCCTATGCCACTGTTTACTTCTAGCCAAAATGAAGTATTTGTTGGCCGCATAAGAAAAGATGATTCGGTAGTACACGGTTTGAATCTATGGGTAGTAGGCGATCAAATCCGCAAAGGTGCGGCACTGAATGCTCTGCAAATTGCCGAGTATATGATTGACCATAACTTAATTTGAGGTGTAAATAATGGGGATCATTGTACAAAAATTTGGTGGTACCTCAGTGGCAACCCCTGAAGTTCGGGAATTAGTGGTCAAAAAGATACAAGTTGCGTGTGAAGAAGGTTTAAGCCCTGTTGTGGTAGTATCAGCTATGGGACGAAAAGGAGAATCTTACGCTACTGACACACTTATTGAACTTGCGCGGGGGACGTATAAAGATATTGCCAATCGTGAACTTGATCAGATTTTATACTGTGGAGAAATGATTTCGGCTGTTATTATGGCGGGGACATTACAAGCAGCCGGGCTTGATGCTGTTATGCTCACTGGCGGTCAAGCAGGTATTATAACCGATAATAACTTTAATAATGCTCATATTTTAAAAGTGGATCCCACCCGATTACTAAGTTTGGTAAAAACGGGTAAAATCCCAGTGGTATGTGGCTTTCAAGGTGTAACTGTTGACGGTGAGTTTACCACCCTCGGACGGGGCGGCAGTGATACTACGGCAGCCGCTTTAGGCGCTGCTCTCAATGCAGAAATAATAGAAATTTATACTGATGTGGATGGAATTATGACGGCAGATCCGCGAATGGTAACGAATGCCAGAATTTTAGAATTCATTAGTTATGGCGAAGTGTGCCAATTAGCCCAGCAAGGTGCAAAGGTTATTCACCCCCGGGCTGTAGAAATCGCAATGCAAAAAAATATTCCTTTACTCGTAAAATCTACATTTTCTGATGCACCTGGCACATTGATTACTCATATGATTCAAGAAGATACTGAAGAAGCGGGAGTGAATGATCGTATCGCGACAGGCGTAACTTTTATAAATAACATTGCTCAAATTAAAATTAGTTTGCACGACTTAGCTAACAATATTGCAAGCTTTAATATATTTAAATCCATGTCAGATAATGGAATTAGTGTAGATTTAATTAATGTTCATCCAGGGCAGATTATGTTTACTGTCACAGAAGACCATGCTGAAAAAGCAACAATGAAACTCCAAGAACTTGGTTGCGATGTACATACAACACTGAACTGTGCCAAAGTTTCTGTTGTCGGCGGTGGCATAAATGGTGTACCCGGCGTTATGGCGAATTTTGTAGAAGCATTAGTACTGAATAATATTCCCATACTTCAAACGGTAGACTCACATACATCTATTTCAGTTTTAATTGAAAAGGCTTTTCTACAATCGGCTGTTACAGCACTGCATGAAAAGTTTAATTTATCTTGTTAAGTGTGGTATTATATTAAAGGAGATAAATGCTATGAAGAATTTTGGACGGATTTTAACAGCTATGGTGACTCCGTTTCATAATGATTTTAGTGTAAACTATAATGCGACAGCAGAGTTGGCAAAATATTTAGTCGCCAATGGCTCTGACGGTCTAGTGGTAACTGGTAGCACAGGTGAAGCTGCCACGCTCAGCAGTGAAGAAAAACTTAAGTTATATAGCACAGTGCTAGATGCTGTGGGTGATAAAGCTACGGTGATTGCGGGGACTGGTTCTAACGACACTCGTGCTTCAATAGAGCTTACACAGGCAGCAGAAAAGCTTGGTGTCCATGGTGCTATGTTAGTAGGTCCATATTACAATAAACCACCACAAGAAGGATTTTATCAGCATTTCAAAGGCATTGCAGAAAGAACTGACTTACCGCTAATTATATACAATGTTCCTGGGCGTACCGCTTCTAATATACTGCCTGCAACAGTCGCGCGACTAGCAGAAATCAAAAATATCGTTGCGATTAAAGAAGCTAGTGGAAATCTTGAGCAGGTTTCGGAAATTATTCGTACCACTCCAAAAGACTTTGTACTGTATAGTGGTGATGACAGTCTCACATTACCTATTTTAGCTGTTGGGGGAGTCGGCATTATTAGCGTAGCTGCCCATATAGTTGGTAAACGTATGCAAGAAATGATTGCTGCTTTTATCAGTAATGACATAACCAAAGCACAAGACATTCAATCAGAACTATTACCCTTCTTTAAAATGATGTTTATCACAACCAATCCGATACCAGTAAAAACCGCTGTTAATCTTATAGGACAAAATGGTGGAACGTTCAGATTGCCTCTAATCCCTCCAACTGCAGGTGAATTTGAACAAGTGAAAAACATGATGCATAAAATGAATATTATTTAACGTAATCAGGAAAAATAACACTTTCTTGATTACAAGTAAAAAACAACGAAGGCTTACGGAAGTCAATTGTTCTTTATGGTAAGAGCCCCATCCTAATTATAACGGATGGGGTTTTGTATTTATTAACAAAAGGTACATATAATAGTAACAACAGTAACTTCCTGCATTGCAAATCTACTTTAACATACGTTATAATTAGAAAAAGTGATTGAACGGTATGATCAAAATAATTGGAGGTGTAATTTTTTTGGGACAAATACAACAAAAAATTCAAATTATTCCATTAGGCGGCATGGGAGAAATCGGGAAAAATATGACAGCAATCCGCTTTGGGGACGATATTATTGTTATTGATTCTGGTCTTATGTTTCCTGAGGATGATATGCTTGGTATTGATTTAGTAATTCCTGATATATCTTATTTAGTTGATAATCATGATTTAGTGAGAGCCATTGTACTTACACACGGTCATGAAGATCATATTGGTGCTTTGCCATACGTTTTGAAGCAACTTAATGTGCCTGTGTATGGCACTCGATTAACTCTGGGTATCCTAGAAGGTAAACTGAAAGAAAGCAATATACCTACGACGAATCTAATATCAGTAACAGCAGGCGATGAAGTTCAAATTGGATCTTTTGCAGTATGCTTTATTCATATCAGTCACAGTATAGCTGACGCTGTAGCCCTTGCCATAACAACACCAATTGGTACTGTAGTGCATACGGGTGATTTTAAATTTGATCAAACACCTGTAGATGGCAAGGTTACTAATTTCCATAAATTAGCTGAGCTCGGTGATCAAGGTGTCTTGGTACTTCTGTCCGACAGTACAAATGCAGAGCATGCGGGGTACACGATGAGTGAGAAGTCAGTTGGCGTGACATTTGACGAAGCGTACAGCAATGCGAGTGGACGGATTATCATTGCTAGCTTTTCCTCAAATATACATCGTGTCCAACAAGCAATTGATACTGCATGTAAATATAAACGCAAAGTAGCGGTCTTAGGGCGTAGTATGATTAATGTGGTTACTATTGCATCAGAGCTTGGCTATCTTACCGCACCCGAAGGAGTATTAATTGATATTGATGAAATAAAGAACTATCCGCCATCAAGCATTGTTATTGTGACTACCGGTAGCCAAGGTGAACCTATGTCTGCATTAACTAGAATGGCTATGTCTGATCATCGTAAGGTTGATATTACTCCTACTGATACTATTATTATTTCAGCGACACCAATTCCCGGCAATGAAAAGCTGGTATCGCGTACGATTGATTATTTACTGCGCCAAGGTGCTGAAGTCATATATGAAAAAACATCGGGTATGCATGTCTCAGGACATGCTAGTCAAGAAGAATTAAAACTGATGCTTAATCTGATTCGGCCTAAATTTTTCATACCCGCACATGGAGAATTTCGCCATTTGGTAAAACATTCTCAGCTTGCCCAAGAACTTGGTATATCAAAGGATCATATCTTTATTGCTGAAAATGGGCAAGTGCTGGAATTTACTCCAGATAAGGGTAGTGTTGTTGGGAAAGTCACAGCAGGCATCGTTTTGGTAGATGGTTTAGGCGTTGGTGATGTTGGTAACATTGTACTAAGGGACCGTCGCCAACTTTCACAAGAAGGTATTTTAATCGTCGTTATTACCATGGATAAACAAAGCGGCTCAGTACTCGCCGGCCCTGATATTGTATCCAGAGGTTTTGTTTATGTAAGAGAATCAGAGGAATTAATGGATGAAGCTAAATTGAAAGTAAGACAAACCCTAGAAAAATGTGAATTAAATAATATTACCGAGTGGGCCACGATAAAATCCAGCGTACGTGATACATTAGGTAAATATCTGTATGAAAAGACACGGCGTCGCCCAATGATATTACCAATCATTATGGACGTATAAAAAAGGTATAAGTTTTTGGAGTGAAGAAGGATTAACCGCAACGAACATAAAGATGGCAACGGTAATGATGTTTTTCTTCTTAATTCAGTATGAAAGTCTATACATTGCCAATACTATACATTGTAGACGAACATTCTGGAGGTAATATTATGTTGATTAATGATAATCCAATTGTCCAGCCACCTGGAACCAATCCAGAACAACCCAAAGCACCACCGCTACCAATCGAACATTCAAAGCGAACCGTAAAGGCTAAAAAGGTTGAAGCATTAGATACTATCCAGGAGTTAGGCACTACAGAAGTACCTATAGCTAAAACCAATATTCATGTGATGACAATCATTGGACAAGTTGAAGGACATATGGTACTGCCCCCCCAAAATAAAACAACTAAATATGAACATGTCATGCCTCAATTGGTGGCAATTGAACAAAGCCCCGATATTGAAGGATTATTATTACTCCTAAATACTGTTGGTGGTGATGTGGAAGCTGGTTTGGCAATTGCCGAAATGATTGCCAGTATGTCTAAACCATCTGTTTCAATTGTACTTGGTGGGGGACATAGTATTGGTGTACCTATCGCTGTTTCTGCAACCTATTCATTCATTGTAGAAAGCGCTACGATGACTATTCATCCAATCCGGCTAACAGGTCTTGTGATTGGTGCACCTAGTTCTTTTGATTATTTAGAAAAAATGCAAGACAGAGTTAATAAATTTGTAGCCGATCATTCTAGTATTTCTGAAAGCAAATGGAAAGAACTGTTATTTAAAATGGGTGAACTATCACGGGACATTGGCACATCCCTTGCGGGTAAAGATGCAGTTCGTTATGGATTAATTAATGAGATGGGAGGACTGTCCCAGGCACAAAATAAATTAAATGAATTAATTAAAGCCACTAAAGAAACTAAGGGGTTGAAACAATGATTCTCTGGAGTATAATACCAAGCGAGATAGTTTTAAGCGATGTACCCCCCCAGTCCGTTTATGAAGAAATAGAATGCAGTGGTATGAAGTGTCTAATAGAGAAAACGGGTCCACTACAATGTAGAGTTGTTAGACTGCTGACAACCAATCCTAGTGATTACTTACGTACTGAATTGCAACCAGGTACCCTCTTAACATATGAGCCCATATTAAAAGTTTTATCCTAACATATCTTATTATTTTTATAACCTCTTAACAAGACCGGTACAAGCTAATTCGCAAACTTGACGGTCTTTTCTTTTTAAGGTATGAAAAACCGTCCCAGAATAATCTTAGCTATTGTAGAATCCCTAGTGATTTTAAATGAAACAATACAGGATTTTAACTTAATATGCAGAATTAACGTATTAAGGTAGTACTATATGGATTTATTGGCAATAATATTATATTTTTTTGAAAATATGAAAATTTTTATGGTATATTTTTCTATCAAATGATAAGCTTATATATATGCTAAAATGATATATTGGGGAAAATATTAGTATAATAATTTTGCTAATATTGGTGAGCGAGCATTGCACAATACTATTACAATTGAAGAAGCACAACAATTATCTCAGCCAATCTATATTGATATGCGTTCTCCTGCAGAATTTTCAATCGGACATATATTAGATGCTATCAATATTCCCATATTCTCCAATGAAGAAAGAGCCGAAGTGGGTACTCTATATAAAAACGTGAGTGCGGAAAAAGCTAAAGATCTTGGATTATCGATTGCCTCTCGAAAATTACCTAATTTCGTCACTGAAATTCGAAATCTTTCTAAATTTGGTCGACCAATCGTTGTATATTGTTGGCGTGGGGGGATGCGTTCTAAATCAATAGCTTGTGTTCTTGATCTTATGGGAATTAAAGTTTCCCAGCTTATAGGTGGTTATCAAGCATATCGGCGCCACGTTTTAGATAGATTGCTTACTTTTAAGATTAACCCTAAAATTATTGTTTTGTGTGGATCTACTGGTGTAGGTAAGACATCTTTATTAAAATTATTGGCAGGAAAAAATATCCCTATTATTGACTTGGAGAAGCTAGCGAATCACCGAGGGTCAGTATTCGGACAAATCGGTCTTGGGAAAGCAACAACTGCACAATTGTTTGATTCGTTACTACTACGGGAGTTAGATACTCTTAATAATCAGCCTTACATTATCGTTGAATGTGAAAGTAAACGTATTGGTAATATTTATTTACCTGATTGCTTATGTCAAGGGATGGGAAAAGGTATACAAATTCTAGTTGTGACCGATATTGAAACAAGAATCTCACGTCTAATTAATGAATATCCTCATGTAGATAAAACAAATACTAATGAGATAATTACTAGTTTAAAATCTTTAACTAAACGGCTTAGTGTAAAAAAAATAAATAAACTATTAGCTGATTTAGACAGTGGAGAAATCGGCAGTGTAGTACACACTTTACTTGTGGATTATTATGATCCGTTATATGGGTATGATAAATTAGATCAAAATATATATAGCTTAATTGTAAATTGTGATGACCTTGATCTGGCATCATTACAAATAATTAATTATTTAGAAGAGCTAAGGGGGTAATTTCATGCAAACTGTGGGTGAATTATTACGTGACGAACGGGAAAAAAAGGGATTATCAATAAAAGAAATAGAAAATGCCATCAGTATCAGAAGTTTCTACATAAATGCTATTGAAGAAGGAAATTATAACTTAACACCAGGTGAAGTATATTTAAAAGGTTTTATCCGCAATTATGCTAACTATCTAGGGCTTAATGGGCAGGAAATGGTTAACTTATACCGCCAATCGCAAAAACCTATTCCTCAAGTAACGATACCTGTAGCTCCAGATATCGTTGAAACTCCGTCGAAAAAAGTAGAAAGTCCAACTAGAACTAAAAACAACAATAAATCTAATAAATGGGTAATGATTAGCCTGATTTCTGTATGTGTGGCCGGATCAGCGTGGTGGCTATTGGCCAGTCCAAAACCAGCGACAGAACCGCAGGCAAACCAACAATCACAACTTCCAGCTACTCCAAATCAGCCGCTGCCAAGCCAGTCTATTGTTCCAGCTGTACCACCTGTAATGACTAAACCCGTAGTCATTACGGCAAAATTCACAGAGCAATGTTGGACATCTGTAACTGCTGATGGCAAAAATATTTATGAAGGTACTCCTCAAAATGGCGAGAGCATCACTTGGGAGGCTCAAAAAAACATCGCTATTACAGCTGGTAATGCAGGTGGGATTGATATAATCTTTAATGGACAATCTGTGGGGAAATTAGGAGCAAAAGGTGAAGTCGTCGCTAAAAATTTTGTAGCTAAACAATAAAAACTTGGCTTATGCCAAGTTTTCTTTAGGAGAAATAGATATATGAAAAACGTCTTTTTACCAATGTGCAAAGAAGATATGGCCCTACGCGGCTTTGATCGATTAGATTTTTTATTTGTTAGTGGTGACGCTTACGTTGATCATCCTAGTTTTGGACCGGCTATTATTTGTCGACTACTGGAGAAATACGGATATCGCGTAGGTATTATTGCTCAACCTGACTGGCGCACAACGCTTGATTTCAAGAAAATGGGTAAACCTCGGTTAGGCGTATTAGTGTCAGCTGGCAATCTTGATTCTATGTTAAATAAATTTACGGCTGCCAAAAAATACCGTAGCACTGATAATTATTCACCAGGAGGTAAAGCCGGTTGTCGTCCAGATCGCGCTACCATTGCCTACTGTAATCGTATTCGTGAAGTTTGGAAAAATATACCACTCATTATTGGTGGCATTGAAGCAAGCCTCAGACGTTTTGCTCATTATGATTACTGGTCAAACTCGGTACGACGTTCCATATTGATTGATAGTCGAGCCGATCTTTTAATCTATGGTATGGGCGAAAAGCAAATAAAAGAAATTGCCGATCAGCTAAATCAAGGTATTGCTGTCGCTGATATCCGTAATGTACAAGGCACTTGTTATAAAACTGACTCGATTGAGCATTTGTGGGATTATATCGAAACGCCCAACTATGATGCTATCATTGCTGATAAAAAAGCTTTTACTCAGGCATTTAACATACAATATCAAGAACAAGATGCCATTCGCGGCAAAACACTTGTTCAGGGTCATGGCGAATTTTCTGTAGTACAAAATCCACCTGCTATGCCGCTGACTACTGCGGAAATGGATGAAATCTATGATCTTCCTTATGCACGGACTTATCACCCTAGTTATGAAAAAGCGGGGGGGGTACCTGCAATCCAAGAAGTGCAATTTAGTTTAGTCAGCCATCGGGGCTGTTTTGGTGAATGTTCATTTTGTGCTATTGTTTCTCATCAAGGACGTATTATTCAAAGCCGTAGCCAAGAATCAATTATAAACGAAGCAAAAAAAATTATTAATATGCCTAATTTCAAAGGGTATATACATGATGTTGGAGGGCCCACGGCGAATTTTCGAATACGATCATGTGAGCATCAAACAGAGCGGGGGACCTGCAAGGGACGTCAATGTTTAGGACCCAGTCCATGTAAAGAATTAGCTCCTAGCCATAGTGATTATTTAACACTATTACGTACTTTGCGTGCTCTGCCTGGCGTTAAAAAAGTTTTTATCCGTTCTGGATTACGCTATGATTATCTGATTGCTGATAAAAATAGTGAAGAATTTTTACGGGAATTGTGCGAGCATCATGTTAGTGGTCAACTTAAAGTGGCCCCAGAACATATCTCTCCATTAGTTACGAATTTAATGGGGAAATCAGGCAAAAACGTATATCTGAAATTTAGTAAAGCTTTTAAGAGGGTCAATGAAGTCTTAGGTAAAGAACAGTATCTCGTTCCATACTTCATGTCTAGTCACCCAGGATCTGGGCTTAAAGAGGCCATTGAGTTGGCTGAATTTATCCGAGACTTGCACTATAGGCCAGAGCAAGTACAAGATTTTATTCCTACTCCAGGCAGTTTATCTACGTGCATGTATTATACAGAAATGAATCCTCTTACTGGTGAAAAAGTCTATGTAGCCAAAGATATCCATGAAAAAAAAATGCAACGAGCATTAATGCAATACCGAGATCCTAAAAACTATCCTTTAGTATATGAAGCCTTGACGACCGCGAATCGACAAGATCTTATTGGTCATGGACCTAAATGTTTAATTCGTCCACCACAAAGGCCTATTCATAAGTCAAGTATATCGGCAAATGCACCCAACCAACGTAAGGCTGTTGTATCTCATCTAAAAAATAAGAGTAAGCAGGCTAGAAAACACTAGTCTATCAGTGTCTGAGGACTTGGCATAAGCCAAGTCCTTTCTTACTCTATCAGAATATATAATCTCTTTTATTATAAAAATTCCAACAAATATTTACATAAAGATATTATTTTAGGTCATGCTAAATGATATCTAACAACAGAATGGAGGCATATTATGGAAAATGATAAACCTCGTCTTCAAGCAACCTTATTGTGTGAAGGCATGACAACAGATGAAAATGGGCGACATAATATCTATAATGAATTCAGTCAATATACTATGGGTTATTCTCAACCTTTTACGATCGTTACTATTTGGCGGGGAGGGAGCAATTGTTTAAATAAATCCTATACAGAAAAAAATGAAATCATTGCACCCGACGGTAGAATCGTGGCGAGTGGGGAAAATGGACCGTTTTCTTTGAGCGATCACACATATCGGCAAGTTAACAGTGTTTTATTGGAAAATATCGATTTTACGAATGACGGAATTTATGAGTTGCAAGTAAATTTGATTGATTCACAAAACACTACAGTCGTACAGCATTGTGAATTTATAACAGTAATCTAAACATGGATGGCTTTTGGTTTTCCAAGTAAAGCAATTGGGACTTCCAGCGCCTCTAAAACTTGGCGTACGCCAAGTTTTATTTATGTTTCCAAAAAAAACTTGCATTGTTAGCCAATACGTTATATAGTATTAATTGGTCTAATTGATAATGGAGGTAGAATATGCGTCGTTATCAACCCCTTTTATTAATAACATTTTTCTTAGTAGTAACAATAATCATTGGTAGTACTTACTTGTCTGGTTATGCAGGTAGGTCGAATCCAGAAAATATGAAAAGTATTAATGTTTATACGACGTTGCCAATTGAACCACTGTCACTATTAGCGCAAGAATATGAGAAAAAACAACATGTACGTATAAATCTTATCCCCCTATCAGAACAAGATTTACTAGCACATATTGCCTTAACAAATACTGAGCATCGTGCTGATATCATGATTGCCAACCAAGCTGTATTAGAAAAAGCAAAAAAAAGTAATGCATTACTAGCATATACTTCTGAACAAACAGATATTATACCTGAGCGATTTAAAGAAGAAAATAATTTTTGGACAGGCCTATGGTATGATCCAATTGTTTTCGCAGTCAATCAGGATTTCATTAAGAGTATACAGAAAGAACCTAACAAATGGAATGATATAACTCAAGATAGTAAAAATCGTGTATGTATTACTGATTTCTTGGCAGCAGAAGCCTCAGCAAATTTACTGTATTCACTCATCGCTGAGAATGGAGAAACACAAACGTTTGCCTATTTGAATAAAATTCATGGGCAAATCGTCCAATATCCTAAATTTTTAGCTACCCCTGTACGTATGGTTGGAATGGGTGAAGCTGATATTGCCATTGCTACACAAAGTGAAACCCTGCGTTATATTCATAATAATTTTCCGATTAAAATAATATATCCTGAGGATGGCACTGCTTTTCTATTAACTGGTGTAGGATTACTTGTCGGTACAGAACAGCAAGTAGCTGCTAAACAATTTATTGATTGGCTACTACAAAACACTGCCCACAATATCTTGGCACAGAATAATTTTTATGTTATTCCCACTAATCCTGAAACCCTTAACTATAAACAATATGCTACAAAAAATATAAAGCTCTGGGAGAGTAAAGAAAAATTCACAACTGCACAAAAAAGTCAGTTGCTTGATAAATGGGTGAAAACGGTAAGATTTGCTGCTAAATAAACAAACTCTAGGAGGAAAATCCATGTTAAAAGTCGGGTTTATAAGCCTGGGATGTGCTAAAAATCTTGTAGACACGGAAGTCATGCTAGGACTATTAGCCGCCAATCATATTACAATCATTGATGATCCCCAGGAAGCCGATATTCTAATTATCAATACCTGTAGTTTTATTGATTCTGCAAAAGAAGAATCAATTGCAACAATTCTACAAATGGCTGAATATAAAATACAAGGCAAATGTCAGTGCCTCATTGTAGCTGGTTGCCTTGGTCAACGCTACCAGCAAGATTTATTAGATGAATTACCTGAGGTAGATGCTGTCGTTGGTACTGGAGCTTGGCATCGCATTATTGAAGCAATTAATACAACGATTGTTGATAAAAACCGTGTATTATTAATTGATGAAACAAATACTATCTATGATGAAACGATGCCACGTATTAGTACTACACCTTTTTATAGTGCCTACGTTAAAATTGCTGAAGGGTGCAGTAATTGTTGTTCATATTGTATTATTCCCAAAATCAGAGGTAGCTTTCGTAGCAGAGCTATTGATTCTATTGTTGTTGAAGTCAAAAATCTTGTGGCTAGTGGTGTTAAAGAAATTAACCTTATTGCCCAAGATACGACTAGTTATGGCCGTGATTTATATGGTTCACCTAAATTAACGGATCTTCTAAAAGAATTGGTTAAAATTGATGGTCTGATGTGGATTAGACTACTCTATTGTTATCCTAAATATTTTTCCGACGAATTGATTGGACTCATTGCGAGTGAACCAAAAATTTGCAAATATATTGACCTGCCTTTGCAACATGCTCATAATGATATTTTAAAAGCCATGCTTCGCCAAGATGGACGCAGTGATATTGAAAATCTTCTGGACAAGTTACGGGCTAACATTCCTGGGATGACGATTCGTACATCGTTTATTGTTGGTTTTCCAGGTGAAACAGACGCTCATTTTGAAGATCTGCGGCAATTTGTCATTAAGCAGAAATTTGATCGGGTAGGTGTTTTTACTTATTCCCAAGAAGAAGATACACTAGCAAGCACTCTTCCAAATCAAATTCCAGAAGAGGTTAAGCAAGAACGTTATCATAATCTAATGTCTCTGCAATGCCAAATATCTGAAAGTCTTAATCAACAATTAGAAGGAACCGTACTGGATGTATTAATTGAACAAGTTAGTACTGATCAAGATACGACGATCGTTTCAGGCCGTTCTTATCGTGAAGCACCTGAAGTGGATGGACAAATTTATATTGAACAAGGCGCTGATTGTAAGCCTGGAGATGTAATTAAGGCGAAGGTCGTGCAAGGCTTTACCTATGATGTGGTAGCGGAAAAATTACCTACTTAAAATAGTAGTTTGTCCTTGCCTGTACTTCAAGTTCATCTTTACAATAGTTAAGATGAACTTGAAGTACAGGCAAGCAACTATCTTTTTTGCTGTACTGCTTTCCCCGTAATCACATCATATCTGTTTCCCAATACATTTTTTTGGGAGTGATTTTCCATGATAGTAGAAATAATATCCACTGGAACAGAATTGCTGTTAGGTCACATCGTGAATACCAATACACCTTTTTTATCACAACAACTTAATCGTTTAGGCTTTGATGTTTTGTATCACTCAACAGTGGGTGATAATAAGAAACGCATGAAACAAGTATTAAGTACTGCATTGCAGCGAGCTAACATTATAATTACATCAGGTGGACTCGGGCCAACCCAGGGAGATATTACTAAGGAAGTAACGGCAGAACTTTTAGATCTCCCATTATTCTTAGATGGTGATAGTGCAAAAAACATTAAAATGTTTTTCGATAAACGACAATTAGCTATGCCGGAAAATAATTTACGCCAAGCTATGATGCCAGTGGGTGCTATTATCATCAAAAATGAATGCGGTACAGCTCCAGGAGTGATTATAGAACAAAACAGTAACATAATCATTCATTTGCCTGGTCCTCCACGTGAACTAGAATGGATGTTTGAATATGCTGTGGTTCCCTATCTAAATAAGCGTTTTGCTTTACAGGGCATCATTATTTCTAAAATACTACATACGTATGGTATTGGAGAATCATCTCTCGAAGATAAAATTAAAGATTTTATTATTTCACAATCTAATCCTACAATCGCGTTGCTGGCAGGAAAAGACGGAGTTATTGTCCGCCTTACCGCCAAAAGTGACACAACTGTCAATGCTGAGCATTTAATTGCAGGACTAGAGAAACAACTTCGGCCACGTATTGCCGACTACATTTGGGGTTTAGATAATGATACTATCGAAGCAAATATTGGCAAAATTTTAACTCAAAAACAGTTAACTATTGCATTAGCCGAATCGTGTACAGGTGGGCTGGTTACCAGTCGCATTACTGATATTTCTGGTAGTTCTAATTACCTTATGGGCTCTATAATTTGTTATACAAATAGGATTAAAACTGATTTTATTGGTGTACCATCACAAATTATTATGGACCATGGAGCTGTAAGCCACCAAACAGCATTACTTTTGGCGACTAACATTCGCCAAAAATTTACTGCTACGATTGGGATGGGAATTACCGGCATAGCTGGCCCAAATGGTGCTACTCCTACAAAACCTGTTGGTACGGTATTTATTGCAATTGATGGCCCCCTTGGTATACAGTGTAAAAAGTACACATTTAATGGTCAGCGAACTGATATTAAATATCGTATATCACAAGCCGCTTTACATATGCTAAGACAGTATACATTATCGTTATAATATAAGAACTTAATAAAAATTAGGAGGCTATTTACATTGAGCGAAATAAAAATTGAAGCAAAGATTGATACAAATTTATTCGGTACGATTGCCCTAAGTAGAAAACTAATCCAAGCCATTACGGAAATGGGGTTTGAAGAACCATCCCCTATTCAAAGCCAGACTATTCCTTTGGTACTCGACGGTCATGATGTGATTGGTCAAGCACAAACAGGTACAGGTAAAACTGCGGCGTTTGGTATCCCTGCCATTGAACGTCTTACAGAAAGTCGCCAAATACAAGTTTTAGTATTGACTCCGACTCGTGAACTTGCGATTCAAGTGTCTGAAGAACTAGCAAAAATTGGTAAATTTAAACGTATTAAAACATTGCCGATTTATGGTGGACAACCTATTGACAGACAAATTAAGGCATTACATATGGGCGTACAAATCGTCATTGGTACACCGGGTCGACTACTCGATCATATTCGCCGGAGAACAATTAAACTTGATGGCGTAAAAATGCTTATTCTTGATGAAGCCGATGAAATGCTTGATATGGGTTTTGTGGAAGATATTGAAACTATTATCCAGCAGATTCCTGTCGAAGGTCGACAAACACTGTTATTCTCAGCTACCATGCCAGGCCCTATTGCTACTTTAGCTAGAAAATATATGAATAACCCGACGATGATTGCAGTAAGTAGAGAACAGCTTACCGTTCCTCTTATTGATCAATTTTATTATGAAACTCGTGAAAAATTAGAAGCATTATGTCGCGTACTTGATGTAGAAAGCACTGGTAAAATAATCATCTTCTGTCGCACAAAACGTGGCGTAGATGATCTGGTAGCCTCATTACAAGCTCGAGGTTATATGGCTGATGGTTTACATGGTGATTTAAGTCAAGCACAACGTGATCGAGTTATGAAGAAATTCCGTGATGGCAAGCTTGAAATATTAGTAGCGACTGATGTTGCGGCCCGCGGTCTGGATATTGAGGATATTACTCATGTTGTCAACTATGATATTCCTCAAGATAATGAATCCTATGTACATCGCATTGGACGTACAGGACGTGCTGGCAAAACTGGGGTAGCTATTACCTTTATTAACCCACGTGAATATAGACAGCTTAAACTGATTGAAAAATTAACGAAATCACGTATTATACGCAAACAATTACCCTCGGCGGCAGATATTTTAGATCGCCAACGGGAAATTATCAAAGACCGTTTGGTACAAACCATTGAGCAGGGTAACTTTAAAGTATACCAAGATATTATTGTCGATTTAGCAGCTGATTATGATCCTATCGACATTGCAGCAGGGGCTTTAAAACTAGCTCAGGAAGGTTTTAAAGAAAAATTTATTGTTGAAGAAGAAAAACCAAATTTCGGTAATACTGGTGCCGAGACGGGTATGGTCCGTTTATTTATTAATATTGGCAGAGCACAAAAAATACGTCCAGAAGATATTTTACGTGCCATCGCGGAATCTGCAGATATTCCCGGTAATACGATAGGGGTAATTAATATTTATGAAAAATTTACCTTTGTTGAAATACCTGAAGATGTTGCCGAACGTGTGGTAGCTTCGATGCATAAAAATACGATTAAAGGCTTTAAAATTAACGTTGAACCTGCAAAAAGCAGATAAAGAAGACTTGGCTGAAACCTCAGGCTTCCCTACTTACAACCGAGAAAGTATAATCAATCCTTACCAATATTCGCTACGTTTCTCGGGTTAATCATTAGTTTTTATTTTTATAAAACAAAGTAAATTATATAGAAGAGGGTAATATGCTTTCTTTTTATAATTTACTTTGTTTTTTTAAAAAAATTTCCTGATAATGTAAACATCAACTATTGACATTGCGAACAAATGTTTGTACAATGATAATAATGATAAGGGAGATGATTGATAAGTGGAAAAAGTTGAAAAAGTAGAAAAATTGCAAAAGTCAGATAAAATGCAAGCATTGGAAAGTGCCTTACGAAAAATTGAAAAAGATTTTGGTAAAGGTTCTATTATGAAATTAGGCGACGTAGCTGCTAGAATGAATGTGGAAGTTATTCCAACTGGTGCATTGCCACTAGATATAGCACTTGGTATCGGTGGTCTACCTAGAGGTAGAATGATAGAAGTCTATGGCCCTGAATCATCTGGTAAAACAACAGTGTCCCTGCATATGATAGCTGAAACGCAAAAATCTGGTGGACTAGCTGCTTTTATTGATGCTGAACATGCACTAGACCCTGCGTATGCAAAAAACCTTGGCGTTGATATCGATAATTTACTTATTTCTCAACCTGATAACGGTGAACAAGCTTTAGAAATTTGTGAGGCTTTAGTACGAAGTAATGCGATTGATATCATTGTAATTGACTCAGTGGCAGCTTTGGTTCCTAAAGCAGAACTTGATGGTGAAATGGGCGATTCCCATGTTGGCTTGCACGCTAGACTGATGTCCCAGGCCATGCGTAAATTAACGGGCATTATTAGCAAATCACGCACAATCGTTGTTTTTATTAACCAAATCCGTGAGAAAGTCGGAGTTATGTTTGGTAATCCAGAAACAACGACGGGTGGACGAGCTTTAAAATTTTATGCGTCAGTAAGGCTAGAAGTACGCCGCGGTGAAAGTATAAAACAAGGAAATGATATCGTCGGTAACCGTACTAAAGTTAAAGTTGTCAAAAATAAAGTTGCCCCACCATTCAAAGTAGCCGAATTTGATATTATGTATGGGGAAGGAATTTCCCATGAAGGTTGTTTAGTGGATATTGGCACTTTATTTGAGGTGATCAATAAAAGTGGTGCTTGGTATTCATATAAAGAGACTCGTCTTGGGCAGGGCCGAGAAAATGTTAAAGAATTCTTTAAACAAAATCCTGATGTAGCAAATGAAATTGACAAGAAGATTCGGGATTTATTATTAGTGACAACGGCTCCAGTATTAACGACTGAGATTGTAGATGATGTAGATATTGAATAATAATGAAAATATTTGGAAGTTAGCATTAAATATGCTTGGCCGCCGCTCCTGTAGTGAATTAGAATTGCGTCAAAAGCTATCTCAAAAAGACTATGCTACGACTCAAATTGATGATGTTATTAACAGGTTGCTTACATATGGTTATGTAAATGATAATAAACTTGCAAAGCTTTTATTTGAAAAGTATCTGCAAGTTGGCAAATATAGCTTGAATAATATTATTTGCAAATTAAAACAGCGTGGTTTACCAGATGATATTATTAAAGATATGACGAACAATTACGATTCGGAAAAAGAATTGAGTTCAGCTTTAAAGATAGTTAATAACCGTTTTAAATCACTAAATGGTATTAATCAAGAAAAACTTTATAGGTTTTTAGCCACTAGAGGTTTCTCATCAAGTACGATTCAGAAAGTTTTTCAACAAATATATCATGATGAAATCTAATAAACATAATTAAGACTTGGCTAAGCCAAGTCTTAATTATGTTTATTAGATAAGATAGACAATATAACAATCCATAGAGTAAAATTCTTTTTTATTGTAAACAAGAAAAGGGATATAAAGGGATAACTTGACACTACTTTGAAAAACATTTACAATTGATGTATACAATTGAAGTATCCGATTGTATAATCAATTAGTAAAACTTTCTAAGAAATTCAATTACTGTAGGGGAGTAATTGTGAAAAAAATTAAAAAGCCGAGTTGAAAACCTCAGCTTTACCCTTAATAGCTAAATAAATTGAAGGAGGTGTAATTATTATATTTGAAATTATTTTAACTGCTATCATTGTTGCTATCTTAGGTTTTAGCATAGGCTATTGGATACGCAAAAAAACTGCTGAAGCAAAAATAATCTCAGCTGAAGAAGCTGCGAAAAAGATAATAGTTGAAGCAGAACGTTCAAGTGAATCAAAGAAGAAAGAAGCATTAGTTGAGGCAAAAGAGGAAATTCATAAACTCAGAAGCGAATTAGAACGTGAAATCAAAGAACGTCGTTCAGAACTCCAACGTTTAGAACGTCGTCTGATGCAAAAAGAAGAAAATCTTGACCGAAAAGTTGACTCCCTTGAAAAGAAAGAGGAGATTCTCAGTCGTAAAGAAGCTGAAGTAGATAAAAGTCAAGAAAAGATCACTGATTTATATGCTAAACAACTTACTGAATTAGAACGATTATCTGGTTTAACATCTGAGGAAGCTCGAAAATTGCTCCTCGATAATGCTCGCGAAGAAATTAAACATGAGACAGCAATCATGATTAAAGAATTAGAACAACAAGCGAAAGAAGAAGCGGATAAAAAAGCACGCAATATTATTTCTTTAGCTATTCAACGTTGTGCCGCTGATCATGTTGCCGAAACTACCGTTTCAGTCGTGGCATTGCCTAATGATGAAATGAAAGGTCGTATTATTGGACGTGAAGGACGTAATATTAGAACCTTAGAAACACTTACTGGTATCGATCTCATTATTGATGACACTCCCGAAGCTGTTATACTTTCTGGTTTTGACCCGGTTCGTCGGGAAGTAGCCCGCATTGCTTTGGAGAAACTCATTGCGGATGGTCGAATTCACCCAGCTCGTATTGAAGAAATGGTTGAAAAAGCTCAGAAGGAAGTTGAGCAAAGAATTAAAGAAGCTGGCGAACAAGCTACGTTTGAGACAGGAGTACACGGGCTTCACCCCGAAATCATTAAACTCCTTGGTCGTTTAAAATACCGCACTAGCTATGGACAGAATGTTCTTAAACATTCTATTGAAGTAGCCCATTTGGCAGGTGTGATGGCTGCTGAACTAGGTGTTGATGTAATGCTTGCGAAACGAGCCGGTCTCTTACATGATCTTGGTAAAGCTGTTAACCATGAAATGGAAGGCTCTCATGTTGAATTAGGTATGAGTTTGGCCAAAAAATATCGTGAGTCACCTGAAGTCATTAATGCGATTGGAGCTCACCATGGGGATGAAGAGCCAACAACGGTACAAGCAGTGTTAGTTTCTGCTGCTGATGCTATATCTGCGGCTCGTCCAGGTGCTCGTCGAGAGAGCCTTGAAAGCTATTTGAAACGATTAACACGATTAGAAGAAATCGCAGAGTCTTTCGAAGGTGTTGAAAAATCATTTGCTATTCAAGCTGGTCGGGAAATTCGCATTATGGTTAAGCCAGATAAAATAGATGATTTACAATCTGTTCGTCTATCACGGGATATTGTCAAGAGAATTGAAAATGATCTAGAATATCCCGGACAAATAAAGGTCACTGTGATTCGTGAGACACGTTCTGTAGACTATGCTAAATAGGTATTAGGATTAAAACGACCTTACTACAAGGTCGTTTTAATTTACCTTCAATAAGGGATGGTGATTTTCTTGCCTAAAAATGATCCAACTAACGAAGAAATCTCAGATGGTGTCAACTTATTAATCTCTATTTTAATAAGTTATCCTGAAATAGGTACTGTAAGTTTTGATCCACAATATAATCAGCTAAAATTTAAATTTATGTTATCGGCCATACCATCTCAAGAGGAATTTTCTCATATTAAAAAATTATTAATCGATAGTATTGTTGCGTATACTATGTTAGAAGGATTACCATTGAAGACTTCTGACATACAATTACATACTCATGATAAAGTGGCGATGTTGAGTATTGTCAGAGATGTACATACTATATCTAAGGATGAAATCACCTTAATCATGGCTTTATTGCGGGAAAAATTAAAAAGCTATTTAATTTTTGATTACCATGTTTCATTGTCAGAAGAGGATTTGCTATCACAAGAAGAAGTCATTGAAACCATGTTAGAAAATATAAAAAATCATAGTCTCCTGTATGGTCTCATTGGTATTCGTGAAAATAGTAGAGTACTCGTATTTAATAAATAATAATGTATTATTTATCATGGAGGATAATTAGATGAATATAATGATGATTGGTGATATTTGTGGTCGGCCTGGTAGGCATACCGCAGCATATTTTATTCCTATTTTGAAACAGGAATATAGTCTTGATTTAATTATTGCTAATGGGGAAAATTCTGCTGGAGGGGTCGGTATCACCGCGAAGGTACTTGATGAATTATTAAACATGGGTATTAATATTATTACAACAGGCAATCATGTGTGGGATAAAAAAGAAATATTTAATTTTATTGATAATGATAACCCTTTGATTCGCCCGGCGAATTATCCACCTGACACACCCGGTAAAGGATATCATATCGTATCAGTCCAAAACCGTAAAGTTGGTATTATTAATCTTCTGGGCCGCACTTTCATGCCCCCCATTGACTGTCCATTTCGCACAGCCGATCAGATTATATCAGAAATTAAAGATTTATGTGAAATAATTATCATAGATTTTCATGCTGAAGCGACTTCAGAAAAAGCAGCTTTAGGTTGGTATTTAGATGGAAAAGTGTCATGTGTAGCTGGGACCCACACCCATATTCAAACCGCTGATGAACGCATTTTGCCACAGGGGACTGCATATATTTCTGATCTTGGTATGGTCGGCTCCTGGAATTCCATCTTAGGAGTGGACAAAGAACCTGTAATAAGAAAATTTTTGACAGGATTACCAGTAAAATTTAATGTAGCGGCTGATGATGAGACCATATTTTGTGGGATTATTATTCAAATTAATGATTTTTCAAGTAAAGTAAATCATATAATACGTATACAAAAACATTTGAAAAGATGAATGTATGAATACTTTATTTTTTTATAAATATTAAAAGGGATTTTTTGGATAGATACCGAATACTCATACACTAAGGACTTTATTAGTTGCTTTTCTAACTTAAAGGAGGGTATTCAAAACATGGAAGTCTTGAAAGTATCAGCAAAATCTAACCCTAATTCTGTAGCAGGTGCTTTGGCAGGAGTGCTAAGAGAACGAGGCGGCGCAGAAATGCAAGCTATCGGTGCAGGAGCACTTAACCAAGCAGTAAAAGCAGTAGCGATTGCAAGAGGATTTGTAGCGCCGCATGGTGTTGACCTTATTTGCATCCCTGCCTTTACGGATGTTATTATTGATGGTGAAGAAAGAACAGCTATGAAACTTATCGTTCAACCCCGTTAAATAATTAAAACCTGTTCACCTGAACAGGTTTTAATTATTTAATTTATGATACACTATAAAGAAAGAATTAATTTAAAATCTCACAATAATAAGGAGTGGAACTATGCAAATAAAAGTAACAACTACCCCTATCACTCAAGTATCCTGTAATACCTTAATTATTAATTTATTTGAAGAAAATATAATCCTTGACAAAATTACAGGTATGTTAGATAAAGCTTTAGGTGGGCACATCAGTACACTGATTGCAGAACAACCAGACTGCAAGAAATATGGTGAAATTTCCATTATTCATACATGGGGTACGATTAGTGCCAAACATATTATGGTACTAGGAATGGGAAAAAAAGCAGAATTAACTGTTGATAAGATCTGTGCATTATCAGGACTTGCAATGCGAGCGGCACAGAAACGTCATGCCAAATCAGTAGCTACTATGATATCTGGCATAACGACTGAAAAATATGATCTCCAAACAACGATTCAGGCGATCGTCGAAGGTGCTATTTTAGGTACATATCAATTTAACTATTATAAAACAAACCAACCAACTCCTGATCGGATTGAAGAATTAATTATCATAGAAAATAAGGCTGAAAAAAAAGCTATTATAACCCAAGTTATTGAGCGTGCTAAAATAATTGGTGAAAGTGTTAATTTGGCCCGCGACCTCGTCAACCATCCTTCAATCTATATGACGCCAACCCAAATGGCTATACAAGCTCAAAGCATAGCTGAGCAAAATAATCTTGAGATCCTAATACTAGACAGAGAGGATATGGAAAAAGAAGGTATGTTTGCCTTGTTATCTGTTGCGAAAGGTAGCTCTCAGCCGCCTAAAATGATTGTACTAAAATATATTGGTAACCCTAGTAGTCATAAATTTACAGCCTTTGTGGGTAAAGGTGTTACCTTCGACAGCGGTGGTATCTCCATTAAACCAAGTTTAAATATGGGAGATATGAAAGGTGATATGGCTGGTGGTGCTACAATCCTCGCCACCATGCTAGGAATTGGAAAATTAAAACCCAAAGTCAATATTCTAGGCATTATTCCTTGCACTGAAAATATGCCTTCCGGTCATGCTTACAAGCCAGGTGATATCATTTCCTCCATGAGTGGTAAATCCATTGAAATCATTACTACGGATGCTGAGGGACGACTTATTCTCGCCGATGCCATTACCTATGCCCAGCAGCTCGGCGCCACGCAAATCATTGATGTAGCCACTTTAACAGGTGCTTGCGTTGTCGCATTAGGAAATATAACCTCAGGTTTAGTTAGCAATAATAAGGAGTTGTGCAGTCAAGTCATGGCTTCTGCAGTACAGACAGGCGAAAAAATGTGGGAACTGCCAAATTTCCCTGAATATATAGAACAAATTAAAAGTGATATTGCTGATTTGAAAAATTCTGGTGGTCGTATGGCAGGAGCCATTACAGCCGGACTATTTATTGGACAGTTTGTTAATGACATACCTTGGGTACATATTGATATTGCAGGTACATCTGACATTGACAAAACTAGTGGTTATCTTGTTAAAGGTGGTACTGGTGTAGGGGTACGTACATTAATTCAATTAGCAGAAAATATGAGTACAAGATGACCGCTGATTTACATGTTCATACTACAGCTTCTGATGGGCGACTTTCACCAGAAAACATTATTGACCAAGCCATTCAAGCTGATTTATCTTACATTGCCATTACTGATCACGATACCGTTAATGGCCTATTGCAGTTACAAACAATGGAGCATTCTTTACCTGCTAGTCTATATATTATACCTGGTATCGAGTTAAGCACAGATTTCCCAAACAATGAGGTACATATTCTAGGCTACTATATCGATATTTTCAATACTGAATTACGTCGCCAATTAGAACTTTTAATTGTCCATCGGCATGAACGGGCCAAAGAAATGATCGTTAAACTTAACCAACTAGGGTATGCTATTACCTATCGGCGTGTATTAGAGCTAGCAGAACATGTCACTTCGATAGGCCGTCCACATATTGCGAAAGCATTGGTCGAAAAGACTTATTTTTCGACTATCTCCGATGTTTTCAAGACACTGCTGGATAAGAATGGTCCGGCCTATGTACCCCACTATAAACTAACACCAAAACAGGTCATCGAATTAATTAAAGGGGCTGGTGGTGTTCCTGTACTGGCTCACCCAGGCCTCATTGGTAATGATAATATTGTTTTAGACATTATCGATTCAGGTATTCTTGGACTGGAAGTATATCATCCTAAACATGATGAGGGGCAAGTACAAAAATACCTTGGGATTGCTAATAAACATCAACTAGCAATAACCGGCGGTTCTGATTTTCATGCCATTCCTGCTCGCTTTCCACCTAAATTAGGAATATTCACGATTCCTGGATGTTTAGCTTATCAACTACAAAAATTATCAAAGCATGAAAATTGCTAACTTAGCATAAACTATAGAAAAGACGTTATCCCACCTTTTGCAACAGAGGAGAAAAAAAATGAAGTGCGAGGACGCAAAGAGTACGAAGATGATGAAGGTTTTTTACGATTGTTTTTATCACTTCGTGCCTGCGTTGGCACCTTGCGGTCTAAAATCTATTACTCAAAAAGAAATTTAAAATAATTTTAGCTCAGGAGGATGATTAATGGATAAAAACATCAGCCTGATTGGTGAATTACGTGGACAAATTCAAGAATTAGAAGATAAATTAGCAGCTATCCGGGTCAGTCGACGAGTA
>Ga0209123_1000969_pt1 | contig 31603 bp, 20 predicted proteins | sample BarGraIncu00431A_FD_184500 | JGI IMG/M metagenome (GOLD analysis project Ga0209123, IMG submission 184500) | Arctic peat soil microbial communities from Barrow, Alaska, USA - Barrow Graham LP Incubations 004-31A (SPAdes) (version 2) | ecosystem: Environmental > Terrestrial > Soil > Wetlands >... | reverse complement strand
TTGGATTATATTGTACAAAGCCAACATAATCAAAAATGCCCGCTAATCAGCAAGGATATATCGTTCTTAAAGGGTGGTCAATTTGCTCCGGCAGAGACTGACCATTTTGGCCGGCAGAAGGTGGTCGATTTGATCCGGCGGAGACTGGATATTTTATCCGGCGTGTCCACGATATTGAATTTTTCGATGCGCTTGTAGGGTATTTTCGCGCCTCCGGGTACTTTGCCATAAGACCTTATCTTGAGAACGTTCCGAGAATACGAATTTTAGTAGGTATTGATGTTGATAAACTTATTGCCAAATACCATTCAAAGGGTTTGCTATTCCAGGGTGATGCGACTCAAACCATTCATGAATCCCTCAAAGAAATTCAGGACGATATTCAAAATGCTGAATATGACCACGTAGTAGAAGCTGGGATGATTCAGTTTATTAAGGATGTAGCTGAAAAGAAAATTGAGATCAAAGCACACCCAAGCAGGAAGCTACACGCCAAAATATACATCTTCAGACCACAAAACTGGAACGAACACAATGAAGGATATGTCATAACCGGTTCTTCAAATCTGACAGATGCCGGTCTTGGTTCGGGCGAGGTTTCAAATTACGAGTTCAATGTAATCTTGCATCGATATCCGGATATTCAGTTCGCCACCAGTGAATTTGAAATGCTTTGGAATGAGGGAATCATGATACTTCCTACTGAAATGGAGCAGGTTAAAAAGGGAACCTTCCTGAATGACTCTTTTACTCCGTATGAGGTATACCTTAAATTTTTGATTGAGTACTTTGGAAAAAGTGTTGAATTTGACCCAAGCTCTGTTTCTGACTTGCCCGATGGTTTTAAACGCCTCTCCTATCAGATTGATGCTGTTAACGAAGGGTACAAATTATTATTAAAGCACAACGGTTTTTTCCTTTCGGATGTTGTCGGACTGGGTAAGACAGTTGTTGCCACCTTGATTGCAAAACGATATTTCTACTCAAACGATTTTCCTTCGCATATTACCAATACGCTGATTGTTATTCCACCAGCTTTGTATGAAGGATGGTCTGAAACCCTTGATAATTTTGGGTTACAGAATTACAAAATTATCACCAACGGGAGTTTGCATAAAATTACCAATCCGGAGAAATACGATCTTGTAATCGTTGATGAAGCGCATAAATTCAGAAATGATACCGCAGAAGCCTACAACGAATTGCAGAAAATATGTAAGACCAAGACAAGGCACCTGCTTACTGACGGAACGAAGGCCGCCAAAAAGGTAATGCTATTGTCTGCAACTCCACTAAACAACCGGCCTGAAGATATTGCAAATCAGGTATATTTGTTCCAGGATTCAAAAGATTCTTCACTTGAGATTTCGAATTTGCAACACTTTTTTCGTATTCGAATTGATGCCTACAACAAACTGAAAAGTGGAAAATTCAGTATTAATCAGGTTCAGACCAGTATCAAACATATCTATAACGATATCCGCAATAAAATAATTGCACCGCTAACAGTTCGTCGGACACGTACTGACCTTCTGGATCATGAACAATATTCATTAGACTTAGTTAAACAAGGAGTTATTTTTCCAAAGGTCCTGCCACCTGTGAAGATCCTCTATAGGCTTGATGAAAATCTTGATCAGCTTTATGATGAAACGATGTTGATCATTGGTAATGAACGAACGGGGCTTACCTATAACCGGTACCAGGCCATAAAATTCCTCGTGTACGAAAAAAAGAAGAAATACAAAAATGCGGATCTTGCTTCTTCACAACTGGCCAAAATCATGAAAATATTGCTGGTCAAGCGTATTGACAGCAGTTTTTATGCTTTTACCCAATCATTGACCAGGTTTCATGCGGCTACGAAGGCCATGCTCACGATGTTTGAAAAAGGGACGATTTATATCGCACCCAATCTGAAAGTCTCAGAATTCATTATTGAAGACAAAGAGGACGAATTGATTGAACTTATAAGTACTCTTGTGGATATTGATCCTACGATCGAAGTCTGTACTCCGGATGATTTTCTTCCCGGATTTTACGAAGGATTAAAAAATGATTTCAATTTTCTGGAAGGATTGGTGGCGCGGTGGGCAAAGGTTACCGAAGACCCTAAATTAGATGAATTTTTGGTGCACCTCGATTCAGACTTATTGAATAAGCGAATCAATCCACAGCAGAAACTGGTTGTCTTCTCCGAATCGAAAGAAACGACCGATTACCTTGTGAAAAAACTTAAATTGCATGGTTACAAGGGTATTCTTGAAGTGAATGCTTCGAACCGAAATAAATTGGTCCCTATTATTCGTGAAAATTTTGATGCAAATATTCCACGCGACCAATACCGATCGGATTATAACATTGTGATCTCGACTGAGGTACTGGCTGAAGGCGTTAACCTGCACCGGGCAAATGTAATTGTCAACTATGATACACCCTAGAACTCAACCAGGTTAATGCAACGAATAGGCCGTATCAACAGAATAGGTTCGACTGCACCCAATATTTATATCTACAACTTCTTCCCAACTGCAAAAGTAAACAGCGACATCGATTTGGAGAAAAAGGCAATTATGAAGCTGCAAGCCTTCCATTCGGCTTTGGGCGAGGACAGCCAGATTTATTCTACACTTGAAGAGATTGGTACTTTCGGTTTATTCGATAAAAATGTCAGCGAAGAGAAGGATGAAAAACTGGCGTTACTGATGGAACTCCGAAAATTTAAAGAAGAAAATCCTGAACGATTCCGGCAAATCAAAAATATGCCTTTGCGCGCACGAGTGGGACGAAAAGACCGGACTAAGCGTAATACGACGATCTGTTTTATCCGTAATGAACGACGCGATGCCTTTTATTGGGTGCGCGAAAATCTGGAACTCGAAGAGTTGACTTTTGTAGAAACAGCAAGGGAATTTAGGGCTGATTTGCCAGAAAAAGGAATCCCCTTGCACGAGAATCATCACGCGCATGTGCAAAAAGGAATCGCTGATTTTGAAAAGAAATTGCAGGCTGAAGCCTCCAGCCAAATGGTCGTTGATACAACTCAAGGTCCCAACGAGAAAAAAGCATTGTCGTACCTCGATGGATTCTTTAAATTTCAATTTTTGTCGAACGAGGAAATTGAAAAGCTAAAAGCGACCAAACAAGCCATTAAACTGGGTAAGTTTCAAAACCTTCAGCGGGAAGTAAATGCGCTGAAGAAGAATGTATCGAAGACACCGTTAAAGCCCGTTGAGCTCGTTGATGCGCTTTTTCGCATGATCGATAAATACCCCATCGAAGCTACTGATACCACCGATTACAGGCCTACTGTAACGGTTCGCTCGTTTGAAAAACTAAAACCCGAAATCATTATTTCCGAATCATACTCCTATCCTCCACAATTATGAATAAAGATGATCTCCGCGAACTTCTTGCACAGCCTTATCAATTCAACAACTGGAAAAAGGTGGTTGATTTTGTATTTCCCAATGTATCTTATCTTCAGACTCCGGTAACAATACCCATTGAAGCTAATTTGGTTGAATCATTCAGGCAGGTTGGCAGTGTCCGTATGAATGATGGCAAAAATCTGGCTTTATTTGAAGTACATGTAAAATCGAATGTTAACATTGCACGAAATAGAGTTGCCTTACGAAATTTGGTAGCAGGATATATTGATCAGGATCGAAACCATGGCATTTTGGCCATTTACGAAAAGGGAACCGACGAATACCGCTTTACCTACACAGCCAAAGAGACTGATTACGATGAAGAAACAGGTGATTTTGTTCAGAGAGAAACCGCTACAAAAAGGTTTACTTATATTCTCGGGGCCAACGAGACCTGCCGTACTGCACGTGACCGCTTTTGGGAGTTAAGCCAACACAAAGAAGATGCAACTATACAAGATGTTGAAAATGCCTTCTCTGTTGAAAAACTCAGCAAAGAGTTCTTTGCCAAATATAAAAGCCAATACTCTGCTTTTGTTGATTACCTTACCACTTCCAATTTTAAAATCTCAGCATTTAATGCTAACGAGAAGGCTATTCGCGACTTTGTAAAGAAGATGCTGGGACGAATTGTGTTTCTCCAATTTGTCCAGAAAAAGAGGTGGCTTGGCGCTTCTGACACCCATTATCAGGATGGGGATAAACAATTTATGAACCATTTCTGGCGCTGTTCGGAAAGAAATGAGGCCTTTTATTCAGTACATCTCACCAAGCTTTTCTTTGACACTTTAAATAAAAATCACAGGACCAATGATTCGTTTGAGATGCCTGATAGTACGATTGTTTGTGTACCCCATCTGGGAGGCGGGTTGTTTGAAAAAGACCGCGAAGATCCCGAATTGTTGACTTTTCCACCAGCTTTGTTCGAAAACCTTTTTTCATTTTTCTCAGAATATAATTTTACAATCGACGAAAACGATTCGCACGAAAACGAGGTGGGTATTGATCCGGAAATGTTGGGGCAAATTTTCGAAAATCTACTCGAAGACAATAAGGACAAAGGGGCATTCTACACACCCAAGCCGATTGTGAAATATATGTGCCAGGAATCGCTGATTCAATACCTCTTGACTGCCTTTGAAAAAGAAGGAGTAGTTACCAATGAAACCGAGAATCAGGAACTTGAAGAAAAACTTGGTGTATTGGTAAAAAAATGCGAGGCCCATGAAGTAATTGAGTACGACCGCATTTTAACCAATGCATTATATGATGTTAAAATTTGTGACCCCGCGATTGGTTCAGGGGCATTCCCAATGGGAATTCTGAACGAAATGGTGATTCTGATTAATGTGTTGCACAATGCGAGTCCCGATGTAGTGGAAGATATCTGGGAAATGGACAATTGGCAGCCGGCTACGGTAAAAAAACATATTATTCAGAACTCTATTTATGGTGTGGATATTGAAAAAGGGGCTGTGGACATTGCGCGTCTACGATTTTGGCTTTCACTAATTATCGATGAAGAAAAACCTTGTAATCTGCCAAGTCTCGATTACAAAATTGTGGTTGGAAACTCCCTGATTAGTAAATTTGAAGACGAAATAATAGATATTGATTGGGAATTAAAAGAAGAAGCTACCCAGGGAAACCTGTTCGGCGACGAAAATGAAAAAACACGTCAAAAACTTCTAAAAGACATCAGCAAAAAGCAAATTGAGTTTTATGCTGCTGAAAATCATCAAAAGGAAAAACTGAAATTGGAAATTCGGAACCTGAAAATAGATTTACTGATTAACCAGTTGAAACTGCAAATTAATAAGACGGGACTCGAAAAAGTACAAGAACTGGCCAAAGCCAAAACACAAAAAAACCAAACTGACCAATACTTGAAAACCCAGGGCTGGAAACAAAGCATTATCAAGTTGGAAAGTCTTAAAAAATATCCTAACCAACCATTTAATCACTTCGATTGGAAACTTGATTTCCCTGAAGTTCTCAATCCTGAGATAGCTGGTAAAAATTTAGGTTTTGATATGGTGATTGGAAATCCACCATATGGTGTTAGAATGGATAATAATATTAGGAATTATCTTTCTGTAAAATTCCCTTTAGTTCCTGACTTTGAAATTTATCTTTATTTTATTTCTCATTCGCTTCAAATATTGAAAAAATTAGGTTGTCTTTATTTTATTCAACCAAATACTTTTTTGGCAATTCAATATGGGAAAAATTTTCGTCAACATTTGTTAAACAACATTATTGAAATAGTAGATTTATCAGGTTTTCCTGTATTTGAATTTGCAAATGTAAGAACATGTATTTTATCATTAAAACTTGGTTTATCTACTTCTGATAATGTAAAATTGAAATCGATATCAAATAATTTGGAAGTAAAAACAATAAGATTAACCAATAGAGAATATTTGTCCGCAAATATTGGTAATTGGCTTACTTTATTTTCAATTAATGAAACTTTTGAAGAAATAATATCAAAACTTAAAAGCAATCCAAAACTCTCATCTTATTGCAATGTAATTAGAGGGTATATCGCTTACAGACGTTCAGATTTAATCAAATTATATGGTGAAGAAGAAGGAAATCAAATTATTAATGAAAAGCAATGGCATTCATCACTTAAATTAAATGATGATTATTTACCAGAAATAATGGGTAAAGATTTATCTAAATACCATTTTAGAAGAAGAGAATTATACATTAAATATGGAAAACACTTAGCGAGCTATGTGAATATGAAATTTTATCAAAATCCTCATATAGCAGTAAGAGAAATAGCTGAAAAGTCATTGATTTGTTCTTGGATATATGAATTAATAATTAGTTCATCCTCTACACATCTAATAATTACAAAGGATTCATGTACTATTGATTTGAAAGTAATTCTTTCAATTTTAAATTCCAAATTATTAGGTTGGTATCACTACAATACATCATCAAAAGCTAAAAAAGGTATGTTTCCAAAAGTATTAGTAGAAGACATAAATAATTTTCCAATTTCTATCAAAATTGTTAACTATGAAAATCGATTAGTAAATTTAGTTAACCAAATTCTTAAATCGGAAAATTCTAACCAAGAAACAACTGATTTAGAAAGAGAAATTGATGTGTTGGTTTTTAAGTCATATGAGTTAACTTATGAAGAAATAATTGTGGTTGTCCCTGAGTTTTGGATGGGGAGAGAGGAGTATGAGAAAATTAATATTCTTAATCAGTAACTTTCTTAATTATGGCTTCAATCCAACTATATTATTCAGATAAAGAATCAGTTGCATATAAAGTTGCTAAAGATTTGAAAATTGAATTTGCGAACTGGTTGCAAAATCGATCAAATAGGGATGATCAAGTATTTATTGCATCCAATGTAAAACTTTATGGCGAAAAGATTTGTGATTTGGATGTATTAGTAGCTGGAAGATTGGGAAATGGAATGTCGAAAAAGTTGATTTTTTTTGATAAAAATGATGAAAAGCATAATCGACATGTATATATTGACTCTTTCTGTTTTGCAATTAATATAAGGCAGGAAAATAATTCTGAAATTTTGACAGAAGGAGATCAGATTTACACAATAACTCATGGACGAAAGGCAAGTCTATCAAAGCATTGTAATAACATTAAAAATTCTGCCAGATCCTTTTTAACCGAGTTTACAGGTAAAGAGTCAAATCCAATTGTAACCCCTGTAATTCTCTTTCAACAAATTATTGAAAAAAAGGGAGTTGTTGAAAACTCATTCTATGCACCTTACCTAAGATCGCATCTTACACTTGATAAGCTCTTTCAGTCAGCGTTTATACAAAAGAATCCAAAGGAAAATGCAGGTAAATTAGAGAAGGATAATTATTTTACTTACTCCTCATTTTTTCATAAAGAGACTAATATTGAAATGATTGGCAACGCAGTCAAAATGTTTGGGCTTATTAAGAAAGGTATTGGACCATTGACCAAACAGAAGTTGGACTTTATGACCAGAAAAAGAGTTGAAGATCCAGTTTATGCGCAAAAAGTTGGTAAAGAATTAGTGGTGATTAAAGGAGGTGCAGGGACTGGTAAAACACTAAAAATAATGCAACTGGCACAGCAGTGTTATCTGGGTGGAAATCGATCGCTTGTATTAACCTACAACCGTGCATTAGTTCAGGATATTACACGTCTCATTCAACTTAGTGAAATTAAAGATAATCCCAATAGTCCTACAATTTCGATACAAACAGTCCATTCATTTATGTATCCACTTCTAAAACTTCTTTGTGATATTGAGAACAGAGTGGTTGCAGAAAATTTTCTTCCCTCAGAACAAGACGAAAAAATAGCTGCAGAGCCAAATTCAAATTATCGGGCCGCTGTTCTTCAAAATTTTGGGGGATTAGTCTATTTAAACCACTATGCTGAATTCCTTGCTCAAGGAATTCAAAAATGGACTGATTTTTCAATATCTTCTAATCTTGAATCCGACGATCCTGAAATTATCAAACAACATGATGAATTTAAAAAACAGATTGAGGAGTTGAGAACACAATGGGACTATATTTTTATTGACGAAGGACAGGACTGGTATCGGGAAGAAAGAGATTTGTTGTACAGAATATTTGGTCCCGTAAAGTTCGTTGTTGCCACAGGAGATCAGCAGTTAATCAGAACAAATGATTCTCTTGATTGGCAGATATCTGAGGGAAAGCCAATATCCAGTCATCAAGTTACATTTCCAAGCCGCTCATTGAGACAAGAATCAAATCTCTGCAAGTTTCAGCAGATTTTTGCAGAAAAATTCCGTGTCGATTGGAATGTTAGATTTAATCCTGATCTTGAGGGAGGTAAAATATTTGTCACCACAAAAGGGATGAATAAGCAAGTCGCAGAGTATTTAAAAAATTGCACTAAAGGATATTCAAAAGACTTATATGATGACCTCCTTTTTTTAGTTCCACCTACGGCAACATCTTCTGTAAAAGAGCAAAAAACAATAAATCTTGATGGTGAAAAATCATTTGTATGGAACCTAAAATCTCGGTCATTCTCATCGGTGAATGAGTGGGAAGAACTGGGATTGAAAATATTTGATGGTACATTTGTTCACGAAGATGGACTAAAACAGCCAGTTACAGGAGAATATCGTCTAATAACCTATGAATCATGCAGAGGCCTTGAATCTTTTGGAGTGGTAGCTATCGAAATGGATTTATTTTTTGATTTAAAACATAAGCATTATTCGGACTCCCTCGATTCACAGAAACAAGGGGACCTATATACACAGGGTCTTGCAGAGCGGGCAAATCGATTTGCTGCTATGTGGTCACTCATTGTTTTCAGCAGGCCAGTTGACTTTTTGCTGATAACAATCAAAAATAAAGACTCTGATTTTTTCAGAGTCTTGAAAGAAATAGCATCCGATAACCCTGATTTAATTGAAATACTTGACATTTGATTCATAAGATTCTCAATATTTATGCGATAAAATGATTGAAATATTAATATTTTACAAATAAGTTGTTAAAAACTTGCATTTAATTAACCTATAGCTTAATTTTGGCGTGAATAGAACAGCGAAAATAATTAGATCTTCAGACGATGGCAAACGGCATATCGCTGTTGATAAAGAAAATTGGGGTGAAATTCTGCTGTTCTTAAAAAGTAAGAAGCTCGTTAAGAAATTTGATCTTATTTGTAATGTGATTTTTTCGGGATTACGAAATACAGAATTGTATGACAAAGAGGACATTAATAATAAATGTAAACAAGTAACAGCAATGAAGTTCAAGGGCAGTGTGAATGCCCGAATCTACTGCAAAGAAGTGAAACAGAAAAACAAGACACTTGTAATCATCACTTCAGAATTATTGGAAAACAAGAAAAATCAAAAAAACCAGCACAAAGAGATTCACTTGATTGAAAAAGTTGCAAGCTATGACTACGAAATTGAAGAATAACGAAGAAATTGTAAATGCCTTTGACCAGTTATTTGGTCAATTGTCGGAGCAGGACATTTTAGAAAATGATGCAAATCTCATCATGTTTCGGTTCCTCTCGATTGTCGAAACAAAACTTGAAGAATTGGGTTGGAGTCGTAAACAACTGGCAGAAAAGGTTGGGACTTCTGCCTCCTATATTACCCAACTTTTCCGCGGCGATAAATTGGTGAATATGACCATCCTGGCCAAGTTTCAAAAAGCGTTGGGAATTCAATTTGACATTGCCGAAAAGCAATCCTATGCAAAAACGGTGAAAGAGTATTCTCCCGTCAGCGATGGCCAGGGGTTTTGGGTTTACCGTAAATTTGAGAGACCCAACTATGATACACAGGAGAATATACCTGCATTGCTCGATGATGATTCGGAAAAAGTTGCCTAATCTTTTAAAAAACACATGCTATGATTGCTTTAGCTTCAGAGATCCATTTGGAGAGTTTTGTAGTTCTTCAGTCCCACTATGGGTTTATTCAGCCTAAAAGAACACCCAAAGAACCACAAAAAATATTTAAATCTTATACGATTGATATTGATTTTACCCATCAGGTAAATGAAGATAATACGATTCATGTTTTCACAAAAATCTCAGTTAATCAAGATGAAAAACCTTTACCAGGATATCAGCTTTTTGTTGAAGGAGCTGCAGTTTTTTCTTTGGGCGAAACCGAAAAGCTGTCTGAAAATGAGCAAAGTAATCTGAAATTTTACTCAACTGTCAGCATTCTTATTGGTTATCTCCGAAATACCCTGACGACATTAACTGCCTCTGCCCCGATGGGTCCTTATCTTTTACCACCAATCAATTTGACAGATCTTTTCAGTAAGAAATCGGATAACAAATAACTGATTGATCTTTGGTTTCAGTCAAGTATTGAAAACCAAAATATTAAAACATTTGCTTAACTAAATTTTAAAACTATGCCTGATACACAATCCAAGCAAGAGCTTTGGAACCAATTTTTAACAGCCTGGCCACTAAAAAAGGTTCAGACTATGACTCTTGAAGAATATACGAATCTTAACAGATCAGATTCCTTTTGTTATTGGTTGGAGAAAATAACAACGCCGCTGGGAAGCATTTGGGGAGGTTCTTCGTACAAATTCGGCATCTACAAACGAAATAATAAAGAATCTGTTGATACTCGTAACGGATACAAAACAGATGGCGAATATGCCTGGGTTTTAAAATTTGGTCACGACCGTGATTCTGCTTTTCAATCGGTAAAATCAAATATTGTAATGGCTGTTGATGCTGCCATCAAAAACCAGCTCGCGACTATCGATAACATCGAATTGGGGGTTTCGTACAAATGGAAAATTGTTGCGCTATACAATCAAAAGATTCCTTTAGTTTATAAACCAGCAGCAATAAATGTAATTGCACAGAAAAATGGTATCTCTCCATCACTTCCGGCATCAGAAAAATACAGGCAACTTGGGCTATTAGGCAAAGGCAAGAACATAATAGAGTTTAGTGGAGTATTATGGAATTTGTATGCTAATCCGGCTGAGGTTATCGAACGTACAAAAGAGATTTTCGACAATTGGCAAGCACCTTTGAATCAGATTTTATTTGGGCCTCCGGGGACAGGTAAAACTTATAATACAATAAACGAATCTGTCAGGCTGATAGAGAAATTGTCAGAACCGGCATTGAAGCAGAAATATAACGATGACAGAGAGGCAATCAGGCAGTCGTATCTTAAGTATCTGGAGAGTGGACAAATTGCTTTCTGCACTTTTCATCAATCGTTTTGTTATGAAGATTTTATTGAAGGTATTAAGCCTGTTATGCGAGATTCGGGAGAAGACGAGAAATTCCTCAAATATGAAATTAAACCCGGCATTTTTCTGGAGATCGCCAGAAGAGCTGTAAGCAGGTTGAAATCAGAGGCATATAGGGAAAAATCTATTATATCTTTTACCGATTCAGAATTTACCAAAGCTATATTTTATAAATTATCTCTTGGAGATGCAACTGTTCTGGAAGATCAGCAGATTTATGACTATTGCATGGCTAATAACTTAATTTCAATTGGCTTTGGAGAGGGAATAGATTTTACAGGAAAGACTGAATCGGAAATAACTGAATTGGTAGCAAAAAATAGTTTAAGTAGTTTCAGTGGTCAGGCATTAAATGCTTTCAAAAATTATCTGAAAGTTGGAAACTATATCATAATTTCTAAAGGCAAGTATTTTGTTCGGGCAATTGGCAAAGTGACAGGTGAGTATGAGTTTCATGCAGAAAGTCCGATCCGATATAATCACTTTCGAAAGGTTACATGGATTATCAGCAATGAAGAAATTCCGGTAAACGATGTTTACGATAAGCAATTTTCGCAGCAGACTATTTACAAATTAAATCAGGACTGGGTTAAGCATGACTTCTTTGTAAATGGGAAAACGATTCAACCACAGATTGAACCGAAGCCGGAAAACTATGTTCTAATCATTGATGAAATAAATCGCGGAAATGTTTCTCAAATATTTGGAGAGTTAATTACGCTTATTGAAGATGATAAACGAAAAGGAAAAAAAGAAGAGATTAAAGTTACTTTACCTTACTCACAGGTGCCATTCACCGTTCCTGCAAATCTTTATCTGTTGGGAACAATGAACACTGCGGATAGAAGTATTGAAGCTCTTGATACTGCATTGCGAAGAAGATTTTCTTTCACTGAAATCCCCGCAAAACCATCGCTTTTAAAAAATCTACATGCGCATGTTTTGGTTCATGGAATCAGAAATTTGCATGTTGAAATCGGCAAGGAACTACAGAAGGCTGTTGAGGAAGAATTATCGTATTATTTTTCGGATATAACAAAATTCAATTCAATCAAAGACGAGTTTTATAAGAAGTTTATGGTTGATGATTTAGATGAAATTGATTTAGATGGCGTGGATGTATTTTTAAAGGAAAAAAATATTGTAATGATTGATTTCGAGGCAATGCTGACCTCTATAAACCAGCGAATTGAAAAATTGATTGACAAAGACCATTGTATTGGGCACGGCTTTTTTATGGGACTTGCTGATCATGATTTACCATTCACTGCATTAAAACAAGTTTTCTCAGTCAAAATAATTCCGCTATTACAAGAATATTTCTTTGGCGATTTCGGAAAAATTGGGTTGGTTCTTGGCGATTCATTTATCGAAAAGGTTCAGCATAACGAATTCAAATTTGCAACCTTTAAAGATTATGATGCACAAGTAGTTAATGATTTAAAAGTCAAATGTATCTACCAAATTAAGAGCGATTCCGATTGGGATCTTTTCAGTATATACAAATAGTGTTATGCCACCTATTCAAGTCTTTGAACACGAGTCATTGTTTACCTTTCCTGATGCAAAAGGTCGTTGTTTAACACCAAAGCAATTGGAGCGCCTATATCAATTTAACGATGAAAACGGGAATAAGTATTTTACCGGAATCCGGCAGGGAATTAGGTTTAATAGCTATGTAGGGGTTATTCAAGTTGGAAGTCTAACGTTGGAAATCTTACCTAAAGTTGATCGGGGACCAATTTCAACTGATCAAACTGAAGAGAAGATTTGGCGTAACGCTTTGATTAAAATGCTATCTGTTTGTCGTAAGATTAAAGTTGATTCTGCGTTAGATGCCAATTTAAAATTTCGGAATAATTCCTTGCTCGACCTATATTTTAAGTTATTTCTGGATGAAGTTGAAGGTTTACTCCGATTGGGTTTGATTAAAAGATATCATACAAAATCAGGTAATCTTTTTGCATGGAAAGGTCGTATGGATTTTGGTAAGAATATCCAGAATAATATGATTCATCAGGAGCGTTTTTATACAAATCATCAAGTTTATGATTACGAACATTTGGTTAATCAGATCCTTTTAAAGGCATTGTCAATCCTAAATTCATTGGTTTTTGATACTTTTCTAAAAGACAGGGTTTCGCGTATTCTGATGAGTTTCCCTGATATTCCTCAGATTCAAATTGAATCTTCTCACTTTGATCAAATACGAGAATCCAGAAAAACAGAGCCGTACAAGGAAGCCCTGAAAATCTCGAAAATGATCATTTTAAATTACTCTCCTGATTTAAAAACTGGTCAGGAAAGTTTATTGACGCTTCTATTCGATATGAATAAACTATGGGAAGAGTATATTTATCGAATGCTTATCAAGAACAGCAAAAATGAATATGAAATAATATACCAGGATTCTCAAGTTTTTTGGGAGGACCGAACGATCAAACCAGACCTGGTAATTCGTCATTCTTTAGCGGATGGTGAAAAAGAAATCTTTGTTGTTGATACTAAATGGAGGATTCCTAAAAACAATCAGCCTGCTGATGATGAATTAAAACAGATGTATGCCTACAACATGTACTGGGATGCCCCCAAAAGTATTTTACTCTATCCCGAGGTAAATTCGCAAAAAGAAAATTTTGGACACTTCCATAAAGGGCGTACAAATGAAAATTGCTGTAAAGTAGCCTTTGTCTCAATTTTTGCGTCGGATGGTTCTTTAAACCAAGATATTGACGAACTTATTTTTGAGAAGTTAAATTCGACTTATCAATCACAAGCATAATATTTTAACAACATTTTATAAGAACTTGATAGCATATAAATATTAAACAACATATTAATATGAATAATATAAAAGGCTTTATAGAGTACTTGGGGAAAATTAGTACAAATGAAAATGCTGAAAACCTATATGCAGGAAATTCTTTCGAAAGTGAAATTAGAAAGCATAATTTATTTGTTTACTTGAACCTGATGCAGAAATTATCTCCTTCTGTTTTACTTGTAGGTGAAGCCCCAGGATATCGAGGATGCAAATTAACCGGAATCCCTTTTACCAGCGAGAAGATCTTAAATAAAGAAAATTATTTTGGAATTTTAGGAAGTGAAAATGGCTACAAGTATATTAATTCGATTGCCGAATTACAAACTGAAGTTTCAGCTGCTGTTGTTTGGAACGAATTGAAGAAATATAAGGAACTACCCGTTATGTGGAATATTTACCCTTTTCATCCGTTCCAATCGTTGAAGCCGAATACAAATCGTTCTCCATCAAGCACAGAAATTAAAACAGGAAAAGAAATCCTTATAGAATTGATAAAGCTTTTCGAAGTAAAGAAAATAGGAGCCATAGGTAGACGATCTGAGTCGGGCATAAATAGTTTAAAACTTGATGTAAAGGTTCAATATATCAGGCATCCGTCATACGGTGGGCAAGCTCTGTTTGTAAAAGGTTTGTCAGAAATAATAAATTCTCTATAAGGACCTAATAAATACGATAATAACAATCCAACCAAGACTATATTTTAGAAACAAATCGAAGTATGTTAAGACCGACAAAAGACGAAAGAGTAAAATATAATGTTGACTATCCGCCAGACACTGAATTTTCAGCCTATACCAGACTTCTGCAAAGCAAGTGGCGAGATAAAAATAAGTATCCACAATTTAAACTCGGTAACTTTCTGAACACTGAATTTGGAATAACTACCAAATCAAATTTTCTGACCGACAACATCAGAAAACTTGTTACCCAAGAAGTTTTAAATGCCAAAAAATCAGGTGGACTAATTGGAGAACCAAGAATCTGGAACAATCTACTTTCTTCACAACCACTTTGCTTTAACTTATTCGGAGAACTTTATTTCGATTTATCATTGGCCACAGAATTCTTCAAACGACTTTTTCCAAACCAAGTTGACAAAGTAACTGCAGTTAAATTTGAATATTCACCCGGTCGTCGCAATACTAAATATCTTGGTGATCATTCGGCATTCGATGTTTTTGTAGAATACTTAAGAGGTGACACAAAAGGGTTTATTGGTATTGAGGTAAAATATGCCGAGAGTCTAAAAGAGGAATCTGCTGATAAAGCAAATAAAAATTACAAAGACCAATACGCAACTTTAACGAATAATTGCGGACTGTTTAAACCCGATTCTGTTAATTTTTTGAGACGACCCCCATTATCACAAATTTGGAGAGATCATTTACTTTCAATTGCGACCAAACAAGACTATGACGAGGGATTTTTTGTTTTTCTTTTTCCGGCGAAAAACAGACATTGTGAAAATGGCGTTGATAATTACAAAAAAATTCTTGCCTTTGAAAATGAGGAACAAACTGGTTTTTATCCAAGACATTTAGATGACTTTATTAATGTCCTATCAGACATAGTGGGAGCCGAGTGGAGTAAAGAATTAAAACAGAGATATCTTGGAGATTGAAAAAAAGTTCGAAAACAAGAATAGGTGAATTGATCAGATGATCATTTTATTGAAATCAAATTTTCGAATCCAATGGTGTAGTAAAGCATCACCAGATTTAATTTTAATAACGCTAATAGTATAAAAATAAATAGATCAATGATATAAAAATGAAAATATTACCTCCACACAGAATAAGTACTGAAATAATCGACATCATTTATGAAGCAAAAGAACGATTAGTCATCGTATCTCCTTATGTGAACTTTTCCAACTGGGACAGGTTGGCTACAGAACTGAGAAATGCGAAAAAAAGAGGAGTTCAAATTGATTTTTATGTCAGAAATGAACCTGAGAATTCAAAAAGCTGGGAACAAGTTGTTGAATTGGGAATAAAGCCAAGTCTTGTGCCTAATTTGCATGCGAAATTCTATTTCAACGAAAGGAACGGAATTATTTCGTCGATGAATTTATTAAGCAGTTCAAATAGTAATTCTATTGAAATAGCATGTAAACTGGAAACGAAGGACGAAATTGAAGAATTGAAAAGGTTTGTTAATGATTTCATTTTGCCAAATGAATCTAATGAAATACCTGATGATGATGATCTGTATTTATCCAAAGAAAAATTTACCATTGCACTCGAAAATTACTTATCAAACGTTCTAAAAAGTCGGACCTCTATCTATTTCAAAAATGGACTATTCTCCATTAATACGTTATCAAATAAATTTGACTTATCTATCGATAAATTTGATAATTCAATCATAATCAGAGGAATATTATCATCGAAAGAGGCGGATAAATTTGAAGTTGAAGGAACAAATTTTTTCACTTCGGACTATTTTCATTACAAATTAATTCGAGAAGGGAATGGTTCCTATGATACATTTGGAGCATTTTCAAAAGTTCGGTTATCGAATTCGTTTCTTGATAAACTCAGAGTAAATGAAAAAAAAGAATTGATTTCTGAAATTGCACATTTCTTCGAGTGTTATCGAGATTTCAAAAATTCATGTCGTTAGAAAAATGCATTGACAATCGGGATATTGGCAGTTGCATAGAGTTGAAGACCGAAATAAATGTGTTTTGAAAAATGATTATCGTTAAAACAGAATAAAATGATAATGTTAAGTACTAATGAGTTTTACTTTCCCGAATCTTTCGGCAATAAAATGTAAATAAAATCTGATAACGTTTTATTAAACCAAATATGACATGGACCAAATTAATCTGACGATTGATATCACCAGTAAAGAAACTATTCAAATTTCGTTTGATCGCATAGCACAAGATTTAATTCTAAATTGGCAATTGAAAATCAACGATATACTCTTTTCATTTACGGAAATTGAATTCTATTATTTTTATAAAGGAATCCACGAAGATAATGCCACACATGAACACGATTATGATCAAGGTTCTTGGAGATTTCATTATCAGGGGTTGGATATTACCTTTCAATCAACAGAAATTTCTGATGGGGGAATTCTAATCAGGGGTCTGAAATCGGAGAATAAATCGGGAAAAGAATATGTGAATGGGCCAAGACGCATTCTTGAAACCATTTTCAAAAATTTAAATCCTGTAGCAGTCGTCCAACAACAATTCGGATTAATTTCGAAAATAGTGACTAATTCCATAGAAATTTTCAAAACCGGGAGACATGGTCTATCAATCAGTCAGGAAAATTCATATAAAGATTCTCCATATCGGTATTACACTGATCTTGAAAATTGGAATAATAAGCATGTTAGTCTTTCAGAAAAAACAAAAATAGAATCAAAAAGTCATCGCATTGAAATCTGATTTTTAGATTTAAAGCCATGATTACAGACTACAGACCAATTTTGTTTACTTTTCAAGGTGGTTACAAATAGAACCTGCTTGTAGTAATACAAAAAAAGAAACGTATTACTTCAAATACCTGAAATCCAGATATTTAAAATCTATCAAATTTTGGAATTTTATTAATTCATTTGTATAATGTTTGATTAAAAAGGTTAAAACAATGAAACATCGTCTTATTTTTATTCTTGTCATTTTTCTTGCAGGTATTCAATTTTCTGTTCTCGCGCAATATAAGCCTGAGCAAAAAGAGATTAATTACACCGAAAATTTTCGGGGGCAATATCATTTTAGCCCCAAGACGGGCTGGATGAATGATATTAATGGGTTGGTGTATCAAGGAGGGAAGTATCACATGATCTATCAATGGGGTGAAGCTATAAGGCATGGTGGCTATGCCACAACTACTGACTTATTGCATTGGAAAGATGAGGGAGTTGCCTTGATCCCTCAGAAATCATTTTTACCTTCTGAAGCAATAAGAAATGTTTCAGGGGAACATGTTTTTTCCGGAAGTGCTGTTGTTGTATCCGGAGAAACGTCAAAAAGAATTACCGGATCTACAGATGAAGCTATAGTGGCAATATACACGGGAACTGCTGTTGGAACATGTTTGGCCTGGAGTATTGATAGTGGGAAATCGTGGCACAATTTCAAAGATAACCCGGTTGCAAATCCAACCAAAGATGCAGATCCACGCGATCCACATGTGTTTTTTTACAAACCAACCTCAAAATGGATTATGGCGATTTATGAAAATGGCACCACGTTTTATGGTTCAAAGGACCTTATTAACTGGACATTTTTAAGCAATATAAATTTCGGGTTCGAATGTCCCGATATTTTTGAATTACCACTGGATGGAAACAAGAAGAATATGAAATGGGTATTAATGGATGCAAATGGTACTTATGTTGTTGGAAAATTTGATGGGACATCATTTCTCCGGGAAGAAGGGCAAGCACAAAATGTGATGACCTTAGGACATGATTTTTATGCCGCACAATCTTTCCCAAGCGGTAGTCTGCCAAACAATGATGAACGAATCATTCAACTGGCATGGATGGATCATTGGAATGGAGGTCTTGGCGAAACTGTATGGAAAAGAAATGCCACTTTCCCTGTTTCTGTCGGGTTGATTACCTTAGACGGACAAATGAGGATTACGCGTAATCCAATCAGTGAAATTTCATCTTTGTATTCAAACTCACAAAAATGGGAAAGCCAATCCTTAAATTCAAATAGAAATCTCTTATCTAAAACAAAATCGAAGACGTTTGAATTGGTCGCTGAATTTGATTTGACGAATACCACTGCCTCAAAATTTGGGTTCAAAATTGCAAACAAGACAGTTGCATATCATATAAAAAGTCAGGTTTTGCTCGACGAAACGCTTGTTCCAGATGCAGCTAACCATATAAAAATCACAATTCTCGTCGATTGGGGTCAGCTTGAGGTCTTTGCTGATAAGGGTGTATTTTCGTATTCCGAACAATTTGCCTTTTCACCCGATAATAACGATATTGAATTATTTACTGATGGTGACTTAAAGCTAGTTTCTATGGAATTTAATGAGATTGCCCGTACCTGGTAGGCATAATCACTTAAGACTTTTTAAGTAGCTTCGTTACTGGTTAATGTAGATGAAGTGCAACGTGCTGTTTTTATTTTTTGTCAAAAGAAAACAGTTTTTTTTGTTGACAATTTTGAGCGCGGGATAAAAATGTAACGGTTAGGTTTGAACCATATGGAAATCCTGAAAATTGGGTTAAAATGAAATTTAAAAACAGCGAGGAATTTATCATTGTATCAAATTGCGAAGTGAATCGGGATAACCTTTTTTGATTAAAAATCATTCAAAGGATTAAATTTATAGGCCTTCTTTTTCGCCCAAATCAGCCATTCCTGAAGTTCTTCAGTGAGTGCACCAGTAAGAATTGCCGTGTTTTCGATTTCAGAAATATATTGATCAAGGATTTGTGATTGTTTCCATTTGTTTGATTGTCCCAAAAGTTTTTGAAAGTTAGCTCCGTCAAGTTCCTCTCTATCAAATCTCTCTTTTTCGAGGCGTTGCTTTTCTTCTTCAAGCCGTTGCTTTTCTTCCTCCCTTTTCCATCCCTCCTCTATTTCAAGTCTTTCCTTTATTTCCTTCTGTGCTAACAATTCAATTCCTGCTACAATTTTTGATAATTGATATTCAATGAGTAGTTTACCATCCATCCAAATTTTTTGTTGCCACCTAAAATCTTTCCAACATCGCACCATAAAGATACCAGTTGGGTAGCAATGTCTAGTTTTCCAATCATTATTTCCCTCAAACACTTCTTCACACCTAAGCCTTTCCTGAAGACGAATAACTAATGGTACTCCAAAGACTATAATATAAGTTTCATTATCATCGACTTTGATTTCATAACCTCTCGCTCTTATCAGCTTAATCAATGCGTCCATAAATACTAGTGCTCTATTTACATTATCAGGGGCAACTTTAATAATATTAAATCCTGAACGCGTTGTAATCAAACCATTATATAACCAAGTGTGTTTATTTGATGTGAGAAAATCCTTTACGTTTTTTATTAAAGCATCTGGATTTGTCAGTTTTGATCGAACCTCAAGTAGATGTTTGTGTTTAGATTCGATCTCTTTGATTAAAGTGGTTCTGGCTGAAATATCTTTCACAAGTACATCAGTATTTGCATTTGATGGATTGATAATTATTTCATCTTGCCCTTCAAAGATAGTCGGTAGGTTTACTTTTCTTACCTGTTTGTCATACTTTAGTTTTGCCCAATATCCCGAATATGGTATTGGGATATTGAATACTTTGCAAATCTTTCTTAACCCATAATCAGATGATCCAAATTCTTTTGCCAATGTGGATATTGATTTAGACCATATTAGTTCGTAAAATTGATTTCGCGTAAATGTAATCTTGTCCATAATGATAAATTAAAAGATTGAAAACGTAAGTGTTAATGATAGGTTTGTTGGCCGTTTAAGGCAAAATCTACGATTTAAAAAACATGGAGTATTGTGATTTTTAAATACGATTATTGCTATCATTTTCTGGTTGAAAGAGAAATCAATTTTAATCCCCTCCTCGTCTTTGTGGATTATTTACTTGCTTTCATACATATTTCATTTGCGTTAAAAGTTCAAATACAACGAATAGACATATTAAGTAGAAGAATTGTTGTGTGTCAATATAAATAGCATTAAAATTACTTTTAACTAGGCTAAACAATGCTGAAGATAAAATCAATCAAATTCTACCTAAGCTTGAAATTAAATTCAAATATCGGTTCAACGAATTAATTGATTTGTTTAGTATTGTCTGTTAATGAGTTGTGTATTTTTCGTTTGAAATACTTAGTAATGAAAAGTCAAATGCTGAATTACAGCATTTTGACTTTTTTAATGTAATCAAATTTATACAAATAAGTAATAACTCACCCTACAAATCGTTTGTATGCTTGCCCATCTGCTAAAATCACTACTTTTGACAGTGAAATTTTTTTGATGGATCCGATAACGAATGATTCTAAACTTTGGGAAGACTTTAAAAAGGGTAATAAATACGCGCTGACCCATATTTATTACCAATATGCTGATTCCTTGTTCCGGTATGGCAAAAAGTTTTCGACTGATAACGATTTGGTTAAAGATGCAATTCAGGATCTGTTTTTCGATTTGATTCGAACACGTGACAAGCTGGGAGTTACCGACCATATTTATTTTTACCTGATTAAAGCCTTACGTCGACGGATACTAATAAGCATGGGTAGGACTAAAAACCGAATGCTTACAAATGAAGAAAATGAAATCTATCCAGTCAATATTGTCTATTCGATAGAAGATGAATGGATTCAGAAAGAAGAGCTAACTAAAAAAGAGGAGATCCTCCGCAAAGGTCTGGCAGAATTAAGCCCCAAACAGCGAGAAATCATTTATTACCGTTTTACCTGCGATTTCGAATACGAACAGATTTGCGAAATCATGTCGATGAAATACGATTCAGCCCGTAAAATGGTGTTTCGTGCCTTAAAAACACTTCGTGAGCACTTGTCGGAAACTAATTTTACTTTTTTCATGATGCAGGTTATGGAGAAAGACCGAAGATTTTAGTCAGAATACCAATTTGGTAAATTAAGAATTATCTCTTTCCAGAATTCTTTCAATTCTTAACTACTTTATTTCCTCGTTTCATCGCTAACCCTTTCATATACTGAACAATTTTCATATATTTTGAATCGACTCAAAGATTATTGAATTATTGAGTCCACAAAAATCACAATGCCTTCTTTCTATTGATATAACCCATCATAAAGGAATCGACATTGAAAAAAGAATACCTGCAACTGACAGTTGAAGAACTCCTCGAGAATCGCGAATTTATTGACTGGATGCTCCATGGCCGGCACAAACAGGAATGGGAAGCATTTCTGTTTGAAAATCCAGAATTTAAATATACAGTTAATAATGCACGGAAAATTCTTGATCTGCTGCGTGACCGGCATGATCATTTAAGCGACGATGACCTGTTAACAATCTGGAAAAACATCGAAAGCTTCGATAAACACACCCGAAACCGTACACGGCAAATTAACCTCCATTTGATAATGCGCTACGCGGCAATACTGATTGTTGCAATATCAATTGGTTCAGTGGGATATTGGGTATTTAATCAGTATCAGAAACCATATGTTTATACCACAACTGCAGATTCGGCAACAGGCGTCCAATCACAACTTCACCTTTCGAATGGAACAACAGTTAATCTGGAAAAAGAAAATTCGAAAATTGCAATGAATAGCGATCAGAAGATCGTGATCGACAATGAAAAGGTAATTGATTTAAGCAAAACCAGTCAGGCAGTTGAATCAAAAATGAATGAAGTAGTCATTCCATATGGCAAAAAATCGCAACTTACACTTGAAGACGGCACCAAAGTCTGGCTGAATGCAGGAAGCCGTATCGCGTTTCCAACTAAATTTAAAGATAAAAAACGAGAGGTATTTCTTGAAGGTGAGGCCTATTTTGAAGTGGCGCACAACGAGAGTCAACCATTTGTTGTCAACACCCATGATATCGCTATAAAAGTTTTGGGAACCAGGTTTAACCTATCGGCCTATACTGCGGATAAACTAACAGAAACAGTGCTTCTTGAAGGAAAAGTCGCAGTAAGCGAACTTTCGGCCCTGGGATTTCTGAAGAGCGAAACCATTCTATCACCAAATCAAAAAGCGAGTTACGACCGAAATAATCGCTCCATATCCATAATTAACGTCACAGATGCTGATTTGGCTATTGCATGGACCGAAGGTTGGTTTAAATTCTCACAACAGAGTCTGAAGGATGTGTTAAACAAGCTAGAGCGATACTACAATGTTCAGTTTATATTTGACCTGAAATTTCCGGCTACCGATTTGATTTCCGGCAAATTAGATCTTAAAGAATCAGTAGAATCAGTAATGATTGCTTTGGCTGATGTAGCGGATATTCAATACCGGATTGACGGCAACAAAATTTTTATTGAGAAGAAGATCAAAAAATTACAAATGAAGAAATAAAAAAAGTCGGTAGGTCTGCCAACTTACCGACTTAGTGATTGATAATAATAATGTTTAATTAAAAACTTTTCAAATTTATGAAAAAAAAGTGTAAATGGGAATGCTTCCCCCCGGGAAGTATTTCTAAAATTTTATTACGAATGAAATTACTGACATTTTTCATCTTTGTATCGATGGTCACTGCTACTGCGAGTTCCTATTCGCAGCAAACCAAATTCAACCTCAAGTTAAGTGGAGTAACAGTCCGACAGGTATTTCAGGAAATTGAAGCAAACAGCGAATTCATTCTGTTGTATAACGAAAAACAGTTAGATGCAAACCGAAAGGTCAATGTCGATGTGAACGACAAAACAGTCGAATCTATTTTGGATCAAATTTTTGCAGGTTCAAATAATACCTTTAAAATTTACGATCGTCAAATTGTAGTTTTAGCAACTGAATCTAAAGATTCACCCACAACGATAAAGTCAAATATAAATTCAGAACAAAAAAAAGAGCTTTCAGGGACAGTTCGGGATAGCAAAGGACTTACATTACCAGGAGTAAGTGTTATTGTTAAGGGAACCACCCTAGGAATTGTTACCGACTCTGATGGGAAATTTGTATTAGCCGTCCCTTCTGACTCCAAATTCCTTGTTTTTTCTTTTGTAGGGATGAAATCGCAAGAATTTGCTATTACTGAAAAGACGACAATCAATTTGGTAATGATGGATGAAGCTTTTGGTATTGAGGAAGTTGTCGTATTGGGATACGGGTCGCTTAAACGTAAAGAAGTGACTGGATCTGTGTCAAGTGTTAAGATGAAAGACCTTCCCCAGACTGGATCAGCTACAGTTGCTCAGCTTTTAAGTGGGAGGGCTGCAGGATTAACAACCACCTTAGCTTCTGCTCAGCCTGGAGGAAGGGTTAATTTACAAATCAGAGGAACAGCAACAGGGCGTTCGCCACTGATTGTTATTGATGGCTTTCCGGTTTCAGGTTTTACAAATGGTACCGTCGGAGTTTATAGCGGCGGTGATACAGATGCTGTTTTATCTTCTATCAATCCAAATGATATTGAGACAATTGATGTTCTTAAAGATGCTTCTGCTACCTCAATTTATGGTTCAAAAGCGGCAGGAGGTGTAATTTTAATTACCACAAAACGAGGGAAAAGTGGAAAGGTCGCAGTTGAATTTAATGGAAATGTTGGTGTTTCTCAGGCTTATGCATTACCCGAGATGATGAATGCCACACAGTTTATGACAGAGAAGAACCGTGAGAATAAGGAGAAGTTCTTGTATAATAATCAAATTGCACCTTATGGAGTTAAAAAATGGGAAGATGTGTCCGGATATAAACCCGTCTATGTTGACTCTGATTTCTCAAAATGGGAAAACAATAGAGGAACGGAATGGGATAAAGAGGTAATGAGAACTGCTATGATCCAAAATTATGGAGTAAATTTTCGGGGAGGTGATCAATCAACTCAATATTTCGCATCATTTGGATATTATGATCAGGAAGGAATTGTGAAAAACAATAATTACAAAAAAATAACAGGCCAGATTAACATCGATCAAAAACTAGGTAAAAAGGTTAATCTTGGTATTACGATGAATCTCAACCGGACCTATATGGATAATGTTCCGTTACAAGCAGGATATGCCGAGGAATCTGATTTACTTCGCTCTGCATTTTTATCTCCTCCAAATATGGAAGTTAGAGATGCAAATGGGAAATACAATTTGAATCCCTTTGCTCCATACTTATCAAATCCAGTATCATTATTAGATATCATTAACCAGACTAAAAATGACAGAATAATTGCAAATGGATTTTTAACTTATGAAATTTTATCTGGATTACAGCTTAAAGGTATGTTGGGTACGGATATAATGATGAGCCAGGGATATGGTTATTTACCAATAACGACTGTAATGGGAAGCCGTGTGAATGGTCGTGCGGATGAGCGACTGGATGACAAAAATGACTATCAGGCACAACTTTTTTTGAAATATAATAAGGTTCTAAATGAGAAACATGTTATTTCGGCAATGATAGGTACAGAGTACATTAAAACATCTCAACACGGATTCAGAGCTACCAATACTGATTTTATTTCAGATAGTTTTTTATGGTATAATTTAGGAATTGGTGCTGGTTATCCTAGTGTTGGTTCTTATGGTTCAAAATCGGAAACGATAGGCTATATCGGACGCTTAAACTATGCCTATGACGAGCGTTATTTTCTTACAGCAAACTTACGTATTGATGGTTCTTCGAATTTTGCACAAAATCATCAATGGGGTTATTTTCCTGGTATATCTGTAGGTTGGGATATTGCACAGGAGTCATTTATGAAGAATATTAGTCAGACACTAGACCAATTTAAATTGCGTGTTGGCTACGGACAGACTGGTAATGATAATATTGGGACAGCTTTTGCCAATTACTATATTCCGGGAGATAAAACTATGTATGGAAATATTGTTAATTCTTCAATTGCATTAGGTAGTTTGGGAAATCCTGATTTAAAATGGGAGACTCAAACAGATTTAAATGCCGGAGTTGATTTTTCTTTATTCAACGGTAAGTTAGGTGGGTCAGTAGAATATTTCAATCGTGTTATATCCGACTTGTTAGGATGGAAACCATTAAGTTCCGGCAGTGAAATCACCGGTATTTCTGCTAATATGGATTCAAAAAAACAAACCTATGGTTATGAAGCTTCGCTGAATAGTCAGAATTTTAAGACGAATACATTTACATGGAATACAAGCTTCACTTTCACCTACTATCGCGACCGATGGTTAAAGCGTGATGACAGTTGGAGACCTGATATAAATAGTACAGAGAAACAATATTTCGGCGAGTTATGGTATCATTTGACCGATGGTATTGTACAGCCAGGAGAAACACTTTCATATACGAATAAACCAATTCCCGGCACAGTAAAGCTCAAAGATATTGATGGCTATTTAAAAGATGATAAAGGAGCAATTGTTTTGGATGAGAATAGAATACCGAAGCGCACCGGGGCTCCTGATGGAAAATTAGACAATGCGGATTTAGTGAAAATAGGAATAAACACACCTTTCTCCTTAGGATTTACAAATCAATTCCGCTATAAAAAATTTGATTTAGGAGTTACTTTTTATGGGATGTTTAATCGATGGAAAACTAATTCAACACGTCAGCTTTTAACAGATTCATATTGGATGAAAGATGGATTAAACCAGTCGACTGAAGTACAAAATCGTTGGAATAGTGATAATATGTCCGGGTATTTACCTTCTTCATTACAAGGCCAAAGCAGTTTTGGTGTAGGTAACTATTACCTTGAGAAAGCCTGGTTTATACGTTTAAGCAATATTGATCTTGGGTATACAATGTCATTAAAACGAGCTGGAATAAGAAACTTGCGAGTATTTGTTGCCATGCAAAATCCGTTTATTATCACTTCTTATAAAGGTATGGATCCTGAAACAGATGTAAGGGAAGCTTCTTATCCCAATCAGAGGAATTGTCAAATTGGTCTTAATTTAAAATTTTAACAGTCATGAAGATAAAAATATTATCATTTATAATTCTTATATCCATGATCTCTTGCACATTAAAGCGAGAGGAGTTTGGTATGCTGGAAGAAAGTGCTTTCTTTAAAACAGATAAAGATTGTGAAACAGCATTAGCGAGCCTATATGTAACAATGGGTGGCCCTCATGGTGGTTGGGTAAATGGAAATCAATTTGGTGCATTTCAGTTTGGTGACTTGATTACCGATATAATGGATACGAATTGGGGAACAGACTGGTTGTATAATAATACCTATTCCGCTACCAGATGTACAGGAGGTGACCTTGGCGATAAATTTGCCTTAGTACGTGAGATAACCAAATGTCAGGGTTTTATTTTACGTGTTCAGCGATCAGACGCCTCGCAGGTTAAAAAAGATCAGGTGATTGCAGAAGCGAAAACAATCAGGGCTTATATTGCACAGCACCTTTATACCTACATTGGTACCATACCGGTTGTTCCTGATGAGTTTATTTTGGATCCACAGAACGTTAAATATTTCCCGAGAATGGAAAAAACTGCATATATCAAAATGATTCAGGATGATATAGATGCGGCACTGCCCTTTTTGAAACATCCTAAGGACCAGAATTTAAATTCAGAATCAGGACGCATGAATAAAGGAATAGCTTATATGGTATTAATGAAACTATATATGGTGGAACGTGATTGGGAGAAAGTGAAAATTTACGGCCAGAAAATCATCGACCTTAATTATTATGCGTTAGAACCAAGTTATAAGAACATTTTTGCAGTTGCAAACAGACGAAACAAAGAAGTGATCTATGGTGTGCCCCGCGATGCAAAAATACCTAATAGTGGTAATACCTGGCATGCACTGACGTTACCCGGTTTGATGCCAACTCCTGTTGATATGGCAAAATGGCAAGGTTATACACTACGTTGGAGTTTCGTAGATACGTTCAATCCCGCTGATAAACGACTTGATTGTGTGTCTCAGGAATTTGTAGGTACAGATGGGAAAACGTATAATCGCCACAATACCGCTCCGGGAGTTTTTGAACGAGGGGCAGTACCTGTAAAGTATGATTTTGATCCGGCTCATATTGCTCAAAATTCAAATCATGATATCATTCGCTTCCGCTATGCCGATGTTCTTTTATCGATGGCCGAAGCTATTAATGAACTGAGCAGTCCGATTGAAGCTTATACTTATTTTGATCAGGTTAGGGTTCGTACAGGAATAGGAGAATTACAAAAAGGGCTCAGTCAGGTACAATTCAGAGACTCAATTTTACTGGAACGGGCACATGAGTTTTTCTGTGAAGGAAGCAGATATCCTGATCTTCTAAGGCACAAGAAATTTATTGAGGTCGCACGAAAAAATCCAAATAGTGCGATAAAGGATAATCAGCTATTGTGGCCTATCCCTCAGAACTATATATTAGAATATGGCGGCCTTTTAATTCAAAATCCGGGATACTAAATCAGAATGGGTAACTTTATTTAATTTATCTGCATCAGAATTAAACTAAATAAAGTTACCCTTTTTTTGATCATATTATTGAATTCATGTCACATGATGTGGCACAATAAAATGCTAAGAATGAAATCGAATAGAAGGCTATATTGAATGGGAAATCTTGCCTTTTAGAAAAAGTATATGATAGTATTATGACAATTGCAATCAATTTATTGTAGAAATATTATGAAACATGCTCGTGTGCTTTTTTGTCTTTGTGGAATTTTTCTTTTTCTGATGAGTTTTAGTTTACGTCGGTCAAAAACCAGGAAGATAAAGCAAGTAGATGTTTGTGTTTATGGTGGGACTGCCTCTGGGGTTGTTGCAGCTTATTCTGCAAAGAAGATGGGGAAAAGTGTCGTTCTTATTGAACCGGGGAGGTATTTGGGCGGCTTAACAACAGGAGGTCTTGGATATACTGATATTGGCAATAAATATGCTGTTACAGGCTTGGCTCGTCTATTTTACCGACGAATTGGCGAACATTATAATAAATTTGAGCAATGGTCATTTCCACCCAGCGTGGCAATGCTGGAAATTAAGCGATTTGTTGATGATGCACAATTAGATGTTCTTTTCAATAAAAGAATTATTGAGGTACACAAAAATGGGAGTCAAATTGAGCTAATATCATTGGAAGACTCACAAAATCCGGATTCTGAAAATCAGTATGTGGTTAAAGCAAAGCAATTTATTGATTGCTCTTATGAAGGTGATTTAATGGCTAAAAGTAAGGTTTCCTATTTTTCAGGGAGGGAAGACAATACGCTTTATGATGAAACGCTGAATGGTGTTCAACTTCGGCAATTCCACCAGTTCCAGGATAGCATTGACCCATACCTTATAAAGGGAGATACAACTAGTGGTTTATGCTGGGGAATTAATTCCAGTCGGTTAGATAAAAAAGGTAACGGTGATAAGGCAATTCAAGCTTACAATTACCGTTTATGTCTAACAAATAAGCCAGAAAATTTACGACCATTTGAGAGACCTCAAAAATACGATTCGACTAAATATGAGTTACTGGCCAGGGCGATTGAGAAAAAAACACTGCCGCTAACTTCTTATTTACTAATAAACTGGAATATGCCTGATGGTAAATATGATGTTAATAATAATGGGCCATTCTCCACAGACATGATTGGGATGAATTATGACTTTCCGGAAGGAAGTTATGCACGACGCGAAGAAATCGCTAAACAACATGCAGAATACATTAAAGGACTTCTGTATTTTTTAAGTAATAGTGATCGCGTACCTAAGACCTTAAGACTAGAAGCAAGAAGCTGGGGTTGGGCAAAAGATGAATTCGTGGATAATGATAATTTTCCGACTCAACTTTATATCAGGGAGTCTCGTCGATTACATAGCGAATATGTAATGAGCCAGAAGAATTGTCAGGGAATTGAAACAGTTGGAGATGCTATAGGAATGGCTGCATATGGAATGGATTCACACAACTGTCAACGTTTGGTGGTTAATGGTATGGTCAAGAATGAAGGAGACGTACAATTTCACGGCTTTGATCCTTATCCAATTTCATATAAAAGTTTAGTTCCTAAAAAGGAGGAGTGCATTAACTTACTCGTTCCGGTTTGTGTCTCTGCTACACATATTGCATATGGTTCTATTCGGATGGAGCCGGTATTTATGGTTTTAGGGCAATCGGCGGGAATTGCCTCTTCTTTGGCAATTGACCAGCAAGTTCCTGTTCAGGATATAGATGTTAGGAGGTTACGAAATATTCTGAGTCAAAATCCATATTTAGATAATTCAATTCCTGAAATATTAGTAGATGATACTGATATTGATAAAGTTAAGCAAAGTTCATTTTGGGCCAAACGTATTGGGGGAAATTACAAAACAAGTTATGTATCTCCATGGAAATATGAAGAAGGTGCATTTTATTCATTTTTGCCAGTAGTAAAAAAAACAGGAAATTATAAGGTTTATTTTTATTGTACGGTCCTGGACGATGGAGAACTTCCTGATTTAATGGCGCTAGATATTCTTCATTCAGGGGGAAAAAATCGCGTTTTTATAGAACCAAAACAAAGTAAAGGAGATTGGGTTTTATTAGGAAGCTTTCCGTTTCAACAAGGGCAAGACGCGTCCATAACTGTAAACGGTGATGGAAGTAAAGGTCCATTATTTGCTGATGCTGTAATATTAATAGCTGATACAAAATAAATTTCACTTTTGAACTACCTCTTGTTGTTGAATATTTTAACTGATATAAAGAAAAATTTACTATTGTTTTTTTATTAGAGATAATTAAGTTCCAAAACTTGGTAATTAATGAATAAATGGCTAGAATTGAGGGATTTAAAAACTGAATCCATATTCCATATCGGATTTTTATTCTGAAAAAACACGCATAATTGTCATCTAATTCAGTTTCATATGTGTGTTCATTGCTTTTTAAATTGCATCTATAAAACAGTCTAAAAGAGTACTCTTTTGAATTTGTGTTTCTGGCTTTGCGAAGATTAAGTGAAATATGTTTTAAGGACAAAACTCGGGAATGTAAATTTTAGTTTTGTCGAAAGAATTAAGCCAAAACATAATTTGATGATCTGGAAAATTTTCACACAATTGTGATTACGGCAGCTTTTTGATTTTTTTATTCGAAAATGCTTTGTCAAATCACGTTTGAACTCGCTGACAGTTTCAACAAAACCAGAATAACTCGGAAATTACTTTGATTCAATTTCCTTTAATCCCTTTAAAAATTAACTTTGGAGTGTCAATTTTATTTGCGTCTTACAGATGAATTAGATTGCTACCGTATGTATTTTTGTATGTAGTCAAAAAAATACCGCTGTAAATCAATCGATTACAGCGGTATTTGTGACCCCGGAGAGACTCGAACCCCCAACCTTCTGATCCGTAGTCAGATGCTCTATCCATTAAGCTACGGGGCCATTTTTGTTTGAAACATCAATCCCAAAAATTCGGGATAAAAAAAGATGAATTATTATTGATGTTCCATCAGGCCAATAAAATAACAATTAAATCTCCTGATGAAAGCGGTGCAAAGATAATCAGATTTTGGAGATCAAAGCAACGCATCCTGATTTTTTTGGCATTTATCAGTGATCTTATAGGAAGTCAGTCCAGTTTGATGCGATAAGTATCAGATATATAGTATGATGAAAGTAAGTTTTGAGCGTAATTTCGGGTTATAACAGTATTGTATTGCAGTTGATCAAATGGATACTATTTCTGGATGATCTTTGGAAACAAGAAGTTTGAATTTGTATTAACATTAAATCCATGAGATAAATTAAATTGGTAAGATTTAGCATGGAATAATATGAAAAACAGTAGGATCGCAATATTATATCATCCGGATTAAAGGTTTTCACCTTCTATCACACTTCAATACAATTATGCAAATTCTGCTTTTCACACTTTCTTCTGCATATCATGACCTCATCTTTAAATGCGATGTGTAATTTTTATTAAACGTTGGCCATTCACCAATTATCAATCGCCGGAAGGTCGTATCTGGATGATA
>Ga0209123_1000968_pt1 | contig 31614 bp, 31 predicted proteins | sample BarGraIncu00431A_FD_184500 | JGI IMG/M metagenome (GOLD analysis project Ga0209123, IMG submission 184500) | Arctic peat soil microbial communities from Barrow, Alaska, USA - Barrow Graham LP Incubations 004-31A (SPAdes) (version 2) | ecosystem: Environmental > Terrestrial > Soil > Wetlands >... | reverse complement strand
ATCTCAGGTTTGACCATGGCATGGGAGCTTTCAAACCTTTGACAAAACCTGTTCCAAGTACATCTCCAGGAAATACTTTGCATATATCACATCCGGCTTCTTGTGCAAAACCAACTTCTGTAACTGACCCACAACCAGGAGCATAAGGAACTAAACGTCGGTTAGCCACTTTGGCTACTTCCGGATTGAAAAGCGGCCCAACAATAAAGTTGGCACCCAGTTGTATATAAAGAGCAGCAGTTGGAGCATCCACAATTGAACCGATACCTATTATCATTTCAGGGCATTCGTTGGCAGCATATTTTACCAATTCGCCAAATACTTCGTGAGCAAATTCACCCCGGTTGGTAAACTCAAAAGCACGAACACCACCTTCGTAACAAGCTTTTACTACATTTTTAGCCACTTCAATGTTGCTGTGATAAAACACAGGTATCATGCCGGTTGATTGCATGGCTGAGAGAACTTGAATCTTACTGAATTTCATAATATTTGGCCTCCCCCGACCCCTCCCAAGGAGGGGGGAATGAGGTTAGCAAGTTGAGTTATAAATTAGATTTACTATAAAATATCTTAAAAGTCTCCCCTTTGGGGAGATTTAGAGGGGCTCTTTACCTTACCACTCTTCCGCTTCCGTCGCCACCCATAAGTCCTTCAACTTCGGCTACAGTTACAAGGTTGTAATCTCCGTAAATAGTGTGTTTCAGGCAAGATGCCGCAACTGCAAACTCCAATGCTTTTTGATCATTATCGGTATATGTTAGTAAACCATATATTAAACCGCCCATAAATGAGTCACCACCACCAACGCGGTCGACTATATGTGTAATGTCGTAGCGTTTTGATTGATACAAAGTGTGATTTGAGTAAAGAACGCCGCCCCAGGTGTTGTGATTGGCATTGATTGATCCACGAAGGGTGATAATTACTTTCTTAGCACGTGGAAACTTAGTCATCATTTGAGTACAAACCGATTCGAATTCGGCAGCATCAACTTCACCGCCTGTATGGGCTACATCAAAACCTTCGGGCTTGATACCGAATACTTTTTCAGCATCTTCTTCGTTCCCAAGAATAATGTCACAACCGGCTGTCAAAGCAGGCATAACTTCTGAGGCTGATTTGCCATATTTCCAAAGGTTTTTACGATAATTGAGGTCTGTCGAAACGGTTATTCCCAATTCGTTTGCAATCTGAATCGCTTCGAGGCATGCATCAGCAGCACCTTGCGAAAGGGCGGGAGTGATGCCTGTCCAGTGAAACCAATCTGCTCCTTTAAACACTTCGCGCCAGTTTACCATTCCCGGTTTAATGTCGGCAATCGAAGAATTTGCACGATCATAAACCACTTTGCTTGCACGTGCTACTGCGCCGGTTTCCAGAAAATATATACCCACACGGTCCCCACCACGTAAAATTTCCTTTGTTCCAACACCATATTTGCGTAAATTCATAATACATGAATCGGCAATGTCATTTATTGGGAGTCGGGTCACAAATTCGGTATCCATACCGTAATTAGCCAACGAAACGGCAACGTTTGCTTCACCGCCTCCAAATGTTGCTGTGAATTGTGTTGCCTGACTAAAACGTTCGAAGCCCGGAGTGGCCAAACGTAGCATAATTTCTCCAAAAGTTACAATCTTTTTACTCATTTTATTCTGTTAACCGAATTGATATAAATTTAATTATTAAGTAGTTGTTCAAAAGTATAATTTAAATAGTTCACAAAAATAGTCAGTTGATGGGTTGAACTTGTTCAAAAAATGATTTCTTTCGTGTACTAATTGATTGTGTTTAGAATTTAAAGAAGTTTTTGGCATTGTGATAACTGATATTTTCAACCATTTTCCCTATAAATTCCATTTCCTGATATGGCAACAAACCATTTTCAATATCGTTTCCAATTAAATTGCATAACGTGCGACGGAAATATTCGTGGCGAGGGTAGGAGAGGAAGCTGCGTGAATCGGTAAGCATACCGACAAAGCGACTGAGCAACCCAAGTACTGAAAGTGAATTCAATTGTTTTTCCATGCCGTCTTTCTGATCAAGAAACCACCATCCCGAACCGAATTGAATTTTTCCGGCAACGGTTCCATCCTGAAAATTACCTATCATGGTGGCAATCATTTCATTATCTGCCGGATTTAAATTATAAAGTATTGTTTTTGTGAGTTTGTCTTGTGAATCTAATCGGTTTAAGAATTTAGACAACGCTTTTGCGGTATTAAATATACCTATCGAGTCAAAACCTGTATCCGGTCCTATTTGATTGAATAATCGGGTGTTATTATTTCGAATTGTTCCATAATGAAATTGTTGTGTCCATCCTTTTTCCCAATCCATTTCGGCAAATGTTACCATCATGGCCGATTTGAATTTAAGCACTTCGGAATGCGTAAGTTCGTTGCCACCATATACTTTATTGAAAATAGCTTTGATTTCAACTTCGGTATAATCTTCGGCATAAAATTCCTCAATTCCGTGATCGGAAAGTTTACAGCCCATCCCGGCAAAGAAATCGTGGCGTTTTCGAAGCGCTAAAATCATATCCTCTAAGGTAGAAATCGATGTTTCTGAAACCTTGGCTAATTGCTCAACATACGCACGGAAATTTGCCGAAACTTCCACCGTCATAGCTTTATCAGGTCGCCAGGTAGGTAATACTTTTATTTCGAACCCATCATTTACACATTTCAAATGATGTTCGAGTGTATCAATCGGATCATCGGTAGTACAAACTGCTTCCACACGATATTTACGCATTAAATTACGTGCCGAATATTCAGGCGATTGCAGTTTTTCATTACATTCGTCGAAAATTTCACGGGCTGTTTTTGGCGAAAGTAGTTTTTCAACACCAAATGCAGTCTTTAGTTCCAAATGAGTCCAGTGATACAGCGGGTTACGCATGGTATAGGGCACTGTTTCCGCCCATTTCTCAAATTTTTCCCAGTCAGAAGTGTCTTTGCCTGTGCAGTATTTTTCGTCTACTCCGTTGGTACGCATTGCCCGCCATTTATAATGGTCGCCACCTAACCATGCTTCAGTAATTGACTTGAACTGATAGTCATTTGCAACCATCGAAGGTACTAAATGACAATGATAGTCAATAATCGGTTGTTTGGCAGCATGTTCGTGATATAGTTTTTGAGCTGTTTCGGTTTGTAAAACGAAATTTTCGTCTAAGAATTTTTTCATAAAATAATTTTTATGTATTAATAATTCGATTAATGCTTTAAAATAAAAATCAGTAAGTTGATATAATTTGATTCGATAAGAGTTACAAATGTTTTATTCATGATTCCAATTTCATGTTTTTGATAATCACTTTTCCAAATTTTGAATGATGACCGTTTTTGATAAAATAATTAAATGGCAGATAAACAAGTATATATAACAGTCTAATACCAGAAAACTAATTTCCGTGTTCGCCCACGAAGATACAAATAATTTTAGAGTTACGAAACAACGGACGAATATATAAGTAAATGTTTAAAAATGGGGTCGCGACTTTGAGTCATAATCCCATTACTTTTAAAAGCATTCCGGCGAATCATTCAACAAAAAATGAATGATTCGCTAATTTTTCTGATTTAAATTGTTAGAAGATTCAAATTCTTTTGTTATTTTTGTATCACGAATTATTAACCGATTTGAGATAGTCTCTCTCCGAGAGAGGCTATCTCTAAAGCAACAAACCCTTTTAGAATAAAAGACCATCTTGATTATTTAATCCCATTGATAGAGTATTAAACCTTATTCATTGATTTTTTTTGTGACACAATATTCAGCGATATACTTTTGCGACATAAACAATTAAAAACATTCAAAAATGAAAAAGTCGATTATTATTTCGCTGCATGTTGCATTCTGGTTTATTACTACCTTTAGTAAATTATTTGTTCCGTATATTCTGAGTCGTTTTTTATCAGTAGCAGATTGGGGTAATGCATATTTGCTTGCATCCTATTTATCGCCACTATTCTTCTATCTTTTCTATTTTTCTATCTTAAGTATTTTGAAAAATAAGAAGATACTACTTTATTCCGCATTATTAATCTTGATCACAGTAGGTGTACTTTACACTATCAATAATCATACACTGGCTTATTCAACTGTGTCTGTTTCCTATCTTATTGCTTGGGGTATAACCGGTAGCTTATTTCGCTTTTTTGTGGATTGGTTGAATAAAGATAAGATTCAGCTGCAACTTTCCCGCCAAAACCTGCAAAGCGAATTAGCTTTGCTCCGAACACAAATTAATCCCCACTTTCTATTTAATTCGCTGCATAATATTGATACATTGATTCTTGTAAATCCTGAGAAAGCCTCCGACTCATTAATAAAACTATCGGACTTAATGCGCTATACGCTGTACGATGCCGACACGGAATTTATTGAATTATCCAAAGAAATAGATTATATCAAAAAGTATATCAATCTGCAAGAACTGCGATTCACAAACAAAAATCTGATTTCATTTAAGGTTGAAGGATCTGTTGAAAATATTAAAGTTGCGCCAATGCTTTTTATATCCTTTATCGAAAATGCATTCAAACACGCAACCGATAAAGAAGCAGAAGCAGGAATCTCTATTCAGTTTAAAATCACAGAACATCGTATTCAGTTTATTGTGACTAATGCATTTGATGCAACTAAAAACAGGGTGAAAGACGAAACAAGTGGAATTGGGTTGGAGAATGTGAAGCGCAGACTTGAATTAATTTACCCCGACGACTATAAACTTGAAATTTCAACAAAAGACAATCGATACAAAGTGGAACTAACAATCGACAAATAATATGCAAATTAAATGTATTGTAATTGATGATGAGCCTCTGGCTATAGAAAAGCTGTCCATTTATATTTCAAAAATTTCGTGGTTGCAACACGAAGCGTCATTTAGCAATGCAATCGATGCATTAAACTATCTGAAAACGCATGATATTGATTTGATATTTCTGGATATACAGATGGATGAGTTTTCAGGAATACAGTTTTTGGAATCGCTGAAAAGCTCACATAAGGTTATTATCACATCGGCCTATACAGAATATGCAATAAAAGGATATGAATTTGACGTGACTGATTTCCTATTAAAGCCATTTGGTTTTGAACGGTTTATTGTAGCTACCGACAGGGTGTTTAATCAATTGGTCGATTCCAAAACCATTAAACGCAATTATATCTTTATCAAGTCCGGCTATAATATGGAACGGGTAATGATTGACGAGATATTATATGTGGAAGGTATGCTTGAGTATCTACAAATTGTAACAACTAAAAATAAGTTGATGACCTTACAAACCTTTAGTAGTATTGAATCCGTACTTCCGCTTAGCAATTTCATACGCGTTCATAAGTCATTCATTGTAGCCATCGACAAAATTGATATGATTGAACGAAATATCATAAAAATAAAAGACAAAAGAATACCTATAGGCGTAAGCTTTAAAGATAGATTTGACAAATTACTAATAGGTTTACAAGGACTGCCGAAATGAAAAACTTATAGATGCTTGATTTGAAAATAATAAATTGGTAGCACGGCTTCATGTTGTACTATCAATTTCATTTTTAATACCTATTTCTGAAGCAGGTTATTAGGTTTTAGGATAAAAAATTCTTATTTTTGCATCTTACCAAAAAAAAATAATAAGATTATGATTCGAATAAATGTATTTATCTCAGTAGAAAATGTAAATCGTGCCAACGTATTGACTGCTGCTAAAGAGTTGACCGCTGCTTCGGTAAAGGAGGATGGGTGTTTTGCGTATGATATATATGAAAGCACTACCCGCCCCAATGTATTGCTGTTATGCGAAACATGGAAAGACAGCGAAGCCATTTCAACCCATGAAAAGACTGATGCTTTCCTTAAAAACATAGCCATTCTGAAAGAGTTGACAACTATGAAAGTCGAAAAATTCGATTTCTGATGATTTCATATTGGTAGTACGAATTTAAGTCGTACTACCAATATTTTAATTATCATGATTATCACCACCCAGACTGTATAGGTTATTTTCTTCATCTTCACTGCCTATTTCTTCCTGAGCATCGTCCAGTTCCGAACCCGGAACATCTAAGTCGTTACCGGAGGAATCATCCATATAATCTTTTTCATTATTCATTCCCGGTTCTTCATTTTCATTTTTTTGTAGCATGTCTTCCGGATTAATTTCTTCTTCTACTTTACCCTGATTGTATATGTCTTCACTGGCGGGATTGGTAGGATAACCCGGCAAAACAATCTTTTTCCCGTCACTTTCTTGTCTGACAAGCGGGTATTTGTTATCAGTTAGCTTTTCCATAATGTGTTTAATTAATTTGTTTATTCTTTTATGTCCTTATCTTCTGTAAAATTCCGGATATCATCAAAAAATGGTGTACTTCCTTTTTCCACACATTTTGCCGCATAGAGGTAAAGTGCTGCGCTCCACGTTTGCCAGTCTTGTCCCATAGGTTTCCCATCCTGTGCTTTTATCCATTCATTAAATCCAAATTCAATCGTACCTGTTCTCGAGTTTTTTACAAAATGAGTCAGTATATCCAGTTTCTGTTTGGCAAGTGTGTATCTTTTAGCAGCAACCAAGGCAGCAATGTAAATACCGCTGATAAATGGCCAGATACCGCCGTTGTGATAATCACCCGGATTATTATATTCAGCATAACGCTCGTTCCATTCAGGATCATCCGGTTTTACATACGGAAAGAAATTGGGTGGTAAATCCACCACCAATTCTCCTTTTGCCCGCATGGCTGCACATTCTTCCTCAATCCACGATATCATTTCGTTGGCTCGGGTAGGGGAGGCAATTCCCGATAATATGGCCAGACTATTTCCGAGCAAATCAAACCGTTCGCTGCTTAGTATTTTATACGACCACATGGCGTAATAGGGTTTGTGTTTTACCACCAATCCTTCGTGCACATGTCGGTGAATAATTCCGGCGGTGATGGTGAATTTACTCATTTCATGTTGTACCTTATCGGCTCGTTCATTCAACCCCAACAATCGGAGATAACTGTACACAATGGTATTTACAAACAATCCGTAGCCCAATACCCATTGTTCGTCGCGCCAGTCGCTGGTAGGTTGTTGTGCCACCATATACCGGTCGGATGGACTTTGATATTCCATCCAAACCAATGCTTTTTCAACCGCTTCGTGCAGAAATTCTGGCTCTTCGGCCACTTTCCGGTAAATGGCAGTGCCCAGTAAAAACAACGGCGTGGTGTCGCTCGATCCACGGTCTTCACTATCATGAACCAACGAAGGAATATGACCGTGTTCACTTTGATTCTTTGCCAGTGTTTCCAACACTTTCCGAATACTGATCAACAGTTCTTTGTTTCCGCTTACAGCAATTCCGAAAATAGAAAACATCAAATCGCGCGTGTAAGGTTCGGGATAACCCCAACCCGCTGTGCGTGGCAATCCCATAAAAGGTCCGTGTGCATTATGCAACAGAACTTTCAGTGCTGCTTCTTTTGCTTCTTCTATATCCTGTAAATCAAGCTTTTTCATTGTTGTTGAATTAAATGTGCCAATATGATAATATGCCAGTACGATAATGAGATAATATGCCAATTTGTCAATACAATAATGAGAATGTGATAATTTACTAATGAGATAATTTAAGATATTGATTTATTGGCACATTGGCATATTAATTTATTAGCACATTATTTATTTCTTTTTCTTTTCCGGCTTCGCTATATCAAAAGCGATGGCTATGGCCTGTTTCTGTGCTTTCTCGTTCGATTCCGGAGTTGATGTTCCGATCGTACCTGTCTGGTGATAACTGTGCATTATTTCTTTAATGTTTTCCGAAATCACTTTCTTTGATTTTCCTTTTTTGAGTGGCATGATTTTTAATTTTATAATGTGCCAATTATTTAATATGCCAATTATTTGATTACTGAATATGTTCTTTTGACAAAATCAGTTTGGCACATTAATTTATTGGCTCATTGGTTGGTTTATTGGTTTATTGGCAAATTAAATAATTGGCACATTGGCATATTGGCACATTAAGTTATTGGCAAATTGGCATATTAATTAATTGGCATATTAATTAATTCCCAATTTCTCATTAATTATTTGTACAAACTTTTTAGCAACAACCCTGTAGTCGAAGTTTTCCACAACTCGTTCTCTTCCGGCTTTTCCCATTTTATCACGTAATTCCTTATCGTTCATAAGAATCTCCATATACTTAGCAATATCCGGCACATCAGCGCGGTAATCGACAATGCGTGGCGTATCAAACACTACTTTGTGACCTTCTTCAAACCCGGCAGCGGCACCAAGTATAACTTCGTTTACCACTATTTTTTGTGCTACTCCGGCTAATAAAGCTGTTTCTTCATGTATCAGTGTATCCAACATTCCCATTGCATTAATACTCAACACCGGTTTTCCACACGCTCCGGCTTCTACCTGCGGCATTCCGAAACCTTCGAGTCGGGATGGTGCTGCATAAATATCGCAAGCCCCTATCAAATAAGGCATAAAGCTTCGTGAAATGGTGTTGACGGCATAAATAACTTTCTCCCTAATACCAAGACTCTCAACTAATTCTTCGTCATATGTATCCTGAATGCTGGTGCGCTGTTGTGGCCATACTTTACAAACATATTTCCATTTAGGAACTTTTTTATCAATCATGGCAAGCGCCCGCATCACCTCCCGTCCACCTTTTGAAGCAGCATCCCCACCAACGGTGAGAATCATTAGCTCATCCGGCGAAATACCCAATGCTTCACGTACGGCTATAATCTTTGAATCATTCCGGTCGAAAGGTTTAAACGTATCGGTATCGCAACCAACCGGTAAAACTTCAATTTTATCTCCACTAATTCCATCGCGTACATACATTTCTTTTACCCAGTTAGACGTTACTAAAATGAGTGGAAGCGCATTCAACACATCCTGATAATTGGCAATATATCCATCGGAAACCAACCATGGCACAGGCAGTGCACCAAACTTTTGCGGATGAAGAACTAAGTGAGGTGTATATCCCCAATAACCTATTCCAACCACCACATCGGGTTTGAACCAACGGTAATACCATTCTTTTTCCTGATCCGATTTAAAATGTGCCGCATGAACATCAACGCCCAATTCCAACAGTCCTTTGTACAACAGATCTCCCTGTGTCGCTAATCCGCCCGGAGTTGGAGGATATTCATACAATACCAATACTTTCATGTAATTATTTTTAATTTATATATAAGGTTGTTTCAGAATAAGCCAACTTCAACGTTTCAATACTTGATTTCCTGAAAACTTTCAATTCATTTTCAATTTTGTTTAGCGACTTCTTTACCAACTGTATTTTCCAGAAAGGAATTTAAACTATTTGAATAGGTTCAGGTTCTGCATTCTGAATACTTTCTTGCGCCAAATATGATTTGCTTTGGAAATAAAGCAATTTTAATATTTTAATACTCGTTGCTTTGAATATTCTCAATTCTTGTTTAGGTTTCATGATGTCAGTTTCTATTTTTGGTTAGTTAATAATTTGCAAATGGATATTTTTGACATCTTAATGTCACCTTCCAGTTGACTTATAATTTGCATGTCATGATTGGGATTTTTAAATTTCCAGAATGCTTCTGTTACAGGTGTAGTTTCTGCTTCCCAGCTATCTTTTTCAAAACCATAAGTTTCAGTCATGATATTATATTTTTTGATCCAGCTTTTTTCAGACAATTTTTCCATTATGTCTGCATTATTTACGGCTATTGGAAAATAAGCCTTGTTGCCATCTTCGTAAGCAAACGTCCAGAGTTCTTTTGCCGAAATTTTTCCTCTGTGCCAAAGTGACATAACGGCTTTATTTACTTCTTCGTGACGCAAATGTTTGGTATACTCACCGGTAGAATTATGCGTCAGTATCAGGTCGAAATGTGTTGCCGGAAGTAATTTCAGAATTTCCTGTTCTAACTCTTCTTCTTTCAATGGATGTTGATCCGGACCATCGTCCATATCGCCCATACTCCCTTCCGCTTTAAATAATTTCAATGCTTTATAAAACCTTGGCGCTCGTTCTTTATCACTGGCGCGACAGAGACATACAATAAACCATTTATGGTTGGGGTGACTCAATATTGTTCCACCTGCCCATAAGGTTTCATCATCGGGATGTGCCACTATTACTGCTATTGATTTCTGATAATTACTGTTCATCTTTGTATTTTTCAACGGTTAAACGAGCCATCAAATAACTAATCGTGGATTCTGCGCCCTGATTCAAATTCACATGTGTTTCTTCCATTCCGTCATAACATCCACCGGTACATGGATTGTAAACAATTTGTTTTAAGCGGTTAGCACCGAGAAACCAGTTGAAACCGATATGTAGTTTTTGCAGATAATCGTCATCATGAAAAACGTCGTAAAACAATCGCAACGTCATTACGGTGTATGCCACGTCGATGGGTTGTTCCCCAAAATGTCCTCGCTCCTTCCCTTTCAGCATCCAACTTCTGTTTGATATCACATCTATTCCTGTAGCATTGTAAGTTTTCGATAACAGAAAGTTTAATGACGATTTGGCAATGTCTTTGTACGTCGGATCATCGGTCATCAACCAGGCACAAAGCATAGCTTCCGGCAAAATACTGTTGCCATACGTAAGATATCCTTCGAACCATTCCCAGTTTTTACCGGACTCATGTTTGTACATTTGTACCAACCGGTTGGCAAACGTTTTCACCAATTCCGTATATTCGTGTGTTTTTGCCACTTTGCTATAATAGAATATTCCTTTTATAATAAACGCCATTGCGCGCGATGATGTTACGTGTCCTATCCTGTTCAAAGCCCTTTGCAAGGTGGATTCAGCTTCGAGCAATATTTCCTTTGGTAATTTGCTTTTCATCGAAACCAAATATCCCAATGCCCAAATAGCTCTTCCGTTGGAATCATCTAAATTCACTTCGTTGTTTTGATTTGTAAACTCTTTATTCATATCAACATAATTCAGAAAAGAACCATCCGATTGTTGGCAGAAACAAATAAAATCGAAGTATTTTTTTATGACTGTAATAGTTGATTTGTCGCCATTCATTTTAAAATTCATACACATGGCTACCAATGCCCGTGCGTTGTCGTCGAGCGTGAAACCTGATTCCAAATCAGGTTGATTGATTTTCGAAAACTGAATCATCCCAAAGTCTGTTGTCATGGCTTGTAAATGATTCAGATTAACAGCGGGCAAATTATATTGAATACTGATTTTATCGGGAGACATTTTATGAATCAACAAGGCATGAGCTACTGCTGAATTTTCCCACGAAGTGGAAATGATTTTCTGCAACGTATTGGTAATTATGTTTTTTCTTAAACCATTATCATTTAATAATTTGATGACACCATCAGCCAACTGACCTGAGTTCCGAAAATCAAAAATGATTCCGGTGTCTTCGGTCAGCACTTCCATGGCATGTGGAATAGGAGTGGAAATGACAGGGCATCCACAACTCATAGCATAAACAAATGTCCCACTTACAGCTTGATTCGGATCGTTGGTTGTAAACAGGTAAATATCAGTCAACTGAAGATATTCTAATAAATCAGGTAAATCGAGGTATTTATTTATGAATTTTACGTTCTTTTCCAGACCTAGCTCTTTAATTTTAGCAACGAGACTTTCCCTGTAAACTTCACCGTCGTTTTTTACTACTTCCGGATGAGTTTTTCCAATAATTAAGAACATAACATCCGGTTCTTGTTTCACAATGGCAGGCAGTGCGTCCAGCGTTGTTTCAATGCCTTTGCCCGAACTTAACAGTCCGAAAGTAGTCAATACTTTTTTACCTGTCAACCCGTATTTATCTTTCAGAAACTTTTCGCTCAGATGTTGCACCAGATGGGTTCCATGTGCAATTATGTTTATTTTATGAGATGCCACACCGTAATCTTTTATCAAAATATCAGCCGATGTTTTTGTCATCACGATAATTGACTGGCAGGCTTCAGTAATATTCTTAACTTCCGTTTTCAACTGTTCATTAGGACGCGGCAAAACGGTATGAAAAACCAATGTAACAGGCTTCAACAGTTCATAAAGCATTTGTAAAAATGCCTGTTCATTCTTTTTGTACAATCCGAATTCATGTTGGATTAGTACTGACTGAATACGATTATCATTATTTATTTTCTCGGCTAATTCCATAAAAGCCGATACATGTGTTGTATCAAGGGTCCATTTTACTTCAGCCAGATAAGTAAAATCGGATTTATGATTTTCAAGTGCACAAACTTTGATATTAAATGAATTGCTGAACTTATTATTCAGGGCTTTAATCAAATCCTGCGAATAAGTGGCAATACCACATTCGCGTGGCGGATACGAACTGATAACCAGAATTTCAGGAAGATCCTGTTTAAGCAAAGTATGATGTTTAATTTGATGGTGTACAGTTCGTGCATAAACGGGTGTTTCATAGCCATAAATAGCTTCAGCACTAATTAATTTATCCGGTTTTTGAGAATTTATGTTATTTTTCATTTTTCTTAGTTTTAGGTACTTGTTTTACTTTCGGGGTTTCCTTCACTTTCGGAGTTTCCTTCACTTTCGGAGTTTCCTTCAATATCGGAGTGTCTTTTAATATCGGAGTGTCTTTTAATTGAGATTTCATTTCATTGATTGTGTCAATGTTATTATCTACAACCTTCGTATTTGTCAATAATTCAGCTATTAAAGCTGACAGTTTTAAAGAAACACAGGCAATATGAGAATCCGCTGCACCGTAATAGATAAATAAAGTGTCACCAAATAAAGCTGTACCGGTAGGAAAAACCACATTGTTCACATCGCCTACTTTTTCCCATTCGAATTCTGGAGAGAACAATGGATAAGACATGCGGGCAATTTCCTTCCGGGGATCATCTAAGTCCAGTAATGCAGCAGCACATGCTGAATAAATCAGACCTTCGTTAGTGTCTTTCACACCATGATAAATCAATATCCAACCATGTTCGGTTTCAATTGGCGGACAACCACTTCCAATATAGTCTGACTCATGACCATATATAGGATCCATTACAATATGATCCTGAAAATTTTGAAAATAATCTTTCCAGAATTCTGGTGTCAAATCTTTCATCTCCTTAACGGAAACTAATTGAATTCCGGGTCTGATACGGTGAAAAAACACGAGGTTTCCATTAATCCGTCGTGGAAAGAAAACTACATTCTTGTCCCACAACAGAATTTTTTCGTCCGGATCAGCTTCCTGATAATAGAACTTATGATTATGGTAGTAATTTTCATTTACTTTGCCGGCCGATTCAACCAGATAAACAAAATGCGCATAGGATATATGTGGCACAATTACTCCCTGCTTCTCAAAATGCACTAAATCTTTCGATGTAGCTAATGCACCACGGGCATTCACGCCATCATATCCGGTATAGGACATATAATAGGTGTCATCAATCTTTACAATGCGTGGATCTTCAACTCCTTGTGATTCATAATCAAATTCGGAAGTTATGAACGGTTTTTCCCAACGTTCTGCAATAGTCAACGGTCCATCCAACCGACAATAACCTATAGTTGATTGATTCCATAGTTGAACTGCCCTGTAGAAAATATGAACACTATCGCCAACGCGAATTACGGCTGGGTTCAACACGGCTTCATTTTCAAATTCGAAATCTGTCTTAGACAATAATATGCCTTCTTTTTTTATTTCTATCATGATGAATATATTTATTAATGGTTAGTGATTAATGATTAGTGATTAATTTCTTTTAGTATTTAACTGTCAACTATCAACTGTCAACTATCAACTGAAGATAACTTCTTTCTTTTATAAATCTTTTTTATTTGTATCAGTGGCGGCATGGTGTCTCCCAATAAAAATCCCAATGGTTTCAACGATTCAATATGATCGCAAATAACTTTGATAATGGCCAACAGCGGGATGGAAAGAAACATTCCCGGAATGCCCCATAATGCATTTCCTACCAAAACGACAATTATGGAAAACAATGCGTTTATTTTTACTTTCGATGCTACAATTTTTGGTACGATAAAATCATTGTCAATAACCTGAATAAAGGTGTGAACACCAAAAACATAAAGTGCAAACCACGGCGATGACTTTGTAACTAAAGCAACCATCATAAATACAGCTACTGCAATTATTCCTCCTATATATGGAATCATATTAAGAATGGCACCAAGTACACCCAGTAAAATGGCATATTGAATGCCGAGCATTAATAGTCCGACGGAATTGAGCGTACCAACAATTAATGCTTCAATAAGTAACCCAACCAAATAGTGTTGTATGACTGATTTTGTTTGAGTTACGATGGCGCTTACCTGAGGTTGATGCTCTTCATTAAAAAGCCGGTGGATAAATTCAATTAAAATTGGTTGATAATATAGCATGACAAAAATATATACCGGTACAAGTACTAAATTGGAAATCGTACTACCAACACCTACAATTGTTTGTCCGATAAATGCACCATTAATATTGATAAGTTCGCTCTGTGTTTTGGTAATCCAGGCATGCATATTCGACGGCTGCATATTGAGATAATGAGACGCGGAAGTAATAACGTCGTTGAGAATGATGGTGAATTTATTTACAAATATGGGCCATGATTCGCTGAAACTACTTGCCTGAGTATAAATAAACAAGCAAAAACCGAAAATAACCAGAATAGTCAATAACAGCGTGATGATAATCGAAAATATTCTGTTTATCTTTATTCGTACAAATAAATTTACTACCGGACTAAGTAATATGGCAAGAATAAATGAAAATACTATTGGAACAATAATGTTCTGTGCTATGTACAAAATAGCTAACAGCGCAGATAAGCCAACAAAAAATATGCTGGCTTTGACGTAAATGGGCAATATTGATTTTTCGAAAATCATGTCTTTTCTTTTTTATGAAAAATCTTTTCAATGATTATCTGACCTACATTTTTTAGTGCTTCAGGATGTTGAGCTACTAAGTTTGTAACTCCGAATTGCAACGCAGTACCCATTATTTTTCGAAAAATATTGTGTGAGGTGCCAACAGCTATTTTCTTTGAAACAAAACCTCCCACTAATCCAATCACAGCGCTTAACATATTTTCAACCAAATAGGGTGAAGACGTAATTTCACTCAACGTACTTTTTATAATGTTGACCGGTTTCAGACTTTCGAAAGTGGCTAACAGTTGTTCTTTCAAAAGTTCACCCTGAATAGCATGTTCAAATTGTGTTTCAATTATTGCCAATTTAAGTTCGGCTGCGCAAGTTATATTTTCCATGTTTGTAATTATTATTTTTATGTGTCACTGCCTACAGCTTGCAGTTTACCGCTTACCACTGTTAAGCAATTGTCTGATTATGTAATCGTGAAAAATACTTTTAATCCGTTTATAAAAAAATAAACGAACTACAAATACAACAATACCGTAAAAACCTGCTACAACAAAAAAACCATAGTAGTTTTTTCCCAACATTTCGCCCAGCCAAAGAGCTGCTCCAACATTTATAAAAAACAGAAAGCAACCTATTGTCACACTTAGAACCAAACCTGGTGTGAATGAAGAAATTTTGTCAGAAGCTTTATCAACTGCATTCAGTTTAATGAGTTCATAACTTGTTTTGCCATAAACTGCTGCTTTTTCGAGTAATGAATCTATTATATTTGTATGATCTTCCATGATCGGTTTTTTTTATATAATTCTTATAGGTTAAAATAATTAAGTCCGCTCTGAAAATCCTTATGAAGGGTAATTTAATTAAAAATTGCTTTTCAGAGCGGACTTAATATCTAGTTAAGGTATAACTATTTAATCTTTGAAGCTTTCACCTCTTTTTCAACAGCATCCGATTTGGCCATTGCTTCCTCTGCAAAGTCAACAACTTCTTCTTTTACTTTGTCGAATTTTTCGGTTATGCTGTCGATAAATTCATTGAAACTGTGTTTCAATTCGTCCACTTGTCTTTCACCTTTTCGCATAATGTGTCTGCGGGTTACTGTGCCTTTTGCAGGTGCAAATAAAACTCCTAACAATGCTCCGGTGGCTGCGCCGGCAATTACGCCTAATACTACTTTTCCTGTACTCATAATGTTTTTGTTTTTTATATTGATTAATACCTTATTGGATAATGCAAATATAAGACTATAACAAAGGGCATGAGTTACAATATTCTGTCAATGAGTTGTATAATTCACACTTTCAAAAAATTGATTTTAAACCAAAACGAATGTAAAAATCAAAAAATAACCCTTCCACATATTGCATGAAGAAGGGTTAACCGAAAGTAAAAATGATTTGTTACTAAACTTCACTCACTTTACTTTTATCTTTACGTTTTAATGCTGTTTCCGCGCGTTTTTCTTTTAAATTCTTAACGGGAGCTTTTTTGGTAGATTTCTCTTTGCCTTCTTTCTCTTTGGATATGATCAATCGTTTTTAATGTATGGCAATACCAATAGTGGATACTCCAGTTGATAAATCTAGGAAGGCTCCGATATGGTTTGTAAAATGATATTCAGTTCCAATATGAAGATCAAGAAATAATGGATTGGCAGCAACGTAATAACTTCTACTTCCATTATAACCTGAATCCCAGGTAGTATTTACAAGTGCAAATCCCAATGAACCTGCTCCGTAAAAGTCCCAACGTGGACCGGCATTTAAAAGTTGATCAAAATAATAGGTTCCTTTTGCACCAATAGGTGTAACAACAGATGAGTAATTAGGATCGGAATAAGAATAAAATGTCACGAAAGGTGCAATGGTGAAGTTCCTTGCTACTCCAAATTCGTAATTTACATTAAATACCGGCAATGTATGACCTACATATCCATAATAACCCGCATAGCCACCAATTCCTAAACCTAAGTTTAATGCTCCACCAAATCGTTCCGAAGTTTGGAATCTGTCCTGAGCCGATAAACCTGACCCCATTACTAAAAGGGCGATTGCGATAGTAAAAATTACTTTTTTCATTTTTAGTTGTTTTTAATTTAGTACTGTTTTATTTTCTGTTTCCGTTATCATTTTTCTTTTCTTTATCATTGCCACGATCTTGTTTTTTATCGTTACCACGCTGCTCTAACAGAACATTGTTGCGGTTTTGATTTCTATTATTGTAATTTTGCTGGTTTGAGCGTTGATTGTTTCTATTATCTTTTCTTTCACCAATATTGTGTTGTTCTGCTCCACGGTATCCTTTAGCATATTTCATTCTGTGATCCCTAAAGTTTATATAAGGTGTATTACCACGATAATCAGTCATAACTACCTTATAACCTCGGTTCAAGTCATAATTCCGATAACGGGCAGGTAAATTTCTACTATGAATCCATCTGTTTCCTGATAAGTAAATAAACGAAGAGTTTTGAACATCATAATAAGTTTCAATGTCCGGCAAATAATAATACCGTACACCACTATATCCGGCCGGTCCCCACGAAGGGGGTGTTCCAATACGAACATTTATAGAGAATTGACCATAAGCACTACCGGCAAATGCAAGTATTAATGCAAGGGTAAGTAATTTAATTGTTTTCATTTTTAATTGTATTTAAATATGTATTAATTTCTACTGTGCAAAGGTGAGGGTTATTATTAATATAGGCATTACAGAATTATTAGTCAGTTTTGCAAAATTCACACATCATTCTTGTGAGTAACTATTCTATTCCTACCTCTATTGATAAAAATAGCCAATTTCAACCTGTTTGATACAATTTATTAAGTTTTCAGTTGTACTCAATTGAAAAATTAGCTATCCGAAACAAATTACCTTTTGCATTGTTTTGATTTTAAATATTACTTATATCACTCTTTTGCAAAAAATATCGTATTTTTAAGCCCATTAAACAAAACCGTAAAAAAATAAACAACAATATGGAAAACAATGCTTTACTAAATGAAGTACTGGTCAAGGCTCAGACTTGGCTTGATGGAAACTACAACGAAGAGACTAAAAATGATATCCGTAGGATGATAAATGCTGATGATAAAACGGAATTAATCGAATCTTTTTACCGTGATTTGGAATTTGGAACAGGTGGATTGCGTGGAATTATGGGTGCCGGAACTAACCGTATGAATATCTACACCGTGGGTGCTGCCACTCAGGGTTTGAGCAATTACCTGAAAGCACAATTCCCCCATGTTCCTCAAATTAGTGTAGTGATTGGGCACGACTGCCGAAATAACAGTCGTCTTTTTGCTGAGATTTCTGCTAATATATTTTCTGCTAACGGCATAAAAGTATATCTGTTCGAAGACCTTCGACCTACTCCTGAAGCCTCATTTGCTATTCGACAATTAGGCTGCCAAAGCGGCATAATTCTTACTGCATCGCACAACCCGAAAGAATATAACGGCTACAAAGCCTATTGGGATGATGGAGCGCAAATGGTTACTCCGCACGACGAAAATGTTATTACTGAAGTAATGAAAATCACCAATGTGGACGATATTAAATTCAAAGGTAATCCTGCGTTGATTGAAATTATCGGAGAAGAAATTGACAAGGCATTTATTGAAAATATCAAAACTCTTTCATTATCTCCTGATGCCATCCAACGCCACAGTGATCTGAAAATAGTTTATACGCCAATTCACGGTACCGGTGTCAAATTGATTCCGCGTGCATTAAGAGAATACGGATTCACCAACATTATTCCGGTTCCTGAACAAAATGTGGTAAGCGGAGATTTTCCAACGGTTATTTCTCCCAATCCTGAAGAACCGGCAGCACTAAGTATGGCTGTAAAAAAAGCCATTGAAACTGATGCAGATATCGTTATGGCTTCCGATCCTGATGCCGACCGCCTTGGTATTGCCGTAAAAAACGACAAGAACGAATGGATTTTGGTAAACGGAAACCAAACGGCACTTATCTTTATTTATTACCTGATTCGCCGTTGGAACGAACTTGGGAAAATGACTGGGAAGGAATATATTGTAAAAACTATTGTTACCACTGAGATTATCAAGCAAATTGCCGATCGAAACCATGTGGAAATGTTCGACTGTTATACAGGCTTCAAATGGATTGCTGCCGTTATTCGCGAAAACGAAGGCAAAAAAATCTACATTGGCGGTGGGGAAGAAAGTTATGGTTTCTTACCTGAAGAATTTGCCCGAGATAAAGATGCTGTTTCATCCTGTGCTTTGATGGCCGAAATAGCTGCATGGGCCAAAGACAATGGAAAAACATTGTTTGAATTACTGCAGGACATTTATGTTGAATACGGATTTGGAAAAGAAAAAGGCATTTCGGTAGTTCGCAAAGGCAAATCGGGTGCCGAAGAAATTATTCAAATGATGAAAAATTTCCGCACCAGTCCGCCTAAGGAAATTGCGGGATCAAAAGTAAGCGTTATTAAAGATTATGAAACACTGAAAATGACCAATGTTGCTACAGGCGAAATAAGTGCGCTTGATTTTCCATGTACCTCCAATGTGTTGCAATACTTCACCGAAGATGGCACTAAGATTTCAGTTCGTCCATCGGGAACTGAACCAAAGATTAAATTTTATATCGAAGTACGTGGTAAAATGAAAAGTCGTGCCGAATATGATGCTGCTGATGCTGCTGCAAATCTTAAAATTGAAGCTGTAAGAACTTCGTTGGGAGTATAGAAACTCATAATATGTAAATAAAAAACGGATAAATTTCAAAAGAAGTTTATCCGTTTTTTATTCCAGAAACCCTTTCTCATTAAACTCCACCGGTTGCCATTTCCCATTTATAAGTTGTTGCATGGTTTTAAATCCAGCAACTTTCAAAGCGTTGTACGTATTTTCAAAGCCATCGATAATAGTGGTTGGGTAATGGCTATCAGAACTCACAACAACAGGAATCTGAATTTCATTAATCAATGGAAAAAACTCAATGTCAGGGTAAGTAATTCCTTTGTTTTTAAGGGATTTTGTATTTATCTCTAAAATCAACCCGTTGTTTTTCACCAGCTGCAACACGTCTGCAACCATATTTCTGTACCAACTCTCAGAAACATTAAACTCCTTAAAACTTGATCCATTGAGAGCAATTTTATCAAAATGTCCCACAATATCAAATCCTCCTTTCTGAATCATTACACTACTTATCTCAAAGAAACGACTGGCAGCGGCACGTATATCGCCATCAAACAGCAGGTTTAAACCTCTTTTAAAATCTTCAATATTGCCGTCGACAGTCCAAAAATTACCATCAGTTAACTTATCCATATAATGAATGGAACCTATCAAATAATCAAAACACTCCGTACTGAATAAATTATTCTGTATCTCAAAAAAGTCATGAATATAATCAACTTCGAGACCCAGATAAAGATCGATTTTGTAATTGTATTTTAATTTTAAACGACGAAATTCTGCTTGATAATCAATGAAATCATCAATTTTCATATTCCAGAAAGTATTGAAAGGAAGTGGAGCGTGCGAAGAAAAGCCAAATTTAATCACATTTTTTGCCAGGGCAAATTTGACAAAATCCTCCATCGAACTTCGACCATCACAAAAAGTATTATGACTATGATAATTAGACCAATACATAAATTGAGTAGAAAATTGACAAGTAATAATTGAAAGAAATTGATTTGGCTACAAAAATAACAAAATACAGCAGATAAACATATTAAAAATCAATTAAATTATCTTTTTGATTTAAACAGGCGAATACTTATCTTTGCATAACCAAAAAGTCCAAATGCCTAATAAACAACCAATATATTTCAGCAACAATCAGCGGTATCTCAATTATAATCAGGTATTAAAAACCGAGTTTTCCGGGCGAATCCAAAAAATATCCATCAATGCCGGTTTCACCTGTCCCAACCGTGATGGCAGTAAAGGAACCGGTGGCTGTACGTATTGTAATAACCAGACATTCAGCCCGGAATATTGTCACAAAACCAAATCGTTAGGTCAACAAATTGAAGAAGGAATTGCTTTTTTTCATCACAAATACCAGTCGCAGCTTTATTTGGCATATTTTCAATCGTATACAAACACTTACGATTCGTTGGACAATCTGAAAACAATGTACAATGAGGTCTTATCCTATTCCAATGTGGCAGGCATTGTAGTTGGTACACGCCCCGACTGCGTTAATGAAGAAATGCTTGATTATTTTGCCGAATTGTCGAAAACGTATTACTTGATGATTGAATATGGCATTGAATCTACGTCAGACAAAACGTTAGCGTTTATAAACCGTGGACATAATTATGCTTGTGCCGAAAAAGCTATTGTGGCAACTGCCGGAAGGGGCATTCGCACCGGAGCACACATTATTCTTGGATTACCAAACGAAAGTCGCGAGACCATTCTTTCTCATGCCGACAAACTTTCAAAACTACCACTTACTGCACTGAAAATACATCAGTTACAACTTGTTCGTGGAACAAAGATGCTTCAACAATTTACAGAACATCCCGAATGGTTTCATCTTTATACGGCAGATGAGTATATTGATTTGGTTATCGATTTTCTGGAGAAACTTAATCCTGAAATTGCCATCGAACGTTTTGTTTCGCAATCGCCCAAAGAATTATTGGTTGCTCCCGAATGGGGTTTGAAGAACTTTGAATTTGCCGATAAAGTTGAAAAACGGTTGAAGGAAAGAGATTCGTGGCAAGGAAAGTTCAATAATTTATAATTCATAATTTCAAATATAGTCCTAAGGGGGGTAGTACGACATTAAGTTGTATTACTCCCTTTGATTTTGTAAAAGTGTTCGATGCAAAATAACAACCACTCAATGTGTGAATAATGTAATTCTATTCAGAAATTTTGTAATCTTTGAGTATATAGAACATCGCATCTTTGTGCAGTGAAGATTCATTCACCCTAAAAAAATAAAATTATGAACACTACAGAACTTATGGGAAACTGGGAACAACAAAAAGGTAAGTTAAAACAAAAATTTGCCATTCTTACTGATAATGATCTGTTATTAGTTAAAGGTAAAAAAGAAGAATTGTTAGGGCGATTACAAGCCAAATTGGGAAAAACAAAAGAAGAATTGCATGAAATTATTTCGAAGCTGTAATTGAAACTAAAAATACTAACAGAAATGAAAAAAACAACTTCTATGCTGTATTTAAGCCTGTTATTTTTAATCGGTTCTTTATTAACCGGTTGTATGTCTTCCGAACAAAAGAAAGCTGTCGCAGATGCTAAAGTTGAAGCTGCAAGAAAGAATTTAAATGTACAGCAGGAAAATGCAGATTCGTTGGCATTAAAAATATTAGTTGCAGATGATTTGAAAACATTTAAACTGGAGTCTGTAGTAAAAATAAAAAACAACGAACTTGCAATTGCGGAGTTAAAACTAAAAATGAATAAAACGGGACATTCACAGGATCAGGTTTATATAAAAAAAATAGACTCGTTGGAAATGAAAAATAAAAACCTGAAAACCAGAATAGGTAATTTTGAACTTACCCATAGCGACTGGACTAAATTTAAAGCGGACATTAACCGGGATTTAACCGAAGTTGCTTACAGATTAAAAGAGTTAGTTAAGTAAGATAAAACAAATTGATATTTAAAAAAAACAACATTATGAGCAACTTATTATATTTAATTGCAGTAATACTTATCATTTTTTGGATCATTGGATTTTTTGCATTCAACTTTGGAGGACTTATCCACATTTTGCTTGTGATTGCCATTATTTCCATTTTGGTAAGAGTTATCAGAGGAAGATAATGCAAATCTTCTATTTCAATTCTGCGCCATAAAGCTTAAACATTAAAAACTCTGATAATATATTATTTATTATCAGGGTTTTAATATATCCTAATATTTTTTTCGGGATTTCCTACTGACGTTGATTGCAGCCCATGTAATAAAACCAGACAAAAACAACAAACTAGTGATAGGATGTAAATATATTGATAGTAAGATAATTAATTGATGGAAGAAAAAGTACAGAATTATAATAGATAATGTTGACACGGATTATAAAACTGTCTCAACGGTGTATAGAATGATTCATTTTTACTGAATTATTCGCTAGATTGATTTTAAAGATAGTGGAAGAGTGCTTTAATATTCATCCCATTAAAGATATTTATCATCAGTGTGAATTCTTTCCATTCGCTGGTGCTGGAATTTACTACCTGAAACGTTTATTTGAAGAATTTATTTATTGAGTCAGCGATAAGAGGTTTCCATCAGTATCTTTAAACCATGCAACTTTTGCACCACTTGGTGAAGTCCATATTCCCAATTTATCTTGTTCTAAAAAATAATACCGTTCAAATACTATTCCTTTACTTACTAATGATTCAATCAGAAAAACAATATTGTCAACATCCCAACCTAATACTGTAAATGGATGAGGATCTAATTTTTCAACAATTGTAACTCTTAGCAATGTTCCATTTGCATTAAATTCCAAACTATAATCATCTTCTGATAATAATGTCAGCCCCAATGTATCCTTGTAAAACTTTTTAGCTCTTACTGGATTAATAGTTGGTATAAATGCTTTTAATTTTTTATCGGATAACATAGATTTAATAATTTTGCGAAAACAATTAAATAAATCAATATTTAGTTTGTTCGGCGTGTATAAATATTTCAACTAAAATGATTGGTGAAAAACAAATCCTGGCAGTGGAGATTAAGTTATATTACTTACAAATATAATTTCCAGTTTAATTTTTAGAATTAAAACAACAGATCTCTTACATAAAATATATTAATTATAGTCATAGAACATGAATTTCAGTAAATGGCTCTTATCAAATTAGTAATATTGTACTCTAAATAACAATAATTTCAATATCACTAATCCTAAAAAAATATATTTATGAAAAAAGCCATTCTTTTATTAGCCGCAGGATTAATTTTTTCTTCCGTTTTGTTCTCACAAAGTGATTTTAAACAGCAGGTTGGAGTTTCTTTAAAGGCTTCCACAAACGGACTTGGAGGTGATGTTTACTATCGTCCTTTTAAAATGTTCGCAATTAAAGCCGGGGTTGAACTGGCCAACATCGATTTAAGTTCCCAAACTGGAAATTCAATTTTGGGAAACTCAGCAAGTATTTCACTGCCAATGCCTGGAGGTGATAATATGGGTTTTGATTGGGGTGCAAAATTTAAAACAGGGTCTTACTCACTAACAGTTGGTTTTCAACCTTTTGGCGGTTTTTACATTACTGCGGGCTTAGGTAGCTTTCTTTTTAACGCTCAAGTCATTGGAACTCCAACAACTGACTTGACATTTGGTAGTCAAACTGTAACCGGAGTTGGAACAGTAACTCCAAAAATCTCCAAAGACAAAATTGGTACTTTTAGTATTATAGTTAATCCTACAAATACGATAGCCCCTTATTTTGGTATTGGTTTGGGTAGTTTTGTGCCTCGCAAAAAGAGTGTTTCTTTTGCACTTGAACTAGGTGCTTATTATATGGGTGCACCTAAACTGCAGGCTATTCTTCCTTCCGGTTTGACAACGGAAAATATAGACTGGGGAGCTACAATTACTCCGGAACAAAAAACACAATATTTTGGCACTATCAATTCTCAAATTAATAATTTCTACAGTGAGGTGCAGACTGAAGTTAATAGTCAAGTCGCTGACATTAATACTAAAATTGCATCATTTGCTTTTTATCCTGTATTGAAATTGACAATTGGAATAAAAGCTTTAGAATTCTAGTTATAAAGAAGCCCTAAAATCTTATCTGATTTTAGGGCTTTTTTATCTCTCATGAAACGTGAAAGCACTCTCATGAAATGACAGACTATTAAAGAGTATAACCGCGATATTATTAAGTAGGATAGCCACTTAAAGTTGCGCCCATTCTAGTGATAATTGTAGCAGGACTTTAAGTAATACAAAAAATAGTTATTCATAACGCAAAGCTTCAATAGGATCCATTTGAGAAGCTTTTTTTGCAGGATACCAACCAAAGAATACACCAATCAACGTACAAACTAAAAAGGATAATATTACAGAATATGGTTCTATAGATATAGGCCAGGAAATGGCAAGTTTAACAAGACCCGAAGCACCCATTCCAATTAGAACACCTATAATTCCACCGGTAAAACTGATAATGATAGCTTCAATCATAAATTGAGCCAGAATATCCTTTCCTTTAGCACCAATGGCCATTCGCAGCCCAATTTCACGGGTTCGTTCGGTGACTGAAACATACATAATATTCATAATCCCGATCCCACCTACCAACAACGAAATGCCGGCAATACAAGCCAACAAAATCGTCAAAATGTCAGTAGTAGAAGTAAGCATAGAGCTTAGCTCTTTTTGTGAGCGGACATTAAAATCGTCCGGATCATTGGGTTTTAATTTATGGTTTGCACGCAAAATAGTTTCAATTTCGTCGGTGGCTTTATCCGTCACATCTTCTGAGAGTGCCGAAGTAAAAATTCCCTGAATATAGGTTATAGCCAATATCCTTTTCTGAACAGTGGTATAAGGTGCAAGCACAATATTGTCCTGATCCGCTCCCATTGAATTAAATCCTTTTTCTTTCAGCGTTCCGATAATGGTAAACGGTATTTTATTAAACCGGATTACTTTACCAAGTGGACTATCACCATTAGGGAATAAATTTTTGACAATTGTTTTGCCTATCAGACAAACTTTAGCAGCACTTGCAACTTGTTGTTTCGAAAAAACATTTCCCTGATCGACAGTAAGTTTTCGTATATCAAGGTATTCGGGAGTTACGCCTGATATGTTTGCCGGATAATTATTCCCTGCATAAATGAATTGTCCGCCGCTACTAACCGATGGTGAACAGGCAGCAATATAAGAGGTTTTGTCACGTAGTGCATAATAATCTTCCAATTTAAGCGATTGCATATCACTACTGTTTTGGCGAACTCCACCCATCATTCCTGCACCCGGTTGAATCATAATCATATTGGAGCCCATATCAGAAATCTGAGACGTAATGCTTTTTTTAGATCCCTGACCTATGGCTAACATGGTGATAACAGAAGCCACACCAATAATAATACCCAACATGGTAAGGAAGGCTCTCATTTTGTTATTGTTAAGAGCCCGAAGCGATATTTTTATTAGATTGGCTATACTCATACATTCATATTTATTTTTATTAATTGTTGGTCACTCATTCTGCTAAAACGGGACTCGTTTCATGGTTTCTTCAGTTTTTATCTGACTTTTCCAAAAATCAGAATGTTGAAAAAGTTGGTACGAAAATTTTAATCTTCCTGTTTAGGTAGGGCATCCAACATTTTCTTAGCCGATTCAATATGTCCGTTTGGTGCATCTTTGATAACTTTTCCATCGCGAAGTAAGATATTTCGACTAGTAAAAGCTGCCAGTTCAGGATTATGTGTTACAAAAATTATAGTTCTGCCTTTATCGTGTAATTCCTGAAATAACACCATGATTTCGAAAGCAGTTCGAGTGTCCAGGTTTCCGGTGGCTTCGTCTGCCAATATCAATACAGGATCATTAACTAATGCACGGGCTATGGCAACACGTTGCATTTGTCCACCCGACATTTGATTCGATTTGTGGTATAACCTGTCGCTCAATCCAACTGCATCAAGTGCATCAACGGCTTTATCACGTCGTTCTTTGCTTGTGTATTCAGGATTGTATTGCAAGGGCAATTCTACATTTTCTACCGCTGTAGTTTTAGGCAGTAAGTTGTATGATTGAAATACAAAACCAATTTTCCGGTTTCGTAAGGTTGACCGTTCGTTTTTATTCATACTGCTTACAGCCACATTGTCAAGATAATACTCTCCTTCCGAAGGCGTATCCAAACATCCAAGTAAGTTTAGGAGGGTTGATTTTCCCGAACCGCTCGATCCCATTATGCTCACAAACTCTCCTTCGTTGATCGAAAACGAGACACCACGTAAGGCATGTACTGTTTCATCTCCAACCAAAAAATTACGTTTAATATCTTCTAATCGTATGATGGATTTGGTCATAATGTTTATTTTTTAGGTCCACTCTGACCGTTTCTTCTGAAACTTGGCATAAATGGACTTTTATCAGTTGAACCATTCGATACATCATCAGCCTGTGATCTTTGTTCAAGAACAACGGTATCACTGTCGGTTAATCCCGAAACAATTTCGGTATTTGTTGCATCAGCATCACCAATTACTACACTTTTGTTTCGAATGGTTTGGCCCTCCTGTACCCAAATAATACGATCATTTTCTTTCAGGTTTTTCACAATATTCGGATCTTCCGATATTGTCATTTTACTAGTTTTAAGATTTGCTTCATTGGGTTTAAAGCTAAATGCTTTATTTGGCAATGTTTGAACATTGCTCTTCTCAACCGTGTAAATAGTAATATTTGCAGTTAAACCCGGTTTAAGTTTCAGGTTTTCATTCGGGGCATTTACAATTACTTCATAAGTAACCACATTGGATGTTACTGTTGATTTTAGACGTACCTGAGTAACTTGGCCAACAAATTGATCATTCGGATATGCATCAACTGAAAATGAGACACGTTGCCCTAGTTTTACAGTGCCTATATCGGCTTCATCCACATTGGCCACCACTTGCATTTTAGTCAAATCCTTGGCTATGGTAAACAGAGTGGGTGTGCTAAAGGAAGCTGCAACGGTTTGTCCTTCTTCAACTGCACGCGAAATAACAACTCCGTCAATTGGTGAATGAATAGTGGCGTAATTTAAATTAGTCTGGGATTTCTTTAAATTTGACTGATTCAGTTTGTAGGTTGATTCAGCTAATTCATAATTGTATTTTGCTGTTTCATAATCAATATCGCTGATTAAACTTTTGTCGTGCAATTCTTTAGAACGATCAAAATTCTTTTTCTGAAAATCATACTGAGTTTTGCTGGAATTCAAATTTAATACTTGTGAATTATAATCCGATTGCAAATTAGTTTTGTCCAGTTCGGCTAGTATCTGACCTTTCTTTACTACCGAATTGAAATCCACATAAATTTTGGAAATAATACCTGAAACTTGTGTACCTACTGCAATCTCAATTATTGGAGCTATTGTACCGGTTGCTGTCACGGTTGTTGTGATTTTGTTGAGCGATAATTTTGTTGTGTCCAACCGGTAAGCATTTGTAGGAGAAGCTTTCAAAAAAAAGTATAATCCGATGGCTACCACAACTACACTTATCACAGTGATGATAATAATTTTGTTCCTTTTCATATTCTGTTTTTTATTTTATTTCCAACGGTATGTCTTGATATAAATTCAGCATTTGTACGTTCATTATGCTTAAATATTTTGCCTGAAGCATACTCTGTTTGGCTGCAAGTAAATTGTTTTTTTCAGTCATTAATTCCAGTGTGTTTTTCAATCCCAGATTAAATTGTTGTTCAATTAAGTCATAACTGGTTTGCAATGCTTTTACTTTTTCGGTAGCCGCAACATACTGGCTTTGAGCCGAAAGTGCATCCTGATAGGAGGATTCTATTTGAGTTAGTAAGCTTTTTTCGGCGTCCTGCAAGTTCAATTCAGCTGTTTTTTCGTTCAATCTGTCAATTTCTACAGTTGATTTTGTGCTTCGATTTGTAAAAATTGGAATACTTACTGAAATGCCGATTGCCTCGTTCAATCCATTCTGCAATTGCTGTCCAAAGTTGAAAGTGCTCGCTAATGCAGTACTATGATTTGTTCCTGCACTGGCATTCAGATTTATTTTAGGTAAATAACCTGCCTTAGCCTTTTCGGTTTCCAGCCCCGAAACTTCAATATTAAGTTTACTGCTTTTCAACTGGGGCATAACGTTTATTGACGTTTCATAAATTCTTTGTAAAGTAGGCAATGGTTTCAAAATGTCTATTTCATTCAGGGTCGGCACAGCAATATTGAGTTGATCTGTCACCGTCAATTCCAACAATTGTTTTAAGGTCAATTTTTGAGTTTCGAGTGCATTTTTTGCAACCACCAGCAGGTATTTATCCGAACTGTATTGCGATTCCAATTGTGCTAAATCCACTTTCGAAATGCTTCCGGCTTTCAGCATATTATTACCCCGTTCAAATTGAAATTTTGAAACTTCCACCGTAGCACTGTCAATATTGATCGATTCGGCAGCATATAAAATCTGCACATAAGTTTGCAGAATCGAAAATTGAATTGTTTTTTGTGCATATTGTATGTTGAATTGCCCAACCTGTTCCAACAATTGTTGCTGGCGAATGTTTTTAATTGTTTTACCGCCATCAAACAATAATAAAGAACTGCTTATTCCATAATTTCCTGAATAGGAACTGGCTGTTCCGGCACGAACTAAAAGCGGACTGTTTGAAAGGTTCTGGTTGATACTTCCATAGAGATTAGGCAATAATTGTGCTTTGGCCTGTTTGGTGGTTACCGAACTTTGTTCAAGCGCGATATTACTTTTTTTAATCTGAATATTGTTTTTCAAGGCGTATTCAATACAATTGGTCAAATTCCATTGCATTGGTTTTTCCTGTGCCGAAAGGGATGTAATGATGATTAACATCATGCTGATAAGGAAAACTTTTACTTTCATGCGTAAATAATTGTTTTTTAATTGTCGAATAGAACTAGCTTTACAGATTTTAATACCAGTTGGAGAATGTCTGTTTTCATACTCGCTTCTTGTGATTATAATTGTTTTGTTTAAGCAGTATTGAACATCCCGACAGAAAGGGACCAGTTTAACTGTATATTTTATTGACTTGCAAATATATGCTTACAACATTCAGATAATGTTATACTTTTTTTTAAAGTTACATTATTTAATTTTTTTTAATTGAAATAGCTATCCAAATGTGTGAATCATATAAGTATTTTCAAAAGTATTGCAATACTTTCTGAAGCTCACACTCGTATCTTTGGCATATTAAATAATCCTAACATTTATGTAAACATTTACCAGTACTAATTTATTTTAAATTTATACTTAATGAAATCAAAATTTAAGATTCTATCTGTATTATTCGTGATGTTGACATCATGTATAATATATCCGGGCAGCACTTCCGGTCAAGGAACAACCGTTAGTTTTCAAGCGTTTTATGACCAGTTAAGTCCGTATGGTCAATGGGTGAACGATGACAATTACGGCTATGTATGGATTCCCGAATCGGGTTCAGACTTTGTACCTTATTCAACCGATGGACATTGGGTTTTGACTGATTATGGCTGGACATGGGCGTCGGATTATATCTGGGGTTGGGCTACTTTCCATTATGGCCGTTGGAGTTTTAATGATTCCTTTGGTTGGTTTTGGGTACCCGATAATGAATGGGGTCCGGCTTGGGTAAACTGGCGTGAAGCTGATGGATACTACGGTTGGGAGCCAATGCAACCGGGAATTAGTGTCAGCATGAGTTTCAACAGAGGATATGATAGTAATTACGACCACTGGTTGTTTGTAAGTAACCGCGATTTTGAACGAACAGATATTAATCATTATTATGTCAATAGAGCAGATCGTGACCGTATAGTTAGAAATTCAACCGTCATAAACAATACATACGTGGATAAAACCCGTAGTGTAACTTATGTTTCGGGTCCTTCCAGAAATGATGTTCAGAGAAGCACCGGAAGAACAATTGTTCCGCTTACCATTTACGAAAACCACCAACCCGGACAACAAATTAATAACGGGCAATTGCGCATTTACCGGCCTCAGGTACAGAAAAGAAATGAAGGAACCAAATCGGCACCAACTAATATAACAAATCAGCGCGATGTGAAAAAAGCTCCCGGAAGAGATGGATCAACTATTCAAAACGTAACTCCTACAAGACAATCTAATAATATAATTCAGCAGAATAATATTGATAATCAACCACAAAACAGAACGGTTTCGCCAAACAGTACGGACAGAAATTATCAACCGATGCAGCAACCCAGATCGAATCCGGCTGAAAATAATCAACCAGCAAGACAACCTAATGTTGTAGTTCCTCAGCGTGATGTTGTTCAACCGGCACAGCCACAAAACAGAACAACCCCACCGGTACCCGAACAAAGAATTAAAACTGTAGAACCTTCAAAACCTACTCCGGCAGATAATAACAGACCCGATCGTCAACCGAATGTTCAACCGCAACAGAATAATAATCCTCAACCGACACAACAACAAAACACGAATCAGCGGGATAATAATCAACAGCGAAATCAGCAACCGGCTCAACAACGCGATGTTGTACCCCAAAATAATAATCCACAACCTGCTCAACAACGGAATACGAATCAGCAGGATAATAATCAACAGCGAAATCAGCAACCTGCTCAACAACGCGATGTTGTACCCCAAAATAATAATACGCAACCAGCTCAACAACGGAATACGAATCAGCAGGATAATAATCAACAACGAAATACACAACCGCCAACTATGGATAACAGAGAACAGCAGGTTCAACCGCAGAATTCAAAACCAACAACTAATGAAAACGGGCCACAACAGGTTCAAACAAGGAATTCAAAACCTGCTAATATCAGGAAAACAACTTCCAAACAACCAAATATTAAACAGGAAATAAAAAAAGAACAGGCAAAAGAACCTGACAAAGTAACTGAACCATCTGTTCAGGAAAGAAAATAATTGGTGATTGGTGATTGGTTAGTTAGTTAGTTAGTTAGTTAGTT
>Ga0209123_1000967_pt1 | contig 31621 bp, 31 predicted proteins | sample BarGraIncu00431A_FD_184500 | JGI IMG/M metagenome (GOLD analysis project Ga0209123, IMG submission 184500) | Arctic peat soil microbial communities from Barrow, Alaska, USA - Barrow Graham LP Incubations 004-31A (SPAdes) (version 2) | ecosystem: Environmental > Terrestrial > Soil > Wetlands >... | reverse complement strand
GCCACCGCGGGTCATTCCAGAGATCCTTTGCCACTTCATCGCGTTGCTCTCTCTGCAGTCTCGGCCATTGCGCGTGCAGGCTGGGCAGAGCACCTTGCGACCCATTCACTTGTATCCATTTCGGCATCTCCAAAGTCAAATACTGTTGTTTCATACAACATACGAAATTTGGAGGAAAAGCAAACGGGTGCGCAGATCGATAATTCCACTTTGATTTGGAGTCGATATGGCCGTGCGTTGCAGTAGCATGGCGCCCTTTGTATAGATCAAAAAAAACAGCAATGGCGGATGTCACGTACCGATTGGTGGTTTGCGGGCTCGTTCAGGGCGTTTTTTACCGTGGTTCAATGGCTTCTCGAGCCAACGCCCTTGGTTTGAGGGGCTGGGTGCGAAACCGCCTGGATGGCTCGGTGGAGGCAGTGGTGCAGGGAGAGGCCACCGAGGTGAAGCGCATGGTCGAATGGGCCAGGCGTGGCCCGTCAAATGCCGTCGTCACATCGGTGGACATCTTTCCGAGTGAAGGTGACTTCGTTGGTTTTCAACAGCGCGAATCCACCTGAACACCGCATTCACCCATAGCCCCGTCAGCATCGGTTGATATGCATACTGTTTCCGTCTATACGGATTTGACCAGTGGTGCCAGTGAGGTCGTTGACTACTCAAAAAATCTAGAGCAGAATTTGTTCGTGACCGAGTCTTTATCCTCGGTGAAGGAGCCCCATACATGACAATGGACCACACTTACGCTCACACCTGACTGACGGTTTGCCGTCATGACGCTTCCCATACTTGAGGAAGCACCTAGAAGGGTTAGGGTTCGTTATGAGCCCTGCCCTTTTTCATTGTGTCTGCCATCCCGCTAGCCCGACCTGCCGGTGCGCGGCCCAAGGAAGTACCACAGCAGCAGACCCAGAACGGGCAGCAACACTACGGCGATTATCCAGATCAATTTTTTCTCGTTGGATACCGAGCTTTGAAAAATATTGAGAATGGCCCAAATGTCCCCGGCGAGCACCAGCACGCCAAAAAGTCCGTTGTATCCAAAGTTCATCATTCCAAGTCCCTTTTGCGTACGGCCCAAGTCGTCAATACGTGAGCCTCAGGCAATGTAGCTTGAATACGCCTGTTGCGCCAAGTTAACCTGAAAGATGCACTTCATTCCTCTATCAGGCCTTCTTTTTTGACTTAGCAGGCACCGCCGCCGCCACGTGCGCCACAGGTGCCTTGCCGTCGGCTTCAGTTGCAACGCCTGAGCCTTCCTTCAGTGCTTCTTCAAATTCAGCCAACTCTTTGCCAATGGAAGCATATTTCTTGGACTTAGCTCTGTTGTCGATCCATTCGAGTGCAGCAGCTTCCAAGTCTTCTTTGAAATGAGCAAGCGCTGATTCTTGGACGGCTTTGGTTGTCGACTTTGGGGTACTGGACCAGAGGTCAATTAGGTCTGACAGGCCATTGTCAAAGTCTTCGAAGGTTTTAAGGTGGATCCATTGGCCGCTTTTGTCAAACATTTCTTCTTTCGGTACTTGCAAGGGTTGCAGTTTAGCGGGGCGAATCAAGGAATCACTGGCTCCAGCCCGCCCACCACTGCCTTGATGCAACTGATATACACCTTGTTCTCGGCAAGCCCAGTACGTGCAGGGGAACCACAAGCTGCATCGGAACGACCTTTACATCAGGATTGCTTTAGCCGCTCAACAATGTTGCTTACCAAGACTTCGGGATGCAGCCCTGCGCCAAGAACTGTATTGCAGCTTGGACACAGATATAAGCCGACTTGGGTCACGTTCTGGCTGTGCTCTGAAATATCGGCCACTTCGAACTTCACCGTCGAAACAGGCGCTTCGCATTTTGGACATTTGGCATCGTGATGCATGGTAAGTCCTCCAGTTAAATAGGTGCGTCGATTGTTGCACCAAGGCCGATAGAAGGCTAGCGGGGCGATCAGCCGAATCGGAGTGGTCCAATTGGGCTATCCGTGCTTGCCAATCAGGGAATCACGGCACTGGCAACAGCACCGACGGCTTTGGCTGTGACCTTGACCCCGGTGGCAACCACGGTGACCGCAGCATCAGCAACTGCCACTACGGCACAGGCTTGCAGGGTCAGAGTCATGATGATACCAATGACCAAGCGCAAGGCGGTCTTCAAAAGTGACTCCGTTTGATGAGAGGCCTGTTCATTCGAATTTTCTAGAAGAACTGGATTACTGTGCCGCCAACAAGTCAACGGTGAACACCAATGCCGCATTAGGTGGAATGACACCGCCAGCACCAGCGCTGCCGTAAGCCAGTGAACTCGGGATGATCAGGGTGCGTGTTCCGCCGACCTTCATGCCTGCAAACCCCTGATCCCACCCGGCGATCACTTGACCGGAACCCAATTTGAAGGAAAACGGTGCCTTTCCGACTGAAGAATCAAACTGCGTGCCATGGAAGTTCACGGCTGAAGCGTCGTACAGCCAGCCTGTGTAGTTCACGGTGACGGTGTTGCCCGCAACAGCAGTGGCACCGGTACCAACGGTTGTGTCTGTGATCTGCAGCGCTGTCGGTCCCGTGGAGGCAGGAGTGTCACCCCTATTGCTGCAACCGCTCAAAAGTATGCAGAGGGCCAATGTCGTTGCTGTCAGGATGTTTTTCATCTCAATGTGCTTTCCGTAATAGTCGTTGATGGTCGAACCGAACCAATGCAGAGCTCAATGCTTTCCAATGGCTCCATCCGGGCATGAAAAAAGCCCACTACGATTTCTCGTAAGGGCTTGACTCGTCTTTTTTGGCTACCAACCTGGGCCTTGAAGCTAGAACTCCGTATTTTCAGTACTGCTTGTAGGGCAAAAACTTGCCTGACAGCACCACGTTGACGCGGTCGCCTTTGGGGTCGGTCTGGCGCTCGATGTTCAAGCTGAAATCAATAGCACTCATGATGCCGTCGCCAAATTCTTCGTGGATCAGTTCCTTGATGGTGGTGCCATAGACGCTGACGATTTCATGCCAACGGTAGATCAATGGGTCGGTAGACACGGCTGTGGGCAGTGAGCCCTTGTAGGGCGCCATCTGCAGCCACTTTTGCTCTTCGGCGTCGAGGTCAAAGATATTGCCGACGATCTTGGCCTGGGCGGCGTCAAATGTCATCTGGCCCAGGCAGGCGGCCGTGACCCACTCCTTGCTCAGGCCGACTTTTTTGGCCACATCTTCCCATTTAATGCCCTTGGACACTTTAGCGGTAATGATTTTTTCGGTGATGTCGTTGCGGTTCATGTTGACTCCGTTGTTCGAGGTAAGGTTGAAATGTAACTTTAGGGGAAGGGTAAAGGGGTAACCATGATGGCCAAGGGGCTTGGTCGGTGAAACTCAGAAGCCATCTTCTCATACCCCTGATCCCCACCACCGAACCAATGCAGAGCCCCAAGGGCTGCAATGCCACCAGTCAGGCAAGAAAAAAGCACCTAAGCCAAAGACCTAAGTGCTTGATTTCGTTCTGAATTCTGGCTCCTCGACCTGGGCTCGAACCAGGGACCTACGGATTAACAGTCCGGCGCTCTACCAACTGAGCTATCGAGGAATATTTTTTGTTATCAACAACTTAGGTTGTCAGCGGCAATGTTAATTGCCTTGCGAACAAGTTGCGACAGCCAGAATTATAGGGTACTTTTTTGGCTGTAATTCCTTGCCAATGTCGGGCTTTGCAATTTGGATCAGCTGGAACCCAATACGGCAGCTATCGCTGCGTTTTGCTTGATGAAACAGTGCGCTATACCCTGCTGCTTCAGCTCACACGGTTGATCGTCGCCACAGACCGGACGCAATTGCGCCCGTCATGCTTGGCCTGATAAAGCGCTTTGTCAGCGTGGGCCAGCAACTCCTGTGGGCTAAGGTACTGGTCGGGTATGCCACAGGCCACGCCAAAGCTGGCGGTGACGCGAATCGTGCCGCCTTCAAAAGGCACATGAAGTTGCTCGATGTCCGCGCGAAATCCCTCGGCCAGCGCCACCGAATCCTGCTGGTTGCTGTCGACTAGCAGAATGACAAATTCCTCCCCACCGTAACGCGCCAGCACGTCACCGACACGTTGAATCCGGGGTCGCAGCAAGTGGGCCACGGCGCGCAGGCAAGCGTCACCGCCCATATGACCGTAGGTATCATTGACCAGCTTGAAGTGATCAATGTCAATCATGATCTGCGACAGCGGACTTTTCTGTCGGTCAGCCCGTCGATGCTCCAGGGCCAAGGCGCGGTCAAAGAACGCGCGGTTGCTGATTTGGGTCAGTCCGTCCACGTTGGACAGGCGTTGCAGCTGATCATTGGCCAGCTTGAGTTGATCCAGCGTGAGGTTCAGGTCGTTGGTGCGCGCCGTGACCCGTTGTTCCAGTTCGCGGTTGGCATCTTCTTTGGTCTTGACCAGCGCTTCCTGGGAGGCACGCGCCCAGCGCTCATGGCCCAATGCCACTGCCTGCGCATTGACCCTCAGCATGCGATCGTGGTTGATCCGGTCGGCCAGCGTGAACGATAGCAACAGCACCAACAAGACAATGCCGATCTGGGACGCATTGTCGGTCCAGGCGTTGGACGGTATCAAACCAAATTTGCTGGCATTCAGGACGCACAGGCTAATGAGCACGGTGGTCCAGGCGAGGCAATAAAAGCGCGCGAAATTGGCGCCGCGCCACCACCGCCAGTAGCCCAGCGCCAACGCGATCAACGCAATGGGGATGGTGAAGGCTGCGCCCACACGCACCGTCAAACTGTAGGGTAAAACAAAGGTCAGCACCAACAGCAGGGCGCTGACCATTGCCAGTGCCCGTGTCAGGTAGTGCGCTGGCCTTGAAAACTTGCTCAGCCTGAGAAAGCCGTCGGCAAAAAGGCAGGTGAACAACTCTGCACTGGCCATAAAGGTGGAGATGGCAAAGCTGTTCCAACGCACGGCGTTGGGCCAAACGTAGGCAAAGGTGTAACCGTTCAAGGTGAGATGAAAGAGCAGGTAGCTCGCTACAAATCCAATGTAATAAAGGTAGTTGATGTCGCGGGTCGAAAAGTAGACAAATAGGTTGTAGACAATCATGACCAGCAGGATGCCGATCACCATGCCCTGCAATAATTTATCGTCATCATTGGTCTCATAAAACTGGGTCGGATCCCAGATTCGAAGAGGTGCTTCAATCGTGCCCGATGAGGCCAGGCGGATGTAGATCAAATTGGCCCCGGGCGCCAGATTCAAGGGCATGACGAAATTCTGGTGTCGAATGACGCGCTGTGCAAAGGGTTTTTCATCACCCAGGGTGTAGGTGGTTTTGAGCTGACCGGCCGTGTAGTGGTACAGCTGCACGTCGTTGATGAAGGGGATTGGCAACTCGACGAAGCGTGCGACGTCCTGGCTTGCGAGGTTGTTGATCTGGAAGCGAAACCAGTAGGCGTCGTTGGTGAAACCAAAGTTGGGCGATTTTCGGGTGATGGTCTGCCAGCTTTGCGTCGGTGACATGACCTGGCCAGGTGTCAGGGTTCGGGTACTGTCCGTCAACATGCCCATGCGGGTGTCTACGTCAATGCGACCGGGTGTCTGAGCTGACACCTCAAAGACCGGAAAACTGGCATCTGTTGGGCTTGGGGATGCGTGTAGCGCGGTTGTCAGCAGGCCCAGCACGCATGTCAACCAGCAAAGTACAACGGCTTTCAAATTCAAAGTCAGAATTCTCCAGAGTTGCGCTCAAGAATGAGGTTGACGAGCCTTGACCCCGGCACTGGCTCCACAGTTAGGGCTGCTTGGTTCCCCACCTGACCCGGTTGGCCGCTTCACCATGCGGGAAGGCCCGTCAAGCGCAATTGTAGGGCAGAGTGACTGTTCATGTTTTCCAAGCCCCTATGGGTCGCACCTTAGAATCTGGGCATGTCCTACCTCGTGCTCGCCCGCAAGTACCGCCCCCGCAACTTCACTGAAATGGTGGGGCAGGACCACGTGGTGCGAGCGCTCACCAACGCTCTCACCACGCAGCGGCTGCACCACGCTTATTTATTCACCGGCACGCGTGGCGTCGGCAAGACCACGGTGTCGCGCATTTTGGCCAAGTCGCTCAATTGCCAGGGGCCGGACGGGCAGGGCGGCATCACGGCCACGCCGTGTGGCGTGTGCCAGGCTTGTACTGACATTGATTCCGGCCGCTTTGTCGATTACACCGAGCTCGATGCGGCCTCCAATCGGGGTGTCGACGAAGTACAGGCGCTCTTGGAACAGGCGGTTTACAAGCCGGTGCAGGGGCGCTTCAAGGTCTTCATGATCGACGAGGTGCACATGCTCACCGGACATGCCTTCAACGCCATGCTGAAGACTTTGGAGGAGCCGCCCGAGTACTTGAAATTTGTGCTGGCCACCACCGACCCGCAGAAGGTGCCGGTCACCGTGCTGTCGCGCTGTCTGCAGTTCAACCTGCGCCCGATAGCGCCCGAAACCATCCGTGAGCACCTGCAAAAGGTCTTGCAAACTGAAAACGTGGCGGCCGATGTGCCGTCGCTGCGGCTGCTGGCGCGTGCGGCGCACGGCTCCATGCGCGATGCCTTGAGTCTGGCTGATCAGGCGATTTCGTTTGGTGCGGGCCAGATTGAAGAAGCGACGGTGCGCCAGATGCTGGGCAGTGTGGACCGCTCCTATGTCTTTCGCCTGCTGGAGGCGTTGGCCCAGGGAGACGGCAAAACCGTGGTCGAGACGTCTGAGGTCTTGCGTCTGAATGGCCTGAGTGCGGCCTCCACGCTGGAAGAAATGAGCATGGTGCTGCAGCGCATGGCCGTTCTGCAAGTTGTGCCCAGCGCCGTTGAGTCAGATGAATCCGATCCGCAAGCCTTGGACGTAGCGCGTCTGGCAGCACTAATGCCCGCCGACGAGACGCAGTTGCTCTACAGCATCTGCCTGCACGGGCGCGCGGAGTTGGGCCTGGCACCAGACGAGTACGCCGCATTGACCATGGTGTTGCTGCGACTGCTGGCTTTCAAACCCGGCGCTGGCAATCTGCCTGTGGCTGAAAAAAAAACTTTAAGTGACGCGCCGCGGGGGCTTGCGGCAGCTGCACCCCGTCCAGTGCCAGCGCCCGGACAGGTGGCGGCCGAGGTGCCAGTTTTTGAGGAAAAAGAGGCTCTAGCCCCCGTCGAATATGCGCAGTCAGCTATAAAAATAGTAGCTAATACAGAAGCACAAGCAAATACAGAAGAAAAGGCTGAATCAGAGGTTGACGTAGAGGCAGAGGCATTGCAGCCACCCCCGACGGGTCAGCATTTGCATGTGGTCCAGCTGCCGGTGGCTGCGGGACAATCCCTCGCTTTTGAGCAAAATAGGCCTCTAGCCCCCGTGGAATATGCGCAAGAAGCTACAAAAATAGTAGCGATTCCGGTGCGCGTGCAGGCCGATTCCCGCACCGAGGCGGCGGCTGGCCAGTCGGCAGCCTCTTTGCTGCGTCCCACCGAAGAGGGCGAGTTCTGGCATGGGATCGTGCGGCAACTCATCGCCCAAGAAGCGATCAACGCCATGGTGCGCGAACTGGCTCTTCAGTCGCAGCTGGTGGCGCGCGACACCGACCAGTGGCTGTTGCGGGTCGAGCGCGAATCGCTGAATCAGTCGGGTAGCCGTGACCGTCTGGCGACTGCGTTACAGGCGGCGGGTCACGCTGTGCGCCTGGTGGTGGAGATTGGGCGCGTGACCGACAGCCCGGCCCGGCGTAACGCGGCGCTGGTGGCCGAGCGGCAGCTGGCAGCAGAAAAAATCATTTTTGATGATCCGTTTGTGCAGACGATGATGCGTGATTTTGGCGCGAAAATCGTGCCTGGCAGCATCACGCCGGGCTGACGATCCAGATTGCCGGATCAATTCCAGCCGCCCGGTCCAAAGCTATATTGCTTTTCTATCTTCCCTTCAAAATCTAAACCAAGGACTACCTATGTTCAACAAAGGACAACTCGCCGGCCTCATGAAGCAGGCCCAGGCCATGCAGGACAATATGAAAAAAGCCCAGGACGAACTGGGCAACGTTGAAGTCACCGGAGAATCCGGCGCCGGTCTGGTCAAAGTTCTGATGACCTGTAAACATGATGTGCGCCGTGTCACCATCGACCCCAGCTTGCTGGCCGACGACAAAGACATGCTCGAAGACCTGGTGGCGGCGGCTTTTAACGCCGCGGTGCGCAAGGCCGAAGAAACTTCAGCCGAGAAAATGGGCAAGATCACCGCCGGTATGCCAGGCCTGCCCGGCGGCATGAAGTTTCCATTCTGATCCTGCGTGGCTGATCTCAACTCGCTCGACGTCCTGATCCAGGCGCTGCGCCGTCTGCCGGGCGTGGGAGTGAAGTCGGCTTCGCGCATGGCGTTTCACCTGCTGCAGCATGACCGTCCAGGTGCCTTGGCGTTGTCCCGTGCCTTGCAAGTTGCCGCCGATCAAGTGCGTCATTGCGAGCGTTGCCACACCTTCACGCAGGCCGACATTTGCGCCACCTGCCTTGACCCCCGGCGCGATGCCTCCAAGTTGTGTGTGGTCGAGACCCCGGCCGATCAGTCGGCGCTGGAGCGCACCGGCGCGTACCACGGCTTGTACTTTGTGCTGATGGGCAAACTCAGCCCACTCGATGGCATAGGCCCCAAGGACATCGGTCTCAAAGGTTTGTTCGACCGGGCTTGCGACGGCACCGTGCAGGAAGTGATTCTGGCCACCAACTTCACGGCCGAAGGTGAAGCCACCGCGCATGTGATCAGCGAAGGCCTGAAAAGCCGGGGGCTGCGGCTGACCCGCCTGGCGCGTGGGGTGCCGGTGGGCAGCGAGTTGGAGTATGTGGACCTGGGCACCATTGCGCACGCCCTGCTGGACCGACGCTAGGCTAGGTACAAACCCCCTGCGGGATGTTCCCGATGTGCAAGTCGGCGCGGCGGGCTATCCTTAAGCTCGGACAGAAAGCGAGATCCCAAGAAAATTGACCATGAACAACATCCAATTCAACCGCCGAACCTTGCTTGCTGTTACGACTTGGGCGGCAGCATCTGGGGCCGCACCTGCTCTGTGGGCGCAGCCCCGACTTGAAAAAACGAAGATAGCCATTGCAGTGGGGGGCAAGGCAGCGTTCTGTAATTTGCCCTTGACCATCGCTGAGCAGCTCGGTTATTTCAAGGCCGAAGGCCTGGAGGTTGATATCAGCGATATTGCAGGGGGTTCGCAGGCGTTGGCAGCGGTTGAAGGCGGTTTGGCCGACGTTGTTTCGGGTTCCTATGAGCACACCATCACCCTGCAGACCCGGGGGCAGAACTTCCAGGCTTTTGTGTTGCAGGCGCGCGCGCCTGCCATCGCGATCGGCATCTCAGTCAAGGCCATGCCCCATTACAAAACAATTGCCGATCTCAAGGGCAAAAGAATCGGCATTTCGGCACCTGACTCGTCAACCCATCGGGTGGCCCAGTTGATTTTTTCGCGTGCCGGGCTCAAGTCGGACGATGTGAACTACGTTGGCGTGGGCACGGCCGCAGGTGTTCTGAGCGCTTTCCGTAGCGGCCAGATTGATGCCTTGAGTACGGTTGACCCGGTGCTGACCATGCTGGAGCAAAGAGGCGAGATCCGCATCATTGCCGATACCCGCACGCTCAAAGGGACGGCGGAGGTCTTTGGAGGGGTCATGCCAGCGGGCTGCCTGTACGCGCCGCTGGATTTTGTAAAGAAATGCCCAAACACCGTGCAAGCCCTGACCAACGCCATCGTTCACAGCCTGAAGTGGCTGCAAACAGCCGGACCGAGCGACATCATCAGAGTCGTTCCAGAGGCCTACTTGCTGCGGGATCGGGCGGTTTACCTGGCCGCCTTCAACAAGGTACGGGAGGCCATTTCTCCCGATGGTTTGATCCCTGTTGAGGGGCCGCAGACGGCCGCCCGTGCGCTGGTCCTTTTCGATCCAGCTGTCAAGTTGGGCAACATCGACCTTGCCAAAACCTACACCAATGTGTTTGCAATCAAGGCCAAAAAGCGCTTTAACGCCTGAAGCCCGCTGATGAGAACGACGCGGGCAGCAGGTGATTGGGATTAGGGTTGTTTGGCAAGCCGGGTTGGCTTTCTCACCTTGCTTCGGGCCTGTGTGCTTGTTGATTTTGTCTTGCCAAGGGTCTTGCTTTGAACCAAGGTCTTGGCCCGTACTGGCAGAAACATCACCACCTGTTGTCCGGCCTTGAAAACCGCCGACGCGCTGACCTTGTTCCATTCGGCGACACTGGCGGGGCTGACCCGGTAGCGCCTGGCCAGGCTGGCTACCGAATCCTTTTTGCCAGCCTTGAGCACGTTGCGTTTCAGTATCGCATCGGGCGCCAGAGACAGCTGGCCGTTGTCAGCGACATGCTCGGCGACATCGGCGACCAATTCGGTTGGGCGCGGCACCAGCAGGCTGGAGCCGGCCTTGATCACCACAAGGGGTGGAATTTTGTTGACACTGCGCAACTCGGCCTCGGTCATGCCCACCCGTTTGGCGGCCTCGGCCGGTTTCATGGTGGAGGGCGCCCGCCAGACCGTCCAACTGGCGAGACGGCCGCCGCTGAAGGCTTCCAGGTTGCTCTGGAAGATGATGGCGTTGTCCCAGGGCAGCAATATTTGCGGTGTGCCGGCCGCCAGAATGACCGGTCGACTGCCGCCCGACGGGTTAAGCGCCTTGAAGTCCTCTAGCGTCACTTCAGCCAGTTTGGCCACCAGCGCTACGTCGATATCGTGCTTGATATCCACGGTTTGAAAGTAAGGGTGGTTTCCAATCAGGGGCAGGCGCGCCTTGAATGCAAGCGGGTCGGCCACGATGTTCTTGATGGCCTGCAGCTTGGGCACATAAAGACGGGTTTCCGCCGGCATGGTGAGATCGGTGTACGAGAGGCCCAGGCCGGCACGCTTGTTTTTGGCGATGGCACGTCCGACGCTGCCTTCACCCCAGTTATAAGCGGCCAGCGCCAGATTCCAGTCGCCAAACATGTCATGGAGCTTTTGCAGGTAGTCCAGCGCCGCACGGGTAGAGGCCAGCACGTCGCGCCGGTCATCGCGAAACGCATTCTGTTTCAAATCGAAGCTTTTGCCGGTCGCGGGCATGAATTGCCACATGCCGGCCGCCTTAACACTTGAGACCGCCTGTGGGTTGAAGGCACTCTCGATAAAAGGCAACAGCGCCAGTTCGGTTGGCATGTTGCGTCGCTCCAGTTCTTCCACAATGTAAAACAAATATTTATTGGAACGCTCCGTCATGCGCAGGATGTAGTCGGGCCGGGTGCTGTACCACTGCTCGCGATCAAGTACCAGCTCACTCTCCAGATTCGGCATGCCGTAGCCGCGCCGGATCCGCTCCCAGATATCACCCGGTGGGGCTAGTTGGGTTACCGCTTGGGAGGCAGCTTGCGCGGCCGTGATGGGCTGCAACTCGCCACTCGGAATGGCACCGGTGGCCTGAGTTCCTGACGTGGCGTTGGCTGATGACGTTGGCCCGTGGATGGCATCCGGGTTTGACAGAGATGTGATGCCGGTGCTGGCACAGCCGGTCAGCCACAGCAGGCCGCTTAGGCAGGCAAGTTTCAGAAATTTCATCAGAACTGGTTCTTCCATTGGCGAAGGGCGGCAAAGATGCTCACCTCATCGCGGGCTGATGCGTCAAATGCCTGGACTGCCTGGGTGACAGTTGCTTGGCGCGTACGCAAAAAAGGGTTGATCTGACGCTCCAGCAAGATACTGGAGGGCAGGGTGGGTTGCTGTCGCAAGCGCAATGCTTTGGCTCTAAGCGTGTAGTCGGTCAAAGCCTGGTTGCTGGGCTCCACGGCGCAGGCAAATTTCAGGTTGCTCAAGGTGTATTCATGGGCGCAGCATACACGCGTCGCGTCAGGCAGGGCAGCCAGGGTGTCAAGCGAGGCCAGCATTTGGGCCGGGCTGCCTTCAAACAGGCGGCCACAACCGGCGCTGAACAGCGTATCGCCACAAAACAGCAGCGGTGCCTTATCCACATCGGCACAAAAATAAGCGATATGGCCAGCGGTATGACCGGGGACGTCGATGACCTGGAAGTTCAAACCCAGCGCCTGCAGCTGCTCATTACCTGTGACGCGGGTCAGGGGTTCGGGCATCGGTTCCCGGGCCGGGCCAAACACCTTGGCGCCGGTGGCCGCGCGCAAGGCAGCCACGCCGCCGGTATGGTCGGGGTGATGGTGCGTGACTAAAATGGCTTCCAATTGCAAACCCAGTTGTTGCAGGGCCTCGAGCACAGGTTGTGCAGCACCGGGGTCAACCACCAGCGCATGGCGTTCGTCATGCATCATCCAGATGTAGTTGTCAGTGAAGGCGGGTAGTGGAATTAGCTGCATGAGTGATCAAATTATAGGTTTGCATGACTGGTTTGAGTCGCCCACGGGGCGCTATCTGCTGGCGTGGGAACGTCGCCAGTTTGATCTGGCGGTGGCTGATATTTTTGGGTTTCATGCACTGCAGCTTGGTTTGCCCGAGCTCGATGCCTTGGGCGCCAACCGCATGCCGCACCGCTGGTTGGCGACCCAAACCCCTACGCCAGGTGCGGCTTTTGCGACTGATTTCTCGGCGCTACCGTTCTCGGCCAACAGTCTGGACCTGGTGGTTCTGCCGCACTCGCTGGAGCTGGCAAGCGACCCGCATACCACCTTGCGCGAAGTTGAGCGGGTCCTGGTGCCGGAAGGGCGGGTTGTCATTTGCGGTCTGAACCCGACTTCGATTTGGGGTTTGCGCCAGCGGCGCGCTCGCTCGCCTCATCGGGTGGGTTCGCAGAAGTTGTTTTTGCCTGAAGCGGGAGAATTCATCGGCTATTGGCGTTTGCGCGACTGGCTGCACTTGCTGGGTTTTGAGGTGGAAGTCGGGCGTTTTGGCTGTTACCGTCCCGCGTTTTCCAGCGAAAAATGGCTGCAACGGTTTGAGTGGATGGATCGGGCAGGCGCGCGCTGGTGGCCGATCCTGGGCGGTGTGTATTTTTTGGTGGCGGTCAAGCGGGTGCGCGGCATGACGCTGCTGAGTCCGGCCTGGAAGGCCTCCCGAGCCTTGGCAGCAGCTCCTGTTTCTGTAGCGAATAGTTCAACGTTGACGAGGGCTAGTGCCCCAAAAGATGAGAAAACAAAATGAGTATGAGGAACCAGTTTTGAACGCAATAGAAATCTACACCGATGGTGCCTGCAAGGGCAATCCCGGTCCGGGTGGCTGGGGCGCGTTGCTCAAATCGGCGGATTCGCAAAAAGAATTGTTTGGTGGTGAATTAGGTACCACCAACAACCGCATGGAAATGACGGCGGTGATTGAAGCGCTGGCGGCCTTGAAACGTCCGTGCCAGGTGACGCTGCACGTCGACAGTCAGTATGTGCTCAAGGGCATGACGGAGTGGCTGGTCGGCTGGAAGGCCCGCGGCTGGAAGACGGCTGCCAAGCAGCCGGTGAAAAATGTCGACCTGTGGCAGCGGCTGGACGAGCTGGTCAGCACGTCAGGCCACAGAATTGACTGGCGTTGGGTCAGGGGTCATAACGGCGACCCCGGCAATGAACACGCCGACGTGCTGGCTAACCGGGGCGTGGAGTTGGCATTGCGGCAACGTTGAATCAACACCCCGACCTTTTCGCTCAGATGTAGCCCAACATCGTCCACCAGACGCCACCCACCACCACCAATAGCAGCAGGTTGACCACGCTCATCACCGCGCCTGCCGTCCACCACTCATTCAGGGTGGTGTAGCCAGAACCGAAAATGATGGGCGCTGTGCCGGTACCGTAGTGGGTCAGCGACATCATCAGCGAAGACGCAAAGGCCAGCACCAAAGCCAGCAGCATGGGTGGCGCGCCAAGGGCCATACCAGCGGCAAAAAATGCTGCAAACATGGCTGTGATGTGAGCGGTGGTGCTGGCGAAGAAGTAGTGGGAATAGAAATAAACCAGCACCAATATGGCGGAGGCACCCATCCAGCCCAAGCCCAGATAGCTAATGCTATTTTGAATGGACAGCGCAAACCAGCCAACCAGACCCAGCTTACCCAGAAACGTGGCCATCATCACCAACGCTGCAAACCAGATCAGGGTGTCCCAAGCGGTCTTGGCCTTGAGAATATCCTCCCAGTCCAGCACGCCGGTCAGCAACAGCAGCGACAGGCCGATCCAGGCAGTGGTCGTGGCATTGAGGTCCATGGCGGGGCCAAACAGCAGGGCCGGCACGCCGGCCCACATGAGCAGCATCAGCCCTAAAACACCCAGCGTGATGAACTCCGAGGCCTTCATCGGTCCCAGTTTGGTGAGCTCGGTGTGCGCCAGCTCCTTGGCGTTGGGTGTCATTTTGACTTCGGGCGGGAAGAGAAAATACAGGACCAGCGGCATCACCAGCAGCATCACCAGCCCCGGCACCAGCGCGGCTAGCGCCCATTGGCCCCAGGTGATCTTGATCGCCGAGTTGGTGGCTTTGGCAACCAGATCCACGATCAGGGGATTGGGGGCCGTGGCCGTGATGAACATGGCCGAGGTGATGGGGTTGGTGTTGTAGTTGACCAGCGCCAGATAGCGACCAATTTTCTTTGATGTGCCCAGGTCGGGGCTGGAGCCGAAGGCATCCGCGATCGAGCGCATGATGGGGTGAATGATGGCCCCGCCGCGTGCCGTGTTACTGGGCGTGACCGGGGCAATAACCAACTCGGACAGAACCAGACTGTAGGCCACGCCTATGGTTTTCTTGCCAAACAGCGAAATGAAGTTGTAGCCAATTCGCGTACCGAGTCCGGTTTTGGTCAAGGCCACCGAGATCATCACGGCAATGGCAATCAACCAGATCAAGGGATTGGAAAAACCACTCAAGGCATCGGCAATCGCGCCTTCCGGTTTGCCGGGCCGGGTCACCTCTGTAATGGCCACCAAAGAAATGGCCACGATCGACAAAGCGCCGATCGGCATGGCTTTGCCGATGATGGCGGCAATGGTTCCGATAAATAGCGCCAGCAAATGCCAGGCGTTGGGACTCACTTTGTCAGGGACTGGAATGACAAACCAGATCAGTAGGGTGATGCCGATCGCGACTGCGGTTGGAATCGGTTTGGGTAGAGAGCTCTTGTCCATCGCACTTCCTTCCTGTAACCGGGCTGCGGTGCAGCCGCTGACGGAAACAGGTTTTTTAAAATCACTGATTTTAAAACCCGTGATTCTGTAAGCTAGTGTAAGGAACACTCAGCCATCAAAAAGACATTTCTCCTCTCAACTTTTCTGCCACTTGAGTTTTGGAGACCCTATTTGCCGGTCAGTTGATTTGCATCAGATATGCCTTAAGCCACCCCCTCAAACATCATCACCTCCACCTCATCGCCCTGCGCCACATGGCCCTGGCCATGCTGCAACACGATCAGGCCGTTGGCTTGCACCATGGAACTGAGAACGCCCGAGCCCTGATTGCCGGTGGGTCTAACTTGCAGCGTGCCCTCAGGTGTGGTGCTGACCACGCCGCGCTGGTACTCGGTGCGGCCGGGCTTTTTGCGGATGGCCTCGCTGCTGCGGGCCTTGAGCAGCGGCGGCGCTGCTGCCGTGCAGCCCATCATACGCAGCAAGGCCGGGCGCACAAAGGCCAGAAAAGTCACCATCACTGCGACCGGGTTGCCCGGCAAGCCAAACAGAATGGCATCCTTTGATGGTTCTAAATTGCTATCATTGTTATAGCTAATAGTGCTTATTTCATGGGGGCTAGAGGCTAATTTGGCTTTAGGAATTCGTCCCACCGCCATGGGCCGGCCCGGGCGCATCGCAATCTTCCAGAAGGCGACGTCGCCGAGCTTTTTCATCATGGCCTTGGTGTAGTCGGCCTCGCCCACGCTCACGCCACCGCTGGTGATGATGGCATCAGCGACCGAAGCGGCGTGGGTAAAGGCTGCTTCCAGCAGAGTCGGTTCATCGCGCACCACGCCCAGGTCGATGACTTCGAGCCCCAAGCGCGTCAGCAGGCCAAATACGGTGTAGCGGTTGCTGTCGTAGACCGCACCTTCGCGCGGGGGTTCGCCCAGGCTCAGAATCTCGTCGCCGGTAGAAAAATAGGCCACCCGCAGCTTGCGCCAAACCGGTAACTTTTCAATGCCCAAACTGGCCATGAGCCCAAGCGCAGCTGGCGTGAGTAGCGCTCCTTTTTGGAGTGCTGGCTGGCCTTGCAACAGGTCTTCACCCAGGTGGCGGCGGTTGTCGCCGGGCTGCACTGTGCCTGGCGCAAGGGTGATGAGCTCTGTGGGCGGATTTTGGTCTGGGCTGTGGCTTACCAACTCTTGCGGCACCACGGTATCGAGCCCTTGTGGCATCACGGCACCGGTCATGATCTTGACGCACTCACCGCGCTGCACCTTGCCTGACCAGGTCTTGCCCGCGAGCGCAGTACCCACCACTTTCAGGGTCAAGGGGTTTGCTGCGGCCAGCTGTGCGCCATCGAACGCATAGCCGTCCATGGCCGAGTTGTCGTGCGGCGGCACACTGATGGGCGAGATCACATCCGCTGCGAGCACGCGGCCCAGGGCCTGAAAAATGCCCACTTCTTCATGCTGCGTAACGGGCTCCACCAGGCGCGCCAAAAAGGTGCCGACGGTGCTGGCACTCAAGGCTTGCGGGTCATAAGCTGCCAGTTCGGCGGCTATGCTTTCCATGGATTTCATGTGGGGCTGTTTTCCAGTTGGTGCAAATCCGCCAGCGTGTTGGCGTTGAAGAACGCGCGCGGGTCGTCATTGGGCAAATCAAACGGCACTACCGTCGTTTTGTGCAAGGCAGTCCACGCATCAATCTTGCGTCCGCCTTCCTGAGTGAACCTGACCAGACTCTCCAGTAGCTCAACGCGCAGCAGGCAAAACACCGGCTGGGCGCGCAGGCGCACTTGGCCGTCTTTGCCAGGTTCAGGCGCTGCAGCCATGGCAACGTCGGCGTTTTCGGCTTCCAGTGCAGCTGCCAGGCGGGGCACCAAATCAAGTGGTAGCAGCGGCGTATCGCAGGGCACGGTGACCAGATAAGGCGTTTCACAGTGCTCAAGACCGGTTAAAAATCCCGCCAGCGGCCCGGCATAGTCGGCCAGACCATCGGGCCAGACGGACACGCCAAAAGATTCATAAGCCGCCAGATTGCGGTTGGCGTTGATCATGATCTGGCCTACCCCGCCACCCATCTGCAGGCGGGTTAGCGTATGCAGCGTCAGCGGCATGCCATTGAAGGTTTGTAGCCCCTTATCTATGCCGCCCATGCGGGAACCCCGGCCGCCGGCCAAAATCAGGCCGGTAATGTCTTGTGCAGGAATCAAATCAACCTCCGATGTAGCTCATTTCAACGCGGCGACCACCGGTACCGGCGTCAGGCGCCAAGGCGCTGCGCAACTCGGAATAGCGGTCGGTGCGGCTTTGCCAGATGTGCCCGACGGCAGACGCCAGGTCAACATCCGAGGCGCTCTCGCGGATAAGGGCGCGCAGGTCGTAGCCTTGGGCCGCAAACAGGCATAGGTACAGCTTGCCCTCGGTCGACAGGCGGGCGCGGTTGCAGTCGCCGCAGAAGGCCTGCGTCACACTGCTGATGACGCCGATTTCACCCAATTCCTTGTCGTGCAGGCCAGAGGCGTTTGCGTAACCCCAGCGCGCGGCGGTTTCGCCGGGGTTGCTGGGTTCGAGCTGCACCAGCGGCAGCTCGGCGTGGATGAGTTTGACAACCTCGCTGGAGGCCAGCACCTCGTTCATGCGCCAGCCATTGGTGGCGCCCACGTCCATGTACTCGATAAAGCGCAGCACAATGCCAGAGCCCATGAAGTGTCGTGCCATCGGCAGAATCTCATGTTCATTGGTGCCGCGCTTGACCACCATGTTGATTTTGATCGGACCCAGGCCCGCCTCCTGCGCCGCCTCAATCCCGGCCAGCACGTCGGCCACCGGAAAGTCGACATCGTTCATGCTGCGAAACACCGCGTCGTCGAGCCCATCCAGGCTGACGGTGATGCGCTGCAGGCCGGCGGACTTGAGGTCGCGCGCCTTGCGGGCCAGCAGGGAACCGTTGGTGGTGAGTGTGATGTCGAGCGCCTGGCCTTGCGGTGTGCGCAGCGCAGCCAGCTGTTCGATCAGCCGTTCAATGTTTTTGCGCAGCAGTGGCTCACCACCGGTAAGACGAATTTTTTGCACACCATGCGCCACAAAAACCTTGGCGATGCGGGTAATTTCCTCGAACGACAACAGTGCCTGGTGCGGCAGGTAGGCATAGTCTTTGTCAAAAATGGTCTTGGGCATGCAGTAGTTGCAGCGAAAGTTGCAGCGGTCGGTGACACTGATGCGCAAATCACGCAACGGGCGCCCGAGCGTGTCGATCAGCCGACCGGAGCTGGTGATGCGCGACTCTGGCAGATAAGCGGCGCCTGGGACCGGCAGTGCGCTGGATCGCAGGTCGAGCAGCGGCACAATGCGGGGCGTGTCACGGTCGGTCATGGTGGTCCTGGTACATGGGGAGCGTCGATTCTGGCACGATTTCACCGCTTTCACGTGGCGGATAATTATGGCCTCAAGCAAGTTAAACCACAGGGGCTCTCATTGATGACACTCACCGAATTGCTCGCTTCCAAGGCGGCGCTGCCCAGCATTCCAAAAGTGATCGCCTTGCTGCTCAACGAGCTTGATCACGAAGAGCCCGATCTCAGAAAAATTAGCCAGCTCATCAACACCGACCCGGTACTGGCTACGCGCTTGTTGCAGCTGGCCAATTCGGCGCAGTTTCAGTTGTCCAACAAAATCAGCAGCGTGTCCGAAGCCCTGGCGCTGATGGGGCTCAATCAGGTCAAGGCGCTGGCCACGGCGGCCGCGATTGCCGGCGCGTTCACCGCGGTCCCTGGCATTGACATGCGCCAGTTCTGGCGCTACAGCCTCAATACCGCCAAATTGGCGCGCGCCTTGGGTGGTATGGTGCAGCAAAACCAGCCGGCCGCGTTTACCGCAGGCCTGATACACGCCACCGGCGAACTGGTGATGCACCTGGGTCTGCCAGACGCACTGGAAATACTGGATCAGCAAGTGCCGCCTCTGGGCCTGAAACGCGCTGTAGCTGAGCGCAAATTGCTTGGGTTTTGCTATGCCGATGTGGGTGCTGGCTTTGCCCGGAGCTGGCAGTTTCCGCAACCGATTGTGGATGCACTGGAGCACCAATACGCGCCTTTTGACAACGACGTTTACGAACCGATGGCAGGCGTTCTTCATCTGGCAGCGTGGCGCGCCCGCGCCTGGGAGGCCAACTACGACGAGCAGGATTTGATCGACAACTTTCCGGATGTTGTTGCGCTGGCCCTGGGTATTGACATCGACATGGCGTTGCAGCAAGACCCGATTGACTGGACCACCAAGGCTGAGGTGGCAGTGCTGGCTAAAGCCTGATAACCACCCGGATCAACTCACGTCGAACGTCACTGTGCCGTGGCGTACTGTTGGGCGTAGCAACCGGGGCCGGTGCAGCACTGGGCGTGTTTTGGTCTATCAGACCAATTTGAGGCAAAGCTGGGTCGATTTTGCAAAAATGCGTCGCTGATAGATGGGTTTTTGCTAATGCCGAGCGATGAGGCTTGGGCCCATATCCTGCAAGGGGCCCAATGGGTTGGTTTGGGTCTCTGTGTCGTTGACACGGGGTTGCCCGCCCCAGGCGCGGTAGACAACCACGTCATCGATCAGCAAGATCAAGGCATTGAAGCGCCAGCCAGTCGTTTCCGTGCGACGTGAAAAGTTGGTGAAGTCGGCCAAAAAACCGCCTGTGCGTTCTTTTTGGATACGCGCTGCCGTGATCTCCCAGCCGCGACAGGCCTCGCGCGCCTCCAGGCAGGCTAGCACCCCAGGATCGAGGTCCTCTCTTTTGAGAAGCGAGCTTGGAACAAATCGCCGCACGATGTCGTCGTGTGTCAGGATGTTCGTATTGGGCTGTTGCACCGGGCTGATTCCCAGCTGGGTCATGGCGGCGACATTGCTTTTCATCGGCACCAGACCTTCAATGGCCAGACGCGCCTCGTCAAAACTCTTGAAAGGGGTGGACTCGCTGCGTGCGCGCGGCAGCATGGATGAGCAAGCACTCACCAGCAGTGCCAATGACAACATGCAGATGCCATCAATGAGCTTGCGTTGGTTCAAGGTTGTACCTTTTTGAGTCGGTCAAGAAAAACGGCTGAAAGCTTCTGGCATTCAAATGCTCGTTGACCGGAATCCTAGTGCGGGCTGGAATTTTTTGCTTGACATTCATCAAGGAAGGTCGGTGGCACCCATAAAAAAGCCCGCATGAGCGGGCTTTTTGGCTTGCGGGTCGGACTAGCCGCCGTGAATTTTCATCATCACCGGCACGATCAGCAGCGCCACGATGTTGATGATCTTGATCAGCGGGTTAATGGCCGGGCCAGCGGTGTCTTTGTAGGGGTCGCCTACGGTGTCACCGGTCACAGCGGCTTTGTGCGCTTCAGAGCCCTTGCCACCAAAGTTGCCGTCTTCAATGTACTTTTTGGCGTTGTCCCAGGCACCGCCACCGGTACACATGGAGATGGCCACAAACAGGCCCGTCACGATGGTGCCCATCAGCAGGCCACCCAGCGCGGCCGGTCCCAGCAGCAGGCCGACCAGAATCGGCACCACCACCGGCAGCAGACTCGGGATCATCATTTCCTTGATGGCGGCCGTGGTCAGCATGTCGACTGCAGTGTCGTACTCAGGCTTGGCGGTGCCTTCCATGATGCCCTTGATTTCCTTGAACTGGCGGCGCACTTCGACCACCACCGCCCCGGCGGCGCGGCCAACCGCTTCCATCGCCATGGCGCCGAACAGGTAGGGAATCAAACCACCAATGAACAGGCCGATGATGACCATCGGGTTGCTCAAATCAAAGGTGATGTGCGTGCCATAGGAATCGAGCTTGTGGGTGTAGTCGGCAAACAGCACCAGCGCGGCCAAGCCGGCAGAACCAATGGCGTAGCCTTTGGTCACAGCCTTGGTGGTGTTGCCAACAGCGTCCAGCGGGTCGGTGATGTCGCGCACGCTCTTGGGCATCTCAGACATTTCGGCAATGCCACCGGCGTTGTCGGTGATGGGGCCATAGGCGTCTAGTGCCACCACGATACCGGCCATGCTGAGCATGGAGGTCGCTGCGATCGCAATGCCGTACAGACCAGCCAGCGCGTAGGCGGTGTAGATCGCCACGCAAACAAACAGCACCGGCCAGGCAGTGGAGCGCATCGAGACGCCCAGACCGGCAATGATGTTGGTGCCGTGGCCAGTGGTCGACGCTTGGGCGATGTGCTTCACTGGCGGATATTGCGTGCCGGTGTAGTACTCGGTGATCACCACCAGGGCGGCGGTCAAAATCAAGCCCACGGCACAGGCACCAAACAGCTTCATCTGGCTACCTGTTGCGGTGATGGCGTTGTCAGGCATCAGCCATTGCGTCACAAAGAAGAAGGCAATCAAGGACAGCACACCGGCCACTGCCAGACCCTTGTACAGGGCTGGCATCACGTTCTTCATGCCGGGCGAGGCCTTGACAAAGAAGCAGCCAATGATGGAGGCCACGATCGATACCGCGCCGAGTGCCAGCGGATAAACCACCGCGCTCATTCCCGCACCGGTGATCAGCAGGGCGCCAAGCACCATGGTGGCAATCAGTGTGACGGCGTAGGTTTCAAACAAGTCAGCCGCCATACCGGCGCAGTCACCGACGTTGTCACCGACGTTGTCGGCGATCACCGCCGGGTTGCGTGGGTCATCTTCAGGGATGCCGGCTTCAACCTTGCCCACCAGATCCGCGCCGACGTCAGCGCCCTTGGTGAAAATGCCACCGCCCAGACGGGCAAAGATGGAGATCAAAGATGAGCCAAAAGCAAAGCCGATCAGCGGGTTGAGCAGCTGGGCCAGGTTTTTATCCGGTGTCAGATTACCGTTGCCAACCAGGAACCAGAAAAATCCAGTCACACCCAGCAGACCTAAGCCCACCACCAGCATGCCGGTGATGGCGCCGCCGCGGAAGGCAACGTCCAGTGCCGGGCCAATGCCTTTGGTGGCAGCCTGCGCGGTGCGCACATTGGCGCGCACCGAGACATTCATGCCAATGAAGCCGCAGGCGCCGGAGAGCACCGCACCGATCACAAAGCCGACGGCGCTCAAGGAGTCAAGAAAGATGGCGATCAAAATGGTCAGCACCACACCCACAATGGCAATGGTTTTGTACTGCCGTGCCAGGTAGGCCGCAGCACCGGTTTGAATGGCGGCTGCAATCTCTTGCATGCGCGCATTACCGGCGTCCTGGGAAAGAATCCAACTGCGTGCCCAAAAGCCGTATCCCACGGCGATGAGCCCACAAATAAGCGCCAGAATCAGCGCTGGGTTGCCTGTCATATAAATCTCCTGTCTGTTGTTTCGCTGAGTAGGGGTGCAACGCAATCGGCATCCCCGCTGCGTTGCTTCCTCGCTGCGAAACATCAATCGGGGACTGATGCAGGCGATTGGCCAACGCGCGGACTGTACCGTGAAAACCCCCTGTTTTGATACGAGGCAAGTCCCCCGTAAGTAAAATCAGGGTTAATCCTTAGGTTTTTCTGATTTTTCTGACTTAACTCAATACAAAGAAGCCAACATGTCCCTCGATAACGTTACCCCCGGCAAAAACTGTCCCGAAGCTTTCAATGTCATCATCGAAATCCCGATGAACGCCGACCCCGTCAAGTACGAAGTGGACAAAGAAACCAGCGCCATTTTTGTTGACCGTTTCATGAGCACGGCCATGCACTACCCGACCAATTATGGTTATGTGCCCAAGACCATTTCAGGCGATGGTGACCCGGTGGACGTGCTGGTGATCACGCCGGTGCCGCTCATTCCCGGCGTGGTGGTGACCTGCCGCGTCATCGGTATCTTGAAGATGGAAGACGAGGCCGGTATGGACGGCAAGGTGCTGGCGGTGCCCACCGATAAAATTTTGTCGATTTACACCAAGTGGCAAAAACCGGAAGACCTGAACCCGCTGCGCCTGAAGACCATTGCGCACTTTTTTGAACATTACAAAGACCTGGAAGCCAATAAATGGGTCAAGATTTTGGGTTGGGAAGGCCCGGAATCGGCTAAGCAGGAAATCATGGATGGCATTGCCAACTACAACAAGGCACATCCCTGATTTATGCCATTTAGGCCTCTAGCCCCCGTCAGACGGGCTTTAGTAGCTATAATAAACGAAGCGCCTGCCGGTGGTAACACGGCAGGCGTTTGTCTGGGCGCAGGCTTAGCGAGCTGGATTCGGGAAGATCAGCCCATGCAAACCGCCCTTGTGCGCGAACGGCTGCCACTTGCCTTCAGCTTGCGCGAGCCGGTCGGCTACGGCCCACCAGGCGCTGGGGTTGAGCCCAAGCCCGACGTGGCTGGCAATGACTTCGATGTTTTCGGTCAGCCGATTGGTCTTGCAAGGTGCCTGGATGCTGGCAGACCAGGCCACGATGCCATCGGTGCGGGAGAAGATGGAGGTGGTTGGCACCGGGGGCGCCTGCGGCAGATCAAACTGTTCAACCTCGCGCTGGATATCGCGCCCGCTGACGAGTTGGTACAAGTGCCAAGCGTTGGTGCTTTCGTGCGAACCGGCAAACGGTGTGCCGAGCGTGATGACGTCACGCACATAGTCTGGCAGTTCTTTGGCCAGTTCACGGGCATAAATGCCGCCCAGACTCCAGCCCACCAAGCTGACTTTTTGGCCCGTGACCTGACAGGTGTCGATGACTTGCTGGCGCGCGGCCTGCAGCACACCGGCGCGCGGGCCAAAGTTGGAGCCCTGGTTCCAGCCAGAAACATCGTGCCCCAGGTTTTCAAGAAAGCTGCGCATCGGCAGGGTGGACGCATCACTGGCTGACAGGCCAGGAAACACAATCACCGAGTGACCGTCGCCGGTTGGCGCCTGGCGCAAAAAAGGCCAGGCGGGAATGACAGCCCCCAGTTCCCAAAAAGCCCGGAACTCCAGCGCCATGAGCCAGGCGCTCGGCGCAGGCGCGTTGGCGCTAACAGAAGCTTCGCGTTTTTGCTTGGTTGCCATGGTTGAAGGCTAGCATTTTTCTGGATAAATAATTTAGACGGGTATCGATTTGGCGCGTGACCTCTTGTTTTGAGTCGCCCGGGTGACTTTTTCAGTCGGCGTCAGCAGCTCTCGTCCCGCTTCAAACGCGTCTTGTAACGCGTTGGTCAATTCGTGCATCTGGGGCAGCGCCTGTTTGTCGGCGATCAGGCCAAAATCCACTGAGCCGGCGTAGGTCTGGATCGTGATGTTGAGCGCGACACCATGGATCACAATCGACATCGGATGGAAGGTGAGCATTTTGGCGCCCGCCATGTACAAGGGCACTTGCGGGCCGGGCACATTGCTGATGACCAGATTGGCCAGCATCGGCAAGTGGTGCGACAGACCGCTGGCACTGTAGGCTTTGAAAGCCGCTTTCGCAATGCCGCCAACGATCCAGGGCGCGAGTAAAGACGGGTAATCGGTGGGGAGAATCCCTTTCAGGTCAAGCATCGCAGTTTTGACCTTGGCGGTGGAGGTCATGATGGTCTTCAGGCGCTTCATCGGGTTGGCATATTGCGTCCCGAGTTCCACCACCGTCATAGACGCCTGGGTATTGAGGTCTTGATTGCCATCTGCGCGCAGGCTGATCGGCATGGCGGCCAGCAATGATTTCTTCGGGATGCCGCCATGTTGACTCAAATAAGTCCGCAGCGCCGTGGCACAAAGCCATAAAACAATGTCGTTGAACGATCCGCCCACGGCTTTGGCCATGGCGCGGCAATCGCCAAAGGGCAGGCTGACCGTGCCAAAGCTGCGTTCTCGTGTGACCGCCACGTTGAAATCAGTCATGGGGGCGAGGCGCAGCGGTGACTTGGGCCGCCTATTCTGGCCCGTGCCACTGAACGACTGCTTGACCAGTGTGCTGCCCAAGGCGCGCGCCGTCTGGGGAATGGCCTTGATCAGCTTCATGTATTGCGCCAGCGAATTGGAAAACACCGCGCCGATCATTTCGCCCATCTTGAGTTCGTGTTGCGCCTCGTCGCAGCTCCCCTTGCCCGGTGGCGGCACGGCCCGTGGCGTTGCTTGCACATCCATGATGGCATGGGTCAGCACGGTGCCCGCCTTGCCGTCCAGCGCGGCATGGTGGACCTTGGAGTACACGCCCGCGCACAGGCTGCCGTCCGGGCGCTTGATGCGCTCGAACACATGGAATTTCCACAACGGGCGTTCGCGATCCATCAGTTGCATGTGCAGTTCAGCGCAGACCGCCTCAGCCTGGTGCAGCGTCAAGGTTTTTCCCTTGACCGGTCGAATATGAAAGTCAAGGTCAACCTCTTCAACCGCAAGCCAGATTGGATGCCCCAGATCCAGTGGCATGAAGCCGAGCCTATGGTTGAAGATGCCCGCCAGATGCAGGCGCTGTGCGATATGCGTCTGGAGCGCTTTGCGCAGTGTTCCCTTGAAATCTGTTGGCAGTTCATAGAGACAAAACGAACCCACGTGCATCGGCATTTCGGGTGTCTCAAGGTAAAGAAAAGAAGCGTCAAGGCCGCTGAGTGTCTTCATGGTTTATCTCTCTTTATCAGGATAACGCCGCCTGGGTAACGTACGAACTGGGGCTTGTCTTGCGCGTGTATCATGCCCTACCGACCTATCCGACGCAAAGGAATTGAAGCCATGGAAATGATGCAAAAGAAAACCGCCAACGCCTTTCAATCGGGCACGCCTGCTGCTAAAACCGTGGTCGATGGCGGTCAATATCTCACGTTGCGGCTCGGCGGCGAAGAATATGCGATCGATATTTTGCGCGTGCAGGAAATCCGCTCCTATGAAGAGCCCACCCGCATGGTTAATGCGCCCTCGTTCATCAAGGGGGTGATCAATCTGCGTGGTGTCATCGTACCGATTGTGGATCTGCGTCTCAAGCTCAATATCGACAAGGTCGAGTACAACGAATTTACGGTGGTCATCATTTTGAATGTGCGTGGCACGGTCATTGGCGCCGTGGTGGATTCGGTGTCGGATGTGGTCACGCTGACTTCGCAGTCCATCAAGGCGGCGCCACAATTTGACACTGCCATCGACTCGCGCTTTATCACCGGTCTGGCCAATATTGGCGATCGCATGCTGATTGTGATGAACATGGAAGCCTTGATGAGCAATGCCGAGATGGGCATGCTGGCGGCAGTGTCCTGAGCAAGATTGCCTCATCGGGGATGATTTTTGGCATGCTACAATTCACGCTTTCGCGGCTGTAGCTCAGTTGGATAGAGTACTTGGCTACGAACCAAGGGGTCGTGGGTTCAATTCCTGCCAGCCGCACCAGTAAAGACAAGGGTTAGCACGTTATCGCGTGCTAACCCTTTTGTCATTGGTGCATCAATACCCGTTCGCAACGCGGTTTTTATTTGGATAATTGGCCACCAGCCCTTATTTCGTAAGCGCTGGTAGCTACCAAATTTATAGTATAAAGATTTTGCCCGGATTCATGATGTTCTTCGGATCCAGTGCTTTTTTGATGCTGCGCATCATGTCCACGGCGCCAGCGCCGGTCTCCGTCACCAGAAAATCCATTTTGTGCAGGCCCACGCCGTGCTCGCCACTGCAGGTGCCGTCCAGCGCCAGGGCACGTGCCACCAGGGCGTGGTTCAACTTTTCGGCGATGTTGCGTTCTTCGGGTTGCTTGGGGTCGATCAGATAGCCAAAGTGGAAGTTGCCGTCGCCGACGTGGCCGACTAGAAAGTAGGGGATACCACTGGCGTCGGCCTCGGCCACCGAGTCCAGCAGGCAGTCGGCCAGGCGGGAAATCGGCACGCAAGTGTCGGTTGAAATGGCGCGGCAACCGGGCTTGGACTGGATGGCGGCAAAGTAGGCGTTGTGGCGGGCGGTCCACAGCCGTGTGCGCTCTTCGGGCGTGGTGGCCCATTCAAATGCGTGGCTGCCGAATTCGCTGGCAATCTCCTGCACCAGTTCGGCCTGCTCTTTCACACTGGCGGGCGAGCCGTGAAACTCCATCAGCAGCAAGGGCTCTTCCCTCAGACCCAATTTGGCGTAGTTGTTGACCATGCGCATCGTGTTGGCGTCAATCAGTTCCACGCGCGCAATTGGAATGCCCATCTGGATGATCTGGATGGTGGTGCGTACCGCCGCCTCGATGCTCGGAAACGAGCAGATCGCCGCCGAGATCGCCTCGGGCAGGGGGTAGAGCTTGACGGTGACCTCGGTGATCACGCCCAGCGTGCCCTCACTGCCCACCAGCAGGCGCGTCAGGTCATAGCCGGCCGCAGATTTTTTGGCGCGGGTGCCGGTGCGGATGATGTCGCCTTGTGCCGTGACTACTTCCAGCGCCAGCACGTTTTCGCGCATGGTGCCGTAGCGCACGGCGTTGGTGCCGCTGGCGCGGGTGGCACTCATGCCGCCCAGGGTGGCGTCAGCGCCGGGGTCAATCGGGAAAAACAGGCCGGTGCTCTTGACTGCTTCATTGAGCTGCTTGCGCGTGACGCCCGCTTGCACCGTCACCGTCAGGTCTTCGGCGTTGATCGACAGCACCTGGTTCATGCGGCTGACGTCAAGGCTGATGCCGCCTTGTATAGCCAGCAAATGTCCTTCAAGCGACGTGCCGACGCCAAAGGGAATCACAGGAACGCTGTAGTCGTTGGCGATTTTCACGGTGAACGCGACATCGGCCGTGCTTTCGGCAAACACCACGGCCGCTGGCGGCGGCGCTTCAAAAGATGACTCATCGCGCCCATGCTGCTCGCGTACCACCAAAGCGGTGGCGCAGCGCTCGGCAAAGCGTTTCTTCAACGCGTCAATGAGGGCGGCGGGCACGGCGCGTGGCTGGATGTCTGCTTGCAGGGCTGAGCTCGTGGCGAGAGGGTTCATGGGTTCTTTCAGTCAGTTGGTGGGGACAGAGCTTCGCTGCGCTACGGTCTGTCCCGCAAGGTTGTTGGTTTGTATTTTGCTGCAACAATAGCTTAACTACAGGAGCTTTTTCATGGGACAACGACTGACGCAAATTGCCACCCGCACCGGTGACAACGGCACCACCGGGCTGGGGGACAACACCCGCGTGTCAAAAAACAGCCTGCGTGTGCACGCCATGGGCGACGTGGACGAACTCAATTCCGATATTGGTGTGTTGCTGTGCGAAGCCATGCCGGAGGGCGTACGCACCCTGTTGGTGGAGATTCAGCACCAGCTGTTCAACCTGGGCGGCGAGCTCTCCATCCCCGGTTTTGAGCTGCTCAAGCCCGAGGCGGTGTTGGCGCTGGACGCCGCGCTGGCCGAGCACAACGAGGCACTGCCACGGCTGCAAGAGTTTATTTTGCCGGCGGGTACGCGCGCTGCAGCCCTGGCCCATGTGTGCCGTACGGTAGCGCGCCGCGCTGAGCGCGCGGTGGTAGCGCTTGAAGGGCAGGAGGTGCTGAAAGACACACCGCGCCAGTACCTCAACCGCTTGAGCGACCTGATGTTTGTGCTGGCCCGCGTGCTCAACCGTTATCGCACCGATGGCAGCGTGGGCGATGACGTGTACTGGAAGAGCGAAAAGCTGGCGCAGGCGTCGGCCGATTGAATGGGAATAGACCCGATTCGCGCGTATCCTACATTCTTCAGGTTCTTCAGCAGGAATAGCTATGACGAGTTCAATCCGGCGCATTGCCGTAAACACGGGCGGTGGTGACGCCCCCGGCCTCAATGCCGTCATCCAGTCGGTGATGATTGCCGCCGCCAACCGGGGCTGGGAATGCTATGGCATCCGTGATGGTTTTAATGGCATCTTGTTTCCCGAGCGCTACCCGCAAGGCGGCGTGGTCCGGCTGACACGCGACAAGGTGCGCGGCATCGGACATCTGGGTGGCACCATCCTGGGCACCACCAACAAGGGCGACCCTCTGCATTTTCCGATCACGCTGCCCGACGGCAGTACGCGGGAGATTGACCGCTCGGATGAAATTTTGACCTACTTTGCCACCCATCAGATAGACGCGCTGGTGGCCATCGGCGGCGACGGCTCGCTCACCATTGCGAACGCCCTGCACCAGAAAGGCCTGCGCGTGGTGGGCGTGCCCAAGACCATCGACAACGACCTGGACAAGACCTTTACCACCTTCGGTTTTGACACGGCGGTGGGCTTTGCCACCGAGTGCCTGGATCGCCTGCACAGTACGGCCGAGAGCCACCAGCGCGTCATGGTGGTCGAAGTGATGGGCCGCTATGCCGGCTGGATCGCCCTGCACACGGGCATTGCGGGCAATGCGCACGTCATTTTGATACCCGAGATCAGCTTCGATCTGGAGCAGGTGGCGGCCAAGATTCGTGCGCGTGACGCCGAAGGACGACTGTATTCCATCGTGCTGGTGGCCGAAGGGGCGCAGCCGGGCGACGGACACCGCGAGTTGGTGGCCCCGGCTGAAGCGGGCCATGCCGAGCGCCTGGGTGGTATTGGCGAGCGCATCGGCCGCGCGCTGGCCGAGCGCACCGGCAAAGATACGCGCGTGGTGGTGCTGGGGCACTTGCTGCGCGGGGGCAGTCCGACCGCCTTCGACCGGCTGGCGGCCCTGCGTTTTGGTGCGGCAGCGGTGCGCGCGCTGGACGAAGGGCAGTCCGGCATCATGGTGGCACTGGGCTTGACCGGCGTCGATTACGTCGCGCTGGAAGAAGTGGCGGGCCACATGAAGGCGGTACCGCTGGACAGTGACACGCTGCAAACCGGGCGTGATCTGGGGATTTGCTTTGGCGATTGAACAACGCGCGATGATGGGTTGCCGCTGAAAAATCACACGCTTCTGCTGGCGCTTGCGAATGCAATAAGCTATAAAATCTATAGCTACATATGCTTATATGACGGGGGCTATAGCACTATTTTGTTTAAAAAATAGCAGCTACCTGGGTTCCTGTGATCATCTGAGTAAAGCGCGAGGCGAGCCCTCACGCAAGGTCTGTGGCGGCGCGACACGCTGACCGTCATCGGTGCCGAGCTTGAAAACAGCCACCACTTGCACCAGATCCTGCGCTTGGGTTTTGAGGCTGTTCGCCGACGCCGCCATCTCTTCTACCAGTGCGGCATTTTGCTGCGTCACCTGATCCATTTGGTTCACCGCCTCGCCCACCTGCGATACACCGGCACTCTGCTCATGGCTGGCTGCACTGATCTCGCTCATGATGCCGGTGACCCGCCGGATGGCGCTGACCACCTCGGTCATGGTGGCACCGGCCTGGTCGACCAAAGTGGAGCCCTGCTCCACCCGCTCGACACTGGCATTGATCAAAGACTTGATCTCTTTCGCCGCCTCGGCTGAGCGCCCGGCCAGGCTGCGCACTTCGCTCGCCACCACGGCAAAACCGCGACCCTGCTCACCAGCGCGGGCGGCTTCAACGGCGGCGTTGAGCGCCAGGATGTTGGTTTGAAAGGCGATGCCGTCAATGACGCTGATGATGTCAGAGATTTTTTTTGAAGCGTCGTTAATGCCTTTCATGGTCTGCACCACTTGCGCCACGACTTCGCCCCCCGTGACCGCTACGGTAGAGGCATTCATGGCCAGCTGGTTGGCCTGGGCGGCGTTGCTGGCGTTGTGCTTGACGTTGGAGTTGAGCTCTTCCATCGAGGCGGCGGTTTCTTCCAGTGAACTGGCCTGGGATTCCGTGCGCGCTGACAGGTCATGGTTGCCCTGCGCAATCTCGGCGCTGGCGCTGGACACGCTTTGGGCTCCCTGGAGCACCTTGCAAACAACTTGTACCAAGCCAGCTTGCATATCCTTGAGCGCCTGCAGCAGTTGTGAAATTTCGTTTTTTCCGCTGGCGTCAAACTGCATGCTCAGGTCGCCCGCTGCCACCCCGCGGGCGAGTTGCACCGCTTGCAGGATCGGACGGGTAATGGAGCGAATAATCCAGATCGCCAGCAAGATACCCACCGCCAAAGCAATCACCAGCGTGCCACCGATCACCAGCGGCATGCTCGCCGCCGCCGTCTGTGTAGCGGCCGTGGACTGATCGAGCAGTGTGTTTTGGTACTTGAGCAAGCCATCGAGCGCTTCAAAATAGGCCTGTTGTGCCGGGCGTACTTTGTCAAGCAGCATGGCCTTGGCCTCAAACACCTGCCCGCCAGCGGCCAGGTCCATGGTCTCGGCCTCCAGCGGATCGTATTGACTGCGGGTCGCGGTTACTTTGGCCAGCACGGCCTTGCCTTGGGCCTCGGTAATCTGTGCGTCCAGCTGTTTGAGCCGTTCACCGATGCGCGCACGGGCGGCCGGGATGCGGGCGCCTTCCTTGGTGATTTTTTCCGTGTCGCTCAGGATGATCATGTTGCGCAGCGCATCGGCGATCAAGGTGACATCGCCCTTGATGTCGTTGATCAAGACGATTTTTGGGATACGTTCCGCAATGACCTGGGCAAACAGCTGGTTCATCATGCTGACCTTGAACTGCGCGACTGCGCCCATAAAGGCAATCAACAAACCCAATGTGCCAAACCCGAGAATGAGCCGGGTGGAAATTTTCATATCGTCGAGTTTCATGCTGAGTCTCCTGAAAAACCAATTGCCGTTGACGCGAAACTTCGATTAGATCGCAAAGGTACAGCAAAAAAAACGGGCAGCGGCCAGGCGCAAAGCCTGAACGTGCCCGTTGACAC